>Ga0209839_10000103_pt1 | contig 37636 bp, 30 predicted proteins | sample OrgsoiDNA2013050_FD_185800 | JGI IMG/M metagenome (GOLD analysis project Ga0209839, IMG submission 185800) | Permafrost soil microbial communities from the Arctic, to analyse light accelerated degradation of dissolved organic matter (DOM) -... | ecosystem: Environmental > Terrestrial > Soil >... | reverse complement strand
GCCCGGCAGCCCGGCCAGCGCCGCCCCGGCCACGATCAGCTTGGATCGCCGCACCCCGCTGCCGACCACCACTCGCGGCGTCGCCGCGACCGCCGCGTCGATCAGCACGGGCCAGCCGGCCGGAAGCCCGATCGGCGTGATGCCGCCGTACTCCATCCCGGTCTCCGCCACGGCCGTGTCCGCGGGAGCGAAGGAGGCCTTGCGTACGTCCAGCTGACGGCGGGCGATCCCGTTGACGTCGGCCCTCGTGGTGGCGAGCACCACACACGCCGCGTATCGCACCTGGCCATCGCGCCGTCCTGCGATCACCACGCAGTTGGCCGACTCCGCCAGCGCCACGTCGTAACGCGCGCAGAACTCGGCGGTATCCGCTAGCTCAGGATCGATCTCGGCGACTGTCACGGTGTCCGCGGGCAGCGTCTCGGCCAGACCGGTCAGCGCTGCGGCGACCGGCCCGGCCAGCAGGTCCACGCGGTCGAGCGCGGGCACCGCTGCCAGGCGGCCTAGTTGGGTTGTCATCCGCGGCAGTCTAGAGACCGGTCCCGTGGTCCGCCGGGCCGGCCGGCTAGCCAGCGGGTGCTGACGCCCCGCGGGCGCGGGCGGCCGGTATGCCGCCGCGGGCGGCCGAGATGACGACGGCCGACTGTAGTGGCGATACTTCCACCATGTCGATCACTGAATCCCTGGCCGGGCCGATTGGGGGCACCGGCCTCGACGCCGGAACCGTCACCGCCGCTGAACTGGGCTGGGCCCTGTCCGCCGAGACCCTGACGGCCGCCGGCCTCCTCGCGGTCTACCTGGCGCGGATCGAGCGGCTCAACCCGCAGTTGCGTGCCGTCATCTCGGTCAACGGACTCGCGACGGCCGAGGCTGCCGGCAGCGACGCGAGACGCGCGGCCGGTCACGCCCGCGGCCCGCTGGAGGGCATTCCCGTCCTGATCAAGGACAACGTGTCGGTCGCCGGCCTGCCCGCGACGGCCGGTTCCCCGGCCCTGTCGGCGGCGGCCGGCGGCGACGCGTTCATCGTCGCCGCGCTGCGGGCGGCCGGAGCTGTGATCATCGGCAAGGCGAACCTGTCCGAGTGGGCAAACTTCCGCTCGCGACCGTCGAGCAGCGGCTGGAGCACGCTCGGCGGGCAGGCCGTGAACCCCCGCGGCCCTGGCCGTAACCCGTCGGGTTCGAGCTCCGGGTCAGCGGTCGCGGTCGCGGCAGGGCTCGCGCCGCTCGCGGTCGGCACGGAGACCGACGGATCGATCGTCTCGCCCGCCGCTGCCTGCGGGATCGTTGGCATCAAGCCCACGCTTGGACTGGTGAGCCGGACGGGTATCGTGCCGATCTCGGCCGCGCAGGACACCGCGGGCCCGATGGCCCGCACCGTGGCCGACGCGGCGGCCCTGCTGACCGCGATGGCCGGCCAGGACGCGGCCGACCCCGCGTCGGCGGACGCGGCTCGCCAGGCGGCCGACTACGCGGGCTTCCTCGACCCCGGTGCGCTGGACGGCGCGCGGCTCGGGGTCTGGCGGGAAGGCGTGGATGCTGCGGGACCGGCCGCGGCGGCGATTCTGGATGCGGCGATCGCCCGGCTGCGCGCCTGCGGGGCGGAAGTCGTCGACCCGGTGGACCTGCCGGACGCCGACAAGATGAGCATGCCCGAGTACACGTCCTTGCTGCACGAGTTCAAGCACGATCTCAACGCCTACCTGGGTGCGCTGCCGGGCGAGCACCCGGCCAGCCTGGCTGAGCTGATCGCGTTCAACCGGCAGCACGCGGCCACCGTGCTCGCGCATTTCGGCCAGGAGATCTTCGAAGCGGCGCAGGCGACCAGCGGGAGCCCGGCGGACCCGGACTATCTGAGCGCCCGGGCGCACGCCCGGCGGCTGGCCCGCGGTGGCCTGGATGCCGCGCTGAGCGGTGCCCGTCTCGATGCGGTGGTCAGCCTGACCGGCGGACCGGCCTGGCTGACCGATCTGGTGCTCGGTGACCACCACGCCGGCGGGACGTCGAGTCCGGCGGCGGTGGCCGGATACCCGGCCATCACGCTGCCGGCTGGCCAGTTCCGCGGTCTGCCGGTCGGGATCTCCCTGGTCGGGCCGGCCTGGAGCGAACCCCGGCTCATCGCCCTGGCCCACGCCTTCGAGCAAGCTGGCCAGCCAGTTCAGAGCCCGGCAGCGGCGCGAGGATAACCTACGCATATGGAATCCTGGGCCGACGCTGCCGTGCCTGATCTGCCGGGACAGGCTCCCGAGACAATGATCTGGGACACGGCCAGCGGTGCGCTCGCCGTGGCCGCGAACGGCCGGCCGGCGACCATATACGCGTGCGGAATCACGCCGTACGACGCGACGCACCTGGGCCATGCGGCCACCTACGTCGCCTGGGACCTGCTGATCCGCGCCTGGCGCGATGTCGGACATGACGTCACCTATGTGCAGAATGTCACCGACGTGGATGATCCGCTGCTGGAGCGCGCCGATCGCGACGGCGAGGACTGGTGGGCGCTCGCCGCCCGCGAGATCGAGCGATACCGGTCCGACATGACGGCGCTGCGCGTGCTGCCGCCCGCGCGCCTGATCGGCGCGGTCGAGGCGCTGCCGCTGATCGAGGACTTCAACCGCGCGCTCGCCGGCCACGGCGCCCTGTATGACCTCGAAGGCGACATCTACTTCGCGCGCGCGGCTGATCCGGATTTCGGGTCGGTCTCCAGGCTGGATCCGGAAACGATGGCCGAACTATCGGCGGAGCGCGGCGGCGACCCGGCCCGGCCCGGCAAAAAGGACCCCCTCGACCCCATGGTGTGGCTGACCGCGCGGCCGGGGGAGCCGTCGTGGGCCTCGGACTTCGGCCCCGGCCGGCCGGGCTGGCACGTCGAGTGCGCGGCCATCGCGACCCACTACCTGGGCGTCTCCTTCGATGTTCAGGCCGGCGGCTCGGACCTGGTCTACCCGCACCACGAGATGAGCGCCTCGCACGCGCGGGTGGCCTTCGGCGGGGGCCGGGTCGCGCTGGGGCGGGACGGGGGGCGGGACACGGCGGTACCGGTCGGGGGGAGCCCGGTGTTCGCACGCCGGTATGCACACGCCGGGATGGTGCGCCTGGACGGCGAGAAGATGTCGAAGTCCCTCGGCAACCTGGTCTTCGTGTCGCGGCTGCTCGCCGCGGGCACCGACCCGATGGCGATCAGGCTCGCGATCCTGGCCCACCACTACCGTGCGGACTGGGACTGGACCGACGCCGGCCTGGCCGCGGCGGCCGCCCGGCTGGTGCGGTGGCGGGAGGCCGCAGCGCTGGCCGATGCCGAGGGCGCACCTGCTGCCGAGGGGGTGCTCTGCGCGATGCGCGAGCGGATGGCCGACGACCTCGACGCGCCGGGCGCGTTGTCGGCCGTCGACGACTGGGCCGCCGCGGCCGTTGCGGCAGGTCGGCGCGCCGGGCAGGGGAGCGGCCAGGCCGTGCGCGCGGCCGTCGACGCACTGCTGGGAGTCCACCTCTGAGGCGGCTGCCGGCGGCTGCCGGGAGTCGGCCTCGGTTGATGCCGGCGCGATACCGTGATAGCTGTGGGATATCGCGTTTAGTTTCTCCCTGGAGGCGGCCATGGCTGCACCGGACCCCGAGAGCACCGCGTCGGCCGCAGCCGACCCGTCGGCCGCGCAGCCGGACGCGCCCGCCAGATCCTCCGCCGAAACGGTTCAGCTGCTGGTCAAGGCTATCGGGATGCTACCGGATGGCGAACGCGACCAGGTCTACGCGTGGCTGCTCAACCGCGGCCTGGCCGGGCCCTACGGAGGGGGCCAGCTGCCGGGTCGCTTGCGCGAGGTCAGCAGCCAGCTGCTGTCGCTGCAGCGAGCCGGCGGCTCGCCCGGCTCGCAGCAGATCGGCCAGCAGGTCGTGCCCGTCCGGTTCGCGGCAGACCAGCATGCCCAGCTGCGCGCCTGGTGCACCGAGCATGGCTTCTCGATGGCGACCGTCATCCGCGGGCTGGTGGCCAGGTTTCTCGAGGGCCAACTGCCGGCCCGCAACTGACCAGCAGCCTCGGGCCGCCGCGGATTTCCGGTGCTGACGTTGCGCCTGGCCCAGGTCGGCGACCTGGCCGAGCTACGGGCGATCGCCGTCGCGGCTTATGCGGTCTACATTCCGCGTATCGGCCGCCCCCCGGCACCGATGACGGCCGACTATGCCGCCGCGGTCGGCCGCTGCGAGGTGTGGGTCGCGGCGAGCGGCGGCGAGATCGCGGGGCTCGTCGTGCTGATCCCGCGTCCGGATCACCTGGCGCTGGACAACCTGGCCGTCCGGCCGGCCGCCCAGGGTCGTGGCGTCGGCGCGCGGCTACTGGCGCTGGCGGAGCAGCAAGCGGCGCGGCTCGGCCTCGCCGAGATCCGCCTCTACACCAACGCGGCCATGATCGGGAACCTGGCCTACTATCCGCGGCACGGCTACCGGCTGACCCACCGGGCAGCGCAGGACGGATTCCAGCGGGTGTTTTTCACCAAGCACCTGGGCGGCTAGCCGAATAGCCGACTGCCGATAAAGACGCTTATCGCCCGAGATGGCGGAAGAAGGTCAGCGTGCCAGTAATCCAATGGTGGACGGTATCTCCCGTTGCGCCTGGAGCTGCCAAAATCCATACAAGGACCAGGACTGTCACAACTGTCCAGAAAACCTTCTGCAGCATTCTTCGCCCCCAGAGCCGGAATCCGTAGGCATCTTACGCGCGAATCACGGAGGGATCTGCTGTGACACCGCAACGCAGGGTTATTCCTTTCATGGAAATGTAAAAGCTAGTCCGGATTGCGGTGCTTTCCTCGCGCTGACCAGCTGGAACTGGGTGCCTTCGCCGGGCTGGCCAAACCAGGTCGCGATGGGGCCGGCCTCGACGTCGAACGCCTTAGTGACCCGAAAGCGCCATACTCGCTGCCGTAACGATCAATGTCCTGTCCCGCGTACAGCTGGTCGTAAAAGGTGGCCAGGAAGTGTCGCGCCGTCATGCCGCCCGTCCGGCGATATCCCGCCAGTTCCGCGCCGGCGGCTAAGACTGCCGAGATCCTGCTGGTCCGCACGGGTCCTCCTATGACCGCTCGTCCGACTGGCCCCTGTGCTACGCAGAGCAGCGACAATGTTATTGAGCGTGACCATCCCTGTGCCGGAAGACTCGCCGTCCGCAGCCGCGTCAACCCGATTAAACTGGCCTGTGCATGCACCGCCCGCTCTGTCACGCGTGGCCCGGAGTTGTCCCCACCTGGCTATTTATCCGATCGCTGGCCCCTATGGCCCCGACGCAGCCTGGCTGCATGACAGACAACAAGCAGTCGGATGAACAGTCAGACAGTGACAGTCAGCACCTCCCGCACGGCCGGGTTAAGGTCGGCTCCCCTGACGGGGTGCTGGCGATCGTGCCGCATCTGCTCGGCTTTCACCCGAGCCGCAGCCTGGTCGTGCTGGGTGTCAGTGGCGCGCGCGACCAGGTGGCGATGACCTTCCGGTACGACCTGCCCGACCCGCCGGACGCCGAGCTCGCGGCCGACATTGCCGCGCACGCCTGCGCGGTGCTATCCCGCGAGGAGGTCCCGGCGGCCATCGTGATCGGCTACGGCCCGGCGGCGCTGGTCGGCCTGGCGGTCGATCCGCTGGTCGCGGCGCTGTTGCACGGGGGCCTGGAGATCAGGGAGGTACTGCGTGCCGAGTGCGGCCGTTACTGGTCCGCGCTGTGCCAGGACCCGGGTTGCTGCCCAGCCGGCGGCGTCTCCTTCGATCCGTGCTCGCATCCGGCCGCCGCCGCGCTCAACCAGGCTGGCCTGGATGCCCATCCAGACCGGGCCGCGCTGGCGCGAACGCTGGCGCCGCCGCCGGGCTCGGCCCGCGCCACCAGGCAGGCGACCGGCCGGGCCCTGCGCCGGATCGACAAGCTGATCGCCGCGGCGCAGCGCGGTGGCCGGGACCCGGCGCAGGCGCTGGCGGAGGCCGGGCGCAGCGCGGTGCAGGATGCCATCAGCCAGTACCGCTCCGGCACCGAGATCACCGACCGAAGCAGGCTGGCCTTCCTGGCCGTCATCCTCGCCGACCTGCGGGTCCGCGACGACGCCTGGGCGCGGCTGGAGCCAGCGCACCGCGCGGCGCATCTGCGCCTGTGGACAGACATCGTCACGGGGGCCGCGCCGGAGTTTGTGCCCGCCCCGGCGTCCTTACTCGCGTTCACTGCCTGGCAGTCCGGGGACGGCGCGCTGGCGAACGTGGCGGTGGAGCGTGCGCTGGCCGCTGACCCGGCCTACACGATGGCGCTGCTGATCGCCGATGCCGTCCAGGCGGGCCTCCCGCCGTCGGCCGCGCGGCTCCCGATGACGCCGGAGGAGGTCGCGGCCAGCTATCCGGGCTAGCGAGGCCGGCCGCGGCGGCGAAGCCACGGCCGGCCCGATCATGGCTACGCGGGGCGCCAGACCTTGCCAGGGGTAGCGGCGCACGGCTCGATGACGAGCCGGGTGCCGTTTACGGAGGCAGCGTTCGGATCGGTCAGGCACCGGCTTGATCGCGGGTTCACCAGCACGACGCCGGGGCCTTCGGGAGTCAGGTGCCATAGCTGCGACCCGGTCCTGTCGCAGGCCTGCAGGCCCACCGGCGTTCCGCTGGCCTTGCCCTGGTGATTCACCGCGAGGCACCTGCCCCGGACCCGCATCGTGCCGTCCGGCTCCAGCGTCCAGCGCTGCGCGACGCTGCCGGCGCAGGTCGAGACGTCGATCTTGTTGCCGCTGGCGGTCCCGCCGCCGCTGTCATCCAGGCACTTGCCGGGCATCTCCGACCTGACCGAGCCGGCCGGCAGCGCCCAGGACTGGGCCGCGGACCCGGCGCAGGACCTGATGACCGCCCGGGTCCCGGTCGCCCGGCCCGGAACGGCCAGGCACATCCGGGACCATGGGTTGATCAGGGTCGTCGGGCTGGCGCCTAGCGACGCCGAGATGGCCCGCGGGTATTCCGGCTGCCACTGCTGCCGGACCGCTCCGGAACAGGACGTCAGCTCCACCTTGGATCCGCTGGCGGCCTTGGTGCCGGGCACGGTCAGGCACATGCCATGGATCCGCAGCGTGCCGTCCTGGACGGAGGTCCAGTGCTGGGCGCTGCTCCCATGGCAGGGCCACAGGCCGGCCTGCGTACCGCTCGCCGAGCCGTTACCGACATCTTCCAGGCAGTCGCCGGCCAGGGCGGACCGCAGCGTTCCGGCGGGACCGCTGTCGGGGGCCAGGCTGACTGTCCACCCGAACGTGGCTGTCCCGGTCGCCTCCAGGTTGTCCCGCGCGGTCACGGTCACCTGGAAGCTGCCCGGCTTGGTCGGCCAGCCAGTGACCTGCCCGGCGGTGCTGACCGACACCCCCGGCGGCAGCCCGGTCGCAGTGAACGAGAGGGCCTGCCCGGCGACGGAGTCAGACGCCCGCACCGCGAAGTCCGCCGGGTAGCCCTGTACGGTGTGCTGGCTCGCCGGCTGGGCCACCACGAGCGTTCCGCGCACGTACCAGGTGAAGCTGACCGAGGCGGTGACCAGCGACGTGGGATCGGTGGCCTTGATCGTCACCGGGTAGCCGCCGGCTGCGCTCGCGCTGCCGCTGACCTGCCCGGTACTGGCGTCCAGCGTCAGGCCGGGCGGCAGCCCGGACTCGCTGTAGCTAAGTCCTGGCATGGACGCGTGCAGCTGCAGCGAGGTCGGCGTCTGCTCGGCGGCCTGCTGGTTGCCGGGGTTCAGGATCGTGAGCGCGGCGGGGTTGAGCTGGTCGAGGTCGGTGCTGCCGGCGTCCGCGATTCCGGCCACCGTGCCGGTGCTCGTGTACTGCCACAGGTTCCAGGTGGCCCACCCGGCGGGGATGCCGGGGGCGGCGGCGGTCGTGTAGTCAGCCACCCAGAGCGGGTACTGGCTGAAGGTGGTGCTGGCGACGCAGGCTGCCCACCAGCCCTTCGTGCTGTAGATCACCGGGAGCCGCCCGGTCTTGGCCAGGATCTCGGTGCCGAACGCGGAGATCCACGTCCCCATCGCGGACTTACTGAGTCCGTAGCACTGGTTGGTGCCGTCGGTGCCGTCGTACGGGTCGTACTCGATGTCCAGCATGATCGAGGGCACTGCGCCGTCCGGCCCGGCCGCGTGCGCCAGGAGATAGTCGGCCTGCGCCACCGGGCTGGCGCTCTTTCCGCCGCCGTTCGGGATGGCGAAGGCATAGGCCGTGGTGGCGAGCCCGGCCGCCTTAGCCGCCGCCAGGTCCGCGCCGGCGTACGGATTAACGTAGTACGCGCCCTCCGTCACCTTGATCGCGGTGAACTGGATGCCGCCTGCTGCCGCCTGCGCCCACTGGATGCCGGGCTTCTCCTGGTAAGACGCGACGTCCACGCCCTGCACGGCGCCCGGCAGTGACGCTGGCGCTGCAGCGAAGGGGGCCCGCAGCGCGGGCCCCGAGCTCGCCCTGAGCGGGCCGCCGCCGACGGCGGCGAGCTGGCGCAGCAGCTGCGGCGAGTGCGCCTGCGCGACGTTGAAGTGCGCGACTGACGCAGGCCCTAATGCCGGCGCCGCGGCCGTGGCCAGGGCGGCGCTCGCCGGAACCGCGGCGGAGCCGAGCAGCGTCACCGCGACCGCGGCGGCGCGCAGCGAGGTCAGCCGGAAGCAGGAACGGGCGGGCATGGCATCCTCTCGGCGGCAGCGCAAGCGGCGGCGGGCCCTCCGGCGCAGCCGGTACGACGATGGCCTGCCCCGTGGTGTAGTGGCCCCGTGGAGGTCGGCCCCGTGGAGGTCGGCCCCGTGCATGTCCGGAGGCGGCCGGACATATGCGCTAAGTCTGACTGAACGGGTCTAAGTGTGACATGCCGGATGGTTCCGAAGCGCGAAGTCGGCAAAAGTTCCGCGCGGCTGGCGGGGCGCCCGCGTCGGGCCTGGTCAGACGGCCTTCTTGGGCACGGGGAACATCGGCTGCGCGGAGCTAAACTTCGTGAGCCGATCGCCGCGTTCTGCGTGGAGCTTGACTACGGGGGCGGCCGCCGTGGCATTGTCCGGAGTGCGGAAACCCGCAGTTAGTCCGGGAGGCTGTATGACCGAAGTCGCCGATAAAGGCCGGCCGCCCGCGCGGCCGGGTGCCGCCGCGGCTCCGGAGGGCGCGGCCGGGCTGCCCGCGCACCAGACGGCGGTCGCGCAGCTCAAGCGCGCCTACGCGGCCATCCCGCCTGGCCGTCCCGTCCGGCTGGCCAAGCGCACCTCGAACCTGTTCAGGTTCCGCGGCGACGCCACGGGCGTTGGCCTGGACGTGTCGGCATTCGACCACGTCCTGGCGGTCGATCCGGCGGCCAGGACGGCGGTCGTCGGCGGCATGACCACCTACGAGCACCTGGCCGAGGCCACGCTGGCGCACGGACTCATGCCGCTGGTCGTCCCGCAGCTCAAGACGATCACTCTCGGCGGCGCGGTGAGCGGGCTGGGCATCGAGTCCACCTCGCTGCGCAGCGGCATGCCGCACGAGTCGGTCCTGGAGATGGAGATCCTCACCGGGGACGGCCGGGTGGTCACCGCGGCGCCGGGCGGCGAGCACGACGCGCTGTACCGGGGATTCCCCAACTCCTACGGCACCCTTGGCTACGCCCTGTCGCTGACCATCGAGCTGGAGCCGGTAGCGCCGTACGTGCACCTGCGGCATTTTCGTTTTTCCCGTCCGGAGGATTGCATGTCGGCGATCGCCGAGATCGCCCGCGCCGGCAGCTATGACGGGCACCGCGCTGATTTTGTCGACGGCACCATGTTCAGCCTGGGCGAGCTGTACCTGACGGTCGGCGCGTTCAGCGAGGTCGCGCCCTGGCGCAGCGACTACACCAGGGAGCGGATCTACTACCAGTCCGTCCGCGGGCCGAGCGAGGACTTCCTGACCATCGCGGACTATCTCTGGCGGTGGGACACCGACTGGTTCTGGTGCTCGCGCCCATTCGGGGTGCAGCAGCCGCTGGTCCGCCGCGCGTGGCCGCGCCGGTATCGCCGCTCCGATGTTTATCGCAGGCTGGTGGCCTTCGACCGCCGGCATCACCTGATCGACGCGCTGAACGCCCGCCGCGGCGCGCCGCGCAATGAGGACGTCATCCAGGATGTGGAGATCCCGGTCGACCGCGGCGCGGACTTCCTGCGCTTCTTCGCCGCCGAGGTGGGCATGAGCCCCGTGTGGCTGTGCCCGCTGCGGCTGCGGGGGGAGCGGACCTGGCCCCTGTATCCGATGCGGCCCGGCCAGGTCTACGTCAACTTCGGGTTCTGGGGCACGGTCGCCCTGCCGCCGGGCGCGTCCGACGGGCACTACAACCGGCGGATCGAGACCACGGTCAGCGAGCTCGGCGGGCACAAGGGCCTGTACTCAACCTCGTTCTACTCGCCGCAGGAGTTCTGGGCGCGCTACAACGGCCCGGAATATGCCGTGCTCAAGGGAGATTATGACGCTGACGGGCGGTTGGCCGACTTGTACGACAAGTGCGTTCGCGGCCAGTGACGTGAGAACTGCGAAGGGGAGTAGCTGACATGGCGCTGGCCGAGGTGTTCGAGCGGGTCGCTGGCCCGGAGGCCCCTGTCGAGTTTCACGCTTTTGACGGGAGCAGGGCCGGGAGCGAGAGCTCCCCCGTGCGGATAACGATCAAGTCGCGGACGGCCGTCGCCTACCTGGCGCAGGCCCCGGGAGCGCTCGGCCTGGCCCGGGCGTATGTCTCCGGGCACCTGGACGTGCAGGGGGACATGTACGGGGCACTGGCCAGGATGGCCAGCGCGCAGCGGATGGACGTCGGCATCGGCGAGCGGCTCAGGCTGCTCAGCGAACTGGGCGGCCCCCGCCTGCTCGTGCCGCGAGTCGCGCCGCCGCCGCAGGAGGTCCAGGTCAACAAGCGATGGCGGATCGGTCGGCGGCATTCCAAGGACCGCGATGCCAACGCTATCTCGCATCACTACGACGTCTCCAACACGTTCTACGAGTGGGTGCTCGGCCCGTCGATGGCCTACACCTGCGCGTGTTACCCGCGCCAGGACGCGACGCTGGAAGAGGCGCAGGAGACCAAGTTCGACCTAGTCGCCCGCAAGCTCGGGCTTCGGCCGGGGATGCGACTGCTGGACGTCGGCTGCGGCTGGGGCGGCATGATCATGCACGCCGCGCGCTACGGCGTGCGGGCGCTCGGGGTGACGCTGTCGGAGGAACAGGCAGCCTGGGCGCAGCGCGCGATCAAGGAGGCGGGCCTGAGCGACCTGGCCGAGGTTCGCCACATGGACTACCGGGACGTGCCCGAGACGGGCTTCGACGCGGTCAGCTCGATCGGGCTCACCGAGCACATCGGCAAGGCCGAACTGCCCGGCTACTTCTCGTTCCTGTACGGCAAGCTCAAGCCCGAGGGCCGGCTGCTCAATCACTGCATCACGCGCCCGGACAATAACGGGCCCGCCGTCGTGAAGGACGGGTTCATCAACCGCTATGTCTTTCCCGATGGGGAGCTAGAGGGCCCCGGCCACCTGATCTCGCTCATCCATGACACGGGTTTCGAGGTCCGGCACTCCGAGAACCTGCGCGAGCACTACGCCCTGACGCTGGCGGCCTGGTGCGCCAACCTGGATGACCACTGGGACGAGGCCGTCGCCGAGGTCGGCGAGGGCACGGCGCGGGTCTGGCGGCTGTACATGGCCGGCTCCCGGCTGGGGTTCGAGCGGAACCAGATACAGCTGCACCAGGTCCTCGCCGTCAAGGCAGCCGAGGACGGGTCGGCCGGGATGCCGCTGCGGCCGGACTGGGAGCCGGCGGCGAGCTAGCCAGCCCGTGCCTGGCCAGCCCGTGCCTGGCCAGCCAGCGACCGGTAGCTCTCGGCGACGGTGAAGGCCAGGTCGAGCGCCTGGCGGCGGTTCAGCCGGGGATCGCACGCCGTCTCGTACCGCTGGTGCAGGTCACCGGCCGCGATCTCGTAGCTGCCGCCCACACACTCGGTCACGTTGTCGCCGGTGAACTCGATGTGGATGCCGCCCGGGTGGGTGCCCAGGCGGCGATGCACTTCGAAGAAGCCCTGGACCTCGTTGACCACGTCGTCGAACCGCCGGGTCTTATAGCCGCCCGGCGCCTCGAAGGTATTGCCGTGCATCGGGTCGCAGACCCAGGCCACCGGGATCCCCTCGGCCCTGACCGCAGCCACGAGCGGCGGGAGCAGCGTGCGGATCTGCCCGGCGCCGAGCCGGGAGATCAGGGTCAGCCTGCCGGGCTCGCCGTCCGGGCTCAGCTTGCGCACGAGCGCGAGCAGGTCGTCTGGAGTGGCCGTGGGGCCTACCTTCAGCCCGATGGGATTGCGGATGCTCGCGGCGAACTCCACGTGCGCGCCGTCGATCGCCCGGGTCCGCTCACCGATCCACACCAGGTGCGCGGACAGGTCGTAAGCGGCCCCGGTTCGCTCGTCGCTGCGGGTCAGGGCCTGCTCGTACGGCAGCAGCAGGGCCTCGTGGCTGGCGTACAGCTCGACCGTCCGCAGCTCGTCGGGATCCGCGCCGCAGGCTCGCATGAAGGCCAGGGCGCGGTCGATCTCGCCCGCCAGCCGCTCGTATCGCTGGCCGGCCGGGCTGTCCCGGACGAAGTCCTGGTTCCAGGCGTGGACCTGGTGCAGGTCGGCGTAGCCGCCGGCCGTGAAGGCCCGGAAGAGGTTCAGGGTGACGGCCGCGCAGTTGTAGGCGCGCAGCAGCCGGCCGGGATCGGGCGTCCTGGACGCCGCCGTGAAGTCGAGGCCGTTGACCGCGTCGCCGCGGTAGGCCGGCAGCTCGACGCCACCGCGGATCTCCGTGGGCTGCGATCGCGGCTTGGCGAACTGGCCGGCCATCCGGCCGATCTTGACGATCGGGATGCTGGTCCCGTAGGTGAGGACGACGGCCATCTGCAGGATCGTCTGCAGCTTGCCGCGCACCGCCGGGGGATTGGCCTCGGCGAACATCTCGGCGCAGTCGCCGCCTTGCAGGACGAATGCGTCGCCGCGGGCCACCGCGGCCAGCCGCTCCCGCAGCTGGTCGCACTCGGTGGCGAAGACCAGCGGCGCCAGGTCGGCCAGCTCGCTGGTGACGGCAGCCAGCCGCGCGGCGTCGAGCCAGTCCGGCTGCTGCACGGCCGGGCGGTCACGCCAGCTGTCGGCCAGCGCGCCGGTCGTGGCGGTCATGGGCGGCCGCCGACGCTGGCGTGGCTACCTGAGGGTGTCTGCGGGTTGATCACCATCTCACGCTACGCGCTATTGGCGGGTGGGCGTGGCTGCCCGGGACATCCGCGCGGCGGCGTGGGAGGCGGCGAGGGACAATAGCGGGATGGATGCTGCCCTGGCGGCCGGCCCGCCGCGTGAGATCGTCCTGCTGGGCTCGACCGGATCGATCGGCACGCAGGCCGCCGACATCATCCGGCGCAACACCGGCCGGTTCCGGCTGACCGGGCTGGCCTCAGGAGGCGGCAATCCGGCGCTGCTCGCCAGCCAGGCACTGGAGTTCGGCGTCGAGGTCGTGGCGGTAGCCAGCGAGTCGGCCGCCCCGGCGCTCCAGCAGGCCCTCCAGGCCGCCGCGCCGGGCCGCGGCGCGCGGCACCTGCCGAAGGTCCTGGCGGGCCCGGACGCCGTCGCCGAGGTGGCCGCCTGGCCTGCCGATATCGTGCTGAACGCGGTCACCGGCGCCGCCGGCCTGGCCGCCACGCTCGCCGCGCTGGACGCTGGCCGCGTACTCGCCCTGGCCAACAAGGAGTCGCTGATCATGGGCGGCCAGCTGGTGACGGGCAGGGCGGCGCCCGGTCAGATCGTGCCGGTCGACTCGGAGCACTCCACGATCGCGCAGTGCCTGCGCAGCGGCCGCCCGCAGGAGGTACGGCGGCTGGTCCTGACGGCCAGCGGCGGCCCGTTCCTGCACCGCGGCCGGGCGGAACTGGCCGACGTCACGCCGGAGCAGGCGCTCGCGCACCCGACCTGGAACATGGGACCGGTCATCACGGTGAACTGCGCCACGCTGGTGAACAAGGGCCTGGAGCTCATCGAGGCGCACCTGCTGTTCGGGATCGGATTCGACCGTATCGACGTGGTCGTGCACCGGCAGTCGGTGGTCCACTCGATGGTGGAGTTCACCGACGGCGCCACCATCGCCATGGCCAGCCCGCCGGACATGCGGATCCCGATCGCCCTGGCGCTGGGCTGGCCCGGCCGGGTAGCCGGGGCGGCGGCACCTATCGACTGGACCGTGGCGCATACCTGGACATTCGAGCCGCTCGACGAGGAAGCCTTCCCGGCGGTTGCCCTGGCCCGCGCCGCGGGCAGTTCCGGCGGAACCGTTCCGGCGGTCTACAACGCCGCGAACGAGGAATGCGTCGACGCATTCCTGACGGGTCGCATCCCGTTCACCGGAATCGTCGATACGGTGGCCCAGGTAGTCTCGGAGCATGACGGCGCCGGCGCGGCAATGACTGCGGTGGACGAGATCCTGGCCGCGGATCACTGGGCGCGGATCCGGGCGCGCGAGCTGGCCGGCACCGCGTGAAGAGGAGAAACAGTGTTTGCGGCATCGAGGGAGAACTAGCCGGATGAGCTTCCTGCTGGGTGTGGTCATCTTCGTTCTCGCGCTGCTCATCTCGGTCATGCTGCACGAGGCCGGCCACTTCCTGACCGCCAAGAAGTTCCACATGAAGGTCACCCAGTTCTTCGTGGGCTTCGGTCAGACGATCTGGTCCCGGCGGCGCGGCGAGACCGAGTACGGGGTCAAGGTGCTGCCGCTCGGCGGCTTCGTGAAGATCACCGGAATGACCGCGCTGGAGGACGTCGATCCCGCCGACGAGGCGCGCTCGTTCCGTCGGCAGCCGGGCTGGCAGCGGGCGATCGTGCTCGCCGCCGGGTCCTTCATGCACTTCGCACTGGCGTTCGTGCTGCTGTTCATCCTGGCCGTGGGCATCGGCGTCACGAACACCACCACCATCGGATCCATCAGCCCCTGCCTCCCGCAGACCGTCAAGGCGCTGGAATCCGGCACGTGCGCGAAGGGCCTGCCCGCCTCTCCGGCCACGCAGGCCGGGATCCGGGCCCATGACAAGGTCGTCTCCATTGCGGGCAAGCCGGTGAGTAACTGGACCCAGCTCGGCAACATCATCCGGGCGCAGCCGGTCGGCAAGCCCGTCGCCGTGGTCGTGGACCGCGGCGGCCGGGACCTGACCCTCAGCGTGACCCCGGGCACTGTCGCGGGCCGGCACGGTTCCTACCTGGGCATCGAGGACCAGATCTTCCAGCGCGTCGGCCCGCTGTCCGGCGTGGCCTACGCGGGCTCGACGTTCGGCCAGGTGCTGAAGCTATCCGGGCAGGCCGCGGAGAAGCTGCCGGCGGCGCTGCCAGACCTGTTCGCCAAGAACCGCGCCAAGACCGCGGCCGGGAATGTCAGCAGCATCGTCGGGGCCGCCAATGACGCCGGGCAGGTGGTAGCGGCCGGCGGCGGGTGGCAGTTCACCGTCTCTGAGCTGCTGCTCATCGTTATCTCGCTCAATATCTTCGTCGGTGCCTTCAACCTGCTGCCGCTGCTCCCGCTGGACGGCGGTCATCTCGCCATCGTGATCTACGAGCGGGTCCGGGCCTGGCTGGCCAGGCTCCGCGGGCGCCCGGATCCGGGCCTGGTAGACATGCAGAAGCTGATCCCGGTGAGCGTGGGCGTGTTCGCCCTCCTCGTCGGGCTCGGTCTCATCCTCATCGCGGCGGACATCTTCAACCCGGTTCACCTGACACAGTGAGGCGATTGTCCAGATGACTGTTGACCTAGGGATTCCCCAGCTGCCACCCGAGCCGGTGGCGACGCGGCGCATTTCTCGCCAGATCCTGGTGGGCAAGGGCAGCCATGCGGTGCCGGTGGGCGGCGGCGCGCCGGTATCGGTGCAGTCGATGACCACGACGCTCACCGCGGACGTCAACGCCACCCTGCAGCAGATCGCCGAGCTGACCGCGGCAGGCTGCCAGATCGTGCGGGTCGCGGTGCCGTCACAGGATGACGCGGACGCACTGCCGGATATCGCGCGCAAGTCGCAGATCCCGGTGATCGCCGACATTCACTTCCAGTCCAAGTACGTGTTCGCCGCGATTGACGCGGGCTGCGCCGCCGTCCGGGTGAACCCGGGCAACATCAAGGCGTTCGACGACAAGGTCGGGGAGATCGCCCGGGCCGCGTCGGCGGCGGGGGTGCCTATCCGGATCGGGGTCAACGCCGGGTCCCTGGACAAGCGGCTGCTGGCCAAGTACGGCAAGGCCACCCCCGAGGCGCTGGTCGAGTCCGCGCTCTGGGAGTGCTCGCTATTCGAGGAGCACGGCTTCACCGACATCAAGATCTCGGTCAAGCACCACGACCCGGTGGTCATGATCAACGCCTACCGGCAACTGGCGCAGCAGTGTGACTACCCGCTGCACCTGGGCGTCACCGAGGCTGGCCCGACCTTCCAGGGCACGGTCAAGTCGGCGGTGGCGTTCGGCGCGCTGCTGGCCGAGGGCATCGGGGACACCATCCGGGTATCGCTGTCCGCGCCGCCGGTCGAGGAGGTCAAGGTCGGCATCGCGATCCTGGAGTCGCTGGGGATGCGCGAGCGGGGCCTGGAGATCGTCTCCTGCCCGTCCTGCGGGCGCGCGCAGGTGGACGTGTACAAGCTCGCCGACGAGGTCACCGCGGCGCTGGACGGGATGGACGTGCCGCTGCGCGTCGCGGTCATGGGCTGCGTGGTGAACGGGCCGGGCGAGGCGCGGGAGGCCGACCTCGGCGTCGCCTCTGGTAACGGCAAGGGCCAGATCTTCGTCCGCGGCGAGGTCATCAAGACCGTTCCCGAATCACAGATCGTCGAGACCCTCATCGAGGAAGCCATGAAGCTCGCGGCGCAGATGGAGCCCGCGGGCGAGTAGCCGTGGCCCCGGTCCGGGCGGCTGGTTCCGCTCGCGGGTGACTAGCCGGGCGGCTCGCATCGGCGAGCCGGTCCGGCCCGCAGGCGCGCGCACGTTTGTGGTCCAGCCAAATCACATCTTCGCATCTGTGCGATTTTGTCATTGACTCCCGATCTACGCCTGTTCTAGTTTGTGGCGTCTAACATGCACCGCCAACCAGATGTGAGCGCTCACAACGGCAGGGCCAGCCGTGTAGGTCAGCCCGCCGTCGGATGCGCATGCCGGTCGGCGCTGCAGCCACTGGCCAGGTGCTAAACCCTTCAACATCCGGAGGTCTGCGATGGACAAAATCGACCCGAAGGTCGATGAGGCAATCCAAACACTCAATATGAAGGACGGGCCGTCCCGCCGCCGACTGCTTCAGGGCACCGGCCTGGTCAGCGCGACGGCTGCGGCCTCGGCCCTGCTCGCGGCCTGCAGCTCGTCAGGCAGTACCGCCCAGGCGGCGAAGGACACGGCCGGGAACTTCCCCAGTACCCCGAAGTGGAAGTTCACCTTCATCAACCACGTCACGGACAACGCCTTCTTCACGCCCACCCAGTACGGTTTCGCCGACTGCGCGGCCCTGCTCGGCATCCCGACGCCGGCGTGGACCGGGGCCACCTCGACGCAGCCGACCGTCCCCACCATGCTGACCTCGTTTAACGCTGCCATCGCCGCGAGCTCGCCCGGCATCGCGTCCACGGTGGTCTCGGCCACCGCATTCACCAGCCCCATCGCCAAGGCTCTCACGGCCGGCATCCCGGTGGTCACCTACAACGCCAACGGGGCGACCAACAACCCGACCAACGGCCTGGCCTACGTGGGCCAGGCGCTCTTCGTGTCGGGCCAGGAGGTCGGCGCGCGCATCGCGGCGGCCATGCCGCACGGCGGGACCGCCTGCGGCATCATCGCCCAGCCGGGCTCGCTGAACATCCAGCCGCGGCTGGACGGGGCGAACGCCGCCATTCTCGCGGCGGGCAAGGGCCTGAAGATCCTGCACACGGCCGGCTTCGACAGCGGTGCCGCGCAGAGCCAGGAAAACACCAGCATCCCGGAGTTCATCCAGGCCAACGGGAGCAAGCTGCAGGGCGTCTTCGCCGTGGACGGCGGCTCGACCGCGCTGCTCGGCCCGGCGCTGGCCAAGTACAACCTGACCAGCAAGGTCGCGTCGGGCGGGTTCGACCTGGAGCCGGCCACGCTGACGGCCATCAAGGCCGGGCAGCTCGGCTTTACCATCGACCAGTCGCCCTATTTGCAGGGTTTCCTGCCTACGCTGTACATGTATCTGTTCAAGCTCTCGGGCGGCCTGATCTCGCCGCCGGAGACCGACACGGGCCTGAAGTTCGTGACCAAGGCCAATGCCGCTCCCTACACCTCGCCAGCCAGCAGGTTCGAGGGCTCGACCACGGCCGAGAAGTACATCCCCAAGACCGGGCCGATCAGTACCTGACCTCGGTGCAGCGCGTGGCGCCGCCGCCCCGCCGGAGCTTGTGGCTGGGCTCGACGGCCGGTGGGCGGACGGCGCCACGCGCGGATCTGGCTCGGACGCAGGCCCGCGGCAGGCAGACAGACCCGCGGCAGGTAGACAGAACGGACAGGTGACGTGAGCGAGACTGCTCAGCGAAGCGCGGATCCACTCGCCGGCCCGGGCAGCGGCCCGGGCTCGGGCAATGGCCTCAGATCGATGCTCGGCCGCGGTGGTGCCGCGTTCCTGCGTCAGCGCGAGGCCAGCGTCTTTATCGTCGCGATCGTGCTGGTGCTCTACTTCGGCTTCATCAGCTCGGCCAGCACGTCGTTCCTCACCAAGCTCAACATCATCAACGTCTCGCAGGCGACGGCGCCGTTCGCGATCATCGCCGTCGGTGAGGTGCTGCTGCTGGTCTGCGGCGAGATCGACCTGTCGGTCGGCTACGTGTGGGCGCTGTCGCCGTTCCTGATGTACTTCTTCATCACCGACTACCACATCCCGGTCTTCGTGGCCATCGTGCTGGCGGTGCTCTGCGGCGCGATCATCGGCCTGGTCAACGGCTTCCTCGTGGTGCGGCTGAAGGTGCCCTCCTTCATCGCGACCCTGGGCTCCGCATTTATCATCAACGGCTTCATGCTGACGATCTCCCAGGCGCAGGCGAAGAGCCTGCCGCCCCAGTCGGTCGGCCTCGGGAAGTGGTTCGGCGCCTTCTCGTGGGCGGAGATCATCTGGGCCATCGTGATCGTCGCGATCTTCCATGTCGTCTTCACCAGGACGCGCTGGGGGCTGCACACGGTGGCGACGGGCGGGAACATGATCGGCGCGAGCGAGGCGGGCATCAGCATCGCGAAGATCAAGTTCGGCAACTTCATGCTGACCAGCACGCTGGGTGCCGTGGCCGGGATCCTCGAGGCGTTCCGCACGAACTCCATCGACCCCAGCGCCGGGGGCTTCACCCCGATGTTCTATGCGGTCGCGGCCGCCGTCATCGGCGGCACGGCCCTGGCCGGCGGCTCCGGCACGGTGCTCGGCGCCCTCCTGGGCATGCTGGTCCTCGCGATCCTGCAGGACGGCTTCAACCTGCTCGGGATCAGCTCGAACCCGTTCCTGATCATCCTCGGCGTTGCGATCATCGCCGCGATGGTCGCCAACGTCTATCTCACCCGGCTGCGAAGGGCAGGGAGGTCCTGATGACCACCGACGTTACCGAGAGCTCGGCGCCGGGCGCTCAGGAGCCGGTCACCGACGTCCTGCGCGCGGAGCACATCAGCAAGTCGTTCGGCGCCGTCACCGCGCTGACCGACGTGAATATCCGGCTGGCTCCCGGCGAGGTGCTCGGCCTGATCGGCGATAACGGAGCCGGCAAGTCCACCTTGCTCAAGATCCTCTGCGGCTTCCAGCCGCCGGACACCGGCCGGATCCTGCTGCACGGCGAGGAGGTGACCCTGAAGTCGGTGGACAATGCCCGGTCCCTCGGCATCGACGTGGTCTACCAGGACCTCGCCCTCGTCAACGAGCTGAGCATCTACCACAACATGTACCTCAACCGGGAGATACGGCGGGGGCCGCTGCTCAACAACCGGAAGATGCGCCGCCTGGCCAAGGAGCACCTCGCCGAGATGGGGGTGCGGGTCCAGTCGGTCGACGTCGAGGTCGCCAAGCTGTCCGGCGGCCAGCGGCAGGGCATCGCGGTGGCGCGCTCGGTGTACTCGGACGCGAAGATCCTGCTCCTGGACGAGCCGCTGGCCGCCATGGGCGCCAAGGAGGGCGCGCTGATCCTTGGCCTGGTCAAAGACCTGAAGGCGCGCGGTGACGTGTCGGTCATCATCATCGCCCATAACTACGCACAGGTCCTGGAGGTATGCGACCGGGTCAACCTGCTCCAGCACGGCGAGATCACCTACGACAAGGCCAGCGCGGATACATCCTTGGACGAACTGACCGAAATGGTGGTCCAGGAATACCGGGCCGCGCTGCAGGCCCGTCAGAGCGGCGGCTGACCGCGAGCAGGCCTGGGCCGGCCGCCGCCGGCCGGACGGCAGCGGCCGCTAGCGCCAGCACCGGCACCGGCACCGGGCCGGGTGCCGGCCCCGCGCGCGCCTGCCCGCCTGCCGTGACGGCGAGGGGCCGCAGGCGCGCAGGTCGGCGCCTCCGCTGTCGGTTTACTGGCCAGTTATGTGCGAACATTGTCAGACTAGGACGGCTCGCGCCTGACTGGCGAGAGGAGAGCGTGGGCATGGCTTCGGCAGCGGGAGGCTCAGCCTTTCGCCCGGCGGCGAGCCGGCCAGCGCGACCGATGGCGCGGCGGCCCGTGATGGCGGATGTGGCCAGGCTGGCCGGCGTCTCGCATCAGACGGTATCCAGGGTCGTGAACGACCACCCCAACGTGCGCCCGCAGACCAGGGATAACGTGCTCGCCGCGATCAGCAAGCTTGCGTACCGGCCGAACGCTGCCGCTCGCACGCTGGTGACCCGCCGGACACACACGCTCGGGGTCATCACCTGCGATACCGACCTGGTGGGCCCGGCATCCATGCTTTACGGCATTGAGCAGGCGGCGGCCGGTTCGTATTTCGTCTCCATCGCCAGCCTGCCGGCGCTGGATCACGGCTCGGCTCTCGACGCGGTGGAACGGCTGCTGGGCCAGGGCGTGGAGGGGATTATCGTCATCGCGCCGAGCACCTCCGCCGTGGCGGCGCTGGTCGGCATGCCGGGCGAGGTGCCGCTCGTGGCGGTGGGCTGCGGCACCAGCGCTCCGCTCGCCTCGGTGGCGGTCGACAACGCCGGGGGTGCGATCTCCGCCACGCAGTACCTGCTCAGCCTCGGTCACCGCTGCGTGCACCTGGTAGGCGGGCCGGAGACCAGTCTGGACGCTCAGGAGCGAGCGGCCGGCTGGCGGCACGCGCTGGTGCAGGCAGGAATCCGGGCGCCGGCGGTCATCACCGGCGACTGGTCGTCCCGCGCGGGGTACCTGGCGGGGCGAGCCCTCGCCGCGATTCCCGAGGTCACCGCGGTCCTGTGCGTGAACGATCAGATGGCCCTCGGCGTGATCCGCGCGATGTCCGAGGCCGGACGGCCGGTGCCCGGCGACGTCAGCGTCGTCGGCTTCGACGACATCCCCGAGGCCGAGTTCTTCCGGCCGTCGCTGACCACCGTCCGGCAGGACTTCGCCGAGCTTGGCCGCAGAGCCCTGCGGCTGCTCGTGCAGAAGATCGCCGGAGCCCGTGCGGACGGCCCGCAGCAGCCAGTCGGCACGGAGCTGATCGTGCGGGCCAGCGCGACCGGCCCCGGCGGATGACCGGTCGGCGGGACTAGCCGGCAGTATGGGACAGCAGAGAAGGAGTCGGGCAGGTGCTTGGTGTGAGCGCTAACAACAGTGCTTCCAACCACGGGGCTTCCAACCACGGGGCTTCTGACCACGGGGCTGCCTGCGTGGTCGGTGTCGACTACGGGACGCTGTCCGGGCGGGCCCTGGTGGTGCGGGTGCGTGATGGCGCCGAACTTGGCACCGCCGTGCACGAGTACGGCCATGGCGTCATGGATGACGTCCTGGCCGCGACGGGCGAGCCGTTGCCGCCCGACTGGGCGCTGCAGGATCCGCAGGACTACCTGGATGTGCTCCGGGAGGCGGTCCCCGCGGCCATCGCCGCGGCGGGCATCGACCCGTCCCTGGTGATCGGGATCGGTACCGACTTCACCGCGTGCACGGTGCTGCCCGCACTGCGCGACGGAACTCCGCTCTGCGAGTTGCCCGCCCTGCGGGGGCGCCCGCACGCCTATCCCAAGCTCTGGAAGCATCACGCCGCCCAGCCGCACGCGGACCGGATCAACGCCCTGGCGGCACAGCGCGGGGAGCGGTGGCTCGCCCGTTACGGCGGGAAGATCTCCTCGGAGTGGCAGTTTGCGAAGGGACTGCAACTGCTGGAGGAGGACCCGGCGACCTATCGCCGGGCGGACCGCTGGATCGAGGCGGCGGACTGGATCATCTGGCAGCTGTGCGGCGCCGAGACCCGCAACGCCTGCACCGCCGGCTACAAGGGCATCTGGCAGGACGGGCACTATCCGTCCCCGGACTTCCTCGGCGCGCTGAACCCGGCCTTCGCCACCTTCGCCGCCGACAAGCTCGCGCACCCGGTGGCCCAGCTCGGGACCCTGGCCGGCCGGCTGACGCCGCAGGCGGCGCAGTGGACCGGGCTGCCCGCCGGCATCGCGGTCGCGGTCGGCAACGTGGACGCCCATGTGACGCCGCCCGCGGCGAGCGCCATCGCGCCCGGCCAGCTGGTCGCCATCATGGGCACCTCGACCTGCCATGTACTGAGCGCCCCCGCCCTGGCCGAGGTCCCCGGCATGTGCGGCGCCGTGGACGGCGGCATCGTGGCCGGGCTGTGGGGCTACGAGGCCGGGCAGAGCGGGGTCGGCGACATCTTCGCCTGGTTTGCCGACCAGGCCGTCCCGGCCGCCTACACCCGCGAGGCAGCGCGGCGCGGCATTTCCCTGTTCGAGCTGCTGTCGCAGGAGGCAGCCAGGCAGCCCGCCGGGGCGCACGGCCTGATCGCGCTGGACTGGCTGAGCGGTAACCGTTCCGTCCTGGTGGATCACTATCTTTCCGGCGCCCTCGTGGGCGCCACCCTGGCCACCAGGGCGCCGGATATCTACCGCGCGCTGGTGGAGTCGACCGCGTTCGGGACGCGGGTCATCATCGACGCCTTCGAGTCGTCCGGCGTCGGCGTCACCGAGCTGGTGGTGGCCGGCGGCCTGCTGAAGGACCCGTTCGTGATGCAGGTGTACGCGGACGTGCTCCGCCGCCCGCTCAGTCTGATCTCCTCCGACCAGGGCCCGGCTCTGGGCTCCGCGATCCACGCGGCGGTCGCGGCGGGCGCCTACCTCGACGTGCCCGCCGCCGCGGCGGCGATGGGCGGCAAGCGCGACGCGGTGTTCAAGCCCGCCCCGGCCAGCGCCGACGTTTACGACGACCTGTACGCGGAGTACTCCCTCCTGCACGATTATTTCGGCCGGGGAGCCAACGAGGTCATGCACCGGCTCCGCGCGATCCGCGACCGGGCTCTCGCCCGGGTCCCCGCCAGCCAGGAAGCCGCCCGCGAAGCCTTCATCCCGGAAGGGAGCCAGCCATGAGTACCGAGCTCGGGATCAGCGCGGCGATCTCGGACGCCCGCGTGCAGGTATGCGGCCTGCACGCGGCACTCGTCGAGAACAACCTGGTCGCCTGGACCTCCGGCAACATCTCCGCGCGGGTGCCCGGCGCCGACCTTATGGTGATCAAGCCGAGCGGGGTGGTCTATGCCGACCTGACTCCGGCGGCGATGGTCGTCTGCGACCTCGACGGCCAGGTGGTCGAGGGCTCGCTGAGCCCGTCCAGCGACACGGCCACGCACGCCTACGTCTACCGGCACCTGCCCGATATCGGCGGCGTGGTGCATACCCACTCGCCGCACGCGACGGCCTGGGCGGCGGTCGGGGAGCCGATCCCGTGCGTGCTCACCGCGATGGCCGACGAGTTCGGCGGGGAGATCCCCATCGGGCCGTTCGCCCTCATCGGGAGCGACGAGATCGGTCGCGGCATCGTGGCGGCCCTGGACGGCCACCGCTCGCCGGCGGTCCTGATGCGCAGCCACGGCGTCTTCACCATCGGAGCCACCGCTCGCGACGCGGTCAAGGCCGCCGTCATGTGCGAGGACGTGGCCAGGACCGTGGCCCTGGCCCGTGCGCTCGGCACCCCGCAGCCGCTGGCTGGCGGACAGGTGGACGCGCTGCACCGTCGTTACAAGGAATCCTACGGCCAGCACTGACCAGCCGCGCGGTCCGCCGCCGCCCCGAAACCCGTCCCGCCCGCCCCGAAACCCGCCCCGCGCCAATCCTGCGCTCGCCCCGGCCGCAAGCCGCCCGCGCGGGCTCTGAGGAGGATTTGATGACCGACCGTAAGCCCCGCATCGGGATCCTCGGCATCATGCAGGACCTGTACGACGACATGATCCCCGGCATCGCGCAACGGCAGGAGGGCTACGCCGCCGAGATCGCCGCGCAGCTAGCCGACGTGGGCGAGTTCATCCCCAGCAAGGCGATCAAGTACCGCGAGGACGCCCAGCGGGCGATGCGCGACTTCGAGAGCGCTGACCTGGACGGAGTCATGGTGGTCATGCTCACCTACGGGCCGGCGATGCGCGTCGCGCGGCTGCTCGCGGAGTCGCGGCTGCCCGTCTTGCTGGCCAACATCCAGCCCGAACCGAATGTCACGCCCGCCTGGGACATGGCTGACATGACCTACAACCAGGGCGTGCACGGCGCCCAGGACACCGCGAACGCGATGGTCCGCGCCGGGAAGCGGTTCGCGGTGCTCACCGACGACTGGAAGAGCGAGCAGTTCCGCGCGGACGTGGGCCGGTGGGCGCGGGCCGCGGCCGCGGTGACCGGGTGGAAGTCGCTGAAGACGGCGATCTTTGGCTACGCCATGAACGACATGGGCGACATCCGGGTCGATGAGAGCGCGCTGATCCGCTCGCTCGGCCCGGAGATCCTCGCGGTCGCGCCCGGCGACATGTACCGGGGGATGCAGGCGGTTACCGACGCGCAGGCGGCAGAGATCATCGCCTTCGAGGACGCCAGTTTCGAGATCGACCCTCGGCTGTCCGCCGAGGAGCGCCTCGACCACGCCCGGATGCAGTCGGCCATCGAGCAGATCCTGATCGACCGCGGCTTCGGCGCCTACACCGCGCATTTCGACGTGATCGGCGACGACGGCCGGTTCAGCCGCCTGCCGCTCGCCGCGGCCTCCACCCTGATGGCCAAGGGATACGGGTACGCGGCCGAGGGTGACGTGCTGACCGCCTGCCTCGTCTCGGCCGGGCACGCGCTGATCGGCGACGCCCACTTCACCGAGATGTACGCGATGGACTTTCCGTCCGACTCGATCCTGCAGAGCCACATGGGCGAGGGGAACTGGAAGATCGCCCGCTCCGACCGCCCGGTCCGGCTCATCAAGCGCCCGCTCGGCATCGGCCGGCTCGCCGACCCGCCGACGTTCCTGTTCCAGTACCAGCCCGGCCCGGCCACCATCGCCACCCTGGTGTCACTGGAGGGGGAACGATTCCGGCTCGTGGTGGCGGAGGGCGAGAACCTGGACAGCCAGGAACTGCCCGCCCTGGAGATGCCTTACGGGCAGTTCCGGCCCGCCTCCGGAGTGCGAGCCTGCCTGAACGGATGGCTCAGCGCCGGCGGCCCGCACCACGAGGTGATGAACCTGGGGCATCACGCGGCCAGCTGGCGGGTCTTCTGTCAGCTCGCCGGCATCGAGTTCGTCCAGGTCTGAAATACGCCGGCCCGCGCGGCCCGATCCTGGGCCTGCGGGCCGGGGCCGATGCGGCAGGATGGCTGGCATGAGGAGAGCGCTGCTGGCCGCCGCGGCCGTCTACGGGCTCGCAGTCGCCGCACTGGGGATCGCGGGATGCTCCAGCGGCGGATCCGCGGGCCCGGCTGCCACGGCCCCCGGCGGCGCGGGCGGCAGCGCGGCCCCCAGCGCCGCGGGCAGCCCGGCGACCTCCGGTGTCGCCTGGCACGCGTGCCCTCAGGTGGGTCAGCAGCTGCAATGCGCCAGCCTCGGAGTCCCGCTGAATTACCAGCAGCCACGCGGCCGGCAGATCACGCTGGCACTGTCGAGAATCCCGGCGACTGCGCCGGCCGGCAAACGGCAGGGGGTCCTGCTGGTCAATCCCGGTGGACCGGGCGGCAGCGGCCGCAGCCTGGCCGCGTTCGTCGCGCGGGGACTGAGCCCTGCCGTCGCGGCGCAGTACGACGTCGTCGGCTTCGACACGCGCGGCACCGGTGCCTCCGTGCCTGCGCTGCACTGCGATCCCTCGTTCTTCGGCCGGGCCCGGCCCAACTACATCCCGGCCAGCAAGGCCGCCGAGCAGGTCCTCATCGGCCGGGCGAAGAGTTACGCGGCCGACTGTGAGCAGAAGTACGGCTGGCTGCTGCCCTACATGACCACGCAGAACATCGCCCGGGACCTGGACTCCATCCGGGCTGCCCTCGGCCAGCAGAAGATCAGCTACTTCGCCTACTCCTACGGCACTTACATCGGCCAGGTCTACGCCACCTTGTTCCCGGATCGGGTGCGGCACATGGTGCTGGACAGCACGGTGGACCCGGCAGGCGTCTGGTACGCCGACAACCTGGACCAGGACTACGCGTTCCAGGGCCGCCTCAACGCGTTCTTCAGCTGGGCGGCCGGGTACGACTCCACCTACCGCCTGGGCGGCACGTCCGCAGCGGTCAGCCAGTCCTGGCACGCGGCTCGCTCGCGGCTGCTGGCCAATCCCGTCAACGGCTCATCGGGCCCGCTGGTCGGCCCGGATGAGTTCGACGACACGTTCCTGGTGGGCGGCTATGACGACCAGTACTGGCCAGGGCTCGCCGCCGCGCTGGCGAGCTACCTCCATCAGGGTGCCGCCGCCGCCCTCGTCCGCCTTTACCGGCAGGCCGGCGCGCAGAGCGAGAACGAGTTCGCCGTCTATAACGCGGTGGAGTGCGCCGACGTGAGCTGGCCGCACTCCTGGGCGACCTGGGACACCGATACCAGGAAGGTGTTCGCCACCGCCCCGTTCGAGGCCTGGGACAACACGTGGTTCAACGCCGCGTGCGCGTTTTGGCCGGTAAAGGGCCCGGCGCGGCCGCTGAAGATCAACGGCGCGGGACTGCCCGGAATCCTCATGCTGCAGGGCACCCTCGATCCGGCGACCCCCTACGCCGGAGCCCTGGTCGCGCGGCGGCAGTTGCCCAGCGCCCGGATGGTGGTCGTGGCGGGCGGCGGAAATCACGGGCAGTCGCTCGCCAGCCCGCCGAATACGTGTGTCAACGGCTACCTGAACCGGTATCTGGCCGCCGGGACGCTGCCGTCAACCCCGGGCCTGGTCAGCGCCACCTGCCCGGCGGGGCCGCCGCCGCTGCCGTGACTAACTCCGGTCCCGCGCAGGGGCCGCACCCGACTGCCGTTACGCTGGAGAGGTGCTGCGCACCAGGGCGTGGCGGTCAACCTCGCTTCGCATGCTGACTGATCACGATCGGGACGAGGTTCTCGCCATCTGCGACCGCGATCCGGTCAATAATGTCTTCGTCAGCTCCCGGATCCGAAATGCCGGGCTTGACCCGCGCAGGCTGGGCGCTCAGGTCTGGGGTTATTACGAGTCCGGCCGGCTCACGTCGATGTGCTATTCGGGTGCCAATCTGGTGCCGATCGAGGCCACCCCCGAGGCCATCACGGTGTTTGCCGAGCGGGCGCGGATGCACGGGCGCCGGTGCTCGTCGATCGTCGGGACCGCCGAGGCGGTCACGCAGCTATGGGGCCTCCTCGCACCGTCGTGGGGGCGACCCCGTCAGGTGCGGTCGGTTCAGCCCGTGCTGAGGATCTCAGGCCCGCCGCAGGCTGCGCCGGATCCGCTGGTTCGCGTGGTCCGGCCAGATCAGCTCGACCTGATGCTGCCCGCCTGCGTCGCCATGTTCACCGAGGAGGTCGGCGTCTCCCCGATCGGTCCCGATGGCGGCGTGGCCTACCGCGCCCGGGTGGGCGAGCTGATCCGGGCCGGCCGCTCGTTCGCGCGGATCGAGAACGGGCAGGTGCTGTTCAAGGCCGAGGTTGGTGCCGCAACTCCGCTGGCGTGCCAGGTCCAGGGCGTGTGGGTGCCTCCCGAGGCGCGCGGCCGGGGGCATGCGGTGCACGGAATGGCGGCGGTCGTGCAAGCCGCGCTCGCCACGCTGGCACCGGTGGTGACCCTGTACGTCAACGACTACAACGCCCCGGCGCGGGCCGCTTACAGCCGGGTGGGGTTCACGCGGGCGGGCACCTTCATGTCGGTGCTGTTCTAAGTCGGAAAGGTGCAGGGCCCGCCGCAAGCGGCGGGCCCTGCCTCCCCCCTTTGCGGCACTTCCCGCATTCCAAGCGCCTCTAGTACGTAAACTAGCCTGTGCATGTCGCAGTAAGGTCGCACAGAGGACGATAAGCAGCTCGTGAGCGAATCGATGACGGCCGCTGGTAACGGCCGCGGAGTGGCAGCCTCTTATTTGCGTCAGTTACTGCTGAAGCAGGGCAGCTACCGGCGTCTGTGGGAACAGCACGTCGTGCGGGACCGGCCCGGAGAGATCAACCAGCTGGCCGTGGCCGTGGTACTCGCTGAGTACCTGTGGAGTTATCCCCGCAACGCCGGCGACTCCGATGTCGCGCCCCGCCAGCTCAAGGACTCGGTGTCCCGTGCCCTGTCGGGCCGCCTGCTCAGCCGCCCGCTGCTCTCGCTGTTCATCGATGCCTTCCACATCTCCGACAGCGAGGCGGATCGCCTGTGGCGGCTGTGGAACGGGTCGGATTCGATCGCGGTGCTGTCTGGCCGCCGAGCGGTTCCGCCGCAGCTCGAGCACGACCTGCGGACCGCCCTCGGGCCGCGCCGCCATCAGACGCTCTCGCTGCACGATCATTCCGAGATCGGGCCGGACGGGCGGCCGTCGCGCACCCGCACTATGCAGGTCATCGAGGCCCTCGCAGCGGATACCAGCCAGATCCCCTACCTGTATGACACCAGCGCACTGACCCTTGACGTGGGGCAGGGCTGCCAGGGGGTATCCCGGCAGCTGTACCAGATCGGCGACCTGCTCTTCGCCACCAACATCATCCTGTCCAAGGTGCTCGGCGTCGGCGAGACCCTCACCCTGGAGTACTGGACGACCTACCAGTACCCGGGTGATCCCGACGATCCGCAGGAGCGCCAGTACCGCCGGGCTGTCATGGCGTACCTGGAGAATTTCGACATCCGCGTCCAGTTCCACGCCAGCCGCCTGCCGGCCAAGCTCTGGTGGGCGGCCTGGGACGGCGTCGACGGCCCGGTGACCCGGCAGGAGGAAGTCAGCCTCGACAGCCAGAACTCCGCCCATCGCTACCTGCGCTCCATCGAGCGCACCGTGGTCGGCTTCCACTGGACCTGGTAAGGCGGCGCGGCAGCCGTCTTTACCTATTATCGGCGCGTCCATTTTCCAGCTAAACGTCAACCGTTTTCCAGCCGGGGGCGTTCTGGCGCTCGGCTAACGTCGTGGTTGGGTACCTGCTGCCGTTCCAGCGACAGTAGGTACCCAACCACGACGTGGGTGGCTCACGGGCGCCGCGCCGCGCCGGGCGGCCGGTTGGGCGGGCGTGGGCGAATGGGGCGAGCTGGGGTAGGGGCCCGGGGAGCTGGGGTAGGGGCCGGGGAAATTGAGGTGACGGGCGGGCGGGGGGTTGCTAAGCTTTTGTGCTTCCCACGGCTGCTCTGCTCATTCGTCGTGCCTGCCCGTCCCTCGTGCCGCCCGCCCATCCCTCATGCCTGCCGCCGATCGCGCCCGCGAGGCCGGCCCTCGGCGCCTGCCTGCCATCCCGGCGGGCTAGTTCCCGTGCTGTCTCGGCGGGACACCCCGTGACCGCCATCGCAGCCAGTCCGCACTGCCATCGAAGGAGATGAACCATGCTGCCGGCCAGCCACGAAAGTGCCGGTCAGACAGATCCCGACCCGACCCTGACCGCCGAGCGCGCGCATCTGGACAGCTCTCGCGAGTTTCTCCGGCTCATGCGCGAGGGCGTGCTCTCGCTGCGTGCTCTCGCCGGTGACCCGGTCTCGGAGGAGTACCTCAAGGCAGATCTCTACCGCCGGGCCGAGGCGCTCAAGGACCTGCCGGACACACCGCTGTTCTTCGGCCGGGTCAACTATGCGAGCCAGTCGTCGGCCAGCCATAGCGCCAGTAGCTCGTTCGCCGGGGAGGAGTTCCACATCGGCCGGCGGCACGTCCATGACGGCGCCGGCCGGGCGGTCGTGGTCGACTGGCGTGCGCCGGTGTCCCGGCCGTTCTACCGGGCCAGCCCAGCCGAGCCGATGGGGCTGGCCCTGCGCCGCAGGTTCGGCTTTTCCGGCGCGGAGCTCACCGCCTACGAGGACGAGGCGCTATCGGCCGTCAGGGTCGGCGGCGGGGGATCGGCCACCCAGGCGAGCACCAGCAGGATCCTGATCGACGAGATCGAGCGGCCGCGGTCGGGCCCGATGCGCGACATCGTCGCCACCATCCAGCCCGACCAGGACGACATCGTCAGGTCGGCCGTCGAGCAGAGCGTCTGCGTGCAGGGCGCCCCCGGCACCGGCAAGACCGCCGTCGGCCTGCACCGCGTCGCCTACCTGCTGTACGCATACGCCGAGCGGCTCAGTCGCGGCGGTGTGCTGGTGATCGGGCCGAACCGGGCATTTCTCGCTTACATCCGGCACGTTCTGCCGGCCCTCGGCGAGCTGAACGTGGCGCAGCTCTCGGTCGGCGACCTGCTGGCGACCGTGCCGGTGCGCGGCTCCGACACCAACCGGGCGGCCATCGTCAAGGGCGACGCCCGGATGGCTCAGGTGCTGCGGCGCGCGCTCTGGGACCAGCTCGCAGAGGCCGCCGAGCCGATCATGCTGCCGCGCGGCTCGCGGCGCTGGCGAGTATCCGCGGCTGAGATCGGCGAGCTGGTCAGCGAGTTGAACACCCGGGGCGTGCGATACGGAACCGGCCGCGACATGCTCGCACACCGGATTGCCCATGTGATCTTGACCAAGATAGAGGCGGCGGGCGAGAGCTGCGACGACCGGACCCACGATGCGGTCCGGCGAACCCGGCAGGTGCGCGCCGCCGTCGACGCCATCTGGCCGAAGGCCGACCCGGTGCGCCTGGTGTTTCGGCTGCTATCGGATCCCGCCGCGCTGGCCCGGGCGGCGGACGGGGTGCTGGACCCCGCCGAGCGGGCGGCCATCGGCTGGGCCAGCGCGCCCCGTAGTCCCGGCTCGGCCCGCTGGTCGGCCGCCGATGCCGTGCTGATCGACGAGACGCGCGACCTGATCGAGCGGACGCCCAGCCTCGCGCATGTCGTGGTGGACGAGGCACAGGACCTGTCCCCGATGGAGTGCCGCGCCATCGGCCGGCGCTGCGCGACCGGGTCGGCGACCGTGCTCGGTGACCTCGCGCAGGGCACCACGCCCTGGGCCACCACAAGCTGGGATGAGCTGCTCGGCCACCTCGGTAAGCAGGAGGCCGACCTGCGGGTGCTGGAGACCGGCTACCGCGTGCCCCGGCAGATACTGGACTTCGCCAGCAGGCTCCTGGAGCAGATCGCCCCGGGGCTCGGCGCGGCACGCTCCGTTCGGCAGGATGCCGGGTCGTTGGAGGTCCGCCGCGTCGGGCCAGACGGGATGGCCGCCGCTCTCACCATGGCCTGTTCCGATGCCCTGGCTAGGCCGGGCTCGGCCGCCGTGATCGCGGCCGACGACCAGCTGCCGGCGCTGGCGGCGATGCTGGTGGCGGCCGGGCTGCCGCATGCGACGCTGGAGGGGGAGCAAGAAGCTAACCAGCTGACCATGGTCCCGGTCACCCTCGCCAAGGGCCTGGAGTTCGACCAGGTCATCGTCGTCGAGCCGAGCCGCATCGCGGGCGCTGAACTGCGTGGCCTGCACCGCCTTTACGTGGCGCTGACCCGTGCGGTATCGCGGCTGACCGTCCTGCACGCCGAGCCCTTGCCGTCGGCCCTGCACTGGTCGGCTACATCTCCTTGATGACGGAGGTGATCAGCGCCGCCGAGGCATCGAAGGACAGCGCCGTGGCCCGCAGGTGGTTGAAGAACATGTTGTATCGGTCGACCTCGTCCACGTCCTCCACGTACAGCGCGCTGGTCAGGTCCTCCAGGTAGACCACGTCAGGATCGACACGCTCGGGGAAGACCAGGATCACGAACGGCCGGCCCATCGCGGGGTGCGCGCCGCCGCCGAACGGGATCACCTGCAGCGAGACGTTGGACAGCCCCGAGAGCTCCAGCAGGTACTCCAGTTGCAGCCGCATCAGCCCGGCGCCGCCCACCCGGCGGCGGAGGGCCGCCTCGTCCAGGACGGCCCAGACCTTGGGCGGGTCCGCCCTCGTCAGCGTGGGCTGGCGGGCCATCCGTAGCGCGACCTGGCGCTCGATATCGTCTTGCGGGCTCGTGACCATGCCGGCGCTGATGACGGTGCGCGCGTAGTCCTCGGTCTGCAGCAGGTTCGGAATGAGGCTGACCTCGTAGATCCGGATCTCCGACGCGGCGCTCTCCAACCCGAGGTACGTCGCGAAATGCGGCTGGATCGAGTCGCTGTAAGCATGCCACCAGCCCTTCTGCCGGGAGTCCCTGGCTAGCTGGACGAGGCTCTCGCGCTGGTCCTGCGGAACCCCGTAGATCTGCAGCATGTCGCGAACGTCCCTGGGCGAGACCGAGACCCGCCCCGTCTCTACCCGGCTGATCTTGGACGCTGAGCACTCCAGCCGCTCGGCGACGTCCTCGCAGGTCAGCTTCGCCGACTCGCGGAGCCGCCTGAGCTCAAGCGCGAGCCGACGTCGCCGGACAGTCGGGCTCTGAGCACTCGCCATAGGGTCCCCTCCCTCGGTCGGCTCGACCGTGACCGTCCAGTGTGGCCGGGTCCGGGCAGCACGTCCAGTGCGGGGTCCTTCCCTGCCACGTGCAACGATCCTGCCTTCTCGTGCGAATTTCGTAATGCATGTTGCATCCATGACCTAATCCCGGCATGCTGGTCCGAGAAATTACTGCGCGCTGGAAACGGCTACTAGGAGTGACCAGATGACGGTGGAGGCTGAGCACACCCGCGAGGGTGCCGACAGCTGGCATACCTATCTCAGCAAGCTCCAAGGGCTCGCGGATGAGCTGACCCGGCAGGGGCTGCTGGCGCGGCTCGTCACGCCGCAGGGGCGAATCCCCACCCTGCACGTGGTGAACCCGGCCGCCACGGCGCTGGCGGAGGAAGTTTACGCCGGCCGTAGCCGGGACGGGCAGTGGTGGTTCTGGTGGTCGTGGGCCGAGCGGATCGCGTCGGGCGAGGACGCCGCCGGGGCGGCCAGCCGGATCAGGCGCGTCCTGGCCGCTAGCAGCTAGCCGCCTTCGCGCTGGCGGCCCGACGAGCGGCTGGCCAGGACGCTGGCCGACAGGCCAGGGAACGCCACGGTGCGGCCGCGCCACGCGGCGGCTCGCAGGGCGGACGCCCGCACTTGCCGTGCGCCGAGCATCCGCACGGACTGCTCGTCCAGGGCCACGAGGCTCAGGTAGGCGCTCGTCACCTGATCTTCCAGGACGGCGGCGAGCCTGAGCGCCTGTGCCGCCGTGCTGACCGCATGCGGCAACTGGTAGGCGACGGCGGCCGGACCGGGGGTGGCACCGCGGCCCTGCAGCAGCGCGGTCAGCTGGTCCGCTGCCACCTGATGTGCGGTCCAGTCGGTCGTGGCCAGGGCCCGTGCGGTCCCGGCCAGGTGCGATCCGACCACGCCGTAGCCGTAGATTGCCGCCTGCTCGGCGGCGAGCGCCGCCCGCAGCGCGCGAGTCGCCGGCGGGACGTGCCCCGTAGTGCTGGCTGCCGTGGTGCGGCGCATCAGGCCCCTCCGGCGGCGCGCAGGGCCGGCACATGCGTGGCCTCGGACGCCGAGATGCTCGCGAGCAGTTGCGCCAGCGACGCCGGGACGTGCGGCACCTGGCTGAGCAGCCGGTCTGACGCGGCGTGCTCGGCTCGGCTCAGATAGCTGATCGCCGCCGGTGCCGTGGCGGGCAGGACGGGAGCCGCTGGCGCGGGCAGGCGCGCTGAGCCCGCCGCTTGCGGCGAGCCGGGCGCAAGCCGCGACCGCAGCTGCCGCAGATGCTCCTGATGCTCGGCGAGCAGGCCGGACAGGGTAGCGCTGATGGCGGGCCCGCTGCCGGCTCCGGCCGCCGGATCGGCGCGTAGCAGCCGGATCGCGCCCTGGTAGCGGGCCACCATCTCCTCCTCGGCCAAGATCGCCGCGCGGAGCTGAGCAACGTCTGGGGCGGGCTGGGGCGGGGTCCCGAGCGCCTGGGTACCCCGGCAGCCTGCCACCAGCAGCGGGAGCACGGCCGTCGCGGCGAGCACGGCTCGCCGGGTCGGATCTGCCGCCACGAAAGGCCCTCCAGCCAATGCGAACAAAGGGTACCCAGGCATGCCTGCCAAGCAGTCCCCCAGCATGTCACGCGTCCGGCCGCCGCGCTGGCCGCCCCCGCCTGCAGCCCTGGCCGCGGGGCGGCCGCGCCGCGCCGGGCCGCGCCGCGGACCCGGCAGCGCACGGCAGAGTGCCCGCGCCCGGCTAGGCTAGAGCCTGACTTATACAAAAGCACAGGTCGCGGGGCGAGGAGGTCGTGATGAGCGGTAGCTCCCGTCACGGTTCGGTACGGCCGCCCGCCGCCGCGGGCCGTCGGCCCGGCACAGGTGGCAGGTCCGGAGCCGCCGGCCAGTCAGGCACGGGCCAGTCAGGCACGGGCGGTCGGCGCGCCAGCGGCGGCGGAAACGGCCACGGCAACGTGGCTGTGGACGCTGACAAAGTGGCAGGCCTGCTGACGCCCGTGGCTAGCGCACTGGACATGGACCTGGAGGGCGTCCGGATAACTGCGGCCGGCCGCCGCCGGCTGCTGCGCATCGTGGTGGACGCCGATGGTGGTGTCAGCCTGCACGACATCGCGCTGGTCAGCCGGGAACTGTCGGCCGTGCTTGATGACAGCGCCGTGATGGGCGAGCAGCCTTACACCCTCGAGGTCTCCTCGCCCGGCGTGGATCGGCCGCTTACCGAGCGGCGGCACTGGCGCCGGGCCATCGGGCGCCTGGTTGTGGCCCCGCTGACGGCGGAGCCCAGCGATGGCGACGCGGCGGAGACCACGGCCGGGACCACGGTCGAGGGCCGGGTCACAGGGGCGACCGCCGACGGGATAACGATCGATGTCGCGGGCGAGAGCCGCCGGTTCGGCTACGGTGACCTCGGCCCGGGCAAGATAAAGGTCGAGTTCGCGCCGATCGATGCCGTCACCGGCGACGAGGGCGCCGACGGCGAGGACCTTGACGACGAGGGCGCAGACGAGGAGGGATCCGATGGATATTGACCTGAGTGCGCTGCGCAGCCTGGAAGCCGAGAAAGACATCTCGATGGACCTGGCCATCAAGGCCATCGAGGATGCGCTCCTCGTCGCCTATCACCGCGACGGCGTCGCCACCTCGGCCAGGGTCGAGGTCAACCGCCGCACCGGACACGTCAATGTCTGGGCCGCGGAGCTGGCCGAGGACGGCCAGGTGGCCAGGGAGTATGACGACACCCCGGATGGTTTCGGCCGAATCGCGGCCACCACCGCGCGGCAGGTCATCCTGCAGCGCCTGCGGGATGCCGAGGATGAGCTCACTTTCGGCGAGTACGCCGGCCGCGAGGGCGACGTCGTCGCCGGCGTCATCCAGCAGGGCAAGGATCCGCGGGCGGTGCTGGTCGACCTCGGCAAGCTGGAGGCCATGCTGCCGCCGAGCGAGCAGGTGCCCGGTGAGCGGTACGTGCACGGCGAGCGGCTGCGCTGTTATGTCCTGCATGTCCGCAAGGGCTATCGAGGACCGTCGGTGACCTTGTCGCGCACGCACCCCAACCTGGTGCGGAAGCTGTTCGCGCTGGAGGTACCCGAGATCGCGTCCGGCGCGGTGGAGATCGCGGCGATAGCCCGCGAGGCCGGCCATCGCAGCAAGATCGCCGTGATCTCGCACCAGCAGGGGGTCAACGCGAAGGGCGCCTGCATTGGCCCGATGGGCAGCCGGGTCCGCAACGTCATGACCGAGCTGCACGGCGAGAAGATCGACATCGTGGACTACTCGCCGGATCCGGCGAAGTTCGTCGCGCACGCGCTGTCGCCCGCCCGGGTGTCCAAGGTGAATGTGGTGGACGCGGCCGCCCGGGTGGCCCAGGTGATTGTGCCGGATTATCAGCTCTCCCTGGCCATCGGAAAAGAGGGCCAGAACGCACGGCTGGCCGCCCGCCTGACCGGATGGCGGATCGATATCCGGTCGGATACCGCAGGCGATGACCCTGCCGCGGCCGCGGCAGGGCCCGGTACCCGGCCCGCGGTCGACGCGGCGGCGGGTGCCCCAGCCGGCGCCTCGGCCGCCGGTGCCGCCGGGGGCGGGGATGTAGCGGGTACCGTGCCCGGTGCCGCGGATGCGCCGGCACTGTAAGCTAGACGGCAGAATGGCCAGGCGGTCTCCGTCGCCTTCCCGATCGGCGTCACCAACCCGGACGTGTGTGGGATGCGGAGTTCGCGCGGCCAAGTCCGACTTGCTTCGTGTGGTAGCTGTAGGGGACGACCTAATCCCCGATGCTGCCGCGCGGCTACCTGGCCGGGGAGCGTACCTGCATCCCGTCCAGGGATGTCTGGGGCGGGCCCAGCGCCGCAAGGCACTCGTGCGGGCGCTTCGCGTACCGGGAACAATCCGGGGCGAAGGGCTTGCTGAGTATCTGGCGGCTCAGCCACTCGCCTAGCTGCACGCCAGGCGGCGAGCGGCCGGACCCGCGCAACGGCTCGCGAAGGCCTGGAGCCGGCAGGACCAGAAGCGGACGGAACGGACGGCAGGAAGTGCTTGAGAGGGCAGGCTGAGATTGCGATGAACGCGCGATGAGCATGCGGCGATGAACAGCAGAGGCTGACGCCGGACGGAGCACGCGCTGCCCCGGACCGGCTGACTGGCCCGGCATGGAGCCGGGCCGAGTAGAGGGAGCGCAGTGGCGAAGGTCCGGGTTTACGAACTCGCGAAAGAGTTCGGCGTCGAAAGCAAGGCCGTCATGGCCAAGCTTCAGGAAATGGGCGAGTTCGTGCGGTCGGCGTCCTCGACGATAGAGGCGCCCGTGGTCCGCAGGCTTAAGGAAGCGTTCTCGGCGCAGCAGCCGAGGGCCCAGGCAGGTAACGGACAGCGGCGTGCTCAGCAGGCCGCGTCGGCCCCGTCGGCCGGCCCGGCGGGGGTGCCGTCCAGCACCGGGCCATCCAGCACCGCGCCGTCCAGCACCGCGCCGTCCAGCACCGCGCCGTCCAGCACCGCGCCGTCCAGCACGCGGTCGGCTGCAGCAGACGGCCAGGGAAGCGTGAACGGCAGCACCTCGGCCGCCCCCGCGGCGCAGGCAGGCCCCCCGGCAGATGCGGGCGCGACGGCGCAGCCGCGCGCCGCTGCGCCGCAGGGCCCGTCGGCCGCCGTGCCGACGCCCTTCCCGGCGACTCAGTCGCCGGAGGCACCGCCGGCCCAGGCCGGTCCCGGCCAGTCCGCCCCAGCGCAGTCCGCCGCGGCGGAGGACGCCGGGTCGGCCCAGGCTGACCAGACGGCTCCGGCGCGGCCAGCTGCGCCTCGTCCGGCTCCTGGCGCGGGCGCGCCACGGCCAGGCGGCCCGGCC
>Ga0209839_10000102_pt1 | contig 37683 bp, 40 predicted proteins | sample OrgsoiDNA2013050_FD_185800 | JGI IMG/M metagenome (GOLD analysis project Ga0209839, IMG submission 185800) | Permafrost soil microbial communities from the Arctic, to analyse light accelerated degradation of dissolved organic matter (DOM) -... | ecosystem: Environmental > Terrestrial > Soil >... | reverse complement strand
GCGGCGGCCACGGGTTGATGCTGCCGATCAGGGAATCACCGAGAACCTCCCCCCCGCCTCGCGCCGTAGATATCCGCCGAGCTCCAGCGACGCCAGCGCGGCCAGCCCGTGATCGACCGCGAACCCGGCCTTGATCAGCGCGCTCGCAGCGTCATGTCCGTCGCCGAGCGCCTGCAGGAGCGCGCGCAGCTCAGGCCGGAGATCCGGCCTAGCGTCGCCGGGAGCGACCCTTGCCCCCGCGCCGAACAGACAGTCGAGCACGTCCTGCGGGCCACGCACCAGTTGCGCGCCCACGCTGAGCAGCTCGTTCGGGCCCCAGGCCAGCGGTGAGGTGATCCTGCCCGGCACTGCGCCGACGGCCCGCTGTAGCCCGTGCGCGGCGGCGGCGGTGAGCAGTGCGCCCGAGCCCCGGCGAGCTTCGATCACCACGGTCATCGCGCTCAGCCCGGCGATGATCCGATTTCGAGCCGGGAACATCCAGCGCCGCGGTGCGACGCCCGGAGGCAGCTCGGACACGACCGCGCCGCCGGCTTGGATCCGCCGGTGCAACGCCCGCTTGGATGCCGGGTAAGGGCGCTCCGCCCCGCCGGCGAGCACCGCGACGGTCGGCGCACCAACGTCGAGCGCGCCCGCATGAGCGGCCGAGTCGATCCCGATGGCCATCCCGCTGAGGACGGTGATCCCGGCCGCGCCCAGGCCCCGGGCCAGCGAACCAGCCACCTGCAGTCCATACGGAGACGCCTGGCGCGCGCCGACAAGCGCCACCGGCTCGCCCTGCACCAGGTCCAGGAACCGCTCGAGCCCACCGGCGACGTGGAGCACCGCCGGGGCGGACTCCAACGCCGCGAGCGAGGCCGGATAGGCGCTCTCGCAACGGCAGATCTGCTCCAGTCCGGATGCCGCGCAGCGCGCTCGTGCCTGTACGACATCGAACCGCTCCAGCTCGCGCGCGACCGTATCGCGCTGCTCGCCTCCCACGGCGGCGATCAGGTCCTGATCTGCGAGCCCCAGCAGCTGCTCGATTCGCTGGCGAACCGGCTCCAGATGACCGGCGAGCCGGGCCAGCAGCCACGAGCGGGCCACGCACCGCTCACACGCGCCCCGGGCCGTCATCCCGCCAACGCGGCCTCGGTGCCGGTCCGCTGGCGCAGGCCGAGCGCCGTCAGCACGTCGTCGGCGGTTACCGAGTCGCGCCGCTGCAGATCGGCGATCGTCCGGGCGACGCGCAGCACACGATGGCGCCCTCTGGCACTCAGGGCGCCGACTGCATACGCCTGCGAGAGCGCCTGCTCGGCGGCGGGGTCAAGCCGCACGTGACGGCGCACGAGCCGAACGTCCATCTCGCCGTTGCAGCGGGCGGCGCTGCCGCCGAGCCGCTGCTGCTGGCGCTCCCGGGCCTCAGCCACCTGCGCCCGCAGGTGGGCCGAGCTCGCCGACGGTGGAGCCTGGAATTCGTGCTCGGCCGGCCGCTGCACGTCGACCAGCAGGTCCATTCGGTCGAGCAACGGGCCGCTCAGTCGCCGCCGGTGGCGCCTCAGCTCCGCCTCGCCGCACCCGCACTTATCACCAACGCCGGCGAACCCACACGGGCAGGGGTTGGTCGCGGCAACGAGCATGACCCGGGTGGGGAACTCAAGCGCGCGCTGACCGCGCACGATCGTCACGCCGCCGTCCTCCAGCGGCTGGCGCAGCGCATCGAGGCTGGAGCGGTGAAATTCTGAGAGCTCGTCGAGGAACAGGACGCCGTGATGGGCCAGCGTGACCTCTCCGGGGCGGGGCGGAGAGCCGCCTCCGACCAGTCCGGCCGCCGAGATGGTGTGATGTGGGGCGCGGAATGGGCGCGCGGTGATCAGCCCGTCGGCATGGATGCCCGCGACGCTGTGGATCCGGGTCACCTCGATCGCCTCGGCGCGGGTCATCGCGGGAAGGATCGAGGGCAGCCGCCGTGCCAGCATCGTCTTGCCGGTGCCCGGCGCGCCTTCGAGCAGCAGGTTGTGCCCCCCGGCCGCCGCGATCGCGAGTGCGAACAGGGGCGCCGCATGGCCTCGGACGTCAACCAGGTCCGGCTCTTCCAGGGCCGGCGCGCCGCGGTCAGACGCCGCCGGCAGTGGCGGAGGATCGGATCCCATCACGACCTCGGCCGCGGCCCGCAGGCTACCGACGCCGACGATCATCAACCGCTCGACGAGCGCCGCCTCACGCGCCCGCTCGCGGGGCACGATCAGCCGCTGTAGCCCCGCGCCCCGCGCGCCCTCCGCGACCGCCAGCGCACCCGGGGAGTCTCGTAGCTCCCCACCGAGCGAGAGCTCGCCGAACACGGCGTAGGCGCCCAGCGCATGTCCGGGGACCTGCCCGCTCGCCGCCAGCACCCCCAGCGCCAGCGCGGTGTCGAATCCTGGGCCGACCTTGCGCAGGAACGCCGGCGCCAGGTTGGCGGTGATCCGGGTGGCGGGGAACTCGAACCCCGAGTTCAGGATCGCCGAGCGGATCCGGTCCCGGGATTCGCGCACTGCGGTGTCGGCGAGCCCGACGATCGTGAACGACGGCAGGCCCGAGCGGATGTCCACCTCCACCCACACCTGGCGTGGCTGCACACCATCAATGGCGAACGTCGCAACGCGAGCGAGCATGGCTCCAAGCTACGCGGCCTGGTGCGCCGCGTGGGTGACGGCGTGTGCCAACTCCGTGACCTGCGCGCTGAGGATTGGCGCTGAATTGTCACCTTGCGCCAACCACGCGTCACGCGCCGCCGCGTAGCGTCCCGAGCCGTGAGCGCCGACCTCCGTCATCGCCTCGGCCGGCTCGGCGAGCAGCTGGCCGCCGAGCACTTGGTCCGGCAGGGTTTTCAGATCGTCGAGCGCAACTATCGAACCCGGTGGGGCGAGCTCGACATCGTCGCCTTCGACGGGCGCACGCTCGCCTTCTGCGAGGTCAAGACTCGACGCCTGGTGCCGGGCGGCGGCAATCCCTTCGAAGCGCTGCGCACGGTCAAGCAAGCCCGTGTGCGCAAGATGGCCGGGAGCTGGCTGATCGAGCGGACCCAGCGCCCGTACGCCGACGTGGTGCGGTTCGACGCGATCGGGGTCACGTTCGATCTGGCCGGCAGGCTCGTCGGCGTCGAGCACCTGGAGGGGGCTTTCTGAAGCCCGCCCGTGGATCGTGCCGACGCGGTTAGAGCGCCAGTTGCTGGTATGCCGCCGACTGGAACGACAGTCGATGCAGCGGCGAGACGCCGAGCCGCTCGATCGCCTGGCGGTGCTCCGGAGTCGAGTAGCCGACATGCTGGGCGAACTCCCATCCGGGGTGGGCGCCGTCGGCTCGCCGCATGTAGCGATCACGCGTTTCCTTGGCGATCACCGAGGCGGCGGCGATCGCGGCGCTCTTGCCGTCACCGCCGATCACCGCGCGGTGCTCATAGGCCAGGCCCCTGAGCGAAAAGCCGTCGCTCAGGCACATGCATCCCTCGCAGGCGACGAGCGCCAGCGCGTCGCGCAGGGCAGCGAGGTTCGTCACGTGCAGTCCACGCGCGTCGATCCCCGGCGCACATCGGGACACGATCGCAACCTTCGCGGCCAACCGCAGGATCACCGGGAACAGCTCCGCCCGCCCCTCGGGTGTCTGCTGCTTGGAGTCGTTCAGAGATCCAAGCGCCCGGACCTCGGCGGGGCCGAGCCGGTCGAGATCGAATCGCACCGCAGCCGCCACCAGGGGGCCCGCGAGGGATCCCCGGCCGGCCTCGTCGGCGCCGGCGACGAGCCGCACGCCAAACGCGCGGTCGAACCCCAACAGCCGTCGACCCGGCCGAGCCACCCGCTTCGCGCCGCCGCTGGTCCTAGAGGGTGCCGACGCGGTCCGGGGGCCAATAGGTGAAGAACGCGACCCCGATGACCCACTTGTCGGGGACCGGGCCCCAGAAACGGCTGTCGTCGGACTCGCCACGGTTGTCGCCCATCATGAAGTAGTGGCCGGGCGGAACCACGATCGGCTTGGGGAAATTGCACGAACTATCCACGCCGCACGGCTCGATGTAGGCGTCGTGCTCGCGGACGCCGTTGCGAATCACGTGCCCGCCGACGATTGAGATCCTGTCTCCGGGACCGCCGACCACCCGCTTGATGAACGTCTGGCTCGACTGCGTCGATGTCGGGAGGTCACAGGCCTGCAGGTGACCGGCTCCCTGATCGCCGGAGCCGCACACTGGGTTGGACGGGTCGGCACCATGCGGAGGATGGAACACGACGATGTCCCCAACGCTCGGGTGGTTGATCAACCGATTGGCCAGCACCCGCTGGCCAATCGCCAGGGTGGGCACCATCGAGGGGCTCGGAATTCGGTACGGCTTGACGATGAACGCCTGAATCGCCAGCGCGAGCGCGACCGCGACCGCGATCGTCACAACCAGCTCAAGCAGCGACTTCAGTCCCGACCTCTGCTTACTCGACATTACCGCTCGCCTCGTCGCCCAGGATGCACTGACCTAGAGAAAGCCGATCCGATCGGGGGGCCAGTAGGTGAAGAACGCCTTGCCAATGATCCACGCTTTCGGCACCGGGCCCCAGAAGCGGCTGTCCTCCGAATCGGGTCGATTGTCGCCCATCATGTAGTACTCACCACGGGGGATCGTGATCGTCTTGCGAAAATTGCACGTTCCCGAGCCGTCGCAGGGAACGATGTAGGAGTCCTGCTCGGCTACCCCGTTGCGGATCACGTGTCCGTTGCGGATCGAGATCCGGTCGCCCGGAAGACCGACCAGCCGCTTGATGAACGTCTCTGAGGACTCCTGGGCCTGGGCCACGTCGCAGGCTCTGGCCCCGTCCTGGCCGGCTTGATTCTCGCCCTCGCTCGGGTCCTCGCAGCTGGAGAAGTTCTTCGGCGGGTGAAACACCATGATGTCGCCGATGTGCGGCGAGGTGAAGTGAGTGCCAACCCGGTTGACCAGCACACGCTGGTTGATGTGCAGTGTCGGCAACATCGATCCGCTCGGGATCTGGTAGGGCTTGACCACGAACGCCTGGATCGCGAGGGCGACGCCAAGCGCGGCCGCCACGACCACGACGAGCTCCACGGTCGCGTTCGCAAACGACTTCTTCTTCTTTGTCACATTTGCTCTTCGCCGGCGGTTGCCGCCGGTCCGGCGTCCTGCCCCACCGTCGTTCCGAGCTCGCCCGGCTGCTCACCGCTGGGCGGTGCACCGGCGGCGGGCTCGCCCCTAACTGACGCCTCGGCCCGCTCGGGCTCGTGGGGCGCCTCGATCTCCGGATACAGCAGCTCACGCTGGACGGGCTCCTCCGGGCGGGCCGAGCGACGCTCCCGAACCCGAGCCCGCTTGCCGATCCGGTCGCGCAGGTAGTAGAGCTTGGCGCGCCTGACGTCACCGCGAGCCGCCACCTCGATCCGTTCAATCTTGGGCGAGTGAAGCGGAAACGTGCGCTCGACACCGACGCCGAAGGACTGCTTGCGCACCGTGAACGTCTCCCGCGCCCCGTGTCCCTGTCGCTTGATCACCACGCCTTCGAACACCTGGGTGCGGCGGCGGGTCCCCTCGATGACCTGGAAATGGACGCGCAGACGGTCTCCGGCGTCGAACGTCGGTACGCGGCGGAGCTGTGCACGCTCCAGGCTGTCGATCACTGTGCTCATATCAGTGCAAGCACCCGCCACCCGCCTCGCGGGAGTTAGATCATGCTGTGGCGGGGAGCTCGGCGCCTTCGGCGCAGAGCCCTCCCTTGCGGCGGCCTATGGTAGCGAACCTCCGGCGCCGCCAGGCCACTGGTCACGCGAGCCGGACTGTGAGCCGCGCCCGCTCCCGGCCGGCGCCGCCCGAGATCTGCTCTGGGCCAAGCGCCAGTCCCTGATCTGCGCGTGATGGCCCGACAGCAGCACGTCGGGAACCCGCCACCCGCGATGCTCGGCCGGGCGCGTGTAGTGCGGGTATTCGGGCCCGCCTTCCAGCGCCGCGCTGAACGACTCCTCGAGCGCCGAGTGATCATCGCCGAGCGCTCCCGGAAGCTTGCGCAGCACGGCATCGCACACCACCATCGCCGCCAGCTCGCCGCCGGCCAGCACATAGCGGCCGATCGAAATGCGCTCGCCGGCGAAATGCTCGAGCACACGCTCGTCAAAGCCCTCGTAGCGCCCAGCAAGCAACGTCAACGCCGGCTCGACCGCGAGCTCGTCGACCAGCGCGTCATCGAGCAGTCGCCCGCTGGGATCCAGTGCCACGACCCGGCGCTCGCCGCGCACCCGAACCGGATCCTCGCCGTAGCGCGCGCGGATCGCGGCGTCGACGACATCGACCCTCAGCAGCATCCCGGCGCCGCCGCCGAACGGCGTGTCATCGACCTGCCCGGCGTTCAGCGGCGTGTGGTCGCGATAGTTGATGTACCCGATCCGGTGGCCCGCAGCGATCGCATTCGCGACATGGCGCTGGGCTTCGAACCACTCGAATGCCTCGGGAAACAGCGTGAACACATCGATCTCCATCACTCCTCGCCCAGGAACCGCAGGTCGATCTCGATCTCGCGCCGGTCGAGATCGACCCCGCGCACCGCGTCCTTGATCAGCGGCACCAACAGCTCCCGGCCGCCGTCCCCAAGTATCACCTCGAGCACCTCGCACGAGGGCAGCGCGAGCAGCCGCTTGACCACGCCGATCTCCCGCCGCGCGTCGTGGACCGTGCAGCCTTCCAGATCCTCCGCCCACCATTCCTCCGGCTCGAGCTCCGGCGCGCGCTCCCGCGGGACCAGCAGCGCCTCGCCGCGCAGCGCTTGAGCGCCGGCCCGATCCTCACACCCCTGCACACGCAGGATCACCCCGCGGTCGAACCCCGCGCGACGGGTGATCGCGCGGTTGGCAGCACCGATGCAGACATCCAGCCCGAGCACTAGCAGCTCGGGCTTGGGCTCGCTGACATGAAAGCTCCCGTCGAGCCCGTGCGGGCGCCCGACGATCCCGGCGCGCAGCCATCCCGCCGGATGGCTCACGCCCATCAGGAGTCGACGATGTCGACGAACACGCGGCGTCTGTCCTTGACCGCGGCCGCCTTGATGATCGTCCGCAGCGCCGCGGCCGTCCGACCACCGCGCCCGATCACGCTCCCGTAGTCGTCCGGCGCAACCGACAGCTCGAGCACGATCGAGCCGTCGTCCTCGCGGACTTCCGTGATCCGCACTTCGTCTGGGCGGTCGACGAGCCCCCGCGCCAGGTACTCGAGCAACTCCTTCACGGCCTTGATCAGCTGATGCCCTGCGTGCGCAACAGCTTGCGAACCGTGTTGGTCGGCTGAGCACCGCGCGCGAGCCAGTCGCGGATGCGTTCCTCGTTGAGGACGATCGTCGAGGGATCGGTCTGGGCGTTGTAGTGCCCGACGGTCTCGATCACCCGCCCGTCGCGCTTTGCGCGCTGGTCGGCGACGACGACCCGCCAGATCGGGTTCTTGCGCCCGCCGATTCTTGTCAGTCGGAGTCTTACTGCCATCGTTCGGGCGAGGTTAGCGTGCCTGGCGCATCAACGCGCCCAAGTCGGGCATCCGGCCCTGTGAGACCTGGCGCATGATCTTGCGCACCTGCTCGAACTGCTTGATCAGTTGCTTGACCGCTTGCACGTTGGTGCCCGATCCGCGCGCGATCCGCAAGCGCCTTGATCCTTTGATCAGCTCGGGATGGCGGCGCTCCTGAGGGGTCATCGAGAGGATGATCGCCTGCAGCCGGTCGAACTCCCGCTCGTCGACCTTGACCCCCCGGAGCTCCTTGCCCACCCCCGGCAGCATCCCGAGCAGCGATTGGAGCGGGCCGAGCCGGCGGACCTGGCGCATCTGCTCGAGGAAGTCGTCGAGCCCGAAGTCCTGCTTGCGCAGTTTGCGCTCGAGCTCGGCGGCCTGCTGCTCGTCGTAACTCGCTTCGGCCTTCTCGATCAACGTCATCACGTCGCCCATCCCGAGAATCCGCTGCGCCATGCGGTCGGGGTGGAAGCGCTCGAACTGGTCGAGCTTCTCGCCGGTCGATGCGAACAGGATCGGCTTGCCGGTGATCGCCTTGACCGACAACGCAGCGCCGCCGCGCGCGTCGCCGTCGAGCTTGGTCATCACGACACCGTCGAAGTCGACCACCTTGGCGAACTGCTCGGCGACGTTGACCGCGTCCTGGCCGGTCATCGCGTCCACCACCAGCAGCACGTCGTGGGGTTTGACCGCATCCTTGATCTGGGCCAGCTCCGCCATCAGCTCCTGGTCGACGTGCAGGCGTCCGCTGGTGTCGACGATCAGCACATCCTTGCCCTCGGCCACGGCTCGCTCGCGGGCCCACTTGGCGATCTGGACCGGGTTGCGGTCAGTGCCCTGCTGGTAGACCTCGGCCCCGGCCTGGGACCCGACCTTCACCAGCTGCTCAACCGCCGCGGGCCGGTAGACGTCGCAGGCCGCGACGGCGACCGATGAGCCGTACTGCTCGCGCAGATACCGCGCGAGCTTGCCGGTCGCGGTGGTCTTACCGGAGCCCTGGAGCCCGGCCATCACCACGACGGTGGGCGGGCGGGGCGAGAACGACAGCTCGTGCGCGGCACCTCCCATCAGCTCGGTCAGCTGGTCCGAGACGATCTTGACCACCTGCTGACCGGGATTCAGCTGGCCGATGATGTCCGCGCCCAGCGCGCGCTCCTTGACCTCGTTGGTGAAGCTCTTGACGACCTTGAAGTTGACGTCGGCCTCCAGCAGCGCCAGGCGAATCTCGCGGATCGTGGCGCTGACGTCGTCCTCGGTCAGCGTGCCTCGTCCGCGGACATCGGCGAGCGTGGCTTGCAGTTTCTCGGCCAGGGAGTCGAACACGGGCGGTCTGGTCCCCAGGCTACTCCGTCAGGTGATCAGCGCCCGCGCGAACTCGCGCGCGTCGAACGGTCGCAGGTCTTCGAGCTGCTCGCCCATCCCGATCAGCTTGACCGGGATCCCGAGCTCGTGCGCGATCGCCAGCGCAATGCCGCCCTTCGCGGTCCCGTCGAGCTTGGTCAGCGCGAGCCCCGTCACCTCGACGGTCTCGGAGAACAATCGCGCCTGACGCAGTCCGTTCTGCCCGGTCGTGGCGTCGATCGTCAATAGGGTCTCGTGCGGGGCCTCGGGTATCAGCTTGGCGATCACGCGGCGCACCTTGCCCAGCTCCGCCATCAGATCGTCCTGAGTGTGCAGGCGGCCGGCGGTGTCGATGATCACCACGTCGGCACCGTCGCGGCGGGCGGCGGTGACAGCGTCGTAGGCGACGGACCCCGGATCAGCTTCCGGCGGGCCCTTGACGAAGCCGACGCCCGCTCGCCCGGCCCATAACTCCAGCTGCTCGACCCCGGCCGCTCGGAACGTGTCGCCCGCGCCGAGCACGACCGAGCGGTTCAGCTCCCGGCTCAGGTGCCAGGCGAGCTTGCCGATCGTCGTCGTCTTTCCGGTTCCGTTCACGCCCGCGACCAGGATCACCGTGGGCTTGGCCAGCAGCTCGATCCGGTCATCTCCCGTGTCAGCGATCTCGGCCAGCAGCTCCACCAGGCGATCTGACAGCGCCTGGCCTCCGGAGAGCTGGTTCTCCCTCGCCTCCCGCTCGAGCTGCTCGACGACCTGGGCGGTGGTCCGCGCTCCGACGTCGGCGTAGATCAGCGCCTCCTCGAGTCGCTCCCAGGTCTCGTCGTTCAGATCCTCGAACAGCGTCGCCTGGATTTCGCTCTGGAGCACCTGGCGGGTCTTGCGCAGGCTCTCGCGCAGCCGACGCAAGCGCCCGCCTCGACGCTGCTCGGTTGCCGGCGCCGCCTCCTGCTCGGGTGGCGGTGCCCCGTCGACGATGAACAGATCCCGCCAATCGCGCGCCATCAGGGCGGCGACGTTACCAGCGGCCCGGCTCCAAGCTCGGACTCGACGTCCGGGTCGTGCCGGCGTCGATTGATCGATGGTCCAGTCGCGCTGGACGGCTTGGCCGGACCGTCCCGGCTTGTGTCATACGTTCGTTTAGGGGTCAGGGGGTTCCCAGACCTGGATCATTCGTCCAGACGGGTGGTGTTGAGGCTAGGCGTTTTGGCGTGCCGCCGAGACATAAACCATGCCTTCCACAAAATGCCTTCCAGTCGCCGCGGTGAGTTTGTCGCTGTTGCTGGCCCCCGCTGTCGCCAACGCCAGCGCCAACACCGCTCACAGCCAGGCCAAGCATCATTCCGCTCATCACCAGGTGACGACGCATCACAAGCGTCGGGTGTTCAAGGCTCACATCGCGGTGGTGGCGAGCGCGCCGAAGATTTCCGGCACCACGTACTACGTTTCGCCGACCGGCTCTGACCAGAACCCGGGCACCAGCCCCAGCCGGGCGTGGAAGACCGTGACCCGAGTCAATGACCAGAGCCTGCGGCCCGGCGACGGAGTCCTGTTCCAGGGCGGCGCCAGCTTCGCGGACTCCGACCTGGAGCCGGCGACATCCGGCACCAGCGCCAGCCCGATCGTGTTCGGCGCCTACGGCCAGGGCAAAGCGATCCTGCCGAAGGGGGCCTGGTTCGTCCAGAACTACCTGATCTTCAACGACCTGCAGTTCGCCAGCACTTTCTACGGCGGCAGCGCGGTCAAGGGCACTAGCAACCACGACACGATCCAGAACTGCACGATCACCCTCCCCACCGGCAACTCCAGCCTCGGGATCTACACCAACGGCGATAACTGGACGATCGCTAACGACACGATCAGCAACACCGGCCTCTCCGGCCTGCTGCTGAACGGCGACGGCTACCAGATCGCCGGAAACACGATCAACCAGACCGGCCTGGACGCGACCGTCCAGTACAACGCACACGGCATCTACCTCGACGCCAGCGACGCGACGATCACCGCAAACACGATCACCAACTCCGCCGAGTCCGCGATCAGCGTCCGTTACCGCAACAGCACGATCACCAACAACACGCTGACCGGCGCCCAGATCGGGATCGACTTCTACCAGACCGACCCTGCTGCCGGCACCGCCCATTGGACCGGCAACACGATCAGCAAGACGACGACCGCCGACCTCTACGTCTCCACCGACGGCGTCTACCGGACTCACGAGAGCTTCGTCATCACCGGCGACTCGCTCCAGCGCACCTCCGGCGTCTACAGCAACCTGACTGCCACCACCGGCAGCTACTCCGTCTCGGGCAACCAGCACCTGTAACAGGTAGATTCGGGTGGCGCCGATGGCTTCCGTCCGACCTTCCCTGATCGAGTTTCCCGCCGATGACCCCGAGCGCGCCCGGCGGTTCTGGTCCGGCGTGCTGGGTACCGAGCTCGAGCAGCGCTCCCAACCGGAGGGCGAAGGCTGGCAGACCCACACGCACGGCACCGAGGTCGGTGTCCATGCCCGGGGACGCGGTCCCGGCGATTCGTTCTCGCTCCCGTACCTGACCGTGCCGGACATCCCGGCAGCGCTGGAGCGGGTGATCGCGCTCGGCGGAGCCGTGGTGCACCCGGGAGAGCGGTGGGCAATCTGCCGCGACAGCGAGGGTAGCCCGTTCGCCCTCGCCGCCGAGCTCGCCGAGCTCGCCGAGCAGCGCTAGCGGGCATCCCCGAGCCGGGTCGTCACGCGGCCTGCTCCGCCTCAGCCAGGCGCCGGGAGATCACCTTCGAGACCCCGTCGCCCCCCATCGACACTCCGTAGAGCGAGTCGGCAGCCTCCATCGTGCGCTTCTGGTGGGTCACGACGATGAACTGGGCGCGCGAGGAGTAGCGCCGCAGGAGCTCCAGGAACCGATCGATGTTCATGTCATCGAGCGCCGCCTCGACCTCGTCGAGGATGTAGAACGGGCACGGACGGGCGAGGAACACCGCGAACAGGAAGGCGAGTGCGGTCATCGACTTCTCACCGCCGGAGAGCAACGTCAGGCGCTTCATCTCCTTGCCCGCGGGGGTCATCTCGATCTCGACCCCCAACAGGTCCTCCTCCGCCGGGATCTCCGCGTCCTCCGGGTCCTCGATGGTTGGCGCATGTCCGTCGCCCCCCTCTGGCGGCGGGGCCTGACCACCCAGAACATGCGTGGGACCTCCGCGCTCGGTGACCAGCCGTAGGCGCCCCCGGCCGCCGGGGAACAGCTGGCCGGCCAGCTCCTCGAAGTTGCGCGCCGTGGCCTCGAAGGTCTGCTCGAAGGTCTGACGGATCTGCCGATCGGTGTCGGCGATCAGGCGCTCCAGCTCGCGCAGCGCCGTCTCGAGATCGCAGCGCTGAGCCTCCAGCTCCTCGACGTGCGCCAGCGCCGCCGTGTACTCCTCCTGGGCGAGTGGGTTCACCGGACCGAGCTGCTCGCGCCGCCGGGCGAGCCGCTCGAGTCGAACCCGGATCGCCTGGCGCTCCTCGGCGCTGCACTCCTGTGGAGCCGGCTCGGCGTCCAGGCCCAGGCGCGACGCGAGTTGTTGCAGCTCGGCCTGAGCGTCAGCCGCCTGGTCGCGCGCTCGCTGAAGCCGCACCTCGGCGCTGGTGAGCGACTCGTTCTGCTGCTGCAGCCGTGCGTGCAGCCCGGCCTCCTGCTGAGCGCACACTCGCAGCTCAGCGGCGACGTGCTCTCCCGCCCGGCGGTCCGCGGCGAGCGCATGCTCGAACGAATGAAGGCGCGCGGCGATCGCCGCCGCGGCGTGATCGATCGCCTCGATCACCGAACGGGCGATCGGCGCCAGCGATTGGTCACGCCTGACGGATGAGTCCAGCTGGCCGATCCGGGCCTCATGCTCGGCGCGCTCACGCTCGGCGCGCTCCAACATCTGCCGCTCCGCGGCCAGCTCGGCCGCGAGCTGCGATCGCCGGCCGGCGTTCGGACCGTCGTCGGGAGCCGCCCGGCGGCGCTCGATCAGCGCGCCGATCCGGCGCCGCTCCTCCGCCGCCTCATCGAGCGCTCGGATCGCGCCGCGATGAGCCGTCCTCGCCCGGTCCGCCACCCCGTCAGCCTCGGACGCCGAGCTCGCGGCCCGCTCCTGGTCGCGGCGCGCGGCGAGCTCGGTCCGCGCGGCGGATTCACTGACCAGCACCAATTGCTCGCGGCGGTTGCGCTCTGAGAGCACTCGATCCTCGCCCACCGCCGGCGCCTGGCGCAGCTCCCGCGTCGGCGGTGACCAGACGCGTCCGGATCGCGTTACGGCGATGCCGTCAAAGGCGTCGGGCAGCGCGTCGAGCGCGTCCACGACCCACGTCGCACGCAGCAGCATGTGGGCCAGGGCAACCACCTGGCGCCCGCCGTGCACGTGATCGGCCAGAAACTCGGCTTGCGCGACCGGCGGGATCGGCGATGCGGGCGGCGCCGCTTCGGTCCGCGCATCGGCGACCAGCGCACGTCCTCCGTCGACGCCCGCGCGATCCAGCAGGGAGGACGCGTCCTCGCGTCCGGCCACCAGCGCCGCCCGGAGCCGGCCGTCGAGCGCCGCCGCGAGCGCCAGCTCGTACCCCGGGTCCACGTCGAGCTCGTCGGCCAGCGAGCTCGCTCCTCCGGGGGCTCCGGCGTGGTTGCGCAGGAACTGGTTCACCGCAGCGAGCTCACCGCCGACGCGGGCCGCCTCGCGCCGCGCCGCCTCGACCGAGCGCTCGGCGTCCCGCAGCGCCGAGGAGGACTGCTCAACCTGTGCCTCGGCTGCGCGCCGCTCGCCCAGCGCCTGCTGCACGATCGCCGTGTGGCGCGCGACCTGCTCGCCCGCCGCGGCAAGCTGCCGCTCGAGCTCGGCCAGCTGGCGCGCGAGCTCGGTCTGGCGATCGCGGTCCAACTCTGCCAGCGACTCCTGCAGCGCGGCGATCCGCGGGCCGGCCTGCGCGTCGGGTGCTTGCGCTGCGGCGTGGGCGCGCAGCGAAGCGACCAGCTCGCGGCCGCGCGCCAGGCGGGTTTCGATCGCCGCCGCGGCGGTCCGAGCGGCCTGCGCCCGGTAGGAGACTCGTTCGGCGGCGGACCGGGCCGCATAGGAGCGGCGCGAGAGCTCTTCCCGCTGGGCGCTCCGACCGGCGAGCGCCTCTTCGGCCGCCTCGCGGCGCCCGGCGATCGTCTGGAGCTCCCGCTCGAGCTGCTCGCGCTGTGAGCGCAGCCGCGCCGAGGCCGCCTGCGCGTCTGCGAGCTCCCCTCGCCGGCGGCGCAGCTCATCCCGCGCGAGCTCCCAGCCCGCTTGCAGCGCCTGGCGCTCGAGCCTCGCATGGAGCTCGGCCGCTTCGGCCTGACGCTTGAGCGGGCGCAGGCGGGAGCGTGCCTCGCGCTCCACGTCAAGCGCCCGGTCAAGGTTGTCCTGCGTGCGGTTTAGCTTCAACTGGGCACGGCGCCGGCGCTTTCGGTGCTTGCCCAGTCCAGCCGCCTCCTCGATCAGCAAGCGCCGCTCGCGCGGCTTGGAGGTGACGATCGACTCGACCCGGCCCTGCGAGATGACCGAGTGCATGTCCTTGCCCAGACCTGTGTCCGAGAGCAACTCGATCACGTCGACGAGCCGGCAGCGCGCGCCGGCGAGGCGGTACTCGCCGTCTCCCATGCGGTCGAGGCGGCGAAAGATGGAGATCTCGGGCGTGCCGAGCGCGAGTGCCCCCTCGCTGTCGTCCAGCACCAGCTCGACCTCGGCGTGCTGGGCCGCCTGCCGCCCCGGAGCGCCGCCGAAGATCACGTCCTGCATCGACTGGCCCCGGACCGCGAGCGGGGATTGCTCGCCCAGGGCCCAGAGGACGGCGTCGGTCACGTTCGACTTGCCCGAGCCGTTGGGACCGACCACCACGCTCACGCCTGGCCCGAACTCGAGTCGAGTGCGATCCGGGAAGGACTTGAAGCCCTTCATGCTGATCGATTTCAGGTACATGGTCGGCGGGTAGCGCTCATCGCTGCATCGCATCCAACGCGGCCTGCGCGGCCTCCTGCTCGGCGTCCTTCTTGCTGCGACCCACGCCCCGGCCGATCTCGACCTGATCGACCGCCGCGCTGACGCGAAACGTGCGGTCGTGCGGCGGGCCCTGCTCGTCGACCACCGAATAGCTGACCAGTTCGCCGCGGCGTGCGAGGCGCTCCTGCAGGGCCGATTTGTAGTCCACCGGGTGCTCGAGCGCGTCCTCGATCTCGGGCGCGAACGCGTCGACCACGGCGGCGGCGGTCGTCTCGTAGCCGAACGTCAGGTAGCAGGCGCCGATCACCGCCTCGATCACCGACGCCAGCACGCGCTCGGTCCCGATCAGCGCATCGACGGTGCTCGCCGGGCCCAGCGGAGCGGCGGTCCGGAGTCGGTGGGGTATCCCAAGGCGCTCCGCCACCACTCGGCAGGAGCGCCCGGAGACGGCCTGGGCGCGGATCTTGGTCAACCTTCCGGGACCGAAGCGCTCGGCTGCGAGCCGGGGATAGAGGTGCGTCGTGACCGCGAGCGCGAGCACGCTGTCGCCGAGGAAGGCCAAGCGCTCGTAGGAATCCGAGCGTCGGGCCGTCCACGAAGCATGGGTGAACACCGGCGCCGCAAATTCCTCCGGCAGCCGATCGAGCAGATCCTGCAGCGATCCCACCGACGTCGCGGGCCGGCCGGAATCCACCAGCCCGCGGTCCGTCGCTCGCCGTTCGCGTTCACTCAGGGTCAGGGCCTTGGCTCGCGGTCGCAGACTGGTGCTGGCTCCCGGCACCGTCACGGCTTGCGAGCACGAACTCGACCGCCTGACCGACGGTCAGGATCTTGGCTGCGTCCTCGTCGGAGATCTTCACGCCGTACGAGTCCTCGAGCTCCTGGACCAGCGTGTAGAGGTCAAGCGAATCGGCTTCGAGGTCCTCCCGGAATCGCGTCGACTCCTGGATCGAGCCAGGTCTCACCTCAAGCTCGTCGGCCAGATGTGTGCGGATCAGCGAAAAGACCTGCTCGCGGTTCATCGGCTCGACACCGTAGCCGTCGGCTCGGACGAGGCGCCATCGTCGGTCTCCTCGCCGTCGTCCACCGGCGGGCGCAGGGCGCCCGCGGCCTGCAGCGCAACGCGGGTCTTGGCGATCACATCCTCCTCCACGCCTTGGGCGGCCACCTCGATCGCGCGGGCAAAACCTCGGCGCGTGAAGCGGCCGTGGGCGACCACCCCCAGCTGTCGCAGCCCCAGCATGTAGGCGCCGCCGGGGCGTTCAGGGTCGATCTCATCGCGCAACGCCCGCACCGCCGGGGCCAACAGCCAGCCGCCCAGCTTGGCTCGCGCGGAGCTCATCGCGACGTCCCGGATCGCCCGCAGCGTGCGACCGGACACGCCCTCGATCAGCTTCAGCGTGATGTTGCCGATGAAACCGTCCATCACCACCACGTCGGCGGCGCCGTCGGTGACCTGCGTGCCCTCGATGTTGCCGACGAACCTCAGGCCGGTACCGCCGACGCCGGCGAGTTGCTCGTGCACGCTGACGAGCTCACGCGTGCCCTTGGCCGGCTCCTCGCCGTTGGAGAGCAAGGCCACGCGGGGGGACTCGATGCCCATCACCGCCCGCGCGAACGCAGAGCCCATGTGGGCGAACTGGACCAGGTGCTCGGGCCGGCAGGTGACATTGGCGCCCACATCGAGCAGCAGCACGGGCGGTGCGCCCGGCATCGGAACCGGCAGCGCCAGCGCCGGTCGGTAGATCCCGCGGTCGCGGCGAATGTTGAACAGGCCCGCGGCCAGCGCCGAACCAGTCGAGCCCCCGGACACCAGCGCCTGCGCCCGACCCTCGGCCACCGCGCGCGCGGCCTGAACGATCGAGGCGTCCGGGGTGGAGCGGACCGCGAACGCCGGATCCGATGCCTTGGCGATCGAGATCGGCGCGTGCACGACCTCAACGCCGTCCGGAACCGCTCCGATCCCCTCGCGCGGGCCGAACAGCAGCACGCCGATTCCCAGCGCGGCGGCACGCGCTGCGCCCGCGGCTACTTCGGCAGGGCCGAGATCCGCCCCGCCTGCATCCACGGCGACCGTGATCACGATGTCGCGGTCAGGCGATCTCGTCGCCGGCGCCGGGGCTGACGACTTCGCGGCCCTTGTAGCTACCGCACACCGGACACACGCGGTGCGGCAGTCGAGGGCTGTGGCATTGCGGGCAGGCGTTGTACGTCGGCGCGGCCAGCTTGTGCTGTGCGCGGCGCTGAGACGTGCGGGCGTGAGACTGCTTCTGCTTGGGGACAGCCATAACGGCGCAGTGTAGAGCTTGACGGGCGGCACGGCGGAGAGCTTTGCCCGCGGGTCCGCACCGGCGGCGCGGCGGCTCAGTCGAATCTCAGTTCGGAGAGCTTGGCCCATCGGGCGTCCGGCTCGCGCTCGTGGTGATGCTCCGGATCGGCGGAGTTGAGGTCAATGCCACAGACCGGGCACAGCCCGGCGCAGTCGGCGCGACATAGCAGCTGGGCCGGTAGCGCCAACGCCAGCGCGTCACGCGCCCACGCGTGCAGGTCGAGCACCTCACCCTCGACGTAGGGCGAGTCCAACTCGTCCACGTCGCCGGGCGCGGAAACCTCGCGCGCGTCGATCTCGAACATCGGCGCGGCCGGCTCCAGGCAGCGCATACAGGGACCCACCGCCCGCGCCTGAAACCGCAGCCGCAGCGCGTACCCGTAGCCCGTCATGCGCGAAATGTCCAGCTGCGCCGGGACGAGCGCCGGAGCCACCGGGTAACGCTCGCCCCCCAGCCGGAGCTCGTCGATCGAGAGATTGAGCTGCAGCCGGCGCCCTTCGCCGGCGCTGAGGTGCAACCCACCGAGATCGAATCGGTCTGCCCTGAGAGACACGCCACGAGCTTAGCGTCGGGTTAACTGTGGCCCACGCGCTGCGCGGTGACGGTTCACGAGCGATGATTGAGCGTGTGTCGAACTGGTTCCGAACCTACGGCTTCGCCGACATCACCGAGAATCTGTTGATCGGCGCCTATCCGCTCGATCAGGAGGACGTCAAGATGCTCGCCTGGACCGGAGTCCGGCGAGTGCTGAACCTCGTCGAGGATCAGGAGTACCGGTCCGGCGAGCACGAGCGGGTGGCGGCGGCGCTGGCGGAAGCGGGGATCGAAGAGCATCGTCTCCCGCTGACCGATTACGGGGGCCTGCCGGCCGCTGCGCTGGACGCAGCGGTGCAGGAGGTGATCGACTCGATCCAGTTGGGCGTGCGCAGTTACGTTCACTGCCGCGCAGGATGGCAGCGATCGGCCGCCGTCGCCGCGGCTGTCATAGCGCTGCAGGACGGCGTTGAGATCGACGACGCGCTCGCCTACGTGCAATCGCGCAAGCCGTCGGCCGACCCCCTACCCCGTCAGCGAGAGGACCTGCGGCGCTGGTGGGAGGGGCGTGACGATCGGCTTGCCGGCAGCTCCGAGTAGCCCGGACCGCAACCGGCGCCCGTGCGGTGGTGCGGGAGGAGCCGTGGTGGGCGCGCAGACGCTCACTCCGCGGCGCGCAGGCGTCGGGCGGTGACCTCGTCCGAGCTCAGCTCGCGCTCCAGCTCGGCGGAATGGACGCTGCGGGCACTGATCGTGACGTGCTCCAGCGGTGGCAGCTCGCGGCCTTCCGCGACCGCTCCGTGCTCGGCGAACCGCCGCGCGCCCGGCAGTACCCGCGCCTCGTACGAGCCGACCGTATCGTTGTAGGCGCGCACCGCGCTGTTCAGCCTCGACCCGAGCGTCGCCAGCAACCCGGACAGCTTGACCAGTCGCCCGTGCAACTCGCGTCCGAGATCGGAGATCGCCTGCGCGGACTCGGCGACGCGCTCCTGCTGCCATCCGTAGGCGACCGCGCGCAGGATCGCCAGCAGGGTGGTCGGCGTGGCGATCAGGACCCTCCGCGCCATCGCGTCCTCGATCAACGCCGGATCAGCCTCCAGGGCCGCTCCGTATAGGTGTTCACCGGGGAGAAACATGACCACGAAATCGGGGGTGGTTTCCAGCCCCGCCCAGTAGGCCTTCTCGGCGAGCGCCTTGACATGCCTTCGCAGCAGCCGTGCGTGGTCGCGCAGATGATGCTCACGTTCCTCGTCGTCGCGCGCCTCGTAGGCGTCGAGCACCCCCTGCAGCGGAGCCTTGGCATCGACGACGACGCGCTTGCCGCCGGGCAGGCTGACGATCAGGTCGGGACGTAGCGACGCCTCCTCGCCCCCGAGCGATGACTGCTCGACGAAATCGCAATGCCTGACCATGCCCGCAAGCTCGACCACGTTGCGCAGCTGCATCTGCCCCCATTGCCCGCGGGCGTTGGGCTTGCGTAACGCGGTGACCAGCGCACCGGTTTCGCTGCGCAGCTTCTCGCCCGTCTCGGTCAGCGTCTTGAGCTGCTGGTCGAGCCGGCCGCGAGACTCGCGCCGCTCGCGGTCGAGCGCCATCAGCTGGGTGTCCACGCGCCCGAGCTGCTCCTTCAGCGGCGCGACCAACTGCTCGACCGCTCGCTGGCGCTTGTCCAGGTCGCCCGCGGCCTGTGCCTGAGCGGTCTGGAATTGGGACCGCGCGAGCTCCGCGAGCTGGGCCATGCTCGACTGCAGCGCATCCGCGCTCAGCGCCTTGAACGACGCCGACAGCCGCTGCTGAGCGTCGTTGAGCGTCGCGAGCCGCTCGACGGCTCGCTCACGCTCGTGCTCGAGATCAGCGCGCGCTCTTACGAGATCTCGCTCGAGCCCGCCGGCGCGCGCCGCTTCCAGCCCCAGCGAGCGCAACCGCGGCCGCAGCGCGACGGCAATCAGGACGGCGCCGACGATCAACCCGATCAATAACCACAGCGTGTTCATGCGAGCAGCTGATCATCGCGCGCGAGTCGGACAGAAGCGCCCCAGGCCGGGACGAAAGCGAAGCGCCGGCGCCACAATGGCCCGCCACCCCACCGCCGTGGATCAAATGCGTGTTCGCCGCATTGGCGATCGCATCGACCGCGAGCTCGGTTATGTCCGCGTCGCGGACCTCGATCACGGACCCTAAGACACTTCGGCCGGCTCATCCTTGCCGGCCAGCCGGTCACGCCCGCGCTGCACGGCCGCGATGAACTTGCTCAGGTTCACCTCGAGCGTGTTGAGGATCTCGTCCGCATAGTCCTCGGCGCCGAGGCGGATCTCGCGCTCCCGGGCACGCGCATCCTCGATGATGTCCTCGGCCGCTCGCTCCGCCTGCTTGGTGATCTCCTCGTCGGAGATCAGCTGCTCCTGGCGCTCACGTGCCTCCTTGACGATGCGCTCCGCCTCCCGCTTGGCTTCGGCCAGCATCTCCTGGCGCTCCTTGACGATCCAGCGCGCCTGCTTGATCTCCTCGGGAATCGTGGCGCGCATCTGATCGAGAATGTCGTAGATCTCCTCCTTGTCCACGCGAACCTGGTCCGTCAGGGGGACGGGCTTGGCGTTGTGGACGAGATCGTCCAGCTTGTCGATGAGTACAAGGACGTCCATCGCGAACCTCTGTTTCGTCAGCGGCCTAGCCGTTCCTTCAACTGGTCGGCCACCTCGTCGGGTACTAGGTCATGGATCTCGCCGCCGAATGTGGCGAGCTCCTTGACCCCGCTCGATCTCAGGAAACTGTACTTGGGCGAGGCCATCAGGTAAACGGACTCGATATCCGGGTTCTGGCGGCGGTTGAGCTGATTCATCTCCAGCTCGTATTCGAAGTCCGAGATCGCACGCAGTCCCTTGACGATCGCCATCGCGCCGCGAGCCCGCGCGAACTCCACCAGCAAGGTGCTGAACGGTTCGACCGTGACGTTCGCCATCTCGGCCGTCGCGTTGCTGACGAAGCCAATCCGCTCCTCGGCGGTGAACAGGGTCTTGCCCTTGCGCCATGGCAGATTGACGACCCCGACGATCACCCGGTCGTACATCGCGGATGCCCTGCCGATCACGTCGAGATGGCCGTAGGTGACCGGGTCGAACGTGCCGGGGCAGACTGCGGTGCGGTTATCGGGCGCCATGGATGTGGATCAGGGTGTCGCCGTAGCGCCGCTGGTCGAGCAGCTCCAGCTCAAGCGCCAGCGGGGCGCGCCGGTCGCTCTCGGCGACGATGCGGGCATCGGGGGCGAGCACTGGCGCGAGCGCCTCCGAGAGCTCCCGTCCGAGAGTGCTTGCATGGCGATAGGGCGGATCAAGGAACACCAGATCGTATTGACGAGCGGCGGTTTGTGCACCCAGGAGGAACGGACAAGCCATCTGGCGGCGGACCTCGGCCTCGAGATCGAGCGAGGCGAGGTTGTGGCGGATCGCCGCCACCGCCGCCGCCGAGGAGTCGACCAGCGTGGCCTGCGATGCGCCGCGAGACAGGGCCTCGATCGCCAGCGCGCCGGAGCCGGCGAACAGATCCAGTACCCGCGCCCCGTGTACCGGGGCGAGGATCGAGAACAGCGCCTCGCGCACCCGATCGGCGGTCGGTCGGGTCCCCCAGCCCCGCGGCGCGACCAGCCCGCGCCCACCGTAGACACCGGCGATGACTCTCATCGCGGCCCGTATCCTGCCTCTCAGGCTCGGATCGGGGCTTGCGCCTCGGCACCGTAAGCGGCCTGCAGCGCGTCGGCGAGCAGCGCGTTCTCGGGCAGCGCGAGCTCGGGATCCTCGGCGGCGATCCGCTCGGCGTGCGCTCGCGCTCGGTACAGCAGCGCCGCGTCACGCGGCAGCTCGGCAACGCGGAACTGCGCCAGGCCGTGCTGACGAGTCCCCACCAGCTCGCCCTCCCCGCGCAGCTCGAGGTCGATCTCGGCGAGCTTGAAGCCGTCCGATTCACTGGCCAGCGCTCGCAATCGAGTTGATCCCTTGGGCCCGAACAGCAGGCACAGCGAAGCATGCGCGCCGCGTCCGATCCGCCCGCGCAGCTGGTGCAGTTGGGAGATCCCGTAGCGCTCGGCGTTCTCGACGAGCATCACGGTGGCGTTCGGAACGTCGATCCCGACCTCGATCACCGTGGTGGCGACCAGTACGTCGGCGGCGCCGGAGGCGAACGCCGACATCACCGCTTGTTTAGCGCCAGGCCGTAATTGGCCGTGCAGCAGCACGACGTTGAAGTCCCGCAGCTCGCCGGCGCTGAGCCGTTCGAACTCGGCGGTGGCGGCACGCGCCTGGAGCAGCTCGGACTCCTCGACCAGCGGGCAGACGACAAACGCCTGACGGCCCGCGCGCAGCTCTTCGCGGATTCGGTCATAGGCCCGAGCGCGCTCACGCTCGCTCGAGCAGACGAACGTCTGGATCGGCTGCCGGCCGCTGGGCAATTCACGCAGCAGCGTGAAGTCGAGGTCACCGTAGCCGGCCAGCGCCAGCGTGCGCGGGATCGGCGTGGCGGTCATGTGCAGAATGTGAGGGCTCTCCTGCGCCGCGCCCTTGGCGTCCAACGCAGCGCGCTGGCGCACGCCGAAGCGGTGCTGCTCGTCGACGACGGCGACCCCCAGGCGAGCAAACCGGACCGGCTCCTCGATCAACGCGTGCGTGCCGACGATCAGCGACAGCTCTCCGCTGGATAGCTTGCCGAGCAGATCCATCCGGCGACGCGCTGGGGTGGACCCGGTCAGCAGCCCGGCGGGCACGGCCGCTCCGGGCATCAGCGACTGGATCGTCGCAAAGTGCTGCTCGGCGAGCGGCTCGGTCGGCGCCATCAGTGCTCCCTGCGCACCGTGCTCGACCGCGCGCAGCAGCGCGTACAGAGCGACTACGGTCTTGCCGGAGCCCACCTCCCCCATCAGCAGTCGCTGCATCGGGCGGCCCTGCGAGAGGTCATCGTCGATTGCCGCGAGCGCACGTTGCTGGTCGTCGGTGAGCTCGAACGGCAACATCGTCTCCAGCCAACGCGCCGTGAGCTGTCGTTCGCGATCGAGCACGGCCGCGGTACTTCGCTGCCGACGCATCGCGCGCCGTCGCAGCAGCGCGAGTGCAGCGATCAGGAGCTCGTCGAACGCCAGCCGGCGCCGTCCCAGGGCCGGCGGGGACCCGGGGGCGCCGCCGGCCTCGCCGAGCCCCGGGCAGGGAAAATGCGCGCTGCTCAGCGCCGCCGGGCGGTCGGGCAGCCGCTCGGAGCTCCTGAGCGTCGCGGGCAGGGGCTCGAGCGAGTGTGCGAACGCGTTGGCGTGCGCGCGCACCAGCGCCAGGATCTGGGTCGAGGACAGCCCGTCGGTGGCCGGATAGTGCGCCACCGCGTCGGCCACCGTGGCGGCCTCCGTGGTGCGGGCGTGCGCCTGGACGCTGAACCGTTGGCGAGCCTCGAACTTCCCGTGGAGCACCAAGCGGGTCCCGGCCGGGTACTTCTGCACCAGCCACGGCTGATTGAAGAACGTGACCGTCATCGGCCCGGTGTCATCGGCGACCGTAGCCTCGACCAGCGGCCTCATCCCGCGGCGACGAACCGATCTCGCGCTGATGCTCCTCACCTGCACGAGCACCGTCGCCGCCTCACCGGGCACCAACTGCGCGACCGCGCGAGCCTCCCGCCGGTCGCGGGGCAGGTGCTCGACCAGATCGCCCACGGTGTGCAGTCCCAGCGCCGCGGCGGCCTGCTCGGCCTTGGCGCCCTCCAGGCGCAATCGCTGCGCCAGCCGTGAGCTACGGGGATAGTGCACGGGCGCAGCTTCCAGCTCGTGGCGTTCCAGCGGACGGGAGCTGGCGAAGGCGGTCGCGGTCATCCGATCCCGCTGATGATGACCGTGTCGGCGGTCAGCCAGCGCTCACTCGGCTGCGAGCAGCCACCAGTAACTCGGCTGGCCGCCGTCGGACAGCTCAAACTCGACCTCGCCCGCGGCCAGCGCCTGGACCGTCTGATCGTCGAGCGGGGCCTGCGCTCCGCGCAGGCAGGTGATCAGCTCCGAATCCGCGGCCAGCGCTTCCAGCACGTCACGGAGCGTCTCGCGAGGGCGACCCCAGGCCACCAGCTCCTCCTCGACGAACCCGATCGCGTCCCCGGCGCGGAAGCGCCCCTGCGCGTCGTCTCGGGCCGCTGGGGCGACGGCACCGGTGCGCACGCGCCCGAGCGTCTGCAGCATCGCTGCCGCGTTCTCGGCGGCGCTGCGGCCGGGGTCGAGGCTGACGGCTGCGGCCAGGCCCGCCTGCTGGGACCGCGAGGGCACGACGGAGACAGCTTTGTCGGACAGCTCGGCGGCCCGCTCAGCGCCCATCACCACGTTGGCGCTGTTGGGCAGCACCACGACCTCCTCGGCCGGTACGGCATGGATCGCTGCCAGCAGGTCATAGGTCGAGGGGTTGAGCGTCGGTCCGCCGTCGAGCACCCGGACGCCGAGGCTCTCGAACAGCGTGTGCATCCCGTCACCGCTGACGACCGCCAACGCTCCGGACACGGCCGGTGGCGCGGGCGCGGTCAGGCGCTGAATACGGCGCTGGACCTGCTCGCGCATATCGGCTACGTCGAGATGCGAGATGACCCCGGCGTCAGCGAACAGCGCTGTGGACGCGTCGGGGTCGTCGGTGTGGACGTGGATCTTGAGCGTGGTGTGGTCACCGACCACGAGCACCGAGTCGCCGATCTGCTCGAGCATCCCGATGAACCGCCGCTGCTCGAGCCCGCTGCCGGTCACGGCGAAGTTCGTGCAGTAGCGATAGGTGCTGGAGGAATGCTGAGGATGCGTGACGCGCGCAGCGGCGTGATGTTCGATCGGCGGCGGCTCGCTGCCGCGCAGGCCTCCGACGATTCCCGCCAGCATCACCGTCAGGCCATACCCGCCGGCGTCGACCACGCCGGCGTCACGCAGAACCGGGAGCAGGTCCGGGCCACGCTTGACCGATTCCTGGCCCGCGTCCAACGCGCTCTCGATCACCTCGGCGATCACCGCGTTCTGCTCGGCGGCGCTCGCATCGGGACCGAGCCGGGCATCCCCCATGTGGGCGAGCTCCGAGGCCACCCGGTGGGCCATCTCGCGGACCACGGTCAGGATGGTTCCCTCGGCCGGCTCTCGCACCGACCCGTAGGCCTGGTCGGCTGCGCGAGCCAGTGCCGCCCCGATCAACACCGGGTCGACCAGCTCTCCAGGCCGGCTGGCCAGCTCCTCCGCCGCGCCGCGGATCAGCTGCGACAGGATCACGCCCGAGTTTCCACGCGCCCCGAGCAGCGCGGCGCGCGCGACCGAGGCGACGATCTCGTCGCGTCCGATGTCGTCGATCGTGCGGCCTTCCGAGGCGCCGGCCAGGCGGTCGAGCTCCTGCAGCACGGCACCGAGCGTGAGCACCATGTTGTCGCCGGTATCGCCGTCGGCGACCGGAAACACGTTCAGCTCGTTGACCTCCGAGCGGCGCGCTTCCAGCGCCGCCAAGCCCGCTTCGACCAGCAGCCGGAAGCGAACGATGCTCGGGTCCGACACCGTCCCCCGGTCAGTCGTTGGCGCCACTTAGACGGCGACCACCTAACGAGCTTTGGTGATCTTGCCGGCCTTCAGACAGCGCGTGCACACATATACCCGGCGGGGGGTTCCGTCGTCGTCGATTCGGACGCGCTGAAGGTTCGGATCGAAGCGCCGCCGGGTAGCCACCATCGAGTGGCTGCGGTTGTTGCCGAACGACGGACCCTTCGCACAAACGTGACAGACCTTTGGCATGGCCACCAAGTATACGGCCGACCGTGGGAACCGACCGCGCGGTAGCCAAGCGACGACCGCGCGAGAACCGAGCCAGTTGGGCTCCCACTAGGCGGCGAACCCCGTCGGCCCGCGGCGTCCGCCCAGCGCGACCTTGACCGCCAGCGACGCGAGCACGGCGTCGACCGCGTTGCGGCCCACGTCTCGCTTTGATCCCCCGATCACCCGGTCGAGCGCCTGCTCCAGTGTGTCAACGGTCAGCACCCCGAACCCACAGGGCACGCCGGTCGCCAGCTGGACCTGTTGGATTCCCTGTGCCGCCTGGGCGCAGACGTACTCGTAGTGGTCGGTCTCGCCCCGGATCACAGCGCCGAGACAGACCACCGCGTGATAGCGGCCGGACTCCGCCGCGAACTTGGCCGCCAGCGGCAGCTCGAATGCGCCGGGCAGGTCGAAGCTGTCGAGGTCGTCGACCCCCGCTTCCGCGAGCGCGGCGCGGGCGCCCTGTTCGAGCCTGTCGGCCAATTCGGAGTAGAACCGCGCCACGCACAGCGCGACCCGGCAATCATTGCTCGGCATCGCGGCGGCGGTCCTGTTCGTGCTCGACGTGGAGCATCTCCTCGTCGAGGGCGAGACCCTGGTGGTGGAGGGTGTGGCCGAGCTTGTCGCGCTTGGCGCGCAGGTAAGCCTCGTTGTGCGGGTTGGGCTCGTGCTGGATCGGAACCTGCTCAGTCACCGACAGGCCATAACCGGCGAGGCCGGAGATCTTCTTCGGGTTGTTGGTCAGGATCCGGATGCTCGTGAGGCCGAGGTCGACCAGGATCTGGGCTCCGATCCCGTAGTCGCGCAGGTCGGCCGGAAGGCCCAGGCGGAGATTGGCGTCCACGGTGTCGAGGCCCTGCTCCTGCAGCTTGTACGCGCGGAGCTTGTTCAACAAGCCGATCCCACGTCCCTCCTGGCTGAGATACAGCAGCACCCCGCGACCCTCTCGCTCGATCATCCACAGCGCGGACTCGAGCTGCTCGCCGCAATCGCAGCGCAGCGAGTGGAACACGTCTCCGGTCAGGCACTCCGAGTGCACGCGGACCAGCACGTGGTCAACGCCATCGACATCTCCCTTGACGAGCGCGACGTGGTGCTTGTGGTCGACCAGCGATCGGTATCCGACGGCCAGGAACTCCCCGAACGAGGTCGGAAGCTTGGTCGCGACGACCCGCTCGACGAGCTTCTCGGTCCGCCGGCGGTAGGCCACCAGCTCGGCGACGGTCACCATCTTCAATCCGTGGCGCTCGCAATACGGGTTGAGGTCTGACACCCGCGCCATCGTCCCGTCGTCGTTCATGATCTCGCAGATCACGCCGGCGGGGATCAGGCCGGCGAGTCGCGCCAGGTCCACCGCGGCCTCGGTTTGCCCGACGCGCTCCAGTACGCCGCCGGCCTTGGCTTTGAGCGGGAACACATGCCCGGGCTGGACCAGCTCTCGCGGGCTGGTCTGAGGATCGATCGCCACCTGGACCGTGCGCGCCCGGTCGGCGGCCGAGATGCCGGTGCTGACCCCCGTACGAGCCTCGATCGAAACCGTGAACGCGGTCTCGAACGCCGACTCGTTCTTGGCCGCCATCAGGTCGAGACCGAGCTCGTCACAGCGCTCCGGCGTGAGCGCCAGGCAGATCAGGCCGCGCGCCTCCTTGGCCATGAAGTTGATCGCTGCGGGAGTCACGAACTGCGCGGCGATCGTGAGGTCGCCTTCGTTCTCGCGGTTCTCGTCGTCGCAGACGACCACCATCTTGCCCTGGCGGATGTCTTCGATCGCCTCTTCGATCGTGGCGAACGTGGCCTTGGTCGAACTCATCTGGCGATCAGCTTCTCCACATATTTGGCCAGCACGTCCACCTCCAGGTTCACGATCGTTCCGGGCTCGGCATGGGCAAGGTTCGTGCGCCGCAGCGTTTGCGGGATCAATGAAACCTTAAACGATCTGTCGCCCAGCTCAGCGACGGTGAGCGAGACGCCGTCGACGGCGATCGACCCCTTGTGAACGACGTACCGCAGCAGCTCCCCGGTCGCCTCGATCTCGATCAAGTGGGCAAAGCCGTCCTCAGACACGGTGCGGACCGTCCCGACGGCGTCGACGTGACCCTGGACTACGTGGCCCCCGAGGCGATCGCCGGCGCGCAGCGGCAGCTCGAGGTTCACCTCCGTGCCCCGGGCGGCATCGCGAAGCGAGCTGCGGCTCAGGGTCTCATTCATCACCTCGGCCGCAAATCGGCCACCGTCGATCGCGGTGGCGGTCAGGCAGACCCCGTTGACCGCAATCGAGTCTCCCTCGGTGAGCTCGTCAGCCAGCGCCGAGGCGACGCTGAGGCGGACCCCGTCGTCCGAGCGCTCCGCGCTCTCGATCCGACCCACTCCGTGTACCAATCCGGTGAACACGCATTCACCAGTCCTTGATCCGGGCGGAGATCAGCAGGTCCTCGTCCAGGCGCTCGCAATCAAGCGTCAGCGCCCGCACCGCGTCCGCGATCAGTTCGACGCCCTCACCCTCGAGCGGATCGCGCGCGGTCCGTCCCCCCAGGACCAGCGGCGCCAGGAACAGTCGGATCTCGTCCACCTCACCGGCGTCCAGGAACGCGCCCGCCAGGTGCGGGCCCCCTTCCAGGAGGATCGACCCGATTCCTGCGGCGCCGAGCTGATCCAGCGCCGAGCAGACCCGCGCCGGCTCGTTCTCCCCCGGGGCCACGATCACCTCGGCGCCGTGGGTCTCCAGCGCGTCGGTGGCCGCGCGGGGAGCGGCCCGCGAAACGACGATCGTGAGCGGAACCGCGCGCGCGTCGCGCACCAGCTTCCCGGTCAGCGGCAGGCGCCCGAGCGAGTCGAACACCACGCGCTGGGGCTGTCGCTTGACGCCCTCCACGCGAGCCGTCAGGAGCGGGTCGTCGGCCAGCGCGGTCCCGATCCCGACCGCCACCGCATCGCATTCCGCCCGCCAGTGGTGGGCACGGTAGCGGCTGGCCTCGCCGGAGATCCACTTCGAGTCCCCGCCACGGGTCGCAACCTTGCCGTCGAGGGTCATCGCTGACTTGAACAGGACCCACGGGCGCCCGGTGCGGGCGTGCTTGCGAAACGGTTGATTGTGCAAGCGGGCTCGGTCGGCCAGCTCCCCGTCGGCGAGCACCACCTCGATCCCATCATCGCGGAGGATCCCCAGGCCGCGTCCGGCCGCGTGCTCGCTCGGGTCGTCGGAGGCGACGACCACGCGAGCGATTCCGGCCTCGCGAATCGCATCGGTGCACGGCGGTGTCCGACCCTGATGGCAGCACGGCTCCAGCGATACGTAGAGAGTGGCTCCGGCCAGATCGTGATCGCCCGCCGCGCGGATTGCTTCGACCTCGGCGTGTGGGGCACCGAGCGCACTGTGAAAGCCCTCGCCGATCACGCCGTCGCCGTCGGCGATCACCGCTCCGACGAGCGGGTTGGGGCTTACGTGCCCCCGCCCCTGCTCGGCGAGCTCGACCGCCCGGGCGAGGTGGCGGCGATCGGTGTCAGCGCTCGGTGTCATCGGCGCCCTGCAGAATACGGGTAACCGCTGCGAGCCTCGGCCGGCGCGGGGCTACTGACACTTGCCGCCGCTGAGCCGGTACACGCTCATCTCGGGCCCCGGGCGCGAGTACTGGTACGGGTAGTAGTCGATCGACCAGTCGAAGCTGAACGGAACCGCGCGCGATCCGCGGGCGAACGGGCTGACGTGGTAAATCAAGTGAGCGCGGTTGGCGAGCGCCGCGTAGTAGGCGATCGCCGCCGGAGCGAGCTTCGGCTGTGCGAACGACCGCCCAGCCTGGAGCGAGCTGATCACCACCCAGCAATAGCCGCTCGAGACGTACTCGTTCAGCAACTCGGGACGAAGCGTGAACTGGTACTGATCGACCACGACGTACCGATGTTGGCCGGCGGGCAGGGGGTTGAGTTGCGCGTCGACGGCGGTCAGCCAGGTCGGGTAGCGCCGCCACCGCTCGCCGGTGAGCGTCCACGGCAGCGACCGGCCCACGTCGGTCGTCCAGTCGTCGGGCACCACCGGCTCGATCACCACCTTCGCCCCCGCCGGCACGTGCGCGACCATCCAGGCGCGCGTCAGGTTGCGGGTGTCGGGTCGCGAGAGCACGGCATCGTTGTGCACAACGCTCGCCACACTCTGGGCGAGCAGCACGATCGCCACCAGGCCGCCGGCCAAGACCGCCGGGATCCGCGCCGAACGCGCGAGCCAGCGGACCAGCTCCACCGCAGCGTAGGCGCCGAGCAGCGCGGCGATCGGGAAGATCGGCATCAGCCACCGGCCGAAGAACCGCTCCTGGTTGCCCATGAAGACGGTGAACGCGATCGGGGCCGGCAACAGAACCAGCGCGGTCGCGAGCCGCCGGCGCGCGAGCAACAGCACCGCGCCGCCGAGGGCGGCGAACGTGGGGACCCAGCCGAGCCCCCAGGTGAAGGTCCAGATGTAGTAGGCGGTTCCACTGCCGGTGGTCGTGCCCAGCTTGAGCGCTCCCGCGGCCAGCGACGCCTGGGCGGAGATACCGGCCTGGGAGGCGGAGAAGTCCAGCACGGCGAACGGGTCGGCGACCACGAACGCGACAATTGCCACCGCCAGTGCGAGCAGGCATCTGCGGGCCGCCGTCCAGAACGCTCCGCCGACCGCGTCACACACGAACGCGGCGATCAGACACAGCAGAGTGATGCCGCCCGTGTATTTCGTCGCCGCCGCCAGTCCGATTCCCACGCCCGCGATCACGTAGTCCCGTCGGCGCCCAAGTCGCATCACACCGGCGACTCCATACAGCGACAGCGCGACCGGGGCCAGCGTCGGGACGTCGTTGAGCGCCAGATGGCTGTAGAAGATCGGCAGGAACGCGAGCCCGAAGATCGCCGCGGCGAGCAGCCCGACGGTTCGGTTGAAGAACCTCCCGCCGGCTAGGTAGGTCAGCCAAACCGCCAGCGTGCCGAGCACCGCGGCGAGCACCCGCGCGACGACGAACACCTCGGTCGGATCGGTGACGTAGGCGCGCGTGACGGCGTCGCCGCTGCCGAACCATCCCTCAAACACGACATGCAGCAGGTAGGAATATGCGGGCGGGTTGAGGAAATAGTGTGGATCGAGATCATGCGAGAAGAATCCGATCGCCCGCGGCACGAAATGCGTCGCCTCGTCGCCGTTATAGCTGTAGGGCAGACCCTGCTTGATGCCCCACAGGCGCAGCAGGAACGTCGCCACCAGGAGCGCGACCAGCGCCGGCCGGTGCAGATCGCGCCGAGCGCCCCAACCGGCCCCGGGTCGCCCGCGCCGGCGTCGCGGGGAAGCCGGTGCCGGCGGGACCGTTTCGTCCGCGCCGGGCCGGGTTAGCGTTGCCGTGTCCATGTTCTGCTACGAGTATCCCGCTACCGTGTGATCGAACGCATCGCCCGCGGAACGCTCCATGCCGGCGAGTTCGCGCGCCGCCGTCGAGTGAGCCCGCCCCAGGATATGAAGCTGATCATCCAGATCCCCTGTTTCAACGAGCAACAGCAACTGCCGCTCACGCTCAGCCACCTCCCGCGCGAGATCCCGGGCTTCGACGCGGTCGAGTGGCTGATCATCGACGACGGCTCGACCGATGCGACGATCGACGTGGCACGCACGCACGGCGTGGACCACATCGTGCGTCTGACCAACCACAAGGGCCTCGCCGCGGCGTTCCAGGCGGGGCTCGACGCGGGGCTGAAGCTCGGTGCCGACGTGATCGTCAACACCGACGCCGACAACCAGTATGAGGGCGCGGACGTGCCAAAGCTGGTCGCGCCAATTCTGCGGGGTGAGGCGGACATGGTGATCGGCGACCGCCAGGTGAATGTCAACGAGCACTTCTCGCCGGCCAAGCGGCTGCTTCAACGGCTCGGCTCGTGGGTCGTGCGCCAGGCTTCCTCAACCGAGGTCCCGGACACGACCTCGGGCTTCCGCGCCTACAACCGGGAGGCCGCGCTGCAGATGCAGGCGGTGTCGAAGTTCACCTACACGCTGGAGACGATCATTCAGGCCGGCAAGCTGCTGGTCGCCGTCGATCATGTCCCGATCCGGACCAACGCCAAGACGCGCGAGTCACGGCTGTTCCCCTCGATGCCGGCCTATGTCAGGCGCAACGCGCTGTCGCTGTTCCGGATCTACTCACAGTACGAGCCGCTGAAGGTGTTCTGGGGCGGCGCGCTGGTGATGGGATTGGCGGCGCTCGCCGTGTTCATCCGCTTCCTGGTCTACTTCGCCGAGGGCAAGGGGAGCGGTCACGTTCAGTCGCTGATCGCGGGCGCGGTGTTGTTCAACGCGGCGATGCTGCTCGCATCGCTCGGGGTGATCGGTGATCTGCTCGACGCGCAGCGCACGCTCTCCCAGCGTACGTTCGAGCGTGTGCGGCGGATCGAGCTGCAGCTGGGGGTCGAGCCCTCGCATTACGAACCCGGCGCCGTCGCCGGCTCTCCGGGCGAGCAGTCGGGTACGGGCGACCGCGAGGCGCTCGGAGTATGAGCTCAGCACCCGCGGTCGGCACCGCCGTGCCGACCGGCAACACGTTTGACAAGTACGGCTCCAGCAACCCGTTCGTGCGTCGGCTGATGGATGGTTTCGAGGCGGCCCTCGACGACCTGTTCGCCCGGGCGACGCCGGGGTCGGTACTGGACGTGGGTTGCGGCGAAGGCGTGCTGACCGTGCGCTGGGCCGAGCGCCTGCGCGGCGGCCGGGTGATCGGGATCGACCTCCCGGACCCCAAGCTGCAGTCAGAATGGGCCACGCGCCAGCGCGCGAACCTCGAGTTCCGCGCGATGCGCGTCGAGCAGCTGCCGTTTGCCGATCACGAGTTTGACCTCGCCGCGGCGATCGAGGTCCTGGAGCACGTTCCCGATCCAGAGCTCGCGCTCGCCGAGATGACCCGCGTGACGCGCGGACACCTGCTCGTGTCGGTTCCCCGGGAGCCCCTGTGGCGCGCGATGAACGTGGCGCGCGGGGCGTACCTGCACGATCTGGGCAACACTCCCGGTCACGTCAACCATTGGTCCAAGCGAGCGTTCGTGCGCCTGCTCGGGCGCTACGGCCGCGTGGTCGAGCTCCGGTCGCCGTTTCCGTGGACGATGCTGCTCGTGCGGGTGAGCTGATGCGGGAGTCCGCGACGACGCTGCCGCCGCCCGCGGACGCGCAGCCGCCCGCGGATCGCGATCAGCCGCCAGGCAGCGCGCCATCGCACTCCTACGCCTCGGGCGCACGCGTGCTGACAATCGGGATCGCCTCGACGGGGATCTTCACCTTTGCCTACCTGGCGACCGCCAGTCATGTGCTGAGCCAGAACGCCTACGGCCAGGTGTCGCTGTGCTGGGCGGTCATGTTCGTGATCCTGTCCGTGATCTACCGGCCGATCGAGCAACTGCTCTCGCGCACGATCGCCGATCGCCGAGCCCGGGGGCTGCACGGCCATCCGCTGCGGATTCCGGCGCTGATCCAGGTGTCGTTTGCACTGCTGTTCCTGCTCGCCGCGCTGCTCCTCAGAGGACAGATCGAGCAGCACCTGTTCGGTGGGTCCAGTTCGCTGTATTGGATTCTGGTGATCGGAGTGCTCGCCTACGGCGCCAGTTACTTCGCTCGCGGCTGGCTCGCCGGTCACCAGCGCTTCGCGCTCTACGGCGGGCTCGTGTTCCTCGAATCGACCTCTCGCTTCCTGTTCGCGCTGGCAGTGGCAGTCGGAATCGCTTCGGGCCAGACCGCCGTCGCGCTCGGGATGGCCGTCGCCCCGTTCGCGTCGCTGTGTGTGATGCCGTTCGCGTTCTCTCGTGTCCGGATACGCGGGCTGGACGGGGTCCCGGCGGCCGACGCTGCGCTGGAGAGCGGGCCGGTCAGCGCACAGCTGCAGGAGGCGAACACCGACCTCTCGATCAAGCACAACACCGGCTTCGCAGCCTCGGTGGTCGGGATCATGCTCGCCGAGCAGACGCTGATGAACGCCGCGGTGCTGATCGTCAGCGCGAAATCCGGGCACGCGCTGGCTGGGTTCGTGTTCGACGTGCTGCTGATCGTTCGCGCCCCGCTGCAGCTCTTCCAAGCGATCCAGACCTCGATCCTGCCCCATCTGGCGGGGCTGGAGGCGCGCGAGAGCGCGGACGAGTTCCACCGCGCGATCCGTCTGACGATCCGCGCGATCGCTGTCTTCGCCGGTGCTGTGGCGCTCGGGTTGCTGCTGATCGGACCGCCGGTGATGACCGCTTTGCTCGGCGACAAGGGCTTTCACTACGGGCGGTTCGGGCTTGCGGTGATCGGTCTCGGGATGGGCCTGCACCTCGTCTCAGGAACGCTCAACCAGGCCGCACTGGCGCGAGGGCGCGCGCGCATCGCGGCGGGAGCATGGCTGGCCGCGGCAGCGCTGTTCGTGGTGTTCGTCGCCGCCCCGACGATCACCTCCGAGGTAACCCGCGTCGAGGTGGGTTACTTCATCGCCACGGCCGTGCTCGCCGGGCTGCTGTGGAGCGTCTACCGAAGGCGACCCGCTGGGGCTTCCGCGGCAGCGACGATCGCCGCGTAGGCGGCCGCCGGATCCTCCGAGCCGAACACCGCCGAGCCGGTCACCAGCAGATTGGCTCCTGCCTGCACACAGGGACCGGCGGTCTGCTCGTGGATGCCGCCGTCGACCTCGAGCCCAACTCCGCCAGGTAGTGCTGCACGCATCCGGGTCAGCTTGTCCAGCGAGGCGGGAATCAGCATCTGGGCCCCCCATCCGGGGTCGACGCTCATGCACAGCGCCAGATCCAGTGTCACGTGGGCGACCTCGGCGAGACGGTCCGCCGGTGTGCCCGGACAGATCGCCGCGCCGGCGGCGCAGCCGGCGTCACGGATCGCGGCCAACGTGTAGTGCAGATGGGGCGTCGCTTCAACGTGGATCGTGATGCTGTCCGCTCCCGCGCGAGCGATCTCGCTCACGTGTCGCTCGGGGTGGTCGACCATCATGTGCACGTCGAGGATCCCCCCCACCTCGTGGACTCGGTCGGCCAGCGCCCCGACGATCACCGCGCCAAACGTGATCGGCGGCACGAAGTGGCCGTCCATCACGTCGATGTGAATCACCCGGGCGCCCGCCGCCAGCACTTCGTCCACCTGCGAGCCGAGCCGGGCGAAGTTGGCCGACAGGATCGATGGCGCCACCCGCCGCTGCCGTAGCAAGCTTGCCGGCTGGTCCCCGGACACGCCCTCACACCGCCTGGAGCATGCTCCCGTGGCAGTGGTTGCAGGCCACCACCGCGGTGCTCGACATACGCACGATGGTCGAGTGCTCGCCGCAGTTGGGGCAAACCGAGGTGAGCTCATAGCGCTGCAGGCAGTAGACGCAGCGGTAGCGACCGGGCACCGCGGTGGGACGCAGCCACGGCTCACCGCAGCCGGGGCACTCGGGACCTAGCTTGGTCGAAGGCTCAGACATACTGACGTAGGTTAACGGGCGCTCGGCGGCTCACCGCTGCCGGAGCCGCGCGATGAAGAATCCGTCGGTGCCGTCACGGTCCGGTCGCAGCTGGAGATGGGGGCCCGGTCGGCCGTGGCCCAACTCGGCGCTGAGATCATCGGCGCTGAACTTGGGGTGCTCGGCCAGAAACCGTTCGATCACCCGCTCGCCCTCGGCGCGCGAGATCGTGCAGACCGAGTACACCAGCACCCCGCCGGGGGCGAGCATCATCGCGGCGGTGTCGAGAATCCGCCCCTGGAGCCCGGCAAGGTCGGCAATCCGCTCCGGGTTGGTACGCCAGCGCAGGTCCGGGCGCGACTGCAACGTGCCGAGCCCGCTGCACGGGGGATCGACCAATACCCGGTCATACACTGCCTCGGCCTCGAGCTTGGTCGCGTCGCCCAGCCGGACCCGGGCGCAGCCGACGCGCATGCGGGCGATCGTCCGCCCGAGCGCGTCAGCCCGGCCGGGATGGCGCTCCACCGCGACGAGCTGCCCCTCGTCCCGCATCAGCGCACCCAGGTGGGTGGTCTTCGCGCCCGGCGCGGCACACAGATCGAGCACACGGTCCCCGGGTCGAGGATCGAGCACCCGTGCGACCAGCATCGAGCCTCGCGACTGGGGCATGATCGCGCCGGCGGCCCACAGCTCGGAGCCGTGTGCGTCGAACGGCTGGTCGAGGATGATCCCCTCGGGCAACTTCGGCGCCGGGAGGGCGGTGAGCGAAAGGCCGCTCAGGACGTCCTCGCGCCGCATCAGCAGGGTGTTGACCCGGACCGAGGACTCGGCCGGCTGGTTGACCCCTCGCAGCAGCGCCCGCGCCTGATCGGCTCCGAGCTCGCTCCACCACAGCTCGGCCAGCCACAGCGGCACGGAATGCCGCGTCGCCGCTGACTCCGGGTCGGCATCGGTCAGCTGATCGAGGATCCCACGACCCTCCCGCGCCGCGCGGCGGAGCACGGCGTTGACCAACCCCTCGCCGCCTCGTTTGACGCCCTTGGCCAGCTCGACGCTCTCGTTGACCGCGGCGTGGTCGGCCACGCCGTCGAGGAACAGGAGCTGAAACAGACCCAGGCGCAATGCCGCCATCACGGGCGGATCCAGCTGTGACAGCGGTCGGTTGCAGAGGCGCAAGGCGACGTGATCAAGCGTCGCTCGCCGCTGTACGGTGCCGTAGGCGAGCGCCATCGCCAGCCCGCGCTCCCGTGCCGGCAGGGCGGCGGCCTCGGCGGTGAACGCGCGGTCGGCGTACGCGCCCTGCTCGAACACCCGGCGCACGACCGCGAAGGCGCACGCGCGGGCCGGCGACACGGTACGTGCGCGCGCGGGAGGCTCGGGGCGCGGCGACGGCTTGAAGCGCACCGTCGGCATCGGCGTCAGCTCCGGCGCCCGCGCAAGAAGTCCTCGGCGGCCATGGCTCGGCGCCCTGGGGGCTGAACGATCACCAGCTCCAGTGAGCCCTCGGCGCACCCGAGTACCGGTCGTGGCCGGTCAAGCGAGAGAACGCCGGGCGGCGGACCGCTGTCGGGGCGCGCCCGGGCCTGGCCGACCCCCAGCCAGCTTCCGTCACCGAGCTGCACCCGAGCGCCGATGTGAGGCGCCAGCGAACGCACGACGCGCTCGAGCTCGATCGCCGATCGGCCCGGATCAAGCGTGCGGTCCTCAGGCGTCAGCTTCTCAGCGTAGGTGACCAGCGATTCGTCCTGCTCCACGCAGGACGGCGTGGTATCGAGTGCCCGGACCAGCAGCTCGCCACCCAGTGCCTGCAGTCGAGCCGCGAGGGTGCCGTAGGTGTCCTGCGGCCCGATCGGCTCGCTGGCCTGCAGGCACACCGGACCGCTGTCGAGCCCGGCCGTCAGCCGCATGATCGAGTCCCCGGTGTGATCGTCGCCGGCCATGATCGCGCGCTCGATCGGAGCCGCCCCTCGCCAACGCGGCAGCAGCGAAGGATGGAGGTTCAGAATCAGGTGCTCTGAGAGCAGCGGCTCCTTGATCAACGCGCCGAAGGCGCAGACGCAGACCGCTTGCGGATCGATCTCGGCCACGCAGCGACGGGTCGGCTCATCGTTGACCAACTGCGGTTGCGCGAGCTTGATGCCGAGCTCGCGCGCGGCTTGGGCCACGGGCGGCGAGGAGAGGTGGCGCCCCCGGCCGCGCGGGCGGTCCGGACGCGTGATCACCAGCTCCGGACGGTGCGGTGAAGCAGCGACGCGGTGCAGGACCGCGGCCGCGAATTCAGAGGTGCCCAGGTAGACCGTCCGCACGCCGTCAGGGGCCCGGCTGGGCATCGCGCAGCACGCGCATCGCTTCCTTGCGCTGCTGACGCGATATGCGCTCCAGGATCAGCACGCCGTCGAGGTGGTCGACCTCATGCTGGATCACGCGTGCCTCCAGGCCCGATGCCTCGATCATGATCGGCTCGCCGTACTCGTTCGCGGCCCGGACGCGCACATGGATCGGGCGCTCTACGTCGACGTGGACCGCCGGCAGGCTGAGGCAGCCCTCCTCCATGATCTCCTGCTCGTCGCCGACCCATTCGATCTCGGGGTTGATCAGCGCAGCAACCCTCGCCTGCTCCTGCACGCGGTACACGAGCACGCGATTGAGCACGCCCACCTGGGTGGCCGCAAGTCCGACCCCGAGCGCGTCGGTCATCAGTTCGCCCATCCGCGTGACCTCGTCGCGCAGCGCGTCATCAAATCGCGCCACGGGGCGCGCGCGGGTGCGCAGCACCGGATCGCCGAATTTGCGCACATGGGCCAGAGCAGCCGC
>Ga0209839_10000100_pt1 | contig 37836 bp, 33 predicted proteins | sample OrgsoiDNA2013050_FD_185800 | JGI IMG/M metagenome (GOLD analysis project Ga0209839, IMG submission 185800) | Permafrost soil microbial communities from the Arctic, to analyse light accelerated degradation of dissolved organic matter (DOM) -... | ecosystem: Environmental > Terrestrial > Soil >... | reverse complement strand
CGTACGCCTCCTGAGTGAGCCAGGTGACGGTGTCATCGCGGGTTTCGGTCACGGGTACTCCTCGCGTGGGTGCGGAGCTTGTCTTCCGCGGGGTCCGGTCGGACCCGGTTGGGGGTAATCCTTCGAGGCTAACAAGGCTCCGCGAGTGTGTCGCACCTTGTCAATGGTCTTGGCCGGCGCAACGCCACGATCCGGTCACCGCCAAATCGCGGGAATGCCGCCCGCAGACCGGCTTGTTGTCCTGCACAATAGCTTCCCGGACCTGGCCCGCTGACGGCAAGGCCGGCTGCTCGCATGCTGAACTTTTTGCGATATGCCCGTTGCACCATCCGGCTGAGAGTCACTGAGGGGTACTCGTTGCCTGCCGCTAGTTCTGACCGGGGTTCTGAGCGGGGTGCCGCCCCGGGGTCGCGCCGCGCCGTCGTCCCGGCCGCCCCGCCGCCCGCCGCCCTGCGGCTGATGGCCGTGCATGCGCACCCCGACGACGAGTCGAGCAAGGGCGCGGCGAGCATGGCGCGCTACGTCCGGGCGGGCGCGGGCGTGCTGGTCTGCACCATGACCGGCGGCGAGCGCGGGGACATCCTCAACAAGGCGATGGATCGGCCGGAAATCCGGGCTGACCTGGCCGGCGTCCGGCGGGCGGAGATGGCCAGGGCGCGCGAGATCCTCGGTGTCCAGCAGCGGTTCATGGGATTTACCGATTCTGGCCTGCCAGAAGGCGACCCGCTGCCGCCGCTGCCGGAGGGCTGCTTCGCGCTGGAGTCGCTGGCGGCCGCCGCGCGGCCCCTCGTGCAGGCCGTTCGGGAGTTCCGCCCGCATGCGCTGATCACCTATGACGAGAGCGGCGGCTACCCGCATCCCGATCACATCAAGACTCATCAGGTGGCGATCGAGGCGTTCGAGGCCGCCGGGGACCCGGACCGGTACCCGGACTGCGGCGATCCCTGGCAGCCGCTCAAGCTGTACTATTTCGCGACATTCCACCTGGCCCGGTTCACCGCGCTGCACGAGGAAATGCTGCGGCGCGGCCTGCCGTCCCCCTACGCCGAGCGGATCGCGGAGTGGAAGGAGCGGGCGGACCGGCCCGCTCCCCAGATCACGACGAGAGTTCCCTGCGGCGACTACTTCGAGATCCGGGACCAGGCGCTGCTCGCCCACGCCACGCAGATCGACCCGGAGAGCTTCTGGTTCGCCTGCCCGGTCGATGCCCAGCGGGCGGCGTGGCCGACCGAGGATTATTATCTGGCCAGGTCAGTGGTGGATACTGAGATGCCGGAGGATGACCTGTTCGCCGGGATCCGGGAGAGGGTGAGCTTGTGACGGAACTGGCCGCGTCGACGAGCGCGTTCGACCAGCCGGGCACGCTCGGTTTCCTGGTCGTCTTCGGGATGGGCGTCATCCTGTACTTCGTGTTCCGGTCGATGGCCAAGCACCTGCGCAGGGTGAACAACGCCGCGCGGCAGGACGCGGCCGGCGCCCCGCCGGACAGCAGCATGGTCTCGAGCACGCCGCAGGATCCCTCGGGCCCGCGGTAGCGCGATCCGTGCGGTGGGTGTCGCCGAATGGGTTAGGTGCCCGTTTTCCGGGCACCTCCCGCGATACATCCACCTGGGAGGCTGATGGCAGATGACCTTGCCGCATGGAAGCGAGAGCCCGATCGCTCCCGGCCAGACCGATCCGGGCGCGCCGTCCGAGCAGCCGGCCGTTCAGCCGGAAGTGCAGCCTCAGCAGGTAGCTGCTGAGCCGGCGGCGCCTGTCCAGCCCGCGCCAGCTGGCGGGCCGGGGGCACCCGCCCAGCACGTAGTCCGGCGCACGCGGGTGGGCGGTGTCTGGGTGGCATCGGCCCTTTTTGCCCTGGTCCTGCTCCTGCTGCTGATCTTTATCCTGCAGAACGGCGCCAAGGTGGACATCAAGTTCTTCGGGGCCAACGGTCACCTGCCCCTGGGCGTCGCGCTGCTTCTCGCGGCGGTGCTCGGGGTGCTGCTGGTGGTTCTCCCCGGCTCCGCGAGGATCATCCAGCTGCGCAGGACGGCCCGAAAGCACCGGAAGCAGGACGCTAAGGCCGGGGTGGCCTAGGGTCGCCGCGGGCCAGGGCCGAGGCTAGCTCACCGACGGGGCCCGGGTATCCAGGCGCACGCCGTAGACCAGCAGTTTCGTGCTCGGCTCGGGGAACCAGTCCCGGTGCGGCAGCCTGGCGAACCCGGCCTGCTCGTAGATCCGCCGCGCCGCGCGCATTTCCCGCTGCGTCGACAGGACCAGGCTCCGCGCCCCACGGCGGGCGGCCCGTTCCAGGGCCGCGCCCAGCAGTGCCCGGCCGATGCCCCGGCCCTGGGTGCCGGGCGCTACCGCGAGAGCCCTGATCTCGGCCTCATCCGGGTCGCTCACGACCTGGCCCGTGTGCGGCCACGAGACCAGCATGATCGTCCCGACGATCCGGCCGGTACTGGCCCCGCCACCGGGGGCGTCCGACGCGGCGGCCTGCTCCGCCGCGTCGATCGCGACCAGCACGCTGCCATCCGAGTTCGTCCCCAGGGCTCGTAGCCGCGGTGCGTAGCCGGAGTCCGGCGAGAGGAAGCCGCCGGCCAGGTAGGCGCGGACGCGCAGTTCTCCGACCGCGGGCAGTTCGTCTGGCCGTGCATCGCGAATGACCACATTGCCATCTAATCAGGGCTGGTACGGCCGGCTGCTCGCAGCGTGCTGGCGATTGCCCGTAGGGTATCTGGAGCGATCCAGCCCGGCGGGCTGGCGGCCCGAGGGGAGCAGGTGAAGGACAGTGGCGGAGTCGTCTGCCGAGATCCCGGCAGCGAGCGTTCCGGACGACGCATGGCTGCTCGACGTGCGCGAGGATGACGAATGGGCGGCCGGGCACGCGCCTGGTGCGACGCACATTCCGCTCGGCCAGCTCAGCGGCCGCACGACCGAGGTCCCGCGGGATATGACCGTCTACGTGCTCTGCCGGTCCGGCGCCCGTTCGGCGAGAGCCGCATTCGCGCTGGCCGGGGCGGGCTGGGAGGCGGTCAACGTGGCCGGCGGGATGCAGGACTGGTCGGCCGCGGGCCGGCCGATGACCACGGAGTCCGGCGCCGAGCCATTCGTCGCCTGAGGTACCGCTGGCTAACGGCCGGCGAGGTGGATGAAGTCGCTGGGCCAGTCGCCCGTCGCCTTCGTGATCGTGTGCACCCAGAACCCGTTGTCGGAGTCGTAGTTCAGCTCCGATATGACGATCGACGTTGGTGAGTTGACCTTCTCCACGTACGCCACGTGGCCGTCGCGGGCCCTCCTGGTCGACGCGTACCACGCGATGGCGCCCACCGCCGGGGTGGGGTTCACCGCGATCTTGAGGGCCCGCGCCTGTCGCCTCCAGTTCACGGCGTTGCCCCACCGGCCCTTACCGCCATAGGAGTTGGCGAAGGCGATGGCATTGAGCTGGTTCAGCCGGTAGGCGACCCAGGATGTGCACTGTCCCCGGTAGAACGCCCACTTGTCGGCGTCGCAGGCACCGCCGTCGGTGCACGCGGGCGGATGCGGGTAGGGATAGTCGTAGTAGGTGTCGGCCGCGGCGGGCCCCGCCTGGCCCGCCCACTTGCCGAGCATGAGCCGGGTGGCCGGCGGCGCCGGGCGCTTCTTGCTCGCCCATACCGTCCGTCTCTTGTAGCGGATCACCAGGACGCCATTGCGCTGGTCGACCAGCGCGGCCCCGCGATGCGCCCAGGTCCTGCTCGCCCATAGCGTCGCTCTCTTGCGGAGCACCAGGTTGCCGCTGGCTCGCATGGTCAGCGTGGCGCCGGCGTGGCCCGGCGTCCTGGTCGACCACCTAGGGCCGGAAGGGCCTTCTTCGACCAGGTTGCCGTTTTTCTGCATGGTCAGCTTGTAGCCGTTCCCGGAACTGAGGAACCAGCCGGGCCCCAGCCTTTCGCCGGGCTCGAGCACGGCGTCGTAGCTTCCCGCGGCCCACGTGGGGGTCGACCCCTCGTAGACGATCAGGTTGCCGTTGGTCTGCGCCACGAGCCTGGCCGGTCCCTGGCCGGAGGTCCTGCTCGACCACAGGGTCCTGGCCCCGCTGGCCGAGTAGACGATCAGGTTGCCGTTGCCGAGCATGGTGAGGTAGGCGCCGGGATCGCCGGCGGTACCGCTGGCCCACAGCGTGTGCCCGGTCCCGGTGACGTAGTAGACCAGGTTGCCGTTGCCCCGCATGGCGAGCGTGAAGTGGCCGTCCTTGGACCGCAGCGCCTGGGTCGATGGCAGCGTCTCACCCGGTTCGAGCGTCTGCTCCGGGGTGACCGTGAAGGTCGCGCTCCGGGCCTTGCCGGCCCTCGTCGTCACGGTGATCCGGCCGGTCCTGGCGCCGCCGGGGACCGTGGCGGTGATCCGGCGGCTGCTCCTGACCGTGGCCGATGCGCTGACTCCGCCGAAGGCGACGGAGGTGACGTGCCGGAAGCCGCTGCCCGCCAGGGTCACGAGCCAGCCGGGTGCGCCCGCCGCCGGGACGACCGAGGAGATCTTAGGCGGCGCGGCGCTCGCGTGCTCGGCGTGCTGGGCCGGGGTAGCTGGCCGCGGGGCGGCGAGGGCGGTCAGGTGCCGGGCGGGGACGACCGCCGGGTGCTGGCGGTGCAGGCCGGCAGGTCGCTGGTGGTGAACCGTCGCCTGCGCCGGGACCGTCAGGCCGGCCGTGGCCGCGAAGGCCATGGCGAGCGTGCCGGTGCCGATCGCTAGCCGGCCTGATAATGAAGCCGAAGGCATGCCGCTCCCCGATAACCGCTCCGATAATCACACTCAGTGATGTCTAGTAGCGGAACGTATCAGCTGTCCCGGCGTCGGCCTATGGGCGGCAGATCGCGGTGTTTCCCGCGCAGATACGGTCAATACGACGGCTAAGCCGAACCCCGCAACGCGGCCTGCCTAGCTGGGGGATCCGCTCCGCGTGAGCCCCAGCAGGTCCGCGCAGTCGCCGACTGAATCCAGATCGTTCAGGCCGGCGGCCAGTTCTTCCGCAGGCTGCAAGCTGAGCCTGGTCCGGGCGTTGTCCCGGAACTTGTCGGCTAGCTGCCCCCGGCTGGCCGGCAACTGCGGCGTGCCGAGCGCGTGCTCCTGGTGAATGTCGGTAACCTGGCCATCTCGGGTAGTGAGCGCGACGCGGGCGCCCCCCCGAGGTACAGCCGGGTCAGGCACGAGCACGATGTGCTCGTCAATGAAATTGCCCAGGGCGGGATCTTTGAGGTACTGCGGATCCGTAAGGTCAATGCCGAAGCGCCCGTGCGTGACTATCGCGGCGGCGACGTAGTGGAAGGACAGCAGCGCCTCGAAGCAGCCTGCCGGATGGGCCAGGTCACGATGCGCCACATGAACGGCTGGCGAGACGCCAATCTCGAGGCGCGCTAGGTCGCTAGCCGGCGGCAGGCGCACGCCGGGAGCGAGCAACGCGGTGATCAGCGCCTGTACCGGCGTGGCACCCGGCCACAGGCGGACCGAGATCTGCTCAAGCTCCCAGTGGTCGCCGAATCCGGCCAGCGCGACGTCGGCGGCTCCAGGGGAGTAGCTGGCGAACAGGCCACCATCGGGTGCTTCGAAGGGCTCAGGTGACGCGGTGAAACCCTCGGCAGCCAGGAGAGCAGCGAGCAGGCCCGCAGCCGCTCCGCGAGCCTGGTGGAATTTCACCGCCGTGGTCGGCCAGGCCGCGAACGTCCCTGCTGCCTGGCTCACGGCCAGGCTCATGGCCATCTGGAGCTCGTGGCGCCGGAGGCCGAGCAGTCGCCCGGCCGCCACGGCGGCGCCCACCGGGCCGATGACGCCAGGCGCATGCCAGCCTCGGCTCCGGAATTCTCCGTAGTCGATGGCGCGCAGCAATCGGCTAGTTACCTCAAGGCCCGCGGTGACGGCGGTCAGCAGCTCGGATCCTGACGCGTGCTTAGCCTCGGCTATGGCAAGTGCCGCCGGAACGATCTCGGGAGTTAGATGACAATGAGCGGGCGTGTACACGTCGCATGCTGTCACCGCCGTGGTCAGGTAGGCGTTGGCCAGCGTAGCGCCGATCAGGCTGGCGGGGCGTGCGTCGCCGATGACCGTCGCTGTCCCGGAGTCTCCCAGCAGACGTGCGGCATGCAGCAGCTGAGGTGTCTCTTCGGCCGCCCAGCCTGCGAGGGCGCAGCCGATAGCGTCCAGGATGAGGGCTGCGGCGTGGTCGGCCGCCGACGCGTGAATGGCCGACCGGCCCAGGCCGTGCGCTGCGGCCGCCAGGCCCGCGGCCAGGGCGGGCCGCCCGTTCGGGCCATAGCCGGCAGCGCTGGCCATCAGGAGCCCGTAGGGACGATGACCAGGGACTTGAGGTAGGTCATCGCCTCGGTTGCGTACCGGGGGCCTTCCCGGCCCGTGCCCGATTCGCCGATTCCGCCGTAGGGCAGCTGGTCCAGCCGGAAATTGGAGGATCGGTTGACGATCACGCTGCCCGCCCGCAGTTCCCTGAAGCAGCGGAGCGCCGTCTCCATGGAAGCCGTGAAGACGGCGGCCTGCAGAGCGTACCGAGTGCTATTGGCTGAGTCGATCGCCTGGCCGAGCGTGTCGTAGGCCTCGATGATCACCACCGGGGCGAATACCTCGTCGCAGTACAGCGGTAGCGTCCGCTCGACATCGGACAAGACGGTGGGCGCGATGACCGCTCCCTGACGGCTTCCGCCGGTGCGCAGTTTGGCGCCATTGGCTACGGCGTCGGCGATCGCCGCTTCCACCCGGACGGCCGCCGGCTCGCTGATCAGCGGCCCGATATCGGTGCCGGGATCCATGGGGTCTCCCAGGCGCAGGCCGGCCACCCGGGCGGCCAGCGCCTCGGCGAACTGGTCATGCTGGTCGCGGTGGACCAGGATGCGCTGGACCGAATTGCAGCTCTGTCCGTTGTTGGAGAACCCGCCGGAGATGCACTCCCGGAGCGCGAGCGGAATGTCGGCATCGGGACAGACGAGATTCGCTGAGTTGCCGCCGAGCTCCAGCAGCACCTGCCGCGTCCCGGCGCTGGCCCGGATTTCCCGGCCGGCGGCCGTGCCACCGGTGAAGCTGATCAGGTCGACGCGCGGATCGCTCAGCAACGCCGCCCCGGTTTCCCGGCCGCCGGGCAGCACGCTGATGGCGCCGGGCGGGAAGCCTACCTCGGTCAGTATCTCGGCGAGCCGGAGCGCGGGGGCGGGTGCTTGCGGCGCCGGCTTGACCACGACGCAGTTGCCGCCGGCCAGTGCGGGCCCGACCTTGTGCGCAACGAGATTCAGCGGCGCATTGAACGGGGTAACGGCGGCCACGATGCCGACTGGCAGGCGGGCCAGCAGCGCAGTAACTCCCTCGCCGCCGGGAATCGCGTCCGGCGGCGGGGCGGCCGCCGACAGGGTCTCGGCGGCGGACGCGCAGGCGCGGAGCGTCCAGGGTACCCGGCTGGCTTCCCGCCGGGTGTGCCCGATGACCTTGCCGGTGGACATGGTGATCTCAGTCGCCAGGTCGTCCGCCCGGGCCTGTACCACCTCGGCCGCGGCCCGCAGGAGCCGGGCGCGCTGGTGCACAGGCATCGCGGCCAGCTGCGACCGGGCCTCGGTGGCCGCGGCCAGGGCGGCGGCGACCACGTCAGCGTCAGCGATGCCGACGTGCGCCACGGTCTTGCCCGCCCACGGCTCGATGAGGGGGCTGAATTCGGTAACCTCGACGCTGCGACCGCCGACCCAGGGCAGCAGCCTGCCGGTTTCGTTACTGTTCATCGTCGCTGTTACCAGCCATAGTCGGGCGCCGGCCCGGCCAGCGGCGGCAGGTCCCAGCTGCCGGTCGACGGCGCCGCTGTCGTACCGTCGACGCGCACGTCAAGAACTGTCGGCCGATTCGACTTGATGGCCGCCTCGACGGCGTCCGCGACCTCGTCGGGGCTGTCAATGCGGGCGCCGTCAGCCCCCATGGCCCGGCCGATCGCCGAGATGTCGGTGCTGTACAGCTCACCGGTTGCGGCCTTGCGGAACTGAGTCGCGATTTCACGGTCGGCGCCGAAGAAGGTCGCCTGCTGGCCGCGGATGGAGCCATATCCGCTGTTATTCCAGACCACCCACACCGCGGGCAGGTCCAGCTCCACAGCCGTGGCCACGGCATTGGCGTGCATCAGGAAACAGCCATCGCCGCAGACGGTCACGGCAGGGCTGCCGGGGGACGCGAGCTTGGCACCGAGCACTCCGCCAACCCCGAATCCCATCGCGGCGAACCCCCAGGCCTGCAAGAGCCGGCCGGCCGGCGGCACGGCCAGCTGCTGGAGGAGCCAGTTATGGTGCACGCCGACGTCGGCTAGCACGATCGCGTCGTCGGGCAGGGCGCGCTGCAGCTCGGCTACCAGCCGGTCCGGGCGGATCGGCACGGCCGTGTCCTTCTGCCGGGCAGCAATGTCCCTTTCCCACTGCCGCTTCCAGGCCAGCGTCTCCCGCAGCCAGTCGGCCCGGCCGTCAGGAGGAGCTTGCGTATCACCGGGAGTCACGCTGCCGAGCATCGCCGCGGCGAACTCGGCGGTATCGGCGATGATCGCGAGCGTCGGCGGGTAATTCCGGCCGATCTCCTGGGGATCGATGTCTACGTGAATGAGCCGGGTGGGCGGGATGGCGAAGGTGACCCCGGGGAGCCACGAACTTGTCGTCCGATCGTCAAACCGGGTGCCGAGCGCGAGGATGACATCGGCGGTGCGAGCGGCCTTGTTCGCCGCGTAGGTACCATTCCGGCCGGTAGGCCCGAGGCACAGGTCGTCGCTTTCGTCGAGGACGCCCTTGCCGAGCGGCGTCGTGACGACCGGGATGGCCAGCTTCGCGGCCAGTTCGCGGATGAGAGCGCGGGCTCGGGGCGCCATCGCGCCGTTTCCGGCGACGATGACCGGTCGGGCGGCCTCGCCCAGCAATTCCGCGGCCCGGCGCACCGCTTCCGGCGCCGGCGCCGGGGCGGCGACGGCTTCCGGCCGCCAGATCGGCATCGCGACCTCGTCACCGACATCCTCGACGAACACGTCGAGGGGCACGTCGAGATTCACCGGTCCGGGGCGGCCGGAGGTCATGAGGGCAAACGCCTGGTCCAGCATCCGCGGCAGCATCTCCGGCCGGACAGCCTGAAAGCTACGCTTGACGTAGTTGCGGATTACACTGGGAAAGTCACCCTGAAAGTATTTCCCGGACTCCTGAAAAGGACCTCGATTGAACTGCGACGTGGGCACGTTACCGGTTATGACGAGCATAGCCGACGAATCGTACATGGCGCCGGCAATGGCCATCACGATATTGACCGAGCCCGGGCCGCAGGATGTATACGTCGCGATCGGCTTACCTGAGACCCGGTAATACGCGTCCGCGATGAAACCGGCGATCCGCTCGTCGTGCGTGGAAATAGTCTGGATTTCGCTGCGCCGGTCGTAGGCTGCGTCCAGGAGCCCCAGGATCCCGTGGCCGCAGACTCCTACCAGGTACGGAACCCGCTGCTGAACGAGGTAGTCGATGATGACATCGGCGCCGCGGCGGCCCATGAGTCTCCCCTCTTCGGTTGCATACCGTTGTGTACAGCACGATACAACGCGAAATTGAGCAGTGTCAATGGGCCTTATCCGAACGCGTCAGGATAAGTCGGTCATGCCGTCACGGATCATGTCCAGCCGGACATTCCGGGACGCCCACATATGCTTCTCGGCCACATCACCAGCGGCATCGGCGTCTCCCTTGCGGATCGCCTCCAGCAGCGTCTGGTGCTCGTTCAGGGCCTCTTCCCATCGCCCGGCCCGGGTATAAGTCGTGGCCGGATACCGCCGAAGGTGAACGGCCAGCCGCTCCAGCAGATCAGCGAGCGTAAGGTTCCTGGCCGCCTGCCAGATAGCTCGATGGAACGACCGGTTGATGCCGGCCATCTCCTCCGGCGTGGCGTTCTTGGCCTCGCTCATGTTGCGCAGGATGCGGTCTAGGGTGGCGAGGTCATAGTCCGTCCGGCGGGTGGCGGCGTCCCGCGCGGCCGCCGCCTCGAGGATCGCGCGAACCCCGTAGATCTCGAGCACCTCCTCGGCGCTCGTCTGCCGGACTCGCATGCCGCGATTGATACGCTCAAGCACGCCGTCCTGCTCCAGCATCCGCAGCGCCTCGCGGATCGGGGTCCTGCTGACGCCGAATCGCTTGCCGAGGGCGGACTCCACCAGCACCTCGCCGGGCCGCAGGTCACCCTGCAGGACTTCCTCAAGCAACTGGTGATAAAGCGATGGCACCTAGGAGCCGTCCTTCCCGCGCACCGTGGCTGCACGCACCGGCGCCGCCGGCCCGCAGGCGGTAGTTCTCCGCATCATAAGGGATGAGGCCAGCCCCGGCAGCCGATCGTGATCTCGCTGCCGGCCCGAGGCAGGCGCCCGAGGCAGGCGGCCAGGGCAGGGCCGCGCCGTCGTGGGTCCGACCGGCAGTTACCTCGGCGAAATATGCCCGTAACATGACATATGTTCGTTTTCTGGTTGTTAAAGTGCCATCGAGACCCGCAGGCAAGGATCTTGACGCAGTGCATACCGCGGTATACGTTCTTGCTACGTTTCGGAACGATGATCGCTTTTCGGTTCCGCCGGCTACCCGAGACGGCTCCTCATCCCCGGTCCGGCATGCACGGAGAGCACATGTAACCGCTGCGGAGGGACCAGGTGAGACCTATCCGAAAGCCCCTCCGGGCGGCCTGCCCGTGCGGCAGCGCCGGGCCCCGGCTACCTAGGTCGGCGACGACGCGGCCGCCTGGCGGGCCGGCAGCCCTTGTTCGCGAGCTCTACCGAAGATCAGAGAAGGCACATGAGTAACTTGATGCTCGGAGTCGGATTCGGACTAGTCACCGCGTCAATCCTGGCGCTGGCGACTGTGCCGCTCTCATTGCAGATGAGCGTGGCCCGCATTCCGAACTTCGCGCACGGTGAGATCCTTACCGTGGGCGCGTACGCGGCCTATGTCGTCAACCAGCACGTCAACAACATCTACCTGGAAGCCCTGGCCGCCGCCCTTGCTGGCGGCCTAGTGGCATATCTCATGAATACTCTCCTGCTCCAGCCGTTCGCCCGGCGAAAGCCGAAGCTGCTCATCTTGTTCATTCTGACGATTGCTGCCAGCCTGATGATCCAGAACATCATCTTGCTGTTTTTTACCGGCAACAGCCTCGCCTACCACCTGCCGCCCAGCCCGCCGCACAAGATCGGGCCATTCCTCCTGACCGGGCTCAACCTCTTCACGATCGCCGCGGCCATCGTCGTTATGCTCGCGGTTCATGTCCTGCTGAAATACACTAAGTTCGGCAAGGCTCAGCGCGCGGTCGCTGACAGCAAGGACCTGGCTCAGGTAACGGGCATTAACAGCGAGCGGATTGTCCAGCTTACCTGGCTTCTTGATGGCCTGATCGCTGGCTTCGCCGGGTTCCTGCTCGGCGTCAGCTCGGGAACCCTCACGCCGACCCTGGGGCAGGGCTACCTCCTGGTCATCTTCGCCGCGGCCATACTTGGCGGGATCGGCAAGCCGTACGGCGCCATGGCCGGCGCAGTATTCATCGGCGTGGCCATGGAGATCAGCGCGCTGTACATACCAGCCTCCTATAAGGAGGTCGTCGCCTTCGGCCTCCTCATCCTCACGCTGCTCTTGCGGCCCAACGGGATCTTCGCGGCGCCGCGAGCCGCCGGCGCGGCCGGAGCGACAGCATGAGCCAGTACGTGATCGGCCTCGCGACCACCGGCGTCATTCTCTCGATCGTCACTCTTGCCCTCAACGTGCGCTGGGGATGGGCGGGCGAGTTCGATATCGCCCTGTTCGCGTTCGTCGCGGTGGGTGCCTACATCTACTCCGTCTTCACCCTGGCGCCGAACAACCTGCCCCCGCCCAGCGGCTACATACTCGGCCTGAAGGCGCCCTTTCTAGTCGGCGTCATCGCCGCCATCGTTGTTACCGGGGCATTGTCGGCAGCGGTGGGCGCCGTGGCGCTCAGAAAGCTGCGCGATGACTACTTCGGCATCACGACTCTGGCATTCGCGCTGATCCTCGCTCTCGTCATCGGCCAGTACACGCCGCTCTTCGACGGATACGAGGGACTTTTCGGGATGCCACAGCCGCTCGCCACGGTGGCGCCATTCGGCCTCAACGGCGGCAACTTCCTCGCGCTCAGCATCGTCATCCTCGTCCTGTGCTTCCTGGTGCTCCAGCGGCTGTACAACAGCCCGTTCGGCCGGGCGGTCCGCTCGGTTCGCGAAGATGACACCGCGTCGGCGGCCTTCGGCCGGAATGTATACGTGCTCAAGCTCAAGGCCTACATCCTGGGGGGCTGCGTAGCAGGCCTGGGCGGCGCACTGCTGGCCGCTTATATCACTGCCTTCAATCCCTACGGGTGGACTCCGCAGGAAACGTTCCTGATCTACGCCTCCCTATTCATCGGCGGTACCGGGAATGCTATCGGAGCCGTCATCGGCACCTTCTTTGTCGAGGTGGGGGTACAGGAGGTCACGCGGTACGTCCCGCAGCTAGGGAGTAACGCCTCAAGTTCTGACGCGATTCGCCTGGTGCTGATCGGATTGCTGATTATTGCCGTGCTGTGGTGGCGGCCGCAGGGCATCCTGCCCGAGCGGCGCGCCAGGGACCGGCTGGTAGCGGTGGGGGCCGGCCCGGCGGCGCGCCTTCCGGCACTGGCCTGGGCGGCCCCGCTCGGGCTGGCGCGCAAGCGCGCAGAGCCCGCTCCGCAGGCGGTGGCCGCGCCGCCGGATCGAGTCCCGGCACCGGCCGTCAGCCCGGCAGCGGGGCGGCCTGACGGCGACGACACGGTCAGCGTGCGGGCACTGCAGCCACCGGTGCCTGCTCCTGGCGTGCAGGGGCTCGAGGTGACCGCCCTCACGAAGGCCTTCGGGGGCGTCAAGGCCGTTAACGGCGCCACCCTTTCGGTGCGTGCGGGGTCGCTCACCGGCCTGATCGGACCGAACGGGGCCGGCAAGAGCACCATGATCAACCTGATCTCGGGCTTCGAGTCTCCGGACTCGGGCACCATCATGTTCGGCGGCCGGAGCATCGCGGGGAAGCCCGCTCATGCCATCAGCCGGCTCGGACTCATGCGCAGTTTCCAGACGCCCAGGGAATGGCCGGGCCTGACCGTCATGGAGAACATGCTGCTGTCCATGCCGATCGCCGGGCGGGAGTCCGTCTGGCGGGGTTTGCTCACCCCTGGTCGCCTGCGGGCAGCGGAGTCCGCTGACCGGGTACGCGCCCGCGAGCTACTCGACGAGGTCGGGCTGCTGGGGCTGAAAGACGAGCCGGCCGGAAACCTGAGCGGTGGCCAGAAACGGCTGCTGGAGTTCGCCCGGCTCGCCGCCGCCGCGCCGCGCTTCGTGCTGCTGGACGAGCCCCAGGCGGGCGTTAATCCGGTTCTGCGGGAGCGAATGGCCGAGTTGATCAGGAATATGGTGAATGCCGGCGTCACGGTGCTGATGGTCGAGCACAATCTGGCGTTCCTCGAGCAGCTCTGCGACCACGTCATCGTGATGGCCCTGGGCACCTGCATCGCTACCGGGTCCATGGCGGACCTGCGCGCTAACCAGGACGTCGTCGATGCCTATCTGGGACAGGTGAATGTCGCCGATGCCTGACGAGCCCTACCTCACCGTCAAGGATCTCACCGCGGGCTATGGCGGCCCTCCGATTATCGAGGGGATCTGCCTCGAGGCCAGGCCAGGGGCCATTACTGCGATTGTCGGGCCTAACGGTGCGGGCAAGTCGACGCTGATGAAGGCGATCGCCGGAGTCATCCGGCCCGCAGCGGGTGAAATCAGGGTCTGCGGGAAGATCACGACCGGACTGACCGCCAACAAGCTCGTGGCCCGCGGCATGGCCTATGTTCCGCAGGTCGCCAACGTCTTTCCGTCCCTGACGGTCGTGGAGAACCTTGAGATGGGGGGCTACACCCGCAAGTCCGGCGTGAAGGCGAGGATCGAAGAGCTTTACACGCTCTTTCCCGACCTGCGGGCCGCCGCGCGTCGGCCCGCCGGGGCCTTGAGCGGCGGTCAGCGCAACATGCTCGCCATGGCTCGCGGGCTGATGTCTGATCCCAAGGTCCTGCTGGTAGACGAGCCCACGGCCGGCATGGCGCCGAAGTTCGAGACAGCCGTGTGGGAGCACATCGTGCAGATTCGCCAGACCGGCGTCGCCGTGCTGGTGGTCGAGCAGAATACGCGGCGGACATTGGCGTACGCGGACTGGGCCTACGTTCTCGTTCTCGGCAAAAACCGTCTCTCCGGTTCCCCCGCGCAGCTACTGAACGACGAGGAGGTGGTTGCGCTTTATATCGGCGGGGGAGCCTGAGCTGGCGCGGCTGCCTCGCTATGCATTACCTAGAATGACGGCGAATAGGAGAATCGACATTATGAGAATACGCTCGCATCCACTGCTGATGCCACGCGTGCGCATGAGCGTCACGTTGGCGGCGGCGCTAGCCCTGCTCGCGGCCTGCTCGTCTGGCACCTCGGGCACGTCTGGTTCCGGTGGCGGCCCCATTACCTTTGGCGTGCTGCATCCGTTTACCGGGGCATACGCTTCGGTCGGGGAGGCCGCACTGCAGGGAGTGACGGTCGCCACGACGGAGATCAATGCGGCTGGCGGAATCCTGGGCCGCAAGCTGCAGATTGTGCACGCGGACACCCTTGGCGACCCGGTGGACGCCGTGCCCGCCGCCGAGCACATGATTGCGTCAAGTCATCCGGTCGGAGTCATCGGTCCCGGGGGCCTGGAGATCGGCTCAATTCAGCGTGTCATGGATGACAATCATATTCCGTTCGAGTTCGAAGGCGGCGACACTGCCTTTGACAACACCACGGATCCGATGCTGTGGCGAGATAGCCCGTCCGACTTGCAGGAGGGGGTCGCGATGGCCCTCTATGCGGTGCAGCATGGCTATAAGCGGGCAGCCTTCATGATGTCTAGCATCACTACGGCCCAGGACTTCATCCCTTTCATCAAGGGGGCTTATCAGGCGGCCGGCGGTACGATCGTGGCCAATGAAACGATGACGCCAGGCCTTACTTCCTATCGTTCCGAGGTGCTCAAGGTTGTCCAGGCGAAGCCGCAGGTAATATTCAGCCAGATCGAGCCGCCGACAGCTGCCGTCATGACGCAGGACTTCAAGGAGATCGATAACCTGGCTATCCCCATTGTCGCGAGCGATACAAGCGCGGCCGCAGAGTGGATCAAGGCAGTCACGCCGTCCGTCGCCCATCAGGCAGTCGTATCCGCTGAGGGCGCTACCGCCACGTCACCCGCCAGTGCTGTATTCATGAAGTATTTCCAGCAGGATTACCATGGGCAGCAGCCACTCGCCAGCGCTATCTACGCATACGACGCGACCATCGCCCTTGCCCTGGCCATTGATAAAGCAGGCTCCACGAACGGGCCTGCCTATGCGAAGGACATCCAGCTGGTGACAACGGCGCCAGGAACCGTCGTCTACGACTACAAGACGGCCCTGGCCGCCGTGAAGGCCGGCAAGGATATTAACTACGACGGCGCGAGCGGGAATATGGACTACAACCGCTTCCATAATGTCTTCGGCCCGTACCAGCTCGTAAAGTCGGACCTATCCGGAACCGAGCAGGTCGTCGCGACCATCACGGCACCGCAGCTGGAGAAGGCAACGCCCAAGGGCCAGTAGGTCAGCGTAGCCGACGCCAGGCTCATCCGGGGTGATCATCACGGTTGGCTCGTGATGATCACCCCGGGGCCAGAAAACGGTCCCCTCGACGGGCCCGACGGCGAGACGGCTCCGTCCAGGAAAACGCCGCTCTCACAGTAGCTGATACGAGGGCCGGCAGCGACCGGGCCCGGCCAGGCGGGGTCGCCAGGATCGCGCTAGGCGCTCCTGGGCCCCACGACATTAGTGAGCGGGCGCAGCCCGCTCACCCGGCATTCGACGACATCGCCGGGCGCGAGGACGACCGCGCCCGGAGTTCCCGTGCTGACGATGTCACCGCATTCCAGCGGCATGACCTGACTGATGAACGCGAGTAGCTCGGCCGGCCCGAACCGCATGTCGGCCACGGTTGCCGTCCGCTCGCAGACGCCGTTGAGATACGTGGAGACGCGCACGTCACGCAGCCCTGCGGGCGCCGTCGCCAGCTCATCGAGAGAGACCAGTTCCGGGCCGAAGGCGAAGAAACCGGGGAAGTTCTTGGCCAGCGTGAGCAGCCGCGAGTCCTGCTGCAGAATGTCCTCTGCGGTCTGGTCGAGAACGCAGCAGCCACCGGCAACGTACCCGAGGGCATCAGCGGCGTTGACTTGATACATTCGTTTCCCGATCACCAGGCCGAGCTCAGCTTCTGCTGTCACCCGCTGGCTGAGCCCCGGCAGCGGGATGACGTCGCCGGGGCCGATGATCGTATGAGCGCCCTTGAAGAAGAGGGTCGGAAGTTCGGTCGGGGCCGCCCGGAGGTCAGCGGCATGGGGCAGGAAGTTCAGTCCGACGCCGATGATGACCCGGGGCCGGCGGGTGGCTACGCGCATCTCACGCGCCTTCCCCGGCGGCCTGGGCGCCGGCGATCCGGCCGAACACGGCCCCGGAGGTCAGGCCAGATCCCCCCGGGTAGTTAAAGTAGAACAATCCGCCCACCAGCTCGCCGCAGGCGAACAAGCCGGGGATCGGGTCCCCCTCTTCCGCGAGCACCCGCCCGGTATCAGGCTCGATGGCGACGCCGCCGAAGGTAAACGTGATACCGCAGGTGACCATGTAGGCCTCGAATGGCGGAGTATCAAGAGGGTTGGCCCAGTTCGACTTGGGCGGCGTGATTCCCTCGGTCCCGCGCCCGTCCTTCACATTGGGATTGAAAGGGATCGACGTCCGGATCGCTTCGTTATAGCGCTTTACTGTGTCCAGGACCGCATCGGCGTCAACCCCGTCGAGCTTGTGGGCGAGTTCTTCGATGGTCGCCGCGGTTACTCGCGTGACCTGCCTGATCTTGTACTCGTCGCGCAGCAGGCTGGTCACCTGAGCGTCGAAAATCTGCCAGGCAAACTGGCGGGGCTGGCCCAGGACCTCGCGCCCGTACCGTGCGTAGGTGAGATTGCGGAAGTCGGCGCCCTCGTCGACGAAGCGCCTTCCGTCCGCATTCACCATGATCCCGAACGGGTAACTGTGCTTCTGGAAGCCGTCGCCAATTTTCCGGTCGCCGAAATCGGGAGCATTGCGATCCCAGCCCACGGCATGGCAGCCAGACCAGTTGCCGCGGGCTAGCGCGCCGACTTCCAGGGCCATGCGGATGCCGTCGCCGGTGTTGAAGCGCGTACCGCGGACTTTGGCAAGATCCCAGCCGGGACCGAGGTAACGGGTCCGCCACTCGGCGTTGGCCTCGAAGCCACCACTGGCGAGGACTACGGCGTCGGCCGGGATAACTTGCGTGACGCCGTCCCGGGTGCGCACCTGGACGCCGGTCATCCGGCCATTTTGCTGGGTCAGCGTCATCGCGCGGGTCTCGTACCTGAACACGGCTCCCGCCTGCTCGGCGCTGGCGCACAGGGTATCCACCAGTCCGATGCCGCCGCCTACTGCCTCCACGGTCAGGCCGCCCCAGAAACGGAACCGGCCGTCCACATTGAACGCCTGGCGGTGATAGGTGGGCGTAAAACGCACCGACTTGGTCCGCATCCACTCCAGAGTCGGCAGGCTCCGGGTGACCAGGATCTCGGTCAGGTCGGGATCGCATCGTGACTCGGTGACCTGAGCCATATCATCATAGAAAGCGTCGGCCGGGTAGGACCCGAAATCGTTGTTCTCCCACTCGGCCGGCGACAAATCTGGCATCAGCCGCTGCAGGTCGGCCGGCCCGTCGTAGGTGACCCGCATGGCTCCGGCGGTGAATGCGCTGTTACCGCCGCGTTCGGTGCGCGGTGCCCGCTCCAGGACGGTCACCCGCGCTCCTCGCTCGGCGGCGGCCAGCGCCGCGCACAGTCCCGCATTTCCGGCGCCTACGACCACTACATTTGTCATGACGATCCAATTTCGGAAGGTGGGCTCATGGCACGAGCGGTTTTTCTGACGGGCTGAGGTGCAGAGCATCAAGCACTTCGTCCAGCTCGGCCGTCAGCTCTGCCGCCGGGGTATCGCCGATCCGGACGGTGCCGGCCGCGATGACACCGCGGCGTCGCAGCAGTTCCTTGCGGATACCCAGGCCGACGCCGGGCTGGGCTTCAAAGGTGATCAGGGGCAGGTAGCGCGCGAACATGGCGTAGGCCGCCGCCGCGTCTTTCGCCGCCAGCCTGATCCTGATCTGCCGGAGAACCTCGGGATAGGAGAATCCGGTCATGGTGCCGACCGCCCCGCGGCGCAGCTCGAAGTACGCCGCGGCCCCGCCCAGCCCACCGAATACGGACGCACCCGGAGCGCGGCGCAGCAACGCGGAGATCTTGGGGGCGGTGGGCGGATCTTCTAGTTTCACGACAGGCGATCGCGCTGCCGTCAGGCATTCGGCCAGGACGCTGACCGGAATCAGCGTGCCCGTGGCGGCCGGCTCGTCCTGCACGATAACCGGCAGGTCACACTGGCTGGCAACGGCAGCGAAAAAGGCCGGGAGAAGGTCGGCATTGCGCAGCAGCGGCGGCGCGGACACCATGATGGCGCTCGCGCCGCAGTCAGCGGCCTGCCGGGCGAGCGCGACGGTCGTATGGCGTGCGCTGCTGGAGGCTCCCACCGCCAGCGGAACTCCCGGTGCGGCCGCAGCCACTGCCCTGATCACGGCGGCCCGCTCGTCGGTGGTCAGCGCGGCTGCCTCGCCCATGACGCCCAGGACCGTAAGCCCGTTGGCGCCCCATTCGACTGCGGCCTGCGTAAGACGTCGCTGGCTGGCCAGATCCAGGGCACCGTCAGTAGCGAAGGTCGTGGGCAGCACGTACCACGTCCCGGAGAACGGAGCGGCGGCGCCGGGGCCGGGCGGCGCCCCCCCGCCTGACGTTCGGACGCGATCCTGCGTCACGCGGACCCTCCGGCCCCGGCCCCGGCGCCGAACGTCGCGCCGTCGATGCTCGGTAGCTCCTCGATCCGCTCCAGCCGGGCCAGGGTCGCGGCGGCCTGATCAGCTGGCAGCAATCCCGCGGCGGCGGCCAGGAACTTCGACCTGACGTCGGCCAGGCTCAGCGGATCTTTCTCGTCACCGTGCGGCACGGCGCGGCTGTCCCGGATCGTCTGTCCGTCGGTCAGTTCCAGTTCTACGGTGGCGCCGGTACCCTCGACGGACTCGTCGATCACCACCTCCACGTTCTGCCGCGCGTAGCGATCCAGGTCGGCATCCTTGAGCCGCTCGGGGGCGAACTGGTCCAGTCCGCAGACACCGTCGGCCAGGATGACCGCTGTCACGTAGGGCGCCGACAGCAGGGCGTGGAAGCGATCGTCCCAGGGCAGCTCTCCGTGCATGTTGTAAACGGTCGTGCTCAAGCCCACCCTGGCGCGGGCAACGGTGGCAGCACCTGCGCCGGCGGTGTCGACTAGGTGCAGGAGGGCAGTCGCCACCGACTGAAGCGAGCTGGCCAGCGGCCACGGCCGCAGGCTCAGGCGTTCCAGTTCCCACTGGGTGCCCAGCCCGGCCACGGCCAGTTCCGGCTTCCCGCCGTCGGAGTAAGTCCTGTACAGCCCGCCATCCTTGGCGGTGAGCACGTCGGCTCCCGCTTCGAATCCGGTTTCGGCGAGATTGGCCGCGAGGTAGCCGGAAAGCGCTCCGCGCGATTGGTGGAACTTAATGGTGGGCGTTCCCCAGTGCGCGAACGTCCCGGCCGACTGACTGCCCGCGAGGCTCAGCGCGTTGCGCAGCTGCGCCCTATCCAGGCCCAGCAGCTTGCCGGCGGCGGCTGCGCCGCCGAATGGGCCCCAGACGCCCGGCGAGTGCCAGCCCTTGGCGCGAAACGCCGGGTAGTTGGACCCCAGGCCGACGCGCGTGGTGGTCTCCAGGCCCAGTGCGAATGCCAGCAGGAAGTCCGCCCCGGCCACGGCCCGCTGCGTACCGACGGCCAGGGCGGGCGGGAAAACCTCGGGCGTAACGTGGCAGAGCGTGGGCCGGTGCACGTCGCACACGGTCGTGGCCGTGACGAGGTAGCCGTTAACTAGGACCGCGCCAGCGTTGGCGAGAGCGGGCCGGCCCACGACGGGGGAGTCGCCCCGGCCAGCGATGGCGATAGCGGCCCGCTCGATCATCGGCACTTCGGAGCTGCGACTGCCCATGAACGCGCTCGCGACCGTGTCGATCAGCACGATTCGTGCCCGCTCGCGGGCGCTATGCGGCAGGTCCTCCAGCCGCGTAGCGGCGATGAAGTCGGCAAATTGCTCGGTCAGGTTGTCATTCACGGTGTCTCCTGGGCGACGATGGCCACCGGCCGGGTCGGCGAACCGGTAGCGCCGACGAGTTTCAGCGGAAGGCTAACGAAGACGAATTCCCGCGCTCCGGTGGCGGCCAGGTCATCGAGAATCAGGTTCTCAAAGATCAGGATCCCGGCCCGGACCAGCAGCAGCGTGTGGTTGGGCAGGGTGTGCCCGAGGATCGGATCGACATAGCCCGGCAGGTCCCACGACATGTTGTCGGCGCCGACAGCGTAAACCTCATGTTCGGCGGCCCATTCGCCGGCGCTTCGGGCCATGCCGCCGCCGGTGATGTAGTCCTGGTCCTCCCAGGCGGCGCCCCAGCCGGTCCGGATCAGCAGGACGTCGCCCGGCCGTACGGTGACGGCCTGCCGATCTGCGATATCGGCGAGCTCGTCCCGCTCGACCAGATACTGGGCCGGCAGCCGCCCGCCCCGGGCCGCGACTAGGTCGATGAGCACGCCACGCCTGATGATCGGCGGCAGGGTCTCCGCCGACAGGGTGCTAACGCCGCCGGGTCCCTGGTTCGCCGCCGTTACTGGCACTCCGCCGAACATCTGCATGTTCTCGGCTTGGTGGCAGAGCGCGTCGACGTGTGTCCCGGCATGGTCAGCCGTCATGATCATGCCAGCTGCGCTCGTCCGGCTCTCCAGGCCCTCCTCATGGCGCCGGTGCAGCATGAACGTGTAGTTAGGATTGTTCGCGGGGAACATCGGCATCCCGGTGAACCGCGGCTGCTCGAGATCGACAACTCGGGCATTCCCCAGCTGTTCCAATAGGGCGGCCGCACCCCGCGCCGTGACGCTCTGATCGGTCACCGACGGCCGTCCTGTGCTGTTGCCGCTGATGCCCCCGATACGTTCCCGGCCGCATGCTCAGCGATTTGCTCATTGGCGATGCCAATGCCGGCCACCGCCTTGGCGACGCCTGCGTAGATGGCAACATGCTTGAGCACTGCGCCGATCTCCTCGGGGGTGCACCCATTACGCAATGCGCCGCGAACATGCAGCCTAACCTCGTTCAGCTGGCCGAGTACCGTGACGACGGCGACGGTCAGAAGGCTGCGCATCCGCGGGTCAAGCGTATCGTCGAGCCAGGCCTCACCCCATGCCCACCGGGTAACGAATTCCTGGAAAGGAGCGGTGAAGGGAGTGGCGTTGTCCATTGCTGCGTCAACGTAGTCGTCACCCAGGACTGAGCGCCGTATGGCCATGGCGCGGTCGAAGTTCTCCTCCATGCGTTGTGCATCCTCCTTCTTGGCCGCGTGCGTGTGCCGAGGTTCCCTTAGTCTTGGTAGACTGCTGTATACATCGGTACGCGGTAGGGTGTCAAGAATCGTCGGGCGGCGGCGATGGCCGGTAGCCCGGCGGCGGCGACTCCTGAGCCGGGCCGGTAGCTAGCGGATCGGCAAGAGCCTTCGACTGAGAGGATCGGGCATGGACCTCCAGCTTGCTGGCCGGGTTTACGTGGTGACCGGCGGGACGCGCGGGCTCGGGTTCGCGACGGCGCAGCACCTGGTGGCCGAAGGTGCCCACGTGGTGGTCTCGGGCCGCGGCGCTGACGCGGTGTCGTCCGCCGTTGCCCAGCTAGGCGGGCCGCCCCACGCGGTGGGGGTAGTGGGTGACAACTCCAGCCCGCAGGTCGCCGACAGCCTGGCGGACATGGCTGGCGGCACTTTCGGGCGCCTTGACGGCGTGCTGATCAGCGCCGGCGGTCCGCCGCCTGGCCTGACCATGGATATCTCTGACGAGCAGTGGCTCGCCGCGTTCGGGTCGGTTTTTCTCGGCGCGGTACGGATCGCCAGAAAGTCTGTGCTGCTCCTCGAATCGGGCGGGGTAATCGCGTTTGTGCTGTCGTCCTCAGTGAAATCGCCGCTGGACCAGCTGGCCGTGTCCAACGGGCTGCGGCCGGGGCTGGCGATGGTGGCCAAGACGCTGGCGGACGAACTGGGGCCGCGGGGAATCCGGGTGCTCGGCCTGCTGCCCGGCAGGATCGCGACCTCGCGCACCGAAGAGCTGGATGCGCGCGCTCCTGGCCGGCGCGAGCAGGCCGAGGCCACCATTCCGCTGCGCCGTTACGGAGAGCCCGCCGAGTTCGGCCGCGTGGCCACGTTCCTGCTGTCGCCCGCCGCCTCCTATGTGACCGGCGTCGTCGTATCAGTGGACGGGGGAGCACTGCGGTGCCTGTGATCGCCGCGAGCGGCGGTGGCCGTGCCTGCTGAGCCGCTGCCGCGGCTGCGCTTCGCACGGGCCGCGATCGGTGGCGTGCCCGTCGACGGCCTTGTCCACGCAGGCACCTTCGTCCGGCTCGACGCGCTGGAGGTCGGCGGCCTGACGTCGTTCGACGGCCTGCTGCCCGACTGGCGGCGAAATCTCAGGCGGCTACGCCGTGCGCTGGGTCACCTGCGCGCCGCTCCCCATGACCTTGCCGCCCGGCACCTCGATGAGGAAGTGGCAGGCGGCCGCCTGCTGGCACCGGTCGAACCGCGCCAGATCTTTCAGGTCGCACTTAACTACCGTGACCACGCGGCTGAGGCAGGCCAGCCGGTCCCGCAGTCGCCTTTCGTGTTCGCGGGGCTGCCGAGTGCTATCTGCGGTCCGCGCGACGACGTCGTGCTGCCGCGTGTCGGGCAGCACGACTGGGAGCTTGAGCTAGGCGTGGTCATCGGGCGGCGCGTGCGACATGTCTCCAGGGCGCAGGCCGCGGACTGTATCGCGGGCTACACCATCGTGAATGATCTGACCACGCGCGACCGGTTGCGTCGGCCCGAGCCTGGCCGGATGGATTACCTGGCGGCGAAGAACGCTCCCACCTTCCTGCCCGTCGGCCCGTACGTGGTGCCGGCGGACGAGGCTGACCTGGCCGCCGGCCTGCCGATGACCTTGTCCGTCAACGGGGAGGTGATGCAGCGCGGCTCGACGCGGGACATGGTATTCGACATACCGAGCCTGATCGCTGCGCTCTCGGCGGACGTCGAACTGCTGCCCGGCGACTTGCTCCTGACCGGAACTCCGGCCGGAACGGGACAGGCGCGCGGCCGGTTCCTCCGGCCGGGGGACGTCATGACGGCCACGATTGGCGAACTGGGCGAGCAGCGAAACCGGTGCGTGGCCGAGCACCGGAGCTCGCTGGCCAGGAGCACCCGTCCGGTTTCCGCAGGATCACGACAACCTGATTTATCGGGAAGAAGAGCGGGAAATAATCCTGCCGCCCAGGGCGGAACTTGATCGCCGTGGTCACGCTTTACTGAATTTTACCTAATAGCCATTGGCGGCAGCACTTAAGGTCTGCTAAAACCTCACAGTCGCGGTATCTATTCCGATGACTGCCAATCCGGCTCGGGGACCGCGCAGATACGGAGGATTTTTCGTGCGGGGAACTCGGCGCAATAGGCTATTTGCCGCCCTTTTATCATCGGTAATCGCCACCGCTGGCCTCGCGGTGACGCCCGCGGCCGCCGCGGCGGGTCACCCGCGGCCGGAGTCGGCTGCCGCTGTCCGCGGCGGGCGCGGGCAGGGCGGCGCGGCGCAGCGGCTGCCCGCCGATGAGCGCAGAGTGTGCCCGGTGGCAGCCCGTCCGGGGCAGATGGAGTGCCAGTCGGTGTACCGGCTCGCGAGGCGCGACCGCGGCGCCCCGGCGTTCGTTCCGGCCACCGCGCGAGTACCCGGGTTCGGGCCGTCCAGCTTGCGCGGGGCGTACGGGCTGACCCGGGCCGCGGCCACGAAGGGGCGCGGCGAGACGATCGCGATCGTGGACGCCTTTAGCGACCCGGCCGCCGCGAGCGACCTGGCCCGTTACCGGAGCGAGTTTCACCTGGGGTCCTGCAAGATCTCGTCCGGCTGCCTGCGCATCGTCAACCAGCGCGGCAAGTCCGGGCCGCTGCCGAAGGCGAACGCCGGCTGGGCGATCGAGGAGTCGCTGGACCTGGACATGGTCTCGGCGATCTGCTCGCGATGCCGCATCCTGCTGGTCGAGGCCAACTCACCATCGACCGCGAGCCTCGGCGCTGCCGAGAACGCCGCGGTGGCCCGGGGCGCGCGTTTTGTGTCGAACAGCTGGAGCGGGACCGAGTTCCCGCGCCAGTGGGCATACAACCACTACTTCAACCATCCCGGCGACGCGATCGTATTCGCGGCGGGGGACAGCGGCTATGGCACCGCCTACCCGGCCGACCTGCAGTACGTCACGGCCGTCGGGGGAACGACGCTGCGGCACGTGCCCGCGGGCTCGCGTCCCTGGACCGAGACCGTCTGGGGCAGCACCGACCCGGCCGTGACCGGGGGGACCGGGTCCGGCTGCGCGCCGAGGACGGCCAAGCCGTCCTGGCAGCGCAAGCCGGCCGACATCGGGGCGGGCGGCTGCGTCACCCGCACGCAGAACGACGTGGCGGCCGTGGCCAACCCGGCCACCGGAGTGGCGGTCTACGACACCTACCGGACCCACGGGACCTGGACGGAGCTCGGCGGCACCAGCGCGGCGACGCCGATCATCACGGCCGCCTACGCGCTGGCCGGGAACCCCGCCCCGCGCAGCTACCCGGCGTCCTACCCGTACCAGCATCCCGCGCGCTTCCACGACGTGACGTCGGGCCGCAGCGGCGTGTGCCCGGCCGCCCGGAGCTATCTGTGTCATGGCGAGATCGGCTACGACGGCCCGAGCGGAGTGGGGACGCCGAACGGAAGCTACGGTTTCTCCCGGCGGGGTACGAACCCGGTCACGCTCGTCGACCCCGGCGCGAGGAGCACGACGGCCGGGGCCGCGTTCAGCCTGGCGATCACGGGGATCAATGCCAGGACGGCGGCGAGCTCGCTGGCCTACACGGCGACCGGGCTGCCACCCGGGCTGGCCATCCGCCGGGTCTCCGGCGCTAGCAACGGGGCGGTCACCGGCACCGTATCGGCCTCGATCACCCCCGGCACGATTTTCCATATCGTGGTCACGGCGACGGACGCCAAAGCCCGTGCCCGGGGCCTGACCCGCTTCACCATCCTCGTGAGCGCAGGACGCTAGCTGTGCCTGCATCCGGTGACGTCGTAGAAACCAGGTCCGGCCAGGCCCGGTCCGGTGATCCGGGGCCGGTTCGCGCCGCCGCCGCGAGGATAGGCGGTGTCGAACCACTGCGCGAAGAACTGGCTGAGCTGCGCCCCGCATGCGGCGCTCGGGTTGGGCAGCCAGTGCCGGAAGGCCGCCTCTAGCTCGGGCTCGGTGATGCTGGCGCCGCCGTAGTCGCGCTGGATCTGCCGGAGTGCCCGGCTGAAGTTCCCGGCCCCGAGGATCTGCCGCAGCGCGATGTAGGAGATGCCCGGCCGTGAGTAGGTCGGATCCCCGTCAAACAGGTCGTACGGCGTCGGGTTGGACGGCGCGGCCGCCCAGAAGCCGCCGCCGCTGGCGTAGAGCGCATTGAACTGATGGACCAGGCTGGCCTGGAACGCGGCCCGGCCCGCGGCAGTGTGCGGGCCGCCGGCCGCGGTCTCCGCCTGGCGTGCCGCGTACAGGAACTCGGCCAGCGTCGCCAGGCCCTCCTTGTAGAAGGTCATGGCGTAGCCGCTCTCGGTGACGTGGTCGCCCCACCACTGGTGCATGTTCTCGTGATACAGAGTGCCGGTATCGATCACCCCGCCGGCGAAGGTGATCATCGTCTGCATCTCTTCCTCGAAGCTCGCCTGCGGCGTTCCGATGATGACGCCGTCGGAGGTGAACGGGAATGGCCCGCTGAACTGGCTCTCGAACTCGGTGATGTCCTGCTGCCGGTTCATGATCGCGAGATTCTGCTGCTGCTGCTTCGCGCTGATCGCCGTGTCCTGCGCCTCGTAGTAACGGGTGCCGTTGCGCGCGGTCCGCTCGGTCAGGTGGTACTTGCCGATGCTGTCCTCGACCAGGTAGCTGGCGACGGGCGCGCCGGAGCGCCAGTGCCAGGTCACCGAACCGCGGCGGAACTGCGCGTCCGGCCGGTGCGCCGCCTGAGAGTCGAGCACGCCGTTGGCGATCGCCGTTTCCCCGGCGGCGACGGTGTCGTAGAAGTCGTAGGTGGGCTTGGCGGCCGGGTAGTCGTTCAGCGGCATCCAGTCCTCGCTGCCGACCGGCTCGGTCGTCACGAAGCCGCCGTCGCTGGAGCGGAACCAGCCCTCGGTGGTCCCGTCGCCGTCGTTGTGCACGCCGGGCCTGCCGGTGTAACTGACCGAGACGGTGAAGACCGAGCCGGCGCGGATCGCCTTCCGCGGGGTGATCACCAGCTTGTTGGCCGGGCACTGCGTGCCGTTCCTGGAATTCTGCCTCGCCGCGCTGGTGGCGGTCAGCTCCGGCGTGCAGGCCGGCGGCAGCGGGTTGTGCCGCGGGCCGCCGACCGGGTTGAGCTGCGACGCCTCGTGGGCCAGCGGGCGGCGGTCGTTCTGGCCGCGAGGATCGCCGGGATAGGTCGGCTGGACGAACCGGAAGCGGGCTGGCCGCCCGTTGACGGTGACCGACGCCACCGTCAGGCCGGGTCCCGCCGCGGCGTTCACCGACTTGCGCTCCAGGTCCAGGCCGAAGCTCGTCAGGCACTGCGTCGCGCGGTCGGTGAGAACGACATGGCTGCCGCGCAGGAACTGGTTGGCCCGGGCGTCATAGACCAGGTGCACGGCGGTGTGCAGGCTGGTGTAGCCGCCGTTGCCGGTCTCGGGATACATGCGGGAGCCGGGCCGGGACAGCGTGCGCGCGCCGGCTGAGCAGTGGCCGGTTGGGCCGGTTGGGCCGGTTGGGCTGGCGGCGGCGATGCCGGGCGCCGCTAGGCCCAGTGCTGCTAGGCCCAGTGCGGCCAGGGCCAGTGCCGTGCTCGAGGTGACCAGGGCGCCCTGCAGCGAACGTCTGACCATGGCTCGTCTCCTGAGTCCACTGGCCCGGCGGGGCCGCTTCCCGCAGCCGCGGCGGGAGCGCGCGGTTACCTGCCGGACATTCTGCCGCTGCCGCGATCTTTAGTTAAGTCTCTGGTGGGATGTTCAGCTCGTGTCGTCGGCCGCCGACGTTGCCCGCGGGCGCTCGCGGACTGACCCGGCGCCGAAGGCGTGTGCGATAATCAGTGGGGTAGATCACCAGACCAGAGTTGCCGCGCAGCGGACGAGGTGGATGCGGAGGGCCCGCCGTGGCGGTGACCGACGAGGCGATCGAGAAGATCAAGTCGATGATCGTCTCTGGCGCGCTGCGTGCCGGGGACCGGCTCCCCAAGGAAGCCGACCTGGCCGCGGATCTGGGGCTGTCCCGCAGCTCGCTGCGGGAGGCAGTCAGGGCGCTCGCGCTGATTAATATCCTCGATGTGCGCCGCGGCGACGGGACGTATGTGACGAGCCTCGAGCCCGCCGTCATGCTCGAGGCGCTGAACTTCATCGTGGACTTCCACCGGGACGCCAGCGTGCTCGAGTTCCTGCGCGTCCGGCGCATCCTGGAGCCTGCTGCCACGGCGATGGCCGCTGAGCGCATCAGCGACAGCGAGATCGAGGCGCTGCGCAAGCTTCTCGACAGCCTGGGGCCGCATCCGGAGGCCGACGATCTGGTCGCTAACGACCTGGAGTTTCACCGGCGGATCTCCGCGGGTTCCGGGAACTCGGTGCTCTGCTCGTTGCTGGAGACCATCTCCGCGCCGACGACCCGCGCCCGCGTGTGGCGGGGCCTGACGCAGTCGGGGGCCAGGGAGCGCACTCTCGCCGAGCATCGGGCGATCGTCGACGCGCTCGCGTCGCGTGATCCGGATGTGGCGAGGTCCTGGGCCACGGTGCACATCGCCAACGTGGAGCAGTGGCTGGCCTCGGTTCCGTAGCGGCGCCGGTCAGTCATCCAGGCGCAGGCCGTATACCGACCGGGCGGTGCCGGCGAAGACCGCGCCGCGCTCGGCGGGGCTCAGCTGCCGGCTGAGCAGCTCCCTGGCCAGCGACAGCACCTGGCCGTAGGTCGCGGCCAGCGTGCAGACCGGCCAGTCGGAGCCGAACATGAGACGATCCGGGCCGAAGCTTTCCAGGATGACCTCGGCGTAACCGGCGAACTGCGCCGGCTGCCATCCGGCGGCCGCCTCCGTGACCAGCCCGGAGACCTTGCAGGCCACGTTCGGCCGAGCGCCGAGCTGCGCCATCAGCGTGGCCCACGGCTGCAACCGCCCGGTCGCGACCTGCGGCTTGGCGGCGTGATCCAGCACGAACGCCACGCTGTCCAGGTCCGCGGTCAGGCGCAGGGCGGCCGGCAGCTGGCCCGGCCGGATTAGCAGGTCATAGACCAGGCCGGCGGCACCAACAGCCCGCAAGCCCTGCCGCACCTCGCTGCGGTCCAGCCAGCCCGGGTCCGGCTCGTCCTGGACCAGGTGCCGGATCCCGGCCAGCGCGCCGCCGCCGGGTAGCTGGCGCAGCCGCGCGATCTCGCCGGCGACGTCCGGGCCGCGCAGGTCGACCCAGCCGATGACGCCGGCCACGGTCACTGCGGGACTCCCGCCGCCGCTGGCTACGCTGGCGCACTCCGGGGCCGCTGCGCCCGCGGCGGTCATGGCCAGGAACTCCTCGGTCTCGGCCGTGTCGGCCAGCACCTGGACCAGGACGCTGGCGGTTACCCCCTGCGTCGCGGCCGCCTGCCGGAAGTCGCTGAGATCGAACCGGCGCCGCAGCGCCGGGACCGCGTCCAGCCACGCATGCCGGCGGCTGGCCGGATCCCAGACATGATGGTGCGCGTCGATGATCACTGCGGGTTCGCAGCCGGGATCAGGTCCTGCCGGGCCAACTCGTCGTAGAGTTTCTCGGGCACGGCGGCGGTGAGATAGCCAGCGTCCTGGGTAATCTCGGCTGGGCTGCGCGCCCCGATGACCACGGCCGTGACGGCGGGATGGCGGAGCACGAACTGCACCGCGACGGCGGCTAGCGGCAGCCCGTGCCGGGCGCAGGCGGCCTGGAGGCGGCCGACCCGGTCGAGCACCTCGTCGGGGGGCGGCTTGTAGTCGAAGGTCGCGCCGGGTCCGGGGCCGGCCAGGATGCCGCCGTTGAAGACCCCGCCGGCCAGCACGGCCACGCCGCGCCGCGCGCACTCGGGCAGCAGCGACACCCCGGCCCGGGGGTCGAGCAGTGAGTACCGTCCGGCCACCAGGATGACGTCGAGATCGGCGCGGGCGACGAACCACTCGATCAGCGCGGCATGGTTCATGCCGACGCCGATCGCGCCGATGACCCCGGCCGACCGCAGTTCCGCCAGGACCGGGTAGGCGCCGTCGAGCGCCTCGGCCAGGTGATCGTCGGGATCGTGGATGAGCGCGATGTCAATGCGGTCCGTGCCCAGCCGGCCGAGGCTGGCTTCCAGCGAGGCGAGCACCCCGTCGCGGCTGTAATCACGGACCCGGCTGAGCCGGGGGGTCCCGTAGAAGCCCTCGGCTCCGTCGACGTCCCCGTCGGCGGGCACCAGCAGCCGGCCGACCTTGGTCGACAGGACGTAATCGCTGCGCGGAAGCCCGGCCAGGAAGGCGCCGAGCCGCTGCTCAGAGAGCCCGACCCCGTAGTGCGGAGCGGTGTCGAAGGCCCGGATGCCGGCCGTCCACGCGGCCTCCAGCGTGGCCCGCGCGGCCCCGTCGCTGACCGGCTTGAACAGGCCGCCGATCGGCGCGGCGCCGAACATCAGCCGGGTGACCTGGAGCCCGCTGCGGCCGACGGCGCAGCGCGGCAGCGCCGGGGCATCCGGGGCATCCGGGGTATCTGGCACGGTCACGGCACCTGGCGCGCCAGCCAGGCGGCCCCGGACGGAAACGAGAACTCAGCTACCGACGCGGGCCGTATCTCGGTCGAGGCGCCCGGCTCCATGGGCGTCCGGTAGCGCCCGCGCCGCACCGAGGCCGGGGTCACGAAATGCTCATGCAGGTGATCGATCCACTCGATCATGCGTCCCTGCGCCGTTCCGGACAGCGCCACATAGTCGAACATCGACAGGTGCTGCACCAGCTCGCAGAGGCCGACGCCGCCGGCGTGCGGGCAGACCGGCACGCCGAACTTGGCCGCCAGCAGCATGTTGGCGACGTTCTCGTTGACCCCCGCTACCCGGCACGCGTCGATCTGCATGACGTCGATGGCCCCCGCCTGCAGCAACTGCTTGAAGACCACCCGGTTGGAGACGTGCTCCCCGGTCGCGACGCGGACCGGGTCGATCTCGCGGCGAATCCGGGCCAGCCCGAGGATGTCATCCGGGCTCGTCGGCTCCTCGATCCACGCGGGGCGCAGGGGGGTGAGCGCACGGATCCAGGAGATCGCCGTCGGCACGTCCCAGACCTGGTTCGCGTCGAGCGCGATGGCGACCTGGTCGCCGACCACCTCGCGCGCGATCCCGATGCGACGGACGTCATCGGAGAGCCGGGCGCCGACCTTGAGCTTGATCTGCGTGAAACCATCGGCCACTGCTTCCGCGCTCAGGGCAGCTAGCCGGTCATCGGAGTAGCCCAGCCAGCCCGGAGTCGTCGTGTAGGCCGGATAGCCGTCGCGCTCCAGCGCGGCGATGCGCCCGGCCCGGCCAGCGACACCGCGCTGTACCAGTTCGAGCGCTTCGTCCTTGGTCAGCGCGTCGCTGAGATAGCGGAAGTCGACCAGGTCCACGATCTGTTCGGGCGCAAGGTCGGCCAGCAGTCGCCAGAGCGGCTTTCCGGCCCGGCGCGCGGCCAGGTCCCAGCAGGCGTTCAGCACCGCGCCGATGGCCATGTGCACGACACCGCGCTCCGGGCCGAGCCAGCGCAGCGGGCTGTCGCCCACCAGCCGGCGGGAAAGGCCGCCGAGGTCGTCGAGCGTCTCGTCGAGGTCCTGGCCGACCAGAAACGGCTCGAGCGCGCGAACCGCGTTGAGCTGGATGTCGTTCCCGCGGCCGATCGTGAAGACGTACGCGTGCCCGGCGAGCTCATCGGGGCCATCGGTCCGCACGATCAGGTAGGCGGCCGAGTAGTCCGGGCTCGCGTTCATCGCGTCCGACCCGTCGAGGTTACGGGACGTCGGGAAGCGCACGTCGTAGGTGTCGAAGCCGATGATCTTGGTCATCAGTACCGTCCCTGGACGCCTGCGGCACCTGCGGTAGTGACTCGCGGAGCAGGCATGGACATGGTGGGCACGCTCACTCCGCGGTCGCCTCGCCGCCGATGACCCGGGCGAGTACCAGGGCGATGAGGATGACCCCGCCGGTCACCGCCTCGATCCAGTAGTTGGAGACCTGGGAGAGGTCGAGGATGTTCTGCACCAGGCCGAGCAGCACGACCCCGGACGCGGCGCCGACCATGTTGCCCCGGCCGCCCTTGAGGCTCACGCCGCCGATGACAGCGGCGGCGAAGACCGAGAAGATGATCCCTTCCTGGTAGCCCTGCTGGCCCGTGACGGCGCTGACCCGCCCGGCTTCCATGAGGCCGCCGACGGCGGCCAGGACGCTGCCGGCCACGTAGACCCCGATCCTGACGCGGTCGACCTTGATCCCGGCGGCGCGCGCGGCCTCCAGGCTGCCGCCGACCGCGTAGATCGCCCGGCCGGTGCGGTGGTAGCGGAGGAAGAGTCCCACCACCGTGAAGATGACCACCGCCACGATCAGGGAGACCGGCACCGTGCCGATGGTGCCGGAGCCCAGGTAGGTGAACGCCGCGGGGAGATTGAACACGCTGTTCCCGCCCACGATGCCGAGTTGCATCCCGGCCAGGACGATCGTCATGCCGAGGGTCACGATGAAGCCGTTCAGCCGTCCCTTCACGATCAGCAGGCCATTCACGGTCCCGATCGCGGCGCCGACTACGAGCAGCAGGAGGATGGCCAGGTACGGGCTGAGCAGCAGTCCCGAGCCGTAGGCGGCCGCGGGCACCATCAGCCACGCGGCGACCATCGGGGCCAGCCCGTAGGTGCCTTCCAGCGACAGGTCCATGCCCCCGATGAGCAGGATGAGGCTCTCCCCGACGACGACCACGCCGAGCGCGGAGGCCTGCTCACCGATGCCAGTCATGTTCGAAACCGTGAAGAATGCGCTGTTGACGAAGGACCCCACCACGATGAGCAGGATGATGACCGGCACCAGCGCGGCCTGGCGCATGATGGATATCCCTGCCGCCTGGCGGCTGCGGCCCACCATGATGTCCGCCACCGCAGCGCGGCCGCGCTCCGCGTCGTCCTGCTGCGCTGCTGGCTCAGCGACCGCTGGCCGATCGCTCGCCGCATGGCGACGGCCGATCTCTCTCATGCTGGCTCCTGCCCTTCCGCTGGGGCCGGTCCGTCCGCTGGGGCCGATCCGCCTGGCCCGCCGCCGTTACTGCGCAGTAGTCCCTCGGTGGCGGAGATCAGCGCCTCGCGATCGAACGGGGGCTCGGTAAATTCGGTGAAATGCTCGCCGCGGACCAGGACGATGACCCGATCGCAGATCACTAGATCGGATAGCTCGTCGGTGGCCAGCAGCAGGCCCGCTCCGCTCTCGGCGGTGATCTCGGCGAGTTCCTGCAGCAGCAGAGACTTCGAGGCCACGTCCACGCCTCTGGTCGGCGTGATGGCGACGATGAGTCGCGGCCGCCGGACGATGGCCCGCGCGACGGTGACCTTCTGCTGGTTCCCGCCGGACAGCTCGCCGACGGGCTGCGCGAGGCCAGCCGACACGATGGACAGCCGCCGGGCCAGCGGCCTCGCGGCGGCCGCCCTGGCCCGCGGACTCAGCCAGCCGAGCTTTCCGGCGAGCCAGTCCGTGATCGTCATCGTGGTGTTCTCGGCGACGCTGAGCAGCGAGACGAAGCCTTCTGCCTGCCGGTCCTCAGGGATATAGCCCACGCCCGCCAGCAGAGCGAGATCCCGCCGGCCGGGGGTGAGTTGCTGCCCGTCCAACAGCACCTGACCCGACTGCCAGGGGTCGGCGCCCGCCACTACCCGCGCCAGCGTCGCCACCCCCGCACTGAGCAGGCCGGTCACGCCGACACGCTCGCCCGGCCGGACCTCAAGGCAGACATCGCGCAGTGATCCGCGAGCCGCCTGAGCCGATACGTGGTCGACCACCAGGCCGGGAGCCACCTGGTCGGCCGTATTCCCCAGCCGTCCAGGCTTCTTCGTCGCCGGATGTACTGGCGACGGGCGGGCCGACGCGTTTCCAGCCACATCGGGCCCCCCCTGCGCCCCGACCATCGCGGTCACGAGCTGTTCCTTGGAGACCTGGGCCGTCGGGGCCGTGAGCACCAGCTCACCGTCGCGAATGACCGCGACATCCTGGCAGATCTCGAACACCTCCTCGAGGTGGTGCGAGATGTACAGGACGGCTACGCCGCTGGCGACCAGCTGCCGCACCCGCAGGAACAGCCGCTGGACGGCGTCCCGCTCGAGCGCGGCGGTCGGCTCGTCCAGCAGCAGGCACCGGGTGCCGGCGGCCAGGGCCCGCGCGATCTCGACGATCTGCCGCTGTTCGACAGTGAGGCTCGCGCAGGTCAGGCGGACGTCGATCGGGAAGCCCCAGTCCAGCATGACCTGCCGTGCCTGCTCGCGCATGCCGCGCCAGTCGACTACGCCGCCGCGCCGCGGCTGGTGGGCGAGGAAGACGTTCTCGGCCACCGTGAGCGTGGGGACCACCATCGAGTGCTGGTAGACCGTGGCGAGTTTGCTGCGCCAGGCGTCGACGTTGGCGAGCGGGGGCGCAGCGGCGCCGTAGAGCCGCACCTCCCCGGCGTCGGCCGGATATATGCCGGACAGGATCGATACCAGCGTCGACTTGCCGGCGCCGTTGCGCCCGACCAGGCCCAGGCATCGGCCGGGCTGGAGGGCGAGGTCGATTCCGCGCAGCGCTTGCGTGCTGCCGAAGTGCTTGTGAATGCCTGCTGCCTCGACGACCGGGACGGCCGTCGAGGCAGCAGACGGATCAGTTGAGGTCATCCGGCTGCCGCAGCCGCACTGCAGACTCCGCCGTGCGCGGCACCGTAGACGTTCCCCCAGAGCTGGCTATCGGTGACGGGCGTACTTGTCACCGTGGCGGGCAGCCCGCTAACGGGCTTGACCGTGAGTGACTCCTGGGCCTTGGTCACAAACGGGGCGACGATCGGGTCAGCGAGGTTGGAGTCGCCCTGGTAGGTGACCATCTGCAAGGTCGGCGCACCGCCGCCGGGCTGGCCCGCCGACAGCGTGACTCCCTTCGCGGCGTCGACCGCGTACTTGAGGGCCCAGAGCGCGTACAGGTTCGCCGGCTGGGACTGGGAGGCGCTGGTGAGGCCCTTGGAGATGTCGCACATCTCGAACGGGACCCCGTCGTCGCTGACGACGAGCACCTTTCCCGTCAGCCCCTTGGTCTTCAGCAGCGGAATGATGCCGGTGTCCGGGCTACTCCAGGCCGAGTAGATGGCCTTGAGCTGGCTGCCGTAGGCGTTGACGGCGTTCTGCGCGTCGGTCACGGCCGTCGGGTCCGTCCAGACCGTCGGGTCCTTGAGCAGCTTGACCTTCGGATCGTTGGCGGCCATGCAGGCATTGAAGGCGTTGGCTCGGTCAGCGCCGTTGGAGGAGGTCAGGTCGCCCTCAAGATCCAGGACGTAGCCGGACTTGACCTTCGAGCTGATGTAGGCGCAGGCATCCTGGCCGTAGAGCAGGTTCGACGCGCGGACCACCATGTAGACCTTGCCGACGCCGACAATGGTGTCCACCGAGATCAGCTTGACGTGGTGGGCGGCCGCATAGGAGATTGCCGGCCCCAGGCTGGTAGCGGTCTCGGGATTAACGATGACGGCCTGGGCGCCCTCGTTCACCAGGTCCTCGATCTGCTGGTTCTGCAGGCTGGCGTTGGCGGCGGCCAGCAGCGGGCCGATCACCTTGATGTGCAGCTGCTGCGCATACTGCTTCTCGTAGTTGATGTAGGCAGCCCAGAACGCCGTGTTGTTGTAGGTCAGGTCAACGCCGATCCTGACGGGTCCTGACGCGGCCTTCGCTCCGCTGCTCGTGCTGCTGCCCGCAGAACCGGAACTAGCGCCGCAGCCCGCGATGAGAGCTATCAGCATGACACCTGCTGCGGCAAAAATGCCGGAATGTCTGCGACGTGACATCGAACCTCCTAGGTCGACTGTGCGGGGTCCGCAGGCTCGCCCCACAACCCCGGGGTGCGTCGATGCTCCACGAGGCGTGAAAGGAAAATAGATCCGATGTATCCGTCACGTCAATGGCGTGTTAACGATGGCCGAGGACCTTCATCAAACCGATATAGTCGGCTTTTAGGCGTGCTGCCGCTACTGGACTGTCCCCTCGGCCTCGTCTCGAGGCTCAAGTCATCCGATCTATGTCAGCTGGCAGGTGTTAGCTGGCAGGGCTCAGTTGGCGGGGCCCGGTGGCCGGAGCCGGAGCCCGGACATGCCGCCGTCTACGGCCAGGGCTATGCCGGTGACGGCCCCGGCCAGTGGGCTGGCCAGGTAAGCAATAGCGGCGGCTACCTCCGTGGCCGACACCAGCCGGCCCATCGGCTGGCGGGCGGACAGCGCGGCACGTTCCGCGACCGGGTCAGCGGCGGCATCCAGCAGTCGGGTTACCCACGGGGTGTCGGCCGTTCCTGGCGTCACGCAGGTCACGCGGATGTGGTCGGCGACATGGTCGGCTGCCATGGCGAGGGTGAGGGAGTAGACCGCGCCCTTGCTGGCGGAGTACAGCGCGCGCTGCGGCAATCCGGCGGTAGCGGCAATCGAGCAGGTGTTGACGATCGCCGCTTGGCCGCGGCGCTGCGCCGCCGCCCGCAGCTGGGGCAAGGCCGCTCTTGTCGTCCGGACGATGCCGAGCACGTTCACGTCCAGGACGCGCCGCCACTCCTCGTCGTCGTTGGCCTCGACCGTGCCGACGGCGCCGATTCCCGCGTTGTTGACGAGGATGTCGATCCCGCCCAGGATGCTGGCGGCCGCAGTGATCGCCGACCGTATCTGGCCGTCGTCCGTGACGTCTGCGGGAATGGCGATGATTCCGGTTTCCGCCTGATCGTCACCGGTCGTGACCTGCCGGTCCAGGATCGCCACCCGGGCGCCGCGCGCCGCGAGCAGGCGCGCGGTCGCCAGGCCTATTCCGGAGGCACCGCCGGTCACGACAGCGGCCAGGCCGCCGAGCTCGTGCGTGCCGGACTCAGGCAGGGAGGCGGGTACTGGCATCGGCGGCCCTCCGGCGGCGCGGCGTCATACTCGGCCGTACAGACATCCGATGTATAGCCGACTTTTAGGTCGATGTCTAGGGACAACGGGGCCGTAAGGTCTCGTTAGGCGCTTCACGATCAGATGTGTGGCGCTACGGGACCAGGCCGCCCAGCGTCGCCCGCAAGCTCGGCGAGCGCGACCGTCATGCCCGTGCTCGCCGCCGTCGAGGAGCGACTGATGCCGCTGGGCGCCCGGCCGCACTGGGGCAAGCTGACGACCATGGCCGCGCCGGACATCATTGCCTGTTACGACCGGGCGCCGACTTCGAGCAATTGATGTACCAGCACGACCCGGTCTTGAAATTCCGTAATTCATTTGTGGACAGCCTCTTCTCGGCTGGCTTGACTTTTGGCAGAGTTTGTCATTGATTCTGGGCATGGAGAACAATGACATTCAAGATCGTAAAGGCACCAGCCGCCGTGCGTTTCTGTCCGCCTCGGCCGTTAGCGCAGTGGCGCTTCCCATCGTCTCGCGTGCCGCACCGGCCAGCGCCGCAACGGCCGACCACGGGCCGGCCCTGACCCGGCGGCTCCACCCCGATGATCTTCGGGCCTTGCTGCGTGAGATCGACCCCGGCCGCATCCAGGCCACCATCCTCCGGCTGACTCAGTTCGGCACCCGGCATACCGCCTCCAGCCAGACCGACCCGGTGCGCGGCATCGGCGCGGCCACGGCCTGGGTCTACCAGCAGATGCAGGCGATCGCGGCCACCTCATCGGGACGCATGACGGTGCAGAAGCAGACATTCGTGCAGCCGGTCTCGAGCCGGATCCCCGTGCCTACCACGATCACCAACGTCATCGCGACGCTGCAGGGGACTGCGTCCCCGCAGCGGTACTACGTCGTGACCGGGCACCTGGACTCGCGGGTGACCGACGTGCTGGACTTTAGCAGCGACGCACCGGGGGCTGACGACGATGCCTCCGGCGTCGCGGCCGTACTGGAACTCGCCCGGGTGTTCGCCACCCGCCAGTTCCCCGGCACCCTAGTGTTCGCCACCGTCGCCGGGGAAGAGCAGGGACTTTACGGCTCGACCTTCATGGCGCAGCAGCTGGCGGCGGCCCGCGCCGACGTCCAGGGCATGTTCAGCAACGACATCATCGGTGCCAGCCAAGGGTGGGACGGCACCAAGTCCGACCCGTTCACCGTGCGGCTGTTCGTGGAGGGCATCCCGACCAACGTGACCCCCGGCGAGATATCAACGATGCAGGCGGTCGGCGGTGAGAACGACGGGGTAACGCATCAGCTTGGCCGGTTCGTCCAGGAAACGGCGCCGTTCGAGCTGACCGGCATGAAGATCCGGCTGATCTGGCGGCGCGACCGGTACCTGCGCGCCAGCGACCACGTCTCGTTCCAGGGACAGGGTT
>Ga0209839_10000099_pt1 | contig 37927 bp, 25 predicted proteins | sample OrgsoiDNA2013050_FD_185800 | JGI IMG/M metagenome (GOLD analysis project Ga0209839, IMG submission 185800) | Permafrost soil microbial communities from the Arctic, to analyse light accelerated degradation of dissolved organic matter (DOM) -... | ecosystem: Environmental > Terrestrial > Soil >... | reverse complement strand
TCGGCGCGCATTTTTTCATGGAGAGCCCGCAGATCCGCTTCCGAGTAGAGGCCCCGCGAGATACCGCGTTGATTGGTGATCACGATTGCCAGATAGCCGGCGGCTTTGAATAGGCGGATCCAGGAAACGACTTCCGGCAGCAGCCGGAACTCACCCCAGTTCCGGATATATTCGCCTTCCGGCGGCGCGGCATTGATGACTCCGTCCCGGTCCAGAAAGAGGCAGCGCCGCATTATTTCGCCGCTGCGAGGCGCGCCACGAAAGACTGATGCTCCGCGGAGGCTAGGCCCGCGTTGAGTGGGGCCAGCATCTTCGCGCCAAATAATTCCACGGTGATGTATTTACGTACGGCTTTCAATGAATGCATCCACTTCGGAGGCGGTCAGGCTTGTTTCGCCGGCGCCAGATCCTCAATCGGCCGAGCTCGGGCACACGAAGCGGTGACCGTCACGCCCCTATTGTACAACCATGTTTTACGATCTCACCGCTGGCAGATCCGGAGTCCTACGGCATTTCACAGCTTGCGAACTATCGGCACGCCGGTATTCGAGGCAGTCCTGTAGGACAAGCGTAGACGCCTGCCCCGCTAAATCACACACTCGACATGCGGTATCCGGCGCGATTCTGAAAAATGATCTTGCTGCCGTCCGGATCGAGCGCGATGGGCAGTTCCCGGTAGGCCTCCATGGCCTTACGGACCGCCTTGTGGTGCGCCGGGTCGCAGTAGAGCAGCAAAAATCCACCGCCGCCCGCGCCGCAGATCTTGCCGCCAGAGGCGCCCGCGCTTAAGGCCAGGTCGTACATCTCTTCGATCTCCGCATTGCTGATGCCCTCGGCCAACTGCCGCTTGAGCTGCCAACCGTCGTTCAGCACCCGGCCCACTTCCCAAAGCCGCATGCGATCCAGCGCCTCGGCGGTCCGTAGCGCCAGCGCCTTCAGGCAGTGAAGCTGTTCGAGGTTCACATCGGTGCGCTGATCCTGCACGGCCAGGATGTTTCCCGCTTTGCGCGTGCGGCCCGTATAGAACAGCATGATGTTGCGGGATAGGCCTTGAAACAGTTCCGTCGAGCGGCGGAATTGGCGCACTTCCACGCTGTCGTCCTTGCGGAAAGTGAATTGGCAGACGCCTCCGTATGCGGCAATATATTGGTCCTGCTTGCCGATGGGCTTGCCGCAGATGTCGATTTCGATCTCGCAGGCTTCGCGGGCCAGTTGCTCGGCCGGGACCAACCGGCCCTTGTAGGCGTACAACGCGTGCAACAGACCCACGGTCACGGTGCTGGACGATCCCAGGCCGGAGCCTTCGGATGGCACGTCGGCCAGGGTGGTAATCTCCACTCCGTTTTCCACGCCAGTGCGCAGCAGGGCCTCGCGCACCAGTTCGTGATTGAGATCGCGCACGTTCTCCACGGTCTCCTTCTTGGTGTAGTTGACGATGATCAGCTCGTCGAAACGCGGCACCACCACTACGTAGACATATTTGTCGATGGCGGAGCTGACCACGGCGCCTTCATGCTCGCGGTAGTAGCGGTGAAAATCCGTACCGCCGCCGGCAAAACTGACGCGCAATGGCGTCTGTGAAATGATCATGATTCCTCGATGGCGCGGCAGGCGGCTGCATAACCCGCCTGGGCGTTGTAGTAATTTTCCAGAGTACCTATATCTACGAAGTAGCCGCTGATGGGCAGTCCCATGGAGCGGCCCACCAGGGCGGGCATGAGCGACCGGCCGACGTCGGCGGGAACCTCCGCGGGCATATACTCGCGCACCTGGCGGCGAAAAACGTATAGACCGGCATTGACCAGATTGCCGGGCGGATTTTCGGGCTTTTCCCAGAACCCGGTAACCAAGCCGGAGGCGTCCATTTCCACTACGCCGCAAGCGGATGGATTCGGTGAGCGGAACAGGGCCATGGACGCAACCCGGCCGTGCGTGGCATGGAATGCGATCAACCGGGACAGCGGGAAAGTAGTGAGGTTGTCGGCGTAAACGACCAGGAACGATTCGGCGTCGTCCACAAATGCCCAGTTTGACGCGATGGTTCCGGCGCTACCGAGCAGCGTAGGCTCATAGGCCAGGGTGACGGGCACGCCGCGACGCGCGGCGACAAACTCCTCGACACGGTCGGCTAGATAGTGAGTGTTCACGAGTACCGCTTCCACTCCGGCTCGCTCGCAGTCGCGCAGCCAGAGTTCCAGCAGGGGCACGCCGTTAATCGGCACCAGGCACTTGGGAGTCGTGGATGTGATGGGGCGCAAGCGGGTCCCCAGACCCGCCGCCAGGATGATCGCCTTCATTGGCCAAGATCAATAGTATCAAGGAGGATGGCTGAATGAGCGGGCGACCGCCTGTCCAGTACTAGGACACCCTGGCAAAACTACAGGAGGGTTGGTTTACACCGGCAAGGCGTGCTATCGTAACGAGATAGGTCTAGTAATCAATATGGAGCAGGAACCCCAGAAAAAATTCCCGGCGGATGCCGCTGTCCCCAAACCTCCGGCGAAGCCGGACGATCTCAAGGACTCTACAAATGCCGCGAATGAACCCGAGCAGGTAATCCGGCCGGAAGACGAAGCCCTGGTCGTGGAACGGCTGCGCGAACTGGGCTATATCGAGTAAGTACGCCCGGGCCTCCAGGTCCGGCGACCGTTTAGATCCATGCAGGCAAAACCGAATATCATTTTGATTAGCGCGGATTCCTTGCGCGCCAACCACCTGGGGTGCTATGGATATTCGCTCCCTACTAGTCCGAACATAGACAAGTTCGCCGGCGAGGGCGCGCTTTTCGAAAAAGTATTCGCTCCGGGTATTCCGACGCAGCCTTCCCATACCACCATCTTTACCGGGCAACATCCGGTGACACATGGCGTGGTGGCGCATGGCGGTAAGGCGAAGCTGGCTCGCGGGACGCCGTTCCTGTCGGAGATTCTACTGGAAGAAGGCTATACCACTTGCGCGGTGGATACTCTGTTTCGCGAACGCATCTGGTTCGGGCGCGGGTGGGAATATATCATCGATCCGAGCCTGCATCACCTGTTTTACGCCTCCGTCACCCAGGAAGAGCTGAATGATCGCGCCATACATTGGATGAAGACGGTTCCAAAAGCGCCGTTTTTCATGTTCATCCATTATTGGGATGTGCATTATCCGTACGTGCCGCCGGACCGCATGCGCGGCATGTTTTACAAGGGCGGCAACCCTACAGACCCGGACAATCACGCGTTGGATGCCTGGTGGGATCATCCGGTCGGCGCCATGGCGCGGGACACCTGGCTGCGCACCCCCAACGGATTGATCACCGATCCTAACTACGTCACGGCGCTATATGATCGCGAGATCCGCTACCTGGACGAAGGCATCGCGGCGTTGAGCGATGCGCTGGACAAGCAGGGACTGGCTGAAAATACCATGGTCGTGCTACTGGCCGATCACGGCGAAAGCATGACCGATCACGGCATCTACTACGACCATTACGGGTTGCACGATTGTACGGTACAGGTGCCCACCATCATACGCTGGCCGGCGGGCAATCTGAAGGCGGGCACGCGATTTGCGCCCTTCCGGCAATTATTCGATATCGCCCCCACATTGCTGGAGGCGGCCGGCAGTGAACTACCGGAGGATTTGGACGGCAAGAGCTTTCTGCCGCAACTGACGGGCAAAGAAGAACCCTCGGGATACGATCAGGTCATTGGGTGCGAATCCACATGGCAGTCGAAGTATTATCTCCGTACGGACCGGTATAAGTTCATTTTGGCCCGCTACCCCGATCTGTTGGGGAATCCGGATCGCGAACTCTTCGACCTGCAAGCCGATCCGGGCGAGGACCACAATATCGCCGCGGAGGAACCGCAAGTGGTAGCCGAGATGGAGAAGGAACTGGAAGCCTGGATCGCGGCTAAAATGGAAGCCGCCGGCAGGACCGAAGATCCTGTCCGCAAGGAAGGCCCGGTAGCGGTGGAAATCTGGGAACAACATCGAGGATGAACGATATGGAAAATCAAGTCGCACCCGAAACGGATTTGAAAACACTCGCGCAAGCCTACCTGGATGCCTTTCATGCCCAAGACCTGGATCGTTGTCTCGAATTTTTTGCCGACGACGCCACCGTGGATTTCAACAAAACCGTGTACACCGGCCGGCAAGGCATTACCGATTGGCACAAGGACCGGTTCGCAGCCAACCTGAAAATGATCAAGATGAACTCCATGACGGTCGATGGCGATACGGTCGTCGTGGACGGCGCGGTCACGTCTAAACGCCTGGCAGCCTGGAGGCTTAAGGCGCTGAGTGGGCGGGTTACTATACGGTTTGAAAACGGCAAGATTAAATACGGCAAACTAGCTCCCCGCATGACCAACCCATTTAATATGATGCGGGAAGACATGGGCGCATAGGCACGCTGGGCGACTTGTAAGTAATAACACCTAGTACCCGGCTTCACTTACGAGTCTGAGCCTAAGTGAACTGCGGCTAACTTTCCTATATATTTTATTGAATGCAGTACTCGAATCCCGTAGTATGCTTGACTATACTTCCGCCGCATACTAATATCTCAACTATGTCATATTATCCCGCAAGGCGGCGCATGTCCGGACTTGTTAATTTACTTCTGACCGGACTCGGCGCAGCTTTCAGCTTAGCGGCCCAGGTTAGCCTGCTTCCTTCTGTACCTTCGCCCCAGCCCGTGGGGACAGCCGTGCTATGGAAGGCTACCGCCAATGGCCTGACTGGAACTCCGCTATACCGCTTTTCCACACGGCCGGCGGGCAGCACTGCTTGGAATGTTATACGCGATTACAGTCCGGCCACTACCCTGCCATGGAGTGTTTTGCAAGAAGGCAGCTATGACATTTCCGTGCAGGTTGAGGGCGGCAGCAAAAAGTTTCAGACAGTAAGCTCGTTCCAATTCATCTCGCGAGTTACCGCGGGAGTACCGGTAGTCGCTTCCACACACAATCCTCTGGTAGCGCTGTACAGTGCCCCGCCGTGCACCACAGGCATGGTTAGTGTTGTGTTCTGGCCCACCGTGGGAGGAACTCCCAAGCAAACGACTCCCGCACAATCCTGTCAGCCCGGACTCAGTTTGAATTTCTACGTGGCCGGTATGCTGCCAACCACCCAGTACTCACTGCAGCAAAAGACTGTCAACGGCGAGGTGACCACCTCCGGCAAACCCCTTAGTTTCTTGACCGGGACGGTCAACTATACGCTGCCATCCTCCAAAACCCTAGCTCCCCCAAACAGCCAGACCAGCACGCTCGAAGACATCATGTTGATGTCTTTCAAGGCGTTGCATCATGTAGCGCCTTTCTATCCTCCCACCGCGTTCGACTTGTTCGGAAGGGTTCTTTGGTATTACTGGAATCCTGAATCCCCGAAGACGCCGCAGGACGGCTACCTACTTAGGCCGGTCGCCGGCGGCACTATGCTGATCTTCGAGGATCCCTACAACGCTCTGCGCGAGGTCGACATGGCTGGCAACGTAGTGCGCGAAACCAACAATCAACCGATCAACGCGCAATTGAAGGCCTTGGGACAGGACACCATCACTTGCCTTTCCCATGAAGCCTTGCGTTTGCCCAACGGACACACACTAACCATCGGTTCCGTCGAAAAAATCCTGAATAATGTGCAGGGCCCCGGACCAGTCGATGTATTAGGGAACATGGTGATTGATCTCGACCAGAACTTCCAGATCGCCTGGACGTGGAATTCTTTCAATTCCCTAAACACCAGCCGGAAAGCCGTGCTGGGCGAAAGATACAGCGGCGATTGTGCTCTTTCACTGGCCTCCAAGGCCAACGACTGGACTCACGCCAACTCCGTGCTGCTGACCCCCGACGGCAACTTACTGGTATCATTGCGCGATCAGGATTGGGTCGTAAAGATCGCCTACCAGAACGGCACTGGCGACGGCCACCTAATTTGGACCCTCGGCAATCAAGGAGACTTCACCTTCGTTTCGAGCGATCCCTGGCCTTGGTTCTCTCATCAGCACGATATCGAATTCGATGGCGTGAATTATGAAGTTTTCGATAACGGCAACACGCGCGTTTCACCGCCCCCAGTGGGCCTTGGCGGCGGTAGCAGCCGCAGCTATGTATTCACGTTGGATGAGACTGCCATGACGGCGACCGTAGTGCTGGCTTCCAATCTGAATTCCTATTCGCCATCTTTCGGCAGTGCCCAGCACCTGTCGAACGGCAACTATGCGTTTCTCAGCGGAAATATCAACGGCGCGGCGACTCAATCACTGGAGCTGCTGCCATCGGGAGCGGTTAACTTCGGCTTTCAATGGCAGAGTTCGTCCTACCGCTGGTTCCGCTTGACTGACCTTTACACCTACACCCAGTGAGGCGCCCGTGGTTAGCGGCAAGGGGCCGGTACGGCGGTATAGCGCGAACTCGTAAATGCAAGGTACCAGCACCTTCTGCCTGACCCAGGCAGGATAACGCCATTCGCGTACCAAATCGCCCGATAACGCTGGATAGTCGCCGACCGGATTCCAAGGAAGGCCGGCATTGCCTGAACCCAACAGGAAATACGCAACATTTTCGTCCAGCGGCCGGAAAAGACTGGCGGCGTGCCGGCTGGGCGGCTGAATGACATCCTGTGGAAGTTTCATCAGCGCATACGAGTCATATACTATGCGATTGGGATAGTTATACGACTGCATGTTAGACATCAGCAGCGAACTTCCCGGCGGAAGCACACCGGGCAAGTCGGCAGCCAGCTGCCGCTTCAAATCGTACGCTTGGGCGTATGTTACCGGAACGTAGCTCACGGCGAATTGGAAAACGATCAGCGCTCCGCACGCCGCGCTCCACGCCAGACGGCCGCGCGGCGAAACGAATATGCGTTCCGCTAGAAGAGCCGCCCCGTGCGTGACTAATACTATGACCGGGATAAAGAACGGAAGCGAGAACCTCGGATAAAACACACGTGTCTTGCCGATGATAATGCAATAGTAAAAAATCAGCGGCACTGCCAGAATCCACAGCTCCCGTGCACGGCGGTTTCGAAACAGATACCAGGCGCCCGCCAATGCCAGCGCCAGCACGGGAATTGTAAACACTCTTGCCAGCCAATCCAAGGTGATCCAAAAGATCTGAACTTCGCCGCTCGCCGACAGTGGAATGGGGGTGGGGGCGTGGTCGGAAACTACAAAACGGGCGTGATGCCACCAGCGGGCAGGCTGCGGCAGAACCGCTACTACGCCGTAACCGATCAGCAGCAACACTGTAAATACTGCCGCTGCACGAATGCGGGCAGCGAACGATCCGGCTTGGCGCGTAGGGCAGAGCAGGACCAGCACTCCGGCGCCGATCACTAGACCTACCGCCTGATCCTTCGAACCCACCGCACAGGCGGCCGCTATCGCAGCCGGTAACAAAGAAGAGCGCAAGGGCTTGTCTTCGACTAAGTACCGCCATAACAGGAATAATGTAACTGCCCACCAAAAGTTATAAGGTATATCTAACGTCGCAGTACGGCAGTAATAAATGAAGACGCCGTTTACAGCGGCCAGTAGAACACCGACCCACGCCCAGTTCTTATGCGGGTTGACCAGGCGCATGGCAATATACAAAATGGCCAATCCCATGACGGTAGAAACCAGATTACTGAGCAGGATCAAGCATGAGAACAAGGCGGAAACGTCACGCAATCCATACGGCCAAACGGAAGATAGGTGTGAAATGCCGCCAGCCGCCCAGTAAACAGCCATCGCTACGCCATAAATGGGCAGGAGCAGCAACTGATGGAAGGCGGGGTAAACGGTATTCAGGGAAGACTGCCCGTACTCAGCGACAAACAACAGAGGCCCCAGTGGAACAGGCGCATCGACCTGCGGACTGAAAGCGCTTGGCAACCCCCAGAATAGACCTGGCAGAATGAGGAAAAACGTCACCCCGAGTAGCCAGCGGGGCGATGCAAATTTCATGACGGTAGGATAACATGAGGCGTGACAACCGCAGCCAATAACTGGATGAACGATACATCGGAACTGGAACTCTCCATCATCGTTCCTACCTTCAACGAGCGGGACAATGTAGTGGCATTGCTCGATCGGTTGCACGCTGCGTTGGCCGGCGTTGTTTTCGAGGTCGTCTTCGTGGATGACGATTCGCCCGACGGCACGGCGGATGTGATCCGGCAGCTAGCGCGCCATGCGCCCCGGGTACGCGTCATCCAACGCATCGGAAGGCGCGGCCTGGCCTCGGCCGGACTCGAAGGCATGTTGAGCAGCAGCGCGCCCTATATGGCCATGATGGACGCCGATCTGCAGCATGATGAGTCGGCTCTTCCCATCATGCTCCAGAAGATCCGCACCGGCAGCTACGACCTGGTGGTGGGCAGCCGGAACATCGAGGGCGGCGGGATGGGAGCGTTCGCGCGGGAGCGTGTGGCGCTGAGCCAGTTAGGCCGCCGCATCAGCAAGCTCATCAGCAGGCATGAGTTGAGCGATCCCATGAGCGGTTACTTCATGCTCACGCGCGAATTCTTCGACCAGGTGATGCGGCGGACCACTGGCGTGGGATTTAAGATCCTGCTTGACCTGGTGGCTTCCTCGCCGCACCCTATCCGCATCGCCGAAGTACCCTATATTTTCCGGACGCGACAGCATGGGAAAAGCAAGCTGGACATCAACGTCGCTGTCGAGTATCTGTATTTGGTTTCCGACAAGCTGGTAGGGGCCTGGCTGCCAATTCGTTTCGTAGTGTTTTGCCTGGTAGGATTGGCGGGCGTAGCCGTCCACCTGGGCGTCCTCTGGCTGCTCTACCGCCGGCTGGGCCTTTCGTTCTCCGCCGCGCTGACGGTCGCTATCATAGTCGCCATGGTGGGAAACTTCGCACTCAACAACGTGCTCACTTACCGCGACCGGCGCCGCCGTGGCATGCGGCTGGTCACGGGATTGCTCTTGTTCTGCGCGGCCTGTTCGGTAGGCAGCCTCAGCAACTACGCCGTGGCGAAGTTTCTGGTGGCCAGCAATATCGGATGGCCTATCGCCAGCCTCTGCGGACTGGCAATCGCTTCTGTATGGAACTTCGGAGCAACGGGAATAGTGATTTGGGGTCCTCCGCAACGGACCACGCGCCCCGGCTGATCCTCCTTGAATTCCGGCCGGAGCGCCAGCACTTGATAATTTTTCTCGTCATAGATCACCTGATACTGGGCTAACCGTTCCTGCAGGCGAATAAACTGGACCGGATTCTTCAGACGCACGGTATCGAACCGGCCCTGGTAGATCTCCTCGACCAGAATAAAGTCGGCGCGCCGGCCCGTATCCAGGCCGAGCAGGTGATCGTCTACGAAATTGTCGCTAAAGCCTATAGTGAATCCCAGCTCGTGACTTCCCATAATCAAATCGCCATGCTGGACGCGGGCCTGTAAGAATCTCACGGCCGGAAGATACTCGCGATGATAAGGATCGCGCCGGATGCGGTAAACTATCCCACCCGCCTGAATCACAAACATACCAGCAAGGCCCAGCGCCAATAACGGCCGCATTCGAACCGAGCTTCGCCAGCACCAGCGTACAAATACTACCACCGCCGCCGTGTACGGATACACTAAGTAAATGAAGTAATAGGCTGCTTTGGTGCCCTCTAGAAAGGTATAAAACAGAAAGTAAATGCCGATCAGTCCGAGCAGAACCCGGCTGGCAGTGTTCCGGCGAAGGGAAGGGATGGCGAGCAGAGCGGCAACACTGACGGCATAGGCGATAAAGATTACGGCCTTCAGAAAGTGAGGTCCGTAGCTGTTCGGCGAGTGCCCCCCGAGACCCATATTCGTGAGATAGCGCTTCACCAATTCATCCCGCACGGCCAGCCAAGGAGCGGTTAGAATGCCGGATCGCGTAGCGATTTGGTAACCGTACTGGGACACAAAGGCCGATGGATCTTGCATAATGTAGGCGCCCCAAGCGAGCGCCCCGGCCACGTAGGGAATGGCCGCGACGGCCACATGGACCAGCCGGATACGCCGGAAATCGAAATAGACCACCAGCCAGAAAGCGCCCAGAAAGGAGAGCATGCCGCCGTTAGGGTGAGTGAGTCCGCTGGCAACTACCAGTGTCTGGCTGAGGAGAATAGCCAGGCGCAGGTTTTTTTCCCGCCAATGCAGATAGGCCGCAAACGCACCCGCCTGAAAGGCGAAGGACATGGCATCGGGGCGGCCGACCCCTACATCGCTCTGAGTGATATAGTCGCACGCCATCAAGGCCATGAACAGCAGCGCGCCGAAATTGTCCGCGGTCAGCCGGCGAAAAACCTGTGTCCAGGCAATCAATCCAAGTAACCCGCAAAAGATCGACAGCACGCGCATTGACCCCAGGCTGTAAGTGAATAACCGGTACCAGATGGCCTGCGCTACCGGGTAGATCGGCATGATCCAGTAGGTATAACGGTCGATGTCTTTAAGTCCCGCCTCTACGAAGCTGGGTGTGCCCATATATCCCCGGAACGCTAACGACCAGGCGGGAGCTCCATGCCAGCCCTCGTCGACCCAGGGACGCAAAGCGTGCGCGCTGCCTGCGCTAAACGCCAGGTACGCCGCCAAGATGGCAACTGCGCCGATCGCTAAAGGCCCTTTAAAGCTATGTCGTGGGGAATCCATGTTCCGGAGGCGTGACTGCTATTATCGCATGCAGCCCTGAACAGTAAGGTTTGCGAAGCTGTGTTATTCTGCAACTGGTGTTGGACATGGAATCAACCGGAACCGCCCCCTTGGTCAGCGTAATCATTCCCGCTTACCGGTCTGCGCAATATATTCGGGCTACATTGGATTCCGTGCTGGAACAGACTTTCAAAGGTTATGAAATCATTGTAGTGAACGACGGTTCACCCGACAGCCAGGAACTGGAGAAAGCTCTGGAACCGTACTGCGATCGTATCACCTACCTACGCCAGGCGAATCAGGGCCCGGGTGGCGCCCGTAACACTGGCATCCTGGCGGCACACGGTCGATATATCGCCTTGCTCGATGCCGACGACATGTGGAACCCCGAGCACCTGGCGGCGCAACTCGCCGTGCTCGAAGCCGACTCGTCCATCGATATGGTGTATGCCGACGCACGTATTACCGGCGATGTACCGGAAGCCGGGAAAACCGTCATGGATTTATGCCCCTCTGTCGGCGAGGTAAGCTTTGAGCGGTTGGTCACGCGCCAGTGCACCGTGCATATCTGTGTCAGCGTCTGCCGCCGGGAAACGCTCCTGCGCGCCGGGCTGTTCGATCCTGTGTTTCGAGGAACTGAAGATATCGACATGTGGTTGCGCATCGCCCTACAGGGGGGCCGAATTGCCTACCAGCGGCGGGTGCTGGGATGCTATCGCCGCCACGCGGGCAGTCTGTCTTCCAACCGTGTTTCCATGCTGGAAGGCTTTCTCGCGGTGCTGGCTAAAACCGCCGGCGATCCCCATCTCACTGCGGCACAGCGGGAAACCCTCGAACGCCAATGCGCCGTCGAGAGCGCCAGTCTGGAACTTCAAAAAGGCCGGGACGCCTTCCTGGCCGGCGATGCCGAAGCAGCCGTAAGTCATCTGAAACGGGCGAACACGTCACACAAATCCTTGAAACTCGCTACCGTGCTGATGTTGTTACGTGTGGCGCCCGGCTTCCTGCGAGCGCTCTATCAATGGCGCGACCGCCACGTCTACAAGCTGAAGATACAATCGTGACGAACTCTTCCGGGCACCCGCCAGTTGCTTCAAACAGCGGGTCTCTTACAGTGCACGTTTCGTGGCTGATGTTCGCCAAGACGGTTGCGTTTGCCTTCAATCTGGCACTCCCCATGCTCCTGGTCCGCCGTCTCGACCAGACGCAGTTCGGCGTATATAAGCAGCTCTTCCTGGCCATTGGGACTTCGGTTACAGTCCTGCCCCTCGGCTTCGCCATGAGCGCCTATTACTTTCTGCCCCGTGAGCCCAATCGCCGGCGGGAAACGGTGCTCAACATTCTGATCTACAACCTGGTAGTAGGATGCCTTGCCTGTGGGGCCTTCCTGATATGGCCGGTGCTGTTGGCGATTATCTTCCACCAACCTGGGCTGACCGGCTACGCTCGCCTGATCGGCGTCGTTATATTGCTGTGGATCGTCTCGCAGGCCCTGGAGATCATTCCCATCGCTCATGGGGAAATGAGAATGGCCAGCGCCTTGATTATGGGCGTGCAGCTTACTCGAACGGCTATCTACCTCGGGTCGGTGATCGTGTTCGGATCGGTGCGGGCTCTGATCTGGGCGGCGGTGGTGCAGGGCATTCTTCAAATAGGGGTGCTGTGGTGGTACTTGCACTCCCGCTTCGGCCGCTTTTGGCAGCGTCTCGATTGGAGCCTGATGCGCAGCCAATTATCTTACGCGCTGCCGCTGGGCCTCGCCGGCATACTTTATACGGTACAGACCGATCTTCACAGTTATTTTGTGTCAAACCGGCTGGGTCCCGTAGCTTTCGCCATTTACGGGGTGGGGACGGCGCAGATACCCCTTATGACCATGTTGCAGGAAGCCACCAATGCCGTGGTGATCCCGCGCGTCAGTGCCTTGCAGCAACAAGGCAACATACACGAAATTATCCAGTTGATGGCGCGCGCCATGCGCAAGCTGGCTGCCGTATATTTCCCTATGTACGCTCTGCTAGTGGTGGTCGCCCATGAATTCATCAGCTTCCTTTTCACTAAACGCTATTTGGCGAGCGTGCCGGTGTTCGTGATCAATTTGACTCTCTTGCTGCTGGGTATCATGCTGCAGGATCCACTGTTCCGCGCCTATATGGAGCAGCGCTTCTTTCTGATTCGGCTGCGGATTGTTTTATGCGTCCTGTTAACCGCCGGCCTTTGGTTTGGGATTAACCGGTTCGGCCTGCTGGGAGCGATTTCAGCCGTGGTCCTGGTCAGTGTAACGGAAAGGGTGGTGATGGCGGTAAGGTTCGGGCACATCCTGGGCGTAAGCAAGAAGGACTTGGTGCTGTTGAAGGATATCGGGAAACTGGCGATCGCCGCGGCCGTCTCGGGCCTGGTGACGGCCGGTGTCCGGTTGCTGCTGCTGAACTATAAGCCGATAGTCATTCTGATGGTCTGCGGTATGGTATTTTCGCTGGTTTACCTGGGCGCCGTATGGCTGGCGGGAGTTTTGACGCCGGAAGAAAAGGATATGGTGCAGCGGAAGATTGCCGTGATGTTGCCCCGAATTTCAAGAGGCTAACCGCCGCGCGCCAACTTCACAATCATAGCTTGGTAACCCGTCAATTCCACAACAGGGTCCGGCTTGTCGCCAAAAAACTCTTCGAGCGCCTTAACTACACCTGACGCCGATGGATAGTCGTGGCAAAGCATGATGCCACCTGGTGAAAGGCGCTGGTAGAAGAATTGAAATGCCGCCAGCGTGCTCTCGTAAAGATCCGCGTCCAGATGCACGAAGGAGAAAACGTATTCACTCAAGGGGCCCGCGGTAGCCGGAAACAGACCAGGGTAATAATGGACCCGCTCCGTTCCCACGTACCGGCGCACATCTTCCAGGTTCGACTGGAATTCTCCGGCTTGAAAGCGCGCGCCGTCCGCCGCGGTGGTCTCGGGAAGTCCTTGGAAGGTATCGAACAGGTGCAGATGTTTTCCTGCAGGCAAACACGTCAAGAGCAGTTTTGCCGAGGCGCCATATGCTACGCCCAGCTCCGCTACGTCGCCCGCGATCCGGTCCGTACTCTCGAGACACGCCAGAAGCTGGCACGCCTCGCCGGGGCTTAGCAACAAGGTCCGCTCTTCCGCTGCATGCCGCACCATAGCCAGCCGCCCGCGCCCGCGTGTCTCTGTGTATCGTGCCAGCAGAATCCCGTTTCGCGCGGCAGCGGCCTTCACGGCGTTTGTTACGCGATCTCGTAACTGCATCATCACTTTCTCCGTGGAACAAATAATGACTTAGTTAGAAGGGCGAGCCGACCAGGTTAGAAACAGGAAGGCCGCTATGCTGGAGTACTTCGGCAGCCGCGGGCGTAGGCCGTTGCGTGACGATGATATGCTCGGCCCATTCCAGCATGTTCTCCAGCTTGGATTCCAGCAGTTTGGCGATGTGCGGGATAGCGGCCAGCACGAATCGCTGATTGCTGCCGTAAATCTCCTCCAGCCGGATATGCGGATCGTAGACCCTGACTTGGCGTCCTTTGCCGATCAGGTGTTCCAGCAGCGCAACCACCGGACTTTCGCGCAAGTCGTCGGTGTTTTCCTTGAAGGCCAAACCGAACACGCCCAGCCGTGTAGCAGGCAGGTCCATGATCTTCTGAATCGCCCGCCGCAGGTGTTGCTCGTTGCTGGGCAACACCGTTTCAAGTAACGGCACTTTCAAATCCAGGCGGCCCGCGCGGTACACCAGGGCGCGTAAGTCTTTGGGCAGGCACGAGCCGCCGAACGCAAAGCCCGGCTTCAGATAGGCCGGCGAAATATTTAGCTTCGTATCCCGGCACAAGGTATCCATGACTTCAGCGCCGGGGATGCCCAACGCGCCGCTGAGCGCGCCCATCTCGTTGGCGAAGGCCACTTTCAGTGCGTGGAAAGTGTTACAGGCATACTTGATCATCTCGGCCGTCCGCAGGGATACCACACACGCTTCCACCCCGAGCGGGTGATAGAGCGCCGCCACTTTTTCCACCGCGGTCGGGCAGACCCCCCCCACCACGATCAGGGAGGGCTCCAGGAAGTCGCTCACGGCGTTGCCTTCCCGCAGGAATTCAGGGTTCGATACAACCGCAAACCGATCGGAACCGCCCAGGCATTCGGCAGTCAATTCCTCGCACGTACCGGGGAAAACCGTGCTGCGCACCGCCACGATCAGTTGGCGGTCTTTATCCTGCCACGCCGTCGCGATTTGGCCGCAGACCCGCCGCAGTTGATCCAGCCCCAGATTGCCGTTGCGCTCGGAGGGCGTGCCTACGCAGATCAGGGCGATATCGGCATGCTCGAGCGCCAGCCCCAGCGATGTGGTGGCCGAAAGGCGGCCACTCTCGTGACCTTCCTGGATCAACTCGGATAGTCCAGGTTCGTAAAATGGGGCCGTACCGGTCTCGATGCTCTTTACCTTATGCTCATCCCGGTCGACGCCAGTTACACGATGACCCAGATGCGCCAGGCAGGCCGCCGTAACTGACCCGACATATCCCAGCCCCAGTACCGCAACCCGAGTTTCGCCAATGGACGCGTTCACGTCACCAGTATGACATGCGGACCGTGGAACGCCCTACGGCACCGTAGTCGCCTGGGAAGGGCTGGCGGCCAGTGTATGGTTGGATTTGTCCCGATACTTTACCTGATAGTAGAGTACCCGCTGGGAAATCGCCGGAAGCGCGATCGTGCATCCGGAAGAGCAGGGCATACCCCCGGGATTTTCGCTCGCAAATTGGAAGGGTGGCGACCCGATCGTCGCCGCGTTTGCCTGGCAGGGATCGCGGCGGCTGGTGCAGTTCCCCGCATACTCCGTATATCCAAACTCCACGATCGCATTGTCGACATTGACGCCCGCCGGTGGCTTTAAATCTAAAACCATGGGCACGAAGGTCCCCCGGTCGATTGAATCCGGCTTGGGGTAGGGAAGCATTTTAGCCATCCACATCTCTTCCCGGCTGTAATTGAGCCACTCGGCGCGGAACAACAGCCATGAGTTGTCGGGCAGCATCCGGTTGTTTTCAAAACCGGTCACCATGCGTAAGCGGGATGTGGCGCTCACCAGGGAGCGCGTGAAGGCGCCCGTATAGTCGTTGTGGTCTAAGCTGAACTGTCGGACCGCGTTCGCGGCAGCGCCGACATTGGCCACGCAGATATCGTTACCCACCCCTAATGGAGTGCCCCCGTGAATGCCGCTCCCGGCGCAACGGTTCCACACCACTCCCGGACAGTTCACGTAGATCTGCCCCACGGTACTGCCGGTAGCGCATTCGCCCTTGGTCCGGACCACGCAGTAGGTGTACGAACCGGAAGCCGCCGTAGCGATGTTGGAGCCTGGTCCGCTCAGGTCGATTAAGGGATGTGACCCGCAACTTGCGCCGGTGGCCATCCGTTTACGGTTGAGGGATGCCACCCTACCGGATCCGAAGATGTCGTCCGGGCCGGTCACCGTGCCGGGAGTCGCCGCGTAAAGCTGCCCGCTCAACAGAGTGAATGGCGGGTCGAAGCCGCCGCCCTGCACCGGAGTGTTATCGAATGCCCGAAGCGATTCATATGCCGAGGCAGTCGCGCCGGCGGCATTAGGGTGGGCGCCCGCATCGAACCCCCTGGGGATGCCGAATACGCCGGCAAAGGGGGGATTAGCGCTGGTATAGTACACACCCTTCGCCTTGTCGGGCGTCACGTTCGCAAATGGCAGATCGAAGATTCCTGGAACCGATCCCACGGCCGTCTGGTAAGCGGTCGGCCAGTCGAACATCGGTTGGACCCAGGAGGGGACGTTGGTGGCCACCGCTTCGCCGCCATCCCGCCACTCGCCATGCCCGCTGGTGTTATTGCTGTCCTGCATCAGGCAGCTTCCACGTGGGTCCGGCGAGCCGCCGCATCCGGCTAAGGGGTTCCAGTAAGCCGCCAGCGAGCCATTCGCGGTGGCACCGCCGGGGGGAACTCGCCATTGATTGCTGATCCACGTGAGGACGACCGGGCCTTTAGGGATGGCCACCTGCGCCCCGTAACCGTTGCGCCGGAATATCCAGCGGCCATCGGCATTCTTTTGCGCCAGGGTCATGAATTCATTGGCCCGTGAAGACCAATTGCAGTTCGCTACGGTAATCGCGGCCACGCAGGCGGTGTCTCCCAGTTGAGTGGTGCGCAACTCGCCAGGCGCCCCGGTGAACTGAAACTGGCGATTCTGACCCGTCAGGTACGGCTCATATCCGGTCACCCCAGCCGCAGTGTAGCTGTTGATTGCGATTTCGATGCACTCCCCCCCCCCCTGAATACCGAGAGTGGAGCACGCAGCGCTGGTGGCCGGAATGCTCTGGATGTTGGAAGTGTTGATGGGCGGATATGGATTCATCTGAATCTGCACCCAGCCCGTCTCGCCGGTTTCCACAACACCATGGAGGCTGCGCCCGGTGGCCGCGGTCTGTGTAGCGCTTACCGGCGCGGCGGGCGTGTCAAAGGTGTTCATGGCGCCTACGATGCGTGGGCCGCCCGGCTGCCCGGCGTGCGCCGGATTTCCATCACCTGTTGAGAACGCAAATATCCAAGCCGGGCTGTCGCCTCCCAGCGAAAAGCAGAAGAAGTAGAAGACGCCCGTAGAAACCGCGGCCGAATTGCAATTCCATCCATTCGGTCCGGTGCTGAACTTGGCGACGTTGAAGGTAGGACCGAAAGCGGCCATCTGATGGACAATGCTCTGGGATGCGCTTACCTGCGGCGTCAAGTTGGTAAACGTCAGGCCATTACTGTAGGCGATGGAATAAGCCGTGGCCCCTTTAACCGTGGCGTTGCCGATCTGCGATCCATTGCCGTAAGGTGTGGATGGCTGCGCAATTGTCGCCGGGTTGAACTCTCCCCGGACCACCAGTGGGCCCCCTCCGGAGGGATCGGCCCCGATGGCGTAAAATGTAAAATCGCTGGCGGTTTGATCGATCATGGCCGATTCCCCGGACGGAATCACTCCGATGTTGCGCCAGGCGTTGGTCACGCCATCGCTCGCAGCGAGCATGTAACCGTAGTAGACACTGTGGGCAGCGGCTGGATCGATCCAATACAAGCCGCCGTATAAGCAAAAAAATCCACCCTGCACTAGTTTGTTGAAGCAAGCCGTACTGGTGCCGTTATCCGGATAACTCGGCGACGTGCTCTCCACCGCAGCCATGCCTGCGTATTGCAGGGACACGGTCGAGCTGTCGGTAGGCGCTTGATGCCTGCGCACCATCACCGCGAAATTATTCGCACACCAATAGAGGTTGGCCCCCACTGGCGGCGCGCCTGAAATAGAGAGGTGTTTGCCATCCGCAAAAGATGAAATGACAAACTCCTGCGACGTGGTGGCCGCGGGCGGGGTGATGCAGGCGTCGTCTTTGGTTGAAAGGCGGATGCGTCCATTGCCCCCGTCGATCCAATACAAACTGAAAAGATGGCCGGCGTCCCAGGAGACGACGCCCGCGGGGTCAGTCGATGCGGCTGGATGCGCAGCCAGTTCCTCCCGCCTCATGGCACGGTGGCTGGTCGGCATAAGAACATCGGCGCGGCCAGAGTGCGGAGAAGACTCCTGAACATTGAATCGCGGCGTGGTGTCCAGCAGCCAGGGGAGAATCCCGTAACGCGTGGTATCGGCCTGTCCGGCGATCTGGGCGGCGCCCTTGGCCTGGCTGCCCAGCGTGATTGTCTGGATCTGGCTGGCACAGGAGGCTCCGCCGTTCAAAGAAAGACATACGTCTACCTGCCGGTTGGCGGGTGCCGGCGAGTTTACATAGCCCTTGAAGGTAACCGCCAGTTGGTCGAGGCTCCAGCTTTGACCGTAATCGGCCCTTCCATAACCGCCGTTCCAGGCATTGCCATTGGTCATTGGGGCGCGGATCACCAGCCAAGCGGTGCTGTTGCCCGTTGTTGCGGATGCGGCATCGTCCGTCAGCACGCTGCAAGGGTCGGCCCACGGTCCCGCGGAGTCGCAGGGCATTTGGCCTTGGTTATAGGCGGTTCCAAAGGGCATTTTGGACCAATAGCCCCAGTTCTGGCCGCGCAGGCCGATCCGGTGCAGCAGGACACCGGTCAGAGGATCGACGAAAGACTCGGGTGCGAGGCCGCCAATGGATTCGGGCCACGGCTGATCTCCGGGATGGGTGGCATCTTGCAGCCACGGATCCGCGTAGGTGCTGCCCACCGGAATGTTCGTGGTCTTGAAGGTGAAAGTAGCGGAATCCGTGCCGCACTGGACGCGTCCAAAATGGGGCGTGTAGGCTTGAAGGGCCCGTGAGAAATGCCTCACGCCGGCGTACGGACCAGCCGTAACCAACTCCGCCGAACGTTTGCCGATCACCGCCAGACGCGTAGGTCCGCTGCTGAGGTTACCGGGACGGTTGTCCTGGCCGGAGCCCGCGAAAATGGCGGGGTCCGTATCATGCACCAGCGGCGACAAGGAACTGGATTCGCTCACCTGGATGATGCAGGGGTTCTGGTCGGGCGCCGTATAGCCGATGACCGCCTGCGTGGCCGTCGTGCCGATCACGTGCAGATCCCCGATAGCTCCGAAGCATACCCCATACGAAGCGATCAGAAGCGCGGATAGTTCTTTCATCGTCGCCTGACCCGGCATGGTTATCTGTAAGGCGGTCTATTCAACGCCATCGACCTGCTGGCATCCAGGGTTCCCGGCCGGAATTGCGCCGCGGCTTGGGCAGACGGTGGCGAGGCCCCAGGGTGCGCCGATTCGGCCTTCAGGGCTGCAATCTGCGCCGTGGTAGCACGTTCGAGGGCGACACATAAACCCGCCAGCATCGGAAAGTAATACATATAGGCGTTACTTGCGAAGACGGCGGTGCCAATGAAAGCGATGAGCGAGAGCCGAAGAGCGAAGGCCATCTGCCCTAAAGACGATAAGGTCGGATATTGCCGGGCACGCTTCTCGGTTGAGAACGCAATCTTTAAACAGAACAGCATCGCCAGGCAATACAGAAACAGACCGGGCAGCCCTTCTTCGCAGGACAATTGGGTAAATGTATTATGGGTTTCGTGCCAGGCGTTAAAATTGGGCCGCCCGCCAGTCGCCTCGATAAAGCTGGCGTTGGCGACCGCGAACATCCCCGGTCCCACACCCAGCAAGGGATGGCGAATAGTCAACTGCACACTGGAAAGTAACAAGTCCTTCCGCAGTTCCATGGATTCTATGGCAGACTGCTCGGAATCCGACAAACGCACCGGCGTGGAGGAGCTGAACATGGTTCTGAACCGGTCGAATGCGCTGCGCGACGACCAGGTGACCGCAATTACCGAGAGAATCAGGGCGGCCATACCCACCACCAACTTTTGGCTGACCCGCAGCGGCACAAAATACATCAGGAACATCACGGCCAGGGTTACCAGACCCCCGCGCGACCCTGTGGCCGCCACCGTGACGGGAACGCATAGCAGCATCACCAGGCAAGCGAACCTCAAAGGCGACATACCCGGCTTGGTCCGCATCACTAAAAGGCAAAACGGCACACCCATCAACAGCATCAGGGCCAGGTAGTTGGCATTCCCGAGCGTGCCCCCCAGCAGGGACATCCGTCCGCCCTGCACGCGGCCCATCAGCAGGGTGAAGACCTCAATGAACACAGTGGCCGCGGCCAGCGTGTACATGATCCGGCGGCACTGTTGTAATCCCTGCACGGCGGATGCGATGATGACGAACGAAAAAAGCGATAGCAGCCAAATATCCCGTAGCGTTCTGACGCTTCCTCCGCGCCAGATACTGAAGGGGATACAAACACACATCCAAAGCGTGAAGGCCATCAGGGTGACGCCGACCTTCGAGAAAACGGCACGTATATTCCCGCCGAACAGCAGCGTCGCCAACAGCGCGAGACCCACGATAATTCGAGCCCAATGCACCGCCGACCCCGTGACCATATCCATGATCTCCGGAAAGCGGCCATACACCACAAATACGAAGACAATTGTGAGATAGAAGGCGGGACGAGGGCGAGGCTCAACGGCCCACCCGGCCCGCAAAGCAGGCATGGCATGATTTGCGAATTGACCGCCGCGCAGCGGTTGGGTGGGGGGCGGAGTCATGGCATCGGCCGTGGGTGGTTCGTCGCTTCAGCTTAACATCCGGCAGCGGCGAGCCTGCGCGCCACCGCTCTGCTGCATGGCCGGATGGGCCTTGCCGCACGCGTATAATGAAGGGTCGCCTTTGCTTCCGAAACGCTACATCTTCAATCACCGCCCTACCACCCGCGGAAAATCGCCCCTGCCGGTCTGCCGTGAAAATCTGGTGCTGGCCGAGATCGCTCCTCGCTTGAACCCTTACTACATTCGCGTCACTCCCGGGTCGCGATATATGCGGAGCACGCGCTTGCCCACCGTGGTGGGAAGCGCCGGCGGCCAGTGAGGCATGCCCCACCATGTCCGATTTGCGACGGCGCCTGTGTTCCTTCTACCATCCCGGGCCTGCTAAAGTGCTGCAATTGTGGTTTCATCACCGCGGATGCTGCCTTGTCGCGCGAACAACTACTGCAGTTGTACAGCCCCGCCTATTTCCAAGGTGAGGAGTACCGCGATTACGTCGCCGAACGATCGCTCTTTGTAAAGCAATTCCAGCTACGGCTCAAAAAGTTGCTGAACTATGTGCCCACGGCGCATCGTAAACGGTTGTTCGAAATCGGCGCGGCCTACGGCTTCTTTCTCGACCTGGCGCGCAGCCACTTCGATGAAGTCGGCGGGATCGACCTGTCCAGCCATGCGGCAGCCTATGCGCGCGACGTAGTTGGCGTCTCCGTCGCCGCCGGCGACCTCCTCGAATACCCCATCGAGGGCCCCATCGACGCCATATGTATGTGGGACACCATTGAGCATCTGGCGCATCCCACGTTATACATCGAAAAAGCTGCGTCGCTTTTGCGCCCAGGCGGTGTGCTGGCGATCACTACCGGAGATATCGGCAGCCCGCTAGCCCGTTGGCGCAAGCAGAAATGGAGACAGATCCACCCTCCCAGCCACTTGCACTATTTCTCGAAGGATACCTTGCGCTTGCTGTTGGTAAAGTACGGCTTGGAAGTCTGCTACACGGGATACGCCGGCTGTTACCGCAGTGCCGACACCATCGCCTACATTGTGCTTTCGCTAAAACGCGGCATGCCCGCGCTATACCGGAACCTGAAGGCGACAGGCCTGTTGAATTGGAGCTTCTATTCTAACTTTTACGATATCGTGTACGTGATCGCAAGAAAGCGATAATGCCTTTCCGCCAAGGCGATCAGCGCGGTCCCACGATACGCCAGGCGTTCGGCCCGCTCAAAACTGAGGTTTCCATTAGAGACGTGCCTTGTGGCCCGCTTAAGAACCAGACTTGGCTGCTGCCGGACACAGGGTCCTGCCAGACCACGTCCGGATGACCGTCGCCATCAAAGTCTGCAACCGAGGCAATCCGCCATGAGTTAGAGTCCGTCAGATTCACCGCGCTTTCCACGACATTTCCCTGAGGGCCGCCCAAATACCAGATCTGCACGGCACCGCTCACGGGATCCTGCCATACCAGGTCGGGCTGTCCGTCGCCATTAAAATCGCCGGCGGCTGCCACATGCCACGTATTGCTCATGGTCAGATTAGCCGAGGCCGTCACCGTGGTTCCTTGCGGACCGCCCAGATACCAGATTTGCACCAACCCGGATACCGGGTCCTGCCAAACTAAATCCGGATAACCATCCCGATTGAAATCTCCGGCCGCCACAATGCGCCAGGAATTCCCGTCCGTGATGACTGCGGAGCCCAATACCGTGGTGCCGGGAGATCCCAGGAACCAAACCTGGGTGCTTCCCGAGCCGGCGTCCTGCCACACCACATCGGGGTAACCATCGCCGTTGAAGTCCGCCACAGCCACGATTTGCCATGAATTTCCTAGGGAGAGGGCCGCGGCTCCGACAGGCGCAACTTCTTGCGAGCCGTTTAAGAACCAGACCTGGCTGCTACCGGAAACCGGATCCTGCCAAACGATGTCCGGATGGCCGTCGGCATTGAAATCGTCTGCCACCCGGGCTATGGATACGTTGGTAAGGGTGAATACGCAACTCAGGGAGCCGGCCGTCGCGGTTACCAAATAACTGCCCGTGACCGCATTAGCCGTAAACGGCGGCGCGGCCGCTACGCCTTGGGCATCGGTCGTGACGGTGACCGTAGCGTTGCCGGCGAAGCTTCCGCTGGGGCCCGTAGACGGAGCTGCAAATGTCACTGAAATGCCGCTGAGTGGATTTCCTCCGGCATCCGTCACAGTTGCCTGGATCGGAAGGGGGTAAAGAGTATTCACTGCCGCGCTCTGCCGGACCCCCGTGCTGGCGGTCAGCAGTGTGGGGAGACCCGCCATGTTTGCTGTAGTGAAAGACCAGGTAGCGGAAGGCGCCGTTCCACCGGAATTCCGCGCCGCGATCTTCCAGTAGTAAACGGTGTCGATGAGTAGCGCGGGCGCATTGTAGCTGGTGCCTGTAATATTGGCTACCAGAGCGGGCGACGCGGAAGTACCGAGGTAAACATCATACGACGTTGCGCCGCTTGCCCCGTTCCAACTCAGTACCGGCGTCGTGCTCACCTGTATAGCTCCGTTTTCCGGCGAGAGCAATGTCGGAGCCGCAGGCGGCAGCCCGAAGAGACCGTATACGGCGAGTTGCGTCTGAGTTCCGACATATACCTTGCCATTGGCAATGGTAGGGACGGCAAACTTTACAGCCGGCCCAGGGGCCTGCTCTGCGTTATTGGAAGTGTTGAACAATTCATTGGAAAGATTCGTTGCGTCATAAGCATGCACTATGGTTGAGGCTGAATCCTCTTCGAGCGCCCAGACAATCCCATCCGTATTGCCGTTTGCCGAAATCGACGGCGTCGAACCGGGAAAGGAATAGGTCTCCTGCGAGGTCGATTGCGGTGACGTCGATAACAGGCCACTGGTAGGATTCAAAGTAAATGCCTGGAGCGCATCATTCGTGCCCCCACAATACAGGAAGTTGTTCCAGAACGCCGGCGTAGCCCAGAAGCCGCCTAGCCCCGAAATCAATTGAACGATCTGGGTGTCGCCGCCGCTGTTGTAGTGACCCATCGAATCCCGGTTCACCAGATACAGCGATCCCTCCTTGCTCGCCTCCACCAATAGATGTTGATGGGGCGATCCTGCCGGCTGATCGGGCAGCAGAATGACGCCTCCCGAGCCGAGATCGATGTCGTCGGCGGATAGGATCAATTGGTTAAATGGCGTGAAATAGTCGAGGATGGAAACATTTCCGCCGCTCGGAGGACCAAACTTCAAGATACTGTCGCCTGCGTCCGGCCCTGCTGTGTTTAGATCGAAAGTTCCATTTCCGGTCGCCAGAAAAACATTTCCACTGGCGTCGGCCGCGGGTCCCGAGCCGCTCTGCCAGATGCCTCCATCGTCTCCATTCGGCGTTGAGTTCCACACGGCGGCCTGCTGCAATGACTGAGCATTGTAAGCCATCATCCAGCCATGAAAGGGACGGTTGTCGCAATGCGAAGCAAATGATACGTAAACCATCCCATTCACCAGCAGCAAACCTGGCCGCTGGTTGTTGGTCAGCGGATTGAACGCGACCTGCCCGCCGGTGGAGCCGTCTCCCGTGCCCGGCACACTCGCCTGGATGACCACCGGGCCGCCGAATTTTTCCGCCCCGCTGGCGATATCCAGTGCATGCAGCCGCTGCAAGAATGCGCCGTTCTCTTTGGTCTTGGCAACCACATACAGAGTGTTAGAGCTTAAATCGATCACGGGCGTGCCGGTAATGCCGACTTCTGGAGAAATATCCGTGCAATCCAAATCGTGAACACTATCGACCGTCGTGATTCCCGCCGCCGGGTTAATGAAGCTGACGTGCCAGAGTGGATTGGCGTTCGCGCCAATATTATTGTCGGCGTCGAAAGCGTAGACGCTGTCGTGTTCCGTAGCGGCAAATACGACGTTGTGCGTACCACCCGCGATTGGCAAACTTGAAACATAGAGCGGCTGAGCATAGGCTACTCCGTCCAAAGGCTGTACGAACAATCTGCCGAATTGATTCGCATTCAGGTTTGCCGGAGTCAGCATCCACTCGCTGAGGTTCTGACCGTCTCGCGCATTGTCATTGCGGAACGTAGTAACGTTCACCTGAGCTTGAGTGGTGAAAACTGCGGTCAGAATGCCGCTCGTGAAGAAGATCGCCTGGCGGATCAACCGTCCTACACTATTGTTTTTCATTATTAATTTGCCGTACCTGATTAATTTGCCGTACCTGCGGAAATGACTCTTACATTCACGGGGATCGATAAAGGGTCGTTCCTGGCGCCCGCCGCATGTACCACGATTTGGCCCGCGTAAGTTCCTGCCTTCAGATTGTGAACATTGAGGGAGACTTCAAAAATCCGGCCGCCGTCACCACTCTTCTTTACCGACAGCCACGGCACTGCCTGCGCGCTGGGGGCTGCCGTGAAGTCCATGCTCGGATCGTCGCTTCCCAGGTGCAAGAACTTCCGCTCTAGTTTCGTGGATTTTTCTTGCACTACCCATTCCAAGCTGCTAGGTCCCGCGATTCCCGGTTGTGGACCGGCCTCCTGTGAAATTGTAAATACCTGGTCGCCCACCGCTATCGAAGTATTTCGGGAATGAAAACCCAAATTGGGTTGCACGACATATTGCAGAGCCGCGGCGACATTTGATCCCGGGGGAAGTACCGATACGCTCACCCACTCGACTTTGCTCTCCGGGCTTATCGCACAGTTCCACTGATCGGCACGGAAGTCCAATTGGGTGACCGCGCCTGAATACGGAACGGCTGCCTGGGACGACGGAAAATCGACATGGCAACTCGCGCCCGAGTCTTGTCCGCTGGCCACACCCATGGCAAACACCGCGGTACCCAACAGAAGAAACCATACAGGCCTGTACTTTGGCAGCCAGAGTGCCATCAGCACATGATAACGCAATCGTTAGTGAGCCCGCCCATTCGCATTAGAATGAAACCATGGATGGGCAAGTTGAGGGCGGCGGTCCCCGATTGGTAAGTATTGTGATTCCCGCCTATAACGAAGAACAGAACGTTCTCCCCTTGTACCAGGCAATACAGTCGGCGTTCAGCGGGCCACAGGCGATCGAAGTAATCTTCGTAGACGACGGCTCGACGGATGGCACCGCGCAATGTATCCGCGCCCTTCGCGAACAGCATCCGGACCTTCGATTCATTCGTTTCGGCCGCAATTTTGGACAGCAAGCGGCATTATGGGCGGGCCTTGAGGCAGCCCGGGGAGCCGCCGTAATTACGCTCGACTGTGACCTGCAGCACCCTCCCGACCTGCTCCCGCGAATGCTGGAGGCATGGCGCCAAGGCGCAAGAGTGGTGCAAATGGTTCGCACCCGGACCGCCGGCGCGGGCTTTCTAAAGCAACTCACTTCCCGCCTGTTTTACCGTTTTATAAATCTGCTGAGTGAAACCCCCGTACAGGATGGAGCCGCCGATTATCAGCTTCTCGACCGCGCCGTGGTGGAAGCGGTGCTACAGTTCCGGGACCGTAATCCGTTCCTGCGTGGATTGGTAGGATGGCTGGGCTTTCCGGTGGTCAGTATACCGTATGCCGCGCCCCGGCGCATGGGCGGCAAGAGCGGCTACACCACGCGCAAAATGCTAAGACTATCGGTCCAGGCAGTGACTGGCCTTTCTTCAAAGCCTTTGCGGTTTTCGTTCTACTTCGGCCTGTTTAGCGCCGCGCTCTGCGCCATCTATGCGGCTTTCGCCGTAGCTGCGCTGGTTGCCGGCAGGACCGTGCAGGGTTGGACGTCCGTAATCGTTTTAGTGACATTCATCGGCGCGGTACAACTTCTGACCATCGGCATCGCGGGCGAATATATCGCTCGCATTTACGAGCAGACCCGCGGCGTGCCGCGTTATGTAATCGTGGAAGCCGACGCGGAGAACGACCGGACTGTCGCGGCGAGGCAATCCAATCGCGCTCGCTCATGATTTGCGTCCGTATGTGAGGCCTCCGCGCAGCGTCCACCGCGCGCAAGCCTCAGCGTGCGCCCACGATCCGCCAGGAGTTCGGTCCACTCAAGCTGACCGTACCGATCTGTGTGGTGCCTTGTGCGCCGCCCAGCAATTCGATCTGACTGCTGCCTGACACCGGATCTTGCCAGATCAAGTCCGCAACTCCGTCCCGATTAAAATCGGCGATTGCCACAACGTGCGATGTACTGGCAGTCAGATTGACCGCCGACTGCAGCAAATTGCCTAGCGCGCCAGTCAAATACCAGATTTGCACCGTGCCGCTTACGGGGTCCTGCCATAGCATGTCGGGGTGCCCGTCGCCGTTCAGATCGCCCGATCCCACAATACGCCACGAATTGTAAATAGTTAAATTAGCCGCGCTTTGAACGGTGGTCCCCTCTGGCCCACCCATGAACCATATTTGGGTCCAGCCGGACACTGGGTCCTGCCAGATTAGGTCCGGACGGCCGTCGCCGTTGAAATCCGTCGCCCCTACAATGTGCCATGAATTGGGACCACTGATACTGGATGCCTGCAGCAACGTGGTCCCCGTCGCGCCGCCAAGAAACCAAATCTGACTGGCTCCTGAGACAGGATCCTGCCAGACGATATCCGGGAACCCGTCGCCGTTGAAGTCGGCGACGGCCGCTATTCGCCAGATATTGTTTGTAGTAATGGTGGCCGCCCCTTGGAAACTTGTACCTTGTGCGCCGCCTATGAACCATACCTGGCTAAACCCGGATACAGGATCTTGCCACACTACCTCTATGTTCCCGGGCAGAGTAGCCACGCCGGCCGTGAAATTGCCGGTCTGATTGGATCTCACATTGTTGAATGTCTGGTTAACCGGAGTAAAACTGTTTCCTTTTAAACTAGGCGTGGCCGTGTATGTGCCCGACGCCAGTTCGTTGAATGAGTAATTCCCGGATGCATCGGTTACCGCCCAACCACTTGAATTCCCACCGAGCATAACAATCACCCCGCTCAACGCCCCCCCCCCGGTAAGGGCTATATTACCGGAAATGGAGTAAACCGCTAAAGCGGTGAAACTGGCATTTTGATTCGCATTCAGGTTGCTGAAGGTCTGGCTGGACGGACTGAAAGAATAGCCGCCCAAAGAAGGCGTCACGGTGTAGGTATCGCCTTCAACTAAATTATTTAACAGGAAGTTCCCATTGGAATCGGTCGCGGTTGTTGCGCCTGCCGCCCCGCTCATCGCGATCGCCACTCCGCTCAACGGTCCTCGGTCCTGCGTGGTCACTTGTCCGGAGATGGAATATGCGGACGGAACGATTTTCGCCAGGAAAGCGTTCTCGCCCCCGGGAGCAGCCTGCTGCATGGCCCCCGCGGTTGTCGGAAAATTGTTAGAGAGCGTGTCGCCTGTCGCGTACACCAGCCCGGTAGGGTCCAAAGTAATGCCAAGCACCCGATCGTCTCCGGAGCCCCCCAGATAGCTGGAGGTCAGTAGCACCGTGGCATTCGCAGACAGGTGGGCAATAAAGGCGTCAAAGCTGCCTCCGGCCACGGATTGCCACGCCCCGGAAAGTGGAAAGTTGGTGGAAGAGGTGTACCCTCCCATCCAGACGTCGCCCGTGCTGCCCACCGCCAGCGAAGTGATCGCGTCGGAGCCGTTACCGCCTAAATAAGTGGCGTACAGTAAAGTACTGCCGCCAGGACTCAGCTTGGCGACGAAAGCATCGTAATTCCCGGCCTTCGCCGGCTGAAGGACGCCATCGGTAGTCGGGAAATCGGAAGAGTAAGTGGTCCCGCCCACATAGAGGTTGCCGCTCGTGTCAATGTCTAAAGCGAAAGCCTGGTCCTGGTTGCTTCCGCCAAGGTACGAGACCATCGTCCAAGCGGTTCCATCCGCGCTCAGGCACGCTATCAATCCGTCGCCTTCGCCGCCATAGGTTGGTTGTAATGCCGCGTGCGGGGCCAGGTTAGGGGAGTCCGTATATCCCGCAATACAGGCATGTCCTCCTGCATCTATGGCGATGGCTGCGGCTTGGTCGTTCCCTGACCCTCCGAGCAATGTCGAATAGACCGCTGCGCTGCCTAGCGTGTTCAGTTTCACCACAAACGCATCCGCGAATCCACCCCCATAGAGCGTCTGTGCAGCGCCTGGGGTAGTGGGAAAGACTGACGCTGTAAAGCCGCTCACATACGCATTGCCAGATGAATCGATGGCAATTCCAGTTCCCGTCTCTTGTCCCGCTCCCCCGATGTAAGTGGCGTATACCAAAACTCCCGCTGCATTCAATTTGGCGGCGAACGCGTCCGCAATACCTCCGAACACCGTTTGCCAAGCCCCCTTAGTCACTGGAAACTTGCCTGCCTGGGTGGTGCCCGCAATGTACACGTTGCCGGATGCATCTGCTGCGATGGCCTGCCCGGAGGCGTCGCCGCCGCCCATCAGAATCGTGTTGTACAGAAGATCTCCGCTCCTGTCGAATTTCATAACGAACGCTTCCTTGTTGCCGTTAACCCCGGGTCCTAGGCTCGGAAACCCGATAGAGCCAGTCGTGCCCGTCATATAGACGCCGCCGTTACCATCCGTGGCCATAGCGTAGCCTGCATCGTAGCCCGCACCGCCAATATAAGTCGAGTAGGATAAAACGGGATCGATCCAGAGAGGCAGGTGGCGATCGTAGGGCCCTAGCTCAAAGCCTGCCGTTAAGCCCTTCAAGCGAAGCGCAATCTGAATATTTGTGCGCCGGCCCGCAATCTCCTGCCAGGCCACTGGCCGCCGATGCTGGATCTTACCGGCCCTGGTCTCCAGTTCTAAATTCCCCTGCTTGTCCATTGAGATGCGGCTCGCACCGCGGAAACGTAACCGAATTTGCCCTGGATCGGTTCCGGCGGCAGCCTCAAACTCGTACTCGAGGTCCACTCCCCGGGAGCACCACATCAGGTCGATGCCGGCATAAATGCTGTGGAAACGAACACGTTCGTAATGCGGGATTGCGGAGTGCCAGCCGCTCGAAAGACCGCCACGATAGTAATTTGTGACCGAAGACAGCGGCTGCTCGCCCTCAACCTGGGCCAGCGCCCGCCGCCCCAGAAGCTCGATTCTCAGCGGCGCTTCACCTTCCATGCCGGCCGGAAACCGGTAAGTGGCGCTTCCGTCCCGCTGCAACAGAACTGCATATCCAGGCCCCCTGCCTACGAAGGCGACCGATGCATTCGCCTGACCCCGATTTGCCTCAAAATAAGCGTTGGACCTCACATTGTGCGGAGAAACCAGTGCACCAGCCAACCCCGCTTTAGCGCCCGTTAATAGAAGCAGTGTATAAGATAAGCGCACTCCCCTTAATCGGCGCTTTTTCCCGGAAACTTAATGCCTATCCCCTATTCACCATCCAGCGTGCCGGTTTCTCCCTCAGCTAACGCGCAGATCTCCCTGCTGACCCTTTCCACCAGGTAGGAACTTGCGGCAGGGTGCAGCCATTGCGACAGATCGTCGCCGATTCCGCGAGCCAGTTCCAACGCGGATAGGTGAGGAGCGCTCGCCAGGGCCGTGGATGCGAACTGGGCCATGGCATCCACATATTTCTCGGGATCGTGGTTTTTCAACGACTGCCTGCCCCTTTCTCCCATGGCCCGATAAACTCCGGGATCCGCAAGAAAGGCGCGTAGATGGGCTTGAATGTCTTCGATTTCGCGTTCCGGCCGGACAAAGGCGGTAGCCTCCTCGGGCAGCGACGCGTACCAGCCCGTGCGGGCGACTAGCGTCGGCAAGCCGTAGTCCCAGAACTGCACCTGGCTTAGAGATGCCTCCCCCATGGAGGGGTACCGCAGGTTGATCGCCAGGTGCGCGGTGCTCAGTTCCCGCTCCACCTGTTCGTCCTGCAGAAAGCCGTATAGATTGACCAGGGAGCTCAACCCCAGCCTTTCGATTTCCAAGCGGATGTGACTCTCGTCCCAGAGCTGCCCACAAATATCCAAACGGAACTGGTCCCGCTCCCTAAGGCCGGCCAGCGCCGCCAGCACCGTGCCCAGACGCCGGTTCCGCCCCAGATAACCAAACACTACCAGACGGTAGGGCGGGCCCGGTGCGGCCGCGCGTGCAGTCATCCAGCCGCGATAACGGGATTCTTCGGTAGCTGCATACGGGAAATCCAGGACAGCCGTGGGGCAGGCAGGGTTCTCGCCAAGATCTTCGAGTGCGCGCCTGGAATGTGTGATCACCCCTAGCGCACCCCAAACCGCCTCGCGCGTGAGGGGGAACCGCTGCGCCATAGCTTCGGCTCCGATGCCGCCGGTCCGGAACGCTTCCCCGGCGTGCCGCCCTTGCGGGCCATACCACCGTTCCAGCGCTCCCAGGTAAGCTTCTGGATTCTCCTGTAGGCGCAAAAAGACCATGGCAAAGAAGTCATGCAGACAGAGATCGTGCAACACCACAATACCGGCGTGCTGCCGGCTGACTTGCCAAATGCCGCCGTGAATAGCGCCCTGATTGCCCAAGTGATAAATGGAGACGTCCGCATCGTTGAGCGCGCGCCAGGGTGGATTGTCCCGGTGGTAGCTGGCCACTTGAACAATCCCGCTCAGGTCCGGCGCGACCTGCTCCTGATCGGTCCATGCAATCACCTCGTGGCGACTGGCCAGTATCGGCAGAATCTGGGCCGCGTAATAGGCGATCCCGCTGTGGGCAGGCAAGAGGGGCGAGAACCAGTTAATCTTTAACACAACAGCTTATCCACCACATTTTCCCAACTGATCTTGAGATCCTGATAGCGCTGCCGTCCCGCCTCCCCCATGGCTGCCGCGCCTGGACGATCCGCCCACAAGGCGTCCATTCGCTCGGCCAGCGACTGTGGCGTTGCCTCGGCAATCAGACCAGTCTGGCTATCCGTCACGAATTCCAGCGGACCCCCCGAGTCCGCGCATGTGATTACCGGCTTCGAAGACAACATAGCCTCCAGCGTGACGTACCCGTAATCTTCATCCACCGGCGGAAAAATGACGCCCACGCTGTTGGCGTAACACTCGCGTTTCCGCTCTTCCGACACCACCCCCAGCCATTCCACCCGATCGCTCACCCGGAGCTCGCGCACTGTTTTCATGCACTCGATTTGCTGCGCTTCATTGTCGGCTTCCCCGGCGAAGCGCACCTGCACCGGCTCACGGCAAAGTGCCAGTGCCTGGATTACCAGCCATTGCCGCTTTAGCGGATTGATGCGGCTGGGGAAAAAGAAGTAATCCCGGGCCGGACCTTTGTAGAAAAGCGTGGCATTCGCGGGAGGATTGTACAACGGCTCCGAGTCGATCCCGGAGTATCGCCGCAGGCGCTGCGATACGTTTCTGGACAACGTGTAGATCGCCTTGGCTTCCGGAATCAGACCGCGATCCACGCGGCGAATCGCCTCCCGCACCACCCGGCCGTCCGCATAGTGGATCAAGTCCCCCGCCGCCGGATGTTCCCAAAGTTCGTAGGCCGTGCGATGTTGGTGCAGCAACCACATGACTTTGTGCGGATGCCGGACCAGATAGGCCGGGAATTTCAGCCCGATCACCCGATCGATGCGAATACCGCAGGTTTCCGTTACATCGAGCAGCCTGCACGCCAGCATTTGCTCCGGAATGCGGGATGGCGGACAGGACTGGAATGGTATGGTCACGATCTCGGCCTCATGGCCCGCCGCGCACAGCGCGCCCTGTAAGCTATCGGCAAGAATCTCCGCTCCGCCGCGCACGAACGGCACGCCCGACGTCAGGATCAGGACCTTCACGCGAGCAGCCTCTCTAGAACGGTGTCCCAACCGATCCGCAAGTCGCTGTAACGCTGCCGCCCGGCCTCGCCCCATTGCCGCGCACTCTGGCGGTCCTCCCACACTTCATCCATGGCGTCCGCCAGAGCCTGTGGCGTAGGTTCACAGATCATGCCGGTCTTCCGATGGACCACGAATTCCAGCGGACCTCCCGAATCGGCGCATGTGATCACAGGCTTATGCGCCAGCATGCCTTCCAGCGTGACATAACCGTAGTCTTCGTCCACCGGCGGGAACAGCACGCCCAGGCTGCGCGCGTAAGCATCCCGTTTAGCGGCTTCGGAAGTTTTACCCAGCCATTCCACCCGGTGTTGTACGTTGTTCCTGCGCGCCAGCGTCATGCAGGATTCATAGTAGCCGGCTTCCATGGTCGAACCCGAAAAACGGATACGTACCTTGGTCCGCGTTTGCCCCAGCGCTTCAATCGCCAGCCGCTGCCGCTTCAGCGGGTTCACCCGGCTCGGAAAGTACAGGAAGTCTTCCGCGGCGCTTCCGTAAAACTCCGGCGCATCCGGCGGTGGATGGTAAAGTGGAGCGGCCTCAATGCCGCAGTACGCTTGCAAACGATCCGCCACATTTCTGGAATCCGTGAACAAATGGCGAGCCTGGGGCAGTAGCTCCACATCGGCCCGCCGGATGGCGTCCCTGACCTCCGCGCCATGCGGATGTTTATGCATGTCGCCCATCGGATGTTGCCACAAATCGTAAGCCTGCCGGTGCTGATGAAGCATCCAGACAACCTTGTTCGCGTGCGGTATCAGGTAGGCCGGGAATTTGAGCGCGATCAGACAATCGACCTGCCGGTCGCCCGTGGCCGACAAATCCAGAAGACGGCAGGCCAGCATGTGGTCGAGAATGCGCTGCGGAGGATACCACTTGAACGGAATGGCAACGATTTCGGCTCGATGTCCGGCGGCCACCAGCGCGTTTCGCAATGCAGCGGCTTGAGCTTCGGCGCCTCCATCCACAAATGGGACCCTGACTGTGGCGATCAAAACTCGCAGTCCGCGGCTTTCGGCGCTGCTTCCCTTGCCTATGCCGTGCATTGCCATGCGTGAAAGTTCATCGAGCGGGTCAACCCTTCCAGCCGATAATTGCGTAGTCCTGCGGCCCGTAGAAGCATTCGTTGAAACGGGCGGCTACCTCTCCGCCCGTGCCTGTGTCCACCCGTTGCCGTTCCGGACACGGGTGCAATTCCAGAATCTCAACGCGCTCGAATCCCCCCGCTTCGGTCAGAAACCGCCCGAGCAATGGAGGAATGGGATGGCGGTGAGTCGGATCGAGGTAGAAGTTTCGGGAGCTGACCAACACGTTATTCGGATTCGGTGTCTCAAAAATGGCGGCCCCGCCCGGCTTGAGCACCCGCCTCGCCTCATCCAGTAAACCGAGTAACTGCGGCAACGTCAGATGTTCAATGACATGAAACGCCGTCACCGCCCCCAACGACGCTTCCGGAAGGCTTTGCAAGTGCTCAATGGCGTCCGCTTCCATGGCCGGCAACCCGCGTTCACGGCACATGGATAGAGCTACCCGATTCAGGTCGATTCCGGTGCCTTGCAAGTCGTGTTCCCGCAGCAGCTCCAGCCATTCGCCCCGGCCGCACCCCACGTCTAGAATCGGCATCGACTCACTGCCGACACCCGCCCCGATGAGCATCGGTATATAGAAGCTCAACCGTTCTCTGATTTCCTCCCGGCTGCCGCGGAACTCGTCTTGTAGAGCCGCATAGAGCGCATCTGTATTATGCAGTTCTTCCCGGCTCAACCGCTCGGCCAAGGCCGGACCGCGCCACTCCGGGAATTCCTTTCGCGTCTGCACCAGCAGCGCAATGCGCTCCTCCTGCACGGTTTGCTGCGCCTTGAACCGCGCCATCTCCATGTCCACGCGCATCAGCGCCTGTAGCGGCAAAGCCTCCACCCGCCGCTCCAGGATTTGCGTCCGCGACATGCCGGCAGCCACGGCGGCTTGCTGTGCGCTCCGCTCGCTCCGAAACGCCGTCTCTAGTTGCGGAAGACGTTGCACTTCGGCTTCCAGTTGCTCGACGCGTCGCGACTGCGCTTCCAGTTGCCGGCCCCACTCGGTCTCGCGTTGCTCGGCGCGCTTTAACTCGGCCTCGAGTTGCTGGACATTCTTGGCTTGCCCTTCAAATACGCGCAAGGCGGAATCGAAGGCCCGCAGTGCCGAATATTGGAAGTGTACGATCTGCGGGGTATACCAGAAAAGGAGCCGCTGTACGAGTTTTACTAACCTCGCGCCCATCCGTCCGCGCAGGGTCGGAGGCTCCGGCGGCGTCTGCCCCACCAGCGCGTAGCTGGCCTTCAGCCCGGCGATTGCGGATTGCAGCTCCAGGAAGCCGCTGCCAAGCGGCTGCCCTGTTTCCGGCCGCTCGATCGATCCATTCCCTTCGCGCGGCTTGTATGACCGCTGAATTTCTTCGCGAATTTGCCGCAGGATTTCCTTTTCCTCTCCTAATGGAGCATCCCCCGCGTGCGCCTCGTCACGCATGCCGCACTACTTCACCCTGAGGGGATTCCTGCGCGACCCCGAGCGCGCGGCAATCCGCATCCACCATTTCCCGCACAAGCGCCTCAAACGTGATGCTCGGCGACCATCCCAGATTCGTCTTCGCCTTGGTAGCATCGCCCAACAACAGATTCACTTCCGCGGGCCGGAATAGCGTGGGATCGTTGACCACATAGTTGCGGTAGTCCAGCCCCACTTGGGCGAACGCCAGCTCCACGAATTCCCGCACCGAATGGCTCTCGCCCGTGGCCACTACATAATCGTCCGGCTGGGGCTGCTGCAGCATCATCCACATTGCCTGCACGTATTCTCGCGCATGCCCCCAATCGCGTCTCGCTTCCAGATTTCCTAATGGAATCTGTTTGCTTCGTCCCGCCAGAATGCGCGCCACCCCAGAGGTAATTTTTCGCGTCACGAATTCATACCCCCGCCGCGGCGACTCGTGGTTGAACATAATGCCGCTGCTGGCGTGCAGTCCGTATGCCTCGCGATAGTTTCGCGTCAATTCGAAACCGCAGACTTTGCTGATGCCATAGCTGGAACGAGGGTGAAAGCGGGTCCTCTCGGTTTGCGGAAGCTCCTCCGCCTTGCCGAACATCTCGCTCGAACCCGCAAAGTAAAACCGCGATTTGGGAGCCAGGTCCTTTACCGCCGAAAGCAGGAAGTGGGTGCCATTGATGTTGGTATTCAGCGTCGAAAATTCATCGTCGAATGAGTAGCTCACAAAACTCTGCGCCGCCAGGTGATAGCACTCATCCGGCACCACCTTGGCAACCAGTTGATAGACGCTGGCGAAGCTTTCAAGCGACGCCGCATGCAAGATGATGCGGTCTCGCACCGCATGCAACCGGTTCAACCGGTGCTCCGGATCTTCTAGAGCTACACGCCGCACGGCGCCATGGACATCATAGCCTTTCGAGAGCAGAAATTCCGCGAGATACGACCCATCCTGCCCCGTGATTCCGGTGATTAATGCCTGTCGATTCATAACTCTAGAAATCCGCCCCCGGCCTGGTCGGGAAACCATGGCAACACCATTATAAGCGAGATATCGGCAGCTACGGCTTCGCCCCGCACGTGACCAAAAAGCGGCCCTTCGCGCCCATTCGCCCATGCGGCGGAGCGGTTACAATGGTCCTCAGCGCCGCCCCTCTCCTCGTGAACAAGTGGTCGGCCTCTACCCACAATTCGCCATTCATGCCGGATGAACCCTATAACAGTTCCGCTTCACTAAGAAACACCGTATGGGGCGGCCTGTTGTTTTTGATTCTGATTCTAGCCTTGAATGCTAACCTTTTCCATATCCCGTTTGTCGAAATCTCCGATTACGCGGTGAACTCACTCCAAGTGCAGCAAGCCAGGCATTTCAGATTACTGGTAGGACACTATTCGCGCTTCCACTTTCACCATCCCGGCCCCGCTTATCTCTATATCTTTGGTCTAGGCGAATTCCTCTTTCACGATATCTTACGCGTGGTGCCCGCTCCGTTTAACGGGCAAATAGTGATGACCATCGTTCTGAACGTGGCACTGCTCACCGCCGTATTCTCGATCTTCACCCGGCGCCTCGGCGGCGTCTTCTCCGTCCCACTGGCGCTCGCGGCGACCACGGTAGTCACCGTGATGGTAAATCGCAGCGCTCCTCCTTCCATGCTGATTTCCAATTGGATGCCCGACGTCCTCTTATTCAGCTTCTTGCTTTTTGTAGTCGGCGCCGCTTCCATCCTCGCCGGCGAAACGCGGGACCTGCCTTTCCTTGCGCTTTCCGGCATGCTTTTAATTCATTCCCATGTGGCTCAATTTCTATTTGTCGGGCTCATCGGCATGGGAACGGTCTCGGCCGTCTGCTGGCCGGCCCTGCGCGCGCGCCGGCTGGGCTCCTTCTTGTGGGAACGGCGACGGCACTTCGGTGGTGCTGCCGCCATTTGTTTCCTCTTTGCCCTGCCCCCGGTGCTGGATGCCATCTTGAACCGCCCCAGCAATATCGACGACATTCGCGCCTATCTGCGCCTGCACGCGGAACACAATAGCGTAATCTTGGGCCTTCGTTATCTATTCTGTTTTCTTACGTTCGTTGGATGGCCCGAATCGGTGTTGTCGGATCCCAACGATGGCATTGTTCGCCAAATGCTCTCCCATCCCTCGGCTATGGTTTACTGGGTCGCATTTCTAGCGTTTTCTTCCATCACCGGCGTCCTGGTCTATAGAGATGCTAACCGGCCGCCCCTTCCGCCATTCCTCAAGAACCTCGCCTGGGTGACCATTGCGTCGGGCGCGCTCTTTGTCTTTTGGGGTACCCGGATTACCGGCGGCCTTTTTGCCTTCAACGGCAGGTTTATTTTTTCGCTGCATCTCTTGGCATGGTTCCCCGTGCTCGCGGTGCTTAGCCGTTATCTGACCGGGCGGCGCGGTAGGATCGTTACCGCTTTGGCGGTTGTTTTCACGGTGACGTTAGCTTATGGGCAGCGCCATATCTTGCGTCCCGCCCTCCCGGATATACCGGATGCCGTGAAAGCGGCGCCCAAAATCCAGGTGGCCGGTACCGGAATAATGGAAATTACTTTTCCGCATGACGACTGGCCGTGGGCTGCGTCGCTGGCCAATGCCATGCAGCGCATTGACAAGCGCTTTTGCGTCGACGAATCCTGGGGGTTTATGTTCTCCCGGCAGAACGTCTGTCCGGACCCGTTGCGAACTGCAAAGCTTGAAGTGGCCGCCATAGATGCGTCTGACTGCACGCCTCCCTGCCTGCTGGTCTACCGCGGGAAGAGGTTCTCTGTCAGGTCCCGGCCGGCTTGGCTCAGTCTGCCTCTCGAGATCGGCTTCTCCGATCCCTCCGTTGGCGCGCAAACGGGCTTCAATAACAGCGAGGGCGCCTACTGCTGGACCCGAAAGCATTCCACCATCCGCTTTCTCTTAACGCCCGAGTTGCCCAAAGGGGCCTGCTTCCAGCTCGAAGTACGGGGATTCACTGCTCCT
>Ga0209839_10000098_pt1 | contig 38036 bp, 34 predicted proteins | sample OrgsoiDNA2013050_FD_185800 | JGI IMG/M metagenome (GOLD analysis project Ga0209839, IMG submission 185800) | Permafrost soil microbial communities from the Arctic, to analyse light accelerated degradation of dissolved organic matter (DOM) -... | ecosystem: Environmental > Terrestrial > Soil >... | reverse complement strand
CTTCGAGCGGCTGCAGCCGGTTCTCACGGCCCTGGCCGCCCCCGCCGCCGTAGCCCGGGTGGGGGGCACCGGTGCCGGGCATTTCGCCAAGGCGGTCCATAACGGCGCGTCGTGCTGGAGGAGTACGCCGCCCACTACAACAGCGGACGGCCCCACCGCTCGCTTGACCTTCGAGCACCCGACGACGATCCAGATGTAATCACGTCCCGGAGTACCAACTGACCACGATGGGCCAGACTTTGATCCCACAGGCCCTGACCTTGGCCGGGTCGGCGGTGCAGCGCGGCTGCGGCTGGGCCGGGTTCGGCGTGGTAGGCGATGATCACTTGGCCAGGAGTGCCGTCGATGTACAGGACGCCGGGAACCTGAGTCAGTGCCTCACCCATCGCTCGGTCTGCTCTTCCCAGGTAGGGGGGTGGCCTGGCAGCGGCGTGCGGTGGTCGCTCGGCAGTCCGTCGATGATGACGGTGAGATGGCGCTGGCGGAGCTCAGCGCTGCGCTCGGCATTGCCGAGCCTGATGGAAGCGAGAAGCTCTAGCAGGAAGTCGATGTCGAGGTAGGTGAGACCGGGGCGCAGGGCGCCAGTGGCTCGGACGCGCTCGAAAAGCTCGATGCTGAGCGCCCGCATCCGCTCCGCGATGGTCGTCTGCTCGGCGGTCGCCGTGAAGGTGCCCGCCAGCCGGACAGTGAGCCCGTGGGTGTTGGCGGCCACGATGCGGCGCAGGTAGTTCACGAACGCTTCCCAGGGTTCACGGTCGCTGGACAGAGCCTGCTCGATCTCGGCGACGTAGATCTCCTGGCCTTGCTGGCACAGGGTGCGTAGCAGGTCCTCCTTGCCCGCGTAGCGGTGATACAGCGCCCCGATGCCGACCCCGGCGCGCTCGGCCACGGCCGAGATCGGCGCGGTCGGGTCGGCGAGGAATACCTCCCGCGCCGCGGTCAGGATCGCCTCGTCGTTGCGTGCGGCCTGGGCCTGGCGGCCACGGAGCGGGGCTGAGCGCATCTCGGCGGACATGACCCAACCCTATCAGTTTGAACAGAACAGTCCGCTCTGTTAGAGTCTTGAACAGAATGATTTGTTCAGATAGAACTCTTCGAAGGGACTCTCAGCCCATGACGAGCACGACGGAGACTCACATCGCCGAATCGCGGATCGAGGATTTCCGGGTCGCAGTGCCCCAGGCAGACCTGGACGACCTGGCTGATCGCCTGAGCCGGACCCGCTGGCCGACTGCGCTGCCGGGTGTGGCGTGGGAGCGCGGTGTCCCGGTCGACTACCTGCGCGGGCTCGCCGCGTACTGGCGCGACGGGTTTGACTGGCGCGCTCAGGAGGCCCGCCTGAACTCCTTCCCGCAGTACACCACCCGCATCGACGGACAGCGGATCCACTTCCTGCACGTCAAGTCACCCGAGCCGGCCGCAACGCCGCTGCTGCTCCTCCACGGCTGGCCCGGCTCGGTCGTCGAGTTCCTCGACGTCATCGGCCCCCTGAGCGATCCGCGCTCGCATGGCGGTGACCCGGCCACGGCGTTCGACCTGGTGATCCCCTCCCTGCCTGGATTCGGCTTCTCCGGCCCGGTCACCGAGCCGGGATGGGGGAGCCGCCGGATCGCGACCGCGCTCGCGGAGCTGATGCGCCGGCTCGGCTTCGCCCGCTACGGCGCCCAGGGCGGGGACTTCGGCGCCTTCATCGCCACCGACCTCGGCCGGGTCGATCCCGAGCACGTCATCGGCGCCCACGTCAACGCCGCGACCGTGGGCTTCATCCCGCTCGGCGACATTCCCGAGGAAGAGCTGGCGACGTTCACCCCGGTCGAGCTGCAGCGGTCCAAGCGTCTGGGTAATTTCCTGGCCGAGGCCAACGGCTACTACCAGATCCAGGCCACCCGCCCCCAGACACTGTCCTACGGGCTGACCGATTCCCCGGCCGGCCAGCTGGCCTGGATCGTGGAGAAATTCAAGGAATGGACCAACTCCGGCCACGCCCTGCCGGAGGATGCCATCTCCAAGGACGCGATCCTCACCGATGTCAGCCTGTACTGGTTCACCGGTACCGCGGGATCCTCGGCCAACTCGTACTACGAGACCATGCACGGTAACGACTGGCCTGCCCCGTCCCCGGTGCCGACGGGCGTCGCCGTCTTCGCTGAGGACGTCGCTATCCGCCGCTACGCCGAGCAAAGCAACACCATCGTGCACTGGAGCGACTTCGAGACCGGCGGCCACTTCGCGGCGCTGGAAACACCCGACCTGCTCGTCGGCGACATCCGCGCCTTCTTCGCGGCCCTCGCGTCCTGATCGGCAGGCGGCGTTCCGTTATCCGGGCATCAAGACCTTCTCGGCGGCTGCCGTCCGAGCGCGGGCGGCGTCATCGCTGCCGTGACCGGCCCGAGCTCGCGGGGGCCAGCGCCTCCGCCCGGAGTAAGGCCGCGAGAATACGGGCGTCCTCGCGGCTGAGATCCACCCGGACCACTGCCACCGCGCCCGTGGCGTCGTGCCGCGCCGACGGCTGCCCGTAGGGCTGCGACGGTGGAGCGGGCTACCTCCGGCCAGTCCACGTACCAGGCGCGGGTCTGCGGGTCGAGGAACACGTCGCGCACGTCTCGAACGACAGCCCTTTCAGCGAAGCGCAGTCCCTTCCCGGCGCCCGCGCCTTCAGCGAGGTCTTCTTCACCTACCACAACAACGAGCACCGCCATTCAGGCATCGGCCTGCACACGCCCGCATCCGTCCACGACGGCACCGCCGCCCAGACCGGGCCTGACGGGTGGCTGGCTTTATGCATCGGCGGACGCAGCAAGGGCCTCGCGCACTGTGGCAGCCAAGCCGCGGCCGTTGGACCCGTCGGCATCGATGTCGGGGTTGTAGATCGCTACCTGCAGGCCTACTGCTCGACCCGAGCGCACTGCGACGCTCAGCGCCGACACCACCTCATCCCAGGCGAGGCCGTCCGGCCGGGGATCATCCACGGCCTGCATGATCGTCTCGTCGAAGACGTCAGCGTCGAGGTGAATCCAGAATCCATCCGCCGGCCCCGCGTCGCGCGTCAGGTATCTCACGGCCTCGCTGGCCGCGGGGCCAGCGCCGAGACGCCGAACCTGGTCACGGTCAACAACGCGCAAGTCATCCGGCAGCGGCTGGCAGCCCGCACGTTCCCGGTCGCCAGCGTCACGGCAGGCGAACACCACCACGTCGTCGTCGCGCACCAGCGGCCGCCGGCCCTCGATGTCGGCCACCACGCCGGGGCCGCGGCCGGTTGCGAACGCCAGATCGCTCGCCGAGGCCGCGCCGCTGAGCGGATTGATCTCCGGCTGGTAAAAATCGGCATCGCCGTCGATATACATCAGCCCGTAGCGCCCCCGCCGCCTGAGCGCCAGCATCGTGCCGAGCAGGATCGAGCAGTCTCCCCCCAGCACGACCGGGAACTCCCCCTCGTCGAGTACCGCCGCCACCGCATCAGCCAGCAACGAGGAGTAGCTGCTGATCGCATGAGGATTCATGACTTCCGTACGGGGATCGCGCTCGGCGCTGTAACCGGGTGCCTCGACCCGGCCTGCCCGGCGAGCCGCCAGCCCGTCAGCCAGCCCGGCTCTGAGCAGCACCTCAGGGGCGCGCTCGACACCCAGATGCTCCGGGATGTGCCCGAGAGCGGACGGCGCCTCCACGATCGCGTACCTGAGCATACGGCGCTGCCTCCCGCATCAGTCTTTGCCAGCCGCAGTTCTACGGCGAGTTCCAGCATTCTTCCACCCGACAAGAGACGCTACCTGTCCAAACTGGGAAGCGAGAAGCAGGGCGGGGTCGATGTGTTCACCGGGCAGCTCCCATAGCCCGCCGCTGTCGGTGGCCTCCAGCACCAGTGCCGGGCCCGGACCCGTGCCGGCATCAGGTCGCTGTGCTCCAGCGCCAGGTCAAGAACCCGAGACTGTCGTGGGCCGATCGGCGGGACCGGCTCGGCGGCCTGATCCACGAATATTCCCAGGTTGCATGAGGTGACACAGTATTCGGCACCCACAGGGATGAGAACGGTGCGGATGGCGTGCTCGGGCCGGTGCTTGCTCATCCAGCCAAGCCGCGGGTCACATAACCCGCGGATGGTTCGCTGTGCCCTACCCCCGATAGGTGGATAGCCGACCTAGCCGAGATGGAATTGAATGATTCAGTGTCATCCGGACGGAAGCCCGGTTCGTCTCACCAGTGGTGAGTGCAGGCTGCGGTCAGCGCCAGGCTGATCTGGGGAGTAAAGGTATAATTTCGTGCTATTACGTTCGGCGGTGGCGGGGATGATCTCATCGGACGATGACTATTCGGGCGATAATGGCCGCTGGCCGGTTCGGTGCCTGCTCGCCTCTGTTCCTCCGCCGGACCGGCCTGGCCTGCTCCGAATCGGAGTTCTCCGGCGATACGACCGGGGCGATATCCTGATGCGCGATGGCGAGGCCGGCCAGGACGCGTTCTTGATCACTGACGGTTGTGTCAAGGTCCTGGGAGATAACGCTGAGGGCAACCCGGCGCTCCTGGCCGTGCGGATGACGGGCGACCTGGTCGGCGAACTCTCCGTTCTGGATGGAAAGCCCAGGTCATCGACGGTTCAGGCGGCTAGCCCGACCAGGACCAGGGTCATCCCCGGCCGCGATCTGCTGGCCTTTCTGTCCACCCACCCAGCCACGGCCGCGGCGGTGCATAACAATGTCACGGCCAAGCTCCGCGAGGCAATCCGAGACCGAATTGATCTTAATGGCGCACCGGTGGCACTCCGGCTCGCCAGGGTCATCCTCAAGCTCGGTACCGCATACGGTACAGAGGTACCCGAAGGAGTGCTGATCGGCGCGCCTCTCAGCCAGGCTGACTTCGGCTCGCTGGTGGGAACCACGGAACAGAGCATCCGGCGGGCGCTTGGAACACTCCGGGACGAAGGGCTAGTTCTATCGCACTACCGTAAGCTCATAGTCACCGATATGAACCGCCTTCGGGAAATGGCTCATGGTCGTGCTCCGGCAAGCCGTGATCGGAGGATCCGGTGAATCTCATCCCGCCGGCTGAGCGCCGGATCTGCGTGGTGGTCGATATCGCGAAGTACAGCGCTCATCCCACCACGGACCACCTGGCCATGGCACCGCAACTCCGCAAGGTAACGGAAAGCGCGGTGGTCCATGCCGGCGTCCGGTGGGCCAAGGTCGAGGTACAGAACCAGGGCGACGGCCTCCTTCTGCAGTTGCCGCCGCGCATCAACGAGCCGCAGGTCCTGCCGGGCCTCATTAACGGGCTCTGTCTCGCGCTCCAGCAGTCCAACCGGCGGACGCTGGCCAGCCGAAGGCTGCGGCTGCGGATGGCGCTGACGCAAGGCATCCAGCACCCTGGCCCGACTGGCGCGATCGGCGACGCGCTGATCGTGGCATGCCGGCTTGTCGACAGCCAGTCGGTCCGGGACGCGCTGGACTCTCACCCGGATCGCGACCTGGCCGTGATTGTGTCGGACAACCTATACCTGGACGTGATCGCCCAGAAGTACCCCGGCCTCGACCCCGCCGAGTTCACGGCGGTCCAGGCCGAGATCGAGTCGAAGAGCTTCGCCGCCAAGGCCTGGGTGCACGTGCCCGTGCCCGGTGACTGGCCGCTCGCGGGACCGCGGCTGCTGGATACTCCGGCGGCCCGCAGGATCGCTGCGTTAGGACGCGACGCCGCGGGCCTGCCCGGCGCCGCCCTCGGCGGCATTGTGGGCGGAGTCGCCTGGCAGCACCACCAGGCGGCGCATCCCCCGCGCCACGTGCACGATGGATCCCCGGCCGACCACGCTCATCCGACCGACCACGGGACGCCAGCCGACCACGGGTTGCCGGGTCACCCCGGCGATGCCCACTACGGCGACGACATTCCAGAGGTATCCGAGGCCCACGACAGTCACCATGCCGACGGTGCCTACACTCACGACGTCTACAGCGACGACGCAGCCTCCGACGACACCGGATACGGCCACGGGGCGGGCGGATCCCACTCTGGCTGAGTGGCGCGGCGGGCCGCCGCGCCACTCATCTGCCCGAGGCGGGGTAGCCCATTGCCCAGTCCTTGACGATGGCACCGGCCCGCCGGTCGATCTCGTCCAGCTCCTGGTGGCTGACCATCAGACGGGCTTTCACCTCGGTATTCGACTCCTTCGTCCGGTCCCGCTCGTGCAGCGCGAACTGGACCGCCTCGTGCAAGGCGGCTACCGGGGCGGCCAGCTTGCGGTCGACCTCCACGCGCTGCTCGTCCAGCTCTGCGTAGATCTCGCCCGCGATGGCCCTGGTGATGTCCGTGGCCTCGTCCCGCAGCTTTTGCGAGACCGAGGCAGCGACTGAAGCGACGATCTTCTCGTTTAGCTTGGTCAGCTTGAACAGCGCCCGGATCGCGCCCATCCCGAACAGCGCGGTGATCAGGAAGCCGGGCCCGAATCCCAGCAAGGCGAGCCCTACGGCCAGGCCCAGTTGCGGGATCAGCTCCTTGAGCATCTCCTTGAACCCGAACTGTGCGCCGATGAGCAGCGCCCCCGGGTTGAGCAGTATCCCGCCGGCGATGGCTGCGCCGCGCGACCCGGGCGACGCCAAGAAGTCATCGCCGGCCCCGCCCGCGTTCAGTATGGCGGTACGGATCTCGTCGAGGTTCCTGGCGAAGGCGATGAGCTTCTCTCCTACCTGGTCGTCCAGGTCGCTGGACCGCTGCGCGATGATGTCCGCGAGCTCGCCTTGCTGCCAGTCCTCGGCGTACTGCAGGATCTGGTCGCTGAGCCCGTCGGAGATCTCCTGGACGGCGGCCTCGGCCTGCGCCCTGGCCTTGAAGGGCCGCAGGGTGACCTTGTGGACGCGGTCGATCGCCCGGGCCCATTCGGGGCAAGAGCTGGCCGCCTTGAGGAGCATGCGGCGGGCGGCTTCTTCCACCTGGATGCGGGTGCCGATGAGGTGGGTTTCGATGCTGCGGCCGATCAGCTCCCGCTCCTGGCGCAGCCTGTCCAGCGGGCCAGCCTGGCTCTCATACGCCGCGGTCAGCGCCTCGATGTTCTTGTCCAGGAGCGTGAACACGCTGTCGATGTGGATCCGGGCATCGGCCGAGATCTCCTGTGCCTGGATGGCTGACGGCACTATCTTCACGCGGGCACGGTCGGTAGTGAGAAACTGCTCCAGGCTCTGCTCGAACACGGGCAGTCCCGAGTTGGCGACGCGTTCTGGCTGCCGGTTCTGGCGGCCTTTCAGCGCGCCCTTTGCGTCAACGAAGAACACCCGGTTCTCCCCGAGTGCCCAGTACTCCTTCATCCGGGCCCGGGCATCGGCGGTGACGTCCGCGACGTCATCTTCGTCACCCACCTGATTGATGCGGTTCACCAGGCAGAACATGTTGTCGTGGCTAAATATCTTCAGCTGCTGGTCCACCACCTTGCGCTCGGCCTCGGTCAGCGCCTGCAAGGCGCTGAACACGAACACCACAGCGTCCGCCCGGTTGACGTAGTCCAGCGTGATCCTGCTGTGCTCGGGGCTGTCGTTAAGGCCGGGAGAGTCGATAATCTCCACTCCCGGGCGGCAGAACTCCAGCGGCCAGCAGATCTCCGCCAGACCCCATTTGTTGGGGCCGCCTGACGACGCGCCGACGGTCACGTAGTGGCCCAGTTCGGTGACCTTGATCTCCTGCGGCGCGGGATCCAGGCTGCTGCGGCTCGTGGCGTCGGCCCGGTAGAGGAGCGCGCGCTTGGGCTCGCCCCACCGTACGACGCAGAGCACCGCCGTCGTTGGCGTGGCGGCCGCGGGGAGCACCTCGTCGCCGAGCATCGCGTTGACCGTCGTGCTCTTGCCGGCGTTGAACTCCCCGGCGATCAGGACCCGGAATGTCTCACTCGCCACCCGGTCCCGTAGCTCGGTCGTGGTGCTGACCAGCGACTCCTGTCCGATCGCGGCGACAACGTCCCGCAGTTGGCCGACGATTCCGACGAGTTCTTTGCGAATTCCCTGGAACTGCTCGTACCCTGCCTGCGCGGCCATCTCTAGGCCTCCGTCTCGCTGCGGATCTTGCCGGCTAGCGCCTCGCACTCTGCTCGGAGCGCCTCCCAAGGGCCTGGTCCATCGCCGGCTGCCGGGAGGGGCCCGGCGCCGGTCGGCTTCCACTGTTCCCGCAGCCGGCCGATCTCGTCTTCCTGCTGCTGGTAGATCTCGGCCACCGCCGTGCACACCCGATTGCCGTAGTCGTTCAGGGCCAGGTCGATGAGCCCTGGTAGCCGCTTCCTGATCTCGACTCGCTGATCTTCCGCCAGACTGCGCAGCCTTATTTCCGCGAGCCCCGTGCCCACCAGCGAGGCGGTGATCCCGGCGACTGGCCCGATTCCCGGTATTGCCAGGATCGCCACCAGCGCCACCCCGCTCGGGGTCGTGCGATAGAGCATCCGCCGCCGTCGCAGGCTCCTGAGCTTCAGGCTGCCTGGCGCAGGTACATCCGGCTCGGTGACCGCCATTCCGGCCAGCTGGCCCAGTTGCACGCCGAACCGCGTGTTCAGGGCACCAGACAGCGCGTGCAGGTGGCTGTTGACCTGCTGCCCCAGCTCCAGCCGGACGTGCTGGCCGAGGGCCGGCAGCCTCGTTTCCAGCTGGTAGGGGAGTTCTCGCTCCCACCAGTCCGCAGGATCGGAGATGGCATCGAGCTGGTGCCCCAGCGCACCGAACAACTGGGCGGCGAACCGGTCACGGAACCGCAGGAACTCGGCGAGGACGGCGTTGTGGCGGCTGCGGACGTCCTCCCGGATCTCGTCGAATGCCCGCAGGTCATCGGCGTGGGCGGCTTCCTGCGCCGTGATCGCCTCGGCGTGCCTCGCCTGCTCGCGGGCTGCCTCCTGCGCTGCATTGGCCGCGCTGGCCGCGACCTGGTGCAGGCAGCCCGCGAGCTGTCTGGCGAGCTGCTGCGCTCGCGCCGACCCGTGATCGGTAAGTACCGACCTGGTGATCCAGGTCCGGGCTGCCTGCGCTAGTTCCGGCTCGCCGCCGGCTCCCGGCTGCGCAGGCAGCACGGTGAACGGGGCGCGGATCGCCTGGGCTCTGTCCCGGACATGGTCGAGCAGGCCTGCGCGCTCGTCCTCCTCGACCAGATCCATTCGAGTCAGCAGGATGAGGACATGGTCGGCCGCAGTTCCGGTCTGGAGCAGCTCCTCGAGGAAAATCGTCTCTGTCCTCGTCATCGCGACGGTGGCCTGGACCGGCATGATCACCGCGTCGGCGGAGGCCAGTGCGGCCCAGCGGGGATCGCCGGGATCGCGGTTACCTGGCATTGGGACGCTTATCAGCTCGACGCCGGGCGCCGCGGCCAGCGGGCCCCCGGCGGCTTGCAGCCGGAACGCCAGCACGGGCGGCTCGCCGGCCTGCCACCAGCGGCCTGCGACGTCCGCCGGCCGAGTGCTCCAGCCGCTCTCTGTCTGTGCCTCCAGGTGGTTTTCGCTGCCGGCCGTAATCAGGACCGGGACATCGGCGCCCGGATCGGAGGGCAGCACGTTCCGGTCCGCTAGCTGGTTGACCAGCCGGGACCGGGTACGCGGCGTGGTCGAGACGACGGCGACACGGACCCCCCCGCGTCCCGCATGGGCGGTAATCGCGGCCAGGTCCGTCTCTGCCTTCGCCACCCGGCCCCGCCGGGCGAGCGCCCGAGTGGCCTCAATCCAGTCTTCGAGGGTTCCAGCTGGTAGTTCAGTCATCTGATCCTCCGAACGGATCCGTGGTTTCGACCCGGTCGACGGACAACAGCCGCGCGCGGTCCGCCGCGATCGTGGCCCGGCGCCGCGCCGCTTCGTGGCGCGCTTGCGTGAGCCGGTCATGGCGCTCCTGCAAGGCGTTTTCCGCCGCGTGTTGCGCGTCGTGCATCGCGCGGATCGTCTGGTCGTAGGCCGAGCGGTACCACTGCGCCTGCGCGCGCAGTTCCTCCCGCGTCTTCTCCGCCAGATCCCTCGTGGCATCGGCAAGGCGGTCGCCGGTCATATCGACGAGCTCGCCCGCCGACGCGTTCGCCGCCTCGACCGCCCGTTCTCGGACGGTCGTGATGCTCTCAGCGAACAGGCTGCCGAGTAACCCGCCGACGGCCGCGCCGATGACGGTGCCGAAGCCGGGCACGATGAACGTGCCGATCAGCGCGCCCACGCCCGCGCCGCCGCCCATGGTCACCGCGTCACGGTGGCTGTCTTGGGCGGCGATCGCCGTGGCAGCGTCGAACGTCGCGCTCTGTGTGCTGGCCGTGGCTACCCGCAGCTCGCCCAGGGTGGCCGCAGCCGGGGCCGCGTCAATCCGCTCCAGCCTCGCGTACTCGGCGGCGAATGCCGCTCGCAGCTCGCCGGTGACGTCGGCCAGCCGCGCGGTCAGCTGGTCCTGCACCACGGACTTAGCCCGCCGGGCCAGGCTCCGCAGCTCGGAGTCCACCAGGGACTGCATCTCCTCATCGAGGACCAGCCGGATCTGCTTGCCGTTCATGCAGGGCTCGAGCTTGTCCCTGATTGCCGCCTCCATGCTCTCGCCCGTGCTCCACGTCATCGACCTGACCTTCTGCAGCGCCTCGCCCTCGGCCTTGTCCAGGGTCTGGATTCCCGTACTGACCTGGACGGACAGGAGATTCGTCACGTCCGCTGGGGCCGTGGCCGCCAGTTCCCGCTGCTGCCATTCGAGGTGGCTCAGGTCGCTGGCCAGGCCTGAGTCCAGTCCGCTGAGCAACTCGGAAATGAGGCGCAGTGCCGTATCAGCGACTGCCGCAGGCCGGCGCTCTTCCACGATCCGGCGCAGCCACCTCCGGGTCCGGTCGAATCGCTGCATCCAGGTCCGCGCGTCCTCGCTCAGATGCTCCCCGCGCAGGCCTCGGACCACCTGCAGCGGCGCGGCCCAGGCCACTGGCGGGTCCGTCAGCTTCAGCAGCGCCGAGATCCGCTTCGCCCCGTCCCGGCACAGCTGGTCGAACTGGTCGGCCTCGGCATCGGCCTGGTCGGCCCGAGTGACCACGAACGCGCAGCGTGCCAGCAGCCCTTCGTCCAGCGCATCGGCCAGGAAGTCTGCCAGGCTCTGCGGCAGCAGCTGATCCTGCTTGGTGATGACTACAGCAGCGTCCGCGTCGGTGGCCGCCTGCCGGGCGATCCGGGCGTGCTCCGCGCTATGCTTCCGGTCCCCTGACTCCGACCCGGGGGTGTCAATCAGCACCAGGCCGCTGGCCAGCAGCGGCGCGGGATACTCCACCTCGACCGACTTCACATACGGGGCGACGGTCTCGTCCGTAGTGACCACGCACAGCGCGTCCAGGATGTCCAGCCCGCCAAGCCGCTCGCACACCTCCTCGGTGGTCAGGCCGGCGCCGAGCTCGTCCTCCTGAGCGACCCTACGCAGCTTGTGCCAGCGCGCCTGGTCGCCGACCTCCTGCGCATCCGATACCCACCTGCGCCCATCCCGAAAGCCCACCCGGATGACCAGACGCCGTCCATATGTGATGAGCACTGCGGCTGCCGTCGTCGGCCGCATGCCGGCCGCGAACAACTCGGCCTCCAGCAGCGCGTTGATGACCGTGCTCTTGCCTGCGTTGAACTCGCCGATCACCGCCAGGTAGTAATGCGTGTCAGCCAGCCGCTCCCGGGCCCGCGCAATCCGTTCCTGCCATCCCTGACGCCGTTCATCCGCCTGGCCGAACATGCCAAGCAGCCGTTCAGCAAAGTCCAGGTGGTCCTTTACGCTACTGCCCGCTACTAGTCTCGACTTCTCCATGGCGTCCCTTCCCCGTAACGACAGCAGAAGGACACCACATGCCTGAGTGGCGAACTAGCGCAAATGATCGGTTCTGCGAAGTTGCGCCATTGCGAGCCTTTGCTACAGTTCGGGGCGCAGGTCTCTGAGCAATGCCGAAGCAAGGGAAGCCGAGATGTTCGGGCGCCGACGGTTCGCTGAGCTACCCTTCGCCCCGACAGCCCCGGTCCGGGAGGAGCCCGACCCCGCTGGGACCGCCTGGCGGATCCATGACGCGCTGACCTGTTGGGCCGGACAGGTCGACGTCAAGGCGTCCTTCGCCCTGACCATCGAGTCAGCCGTGCTCGCCGGCGTCATAGCACTGTCCCAGAACGGCCGTCGGTTAGACACCCTGCACGGTCGCGCCCTGAGTGCCATCTACGGCGTTGGCATTGTCATGCTCGGCGCGGGCATCCTCGCCGCCGCCACCGTTGTCATGCCGCGCCTCAGCAGCAGGAAGCGGCTAAAACAAGAATCAAGCTCAAACTATATCTATTTCGGTCATCTGCGGCACTGGACTCCTGGCGACCTCGAAACCGCGCTGCGCCAGGACGACGTCCTGCCCTCGCTCACCCGAGCAGTCGTCGCGATGAGCCAGCACACCTGGAAAAAATACCGCCGCATGCAGCTCTCGCTCATATTTTCGGTCCTCGGCATCGCCCTCATTACCATCGTCCTGCTCGTCAATAAGTAAAATCGTCAGACCGCGCAACCTCGCTCGAACTGACAGGCGACTAAAACCGCAACTCGGCGGCGTAGTAGGGAAAGAGCTGACAACCGCGGCGCCGTTTAGCGTCGAGACTGCCATAGCCGTAGGCGAGCAGGGCCACGCCGCGAGCGGACGCCTGTTCGATCGGCTGGTAGAACATGCACGAGAAATAGCCGTAGGCGGCATCCGGGTCGCGGTAGGTGGATCCGATGAGCATCACGGTCCACTCGGGACCGTCCTGAATGAAAAGGCTGAAGCTCAGCAGACTGTCTTCCTTGGACACCGTGAAGACCGTGATGTCCTGCGCCGCGACATGCTCGCGGATCATCTCGAAGATGGCGGCCTGCTCGCCCCGATCCACGCTGCCGTCGTACTTCTCGATGAGCTGGCACCGCAGGTCGAGTAGCTCGGGCTCGTCCGGCGCCAGCGGGCGAAAGGAACGGACCAGGCCGCGCTCATCCATCCGATTGATCTCACGCTTGGCCTCGTCCCGGTACTTCTTGGGCAGGCCACGCAGGTAGCCGTCGAAATCCGACCATGTCACTGGCAGGTCGCAGCGTTCGCCCATGGGCCGTGCGGTGAAACCGGCGGCGGCCAACTCGGCCAGCAGCGGCTCGGCCTCACGGGTGAGGTACAGCAGCGCGATCGAGGCGATGTGCTCGGTCCGCGCCCAGGCCACCAGCTCGGCCACGAACTGGTGCAGGCTCGCGGGATCGGCGGACTGGGAGCCGACCGGGAAGGTCACATAGTTGGGGTACATGAGCATCAGGCACGGATGCACGGTGTCCGGGTCGAGATCGCTGGGCCACGGGTGCTGCCCGTCCGCGAACAGGCCGAGGTGACTCATGCGACCGGTCAGTATGTGGTAGGCGTCGCGCCGGGGAACCGCGGCGGGCGACGGCAGCACTGTGCCTCCCATGGCCACCTTGCAGGCGCCGTGCTCGTCGCGCAGCGCGAACGTATGGTACGGCCCCGGGTACCAGGACTGACCGAACCGGATCCACCGGGCCCGCGCGGCCGCCGGGCCGTCGCCCGCGGACAAGTCCCAGTCGGCGGGCAGGCCCGGAGTGACCGAGAACTTGCTCAGCCCGGTCGCCCCGGTCAGCTCGCTCACCCCACCCTCATGCGTCGACCACATAGGCGTTGAGCTCCTGCGGGAGCAGGCCGTGCCGCATCTTGAACGCACCGTTGCGGCGCCCGGCCTCCAGCACTGGCAGGCCCAGCTCGTAGCCGAGCCGCATGAACGAACCCCACATGAGGTAGTAGGGACTGAACGCGAGTGGTCGGTCCCGATCGTAGCCCAGTGCCCAGGCGTGCATCCGGGTGTCGTCGAGGAACACGATCGCGTACGCGAGCAGGTCCGAGCCGAGGGTGATCTCGATGATCCGGGCGTTGGGCGTCTCGCCGAGGAACGCGGCCAGCTTGGCCGCGTCGTAGTAGCCCGGCGACCCGACCCGGACCATCGTGACTTCCAGCAGCCCGATCTTCGCCACATCCTCGTCGGGCTGCGCGCTGCGTGTGACGATCTTGACGCCGGCCTCCGTAGCCCGGCGCCAGTGCCGCAGGAACTCGCGACGGTCGGCGGACTTGATGGAGTCGAGCACGCCCTCTTCGCTGCCGTACTTCGCGAGGTCCAGCCAGTACCGGGTGTCCAGGTGGACGCCGGGTACGCCGGCGCTCTCCAGGGCGGTCGCGCTCGGCGAGTCGACCGCCACATTGATGAATCCGGTTCGGGACAGGCCCGCCGACCGGGCCACGTCCCGCATGGCCTCCAGCAGTTCGACCGCGATCTCCGGAGTTGCCTCGGCCGCGACCAAGCGGGTATCCGAGCAGTGCCAGACCTGACTGAGTAACGCGTGCTCGCCGCCGCGCAGGCCCAGCGCCCCGAGCGGGTCGCCCTGGACGAAGCAAGGCGCGAACGCCACTACCGTTCCGGTGTCATCCAGCAGTTCGATGTAATGGCAGCCATGCACCGCCTGGATGGGATAGCGCTCGTAGGCGCGCATGAACTCGATGCTGTAGTTGACGTTCGCGCTGGCCGCGGCGACCACCGCCGATGTGCCCGAACTGAGTTCATCGACGCTGCGAACGACACGGCGCTGGTACTTAGTACGTGGCGAAATACTCACGATGCTCCCATTCGCTGACCTGGTCGTCCTGCGTGACCGCCACCTCAGCGAGCCACTTTTCGTAGCGGGTCTGCTCGCTCTTCTTCAGCCGCAGCATGGCGCTGTGCAAAGGGTCGCCCAGGACGGCGCGGTAGTGACTGCTGGCCAGGAACGCCATCATCGCATCGGTCAGCGTGGCCGGCAGGATCTTGGCCGTGTGGGCGTGCGGACTATTGGCGCGCGGACCCGGGTCGAGCTGGTGGTCGATGCCGTCCAGGCCCGCGCTAACCTGGCTGGCCAGATACAGGTACGGGTTGGCCGTCGGCTCGCCGATCCGGTTCTCGATGTGGCTGGCGGGGTCTCCGCCGCCGCCGAGAACGCGCAGGAACGCGCCACGGTTCTCGGTGCACCAGGCGATCCGGTCCGGGGACAGACTGAATCCCTCCTGCATCCGGCGGTAGCCGTTGATGGTCGGCACGCACAGCAGGCTGGCCGCCGCCGCATGCTCAAGCAGCCCGCCAAGGTAGTACATCCCCAACTCCGAGAACACGTCCTCGCCCGGCTCCGCGACGAACAGGTTGCGCCCGGTGGAGTGCTCGGCCAGCGACTGGTGCAGGTGCCATCCGCTGGGATCGAACCCGGGCAGCCCTGGCAGCGCCATGAATGAGGCGTGATAGCCGGAGCGGGCCATGACTTGCTTGGTGATGCCGCGCAGCAGCAGCATCGCATCCGCCGCCGCCAGGCCGTTCATCGGATTAAAGGTGAACTCCAGCTGCCCCGGACCGGACTCGTGTTCGATCGTGCGCAGCGGCAGGTCCAGCGCGGTCAGCGCGTCGATCACCGGGTCGAGCGCCGGCATCAGCGCGTCGAGAAGATTGTCGGAGTTGAACTGGTAGCCGCCGTCTACCGGCTCGACGGCCGGCGGGGTCCCCTGCACGCCGAATCCGCCGATCGGGCCGATCCGGCCGCCGTCGGCGTACCGGGTGAGATACCACTCCACCTCTAGGCCGACGACATAATCCAGGTCCCGGGCGATCAGCAGCTCGCGCTGGCGCCGCAGCACGGCCCGGCTGGACAGCGGGTGCGGCGAACCGTCGCGCAAGTACTCGTCGCCGATCACCCAGCCGGTGCGGCGAATGGTGTGCGGCAGCACCCGGAACGTGAGCGGGTCGGGCACCACGATGAAGTCGCCCGCGCCGGTGAGTTCGTCGATTCCGATCCCGCCGCCGTCGGCGAAGAAGTCGATCGCCACCGCGTGCCCGGTGTCGAAGACGAACGGGCCGGGACTGAAGTCCATGCCGTTGCGCAGGACGGTGCGGAACGTGCTCGCGGCCACGGCCTTGGACCGGGCCAGCCCGTGCGGGTCACCGAAAACGACGCGCACGAAGTCCAGCGACTCCAGTGCGGTCTCCATCTCGGCCGCCGCCGCGTGCTGATCATCGCTCCACAGCGCGTGCCGGGCGACAAAGTCCGCCCGGCCGGTTGTCAACGCTAGATATCTGTCGTCAGGCACCCTTGGTGATCCTTTCGGGGATAGGCGGATCGCCACGGCCGGGCGCGCTCGAACTGAGCGGCCACCCTGAACACCAGGGCGTCCTCGTGCCGACGGCCGACCAGCTGCAAGCTGGCGGGCAAGCCAGCAGTGGTGAACCCGGCCGGGACCGAGATCGCCGGCTGGCCGGTGAGGTTGAACGGATACGCGGCGCGACACCAGGCCAGCCAGTCGAGAGCATCGCCGTCGGCCGAATCGGGCCGCCAGGCGTCCGCGTCGAATGGCTCGATCGCCGTGGTGGGCATGGCCAGCACGTCGAACCGCTCCATCACCTGGTCAAGGCGCTGGGTGAGCAGCACCCGCTCGGCCAGGGCACGCGCCAGGTCCGTGGCCCGCAGCCCGCGCCCGTGCTCCACTACCGCGCGCCGCGCCTGATCACAAAGTTCGTCGTCCTCAGCTTGCTGCCCGGCAGCATCGAACGCGGCGAGGATCGTGACCAGATGCGGATACGGGTCCGGAAACGGGACATCCAGTTCCGTCAGGTCGCCGAGCGCGGCAGCGGCCGACCGCGCGATCGACTCCGCCTCGGTGCCCGGGCCGGGCCAGTGGAGCCATCCGATCCGCGGCGGCTTGTCCGGTAGCGGCCGATCGGCCTGCCAGCTGGCGGAGAGCGGGTCGTCGGGGTGCGGCCCGGCGATGACCCCCGCGATGAGCTCCGCGGTGGCCACGTCCCTCGTCAGCGGCCCGATGTGAGACAGCCCTTCCGGGCTGATCGGCACGTACGGGACGCGACCAAAGGTGGGTTTGAACCCAACGACTCCGCAAAACGCGGCGGGCACCCGAATCGACCCCGCCCCGTCCGTGCCGAGCGCGCCGATGCCGATGCCTGCCGCTATGGCCGCCGCCGCGCCGCCGCTGGACCCGCCCGCGCTTCGGCGCAGATTCCACGGATTGACGGCGGGCGGGGTGAGCCGGTTCACCGTTCCCGCGCTCCAGCCGTATTCCGAGGTCGTGGTCTTGCCGATGAGCACGGCCCCCGCCTCGCGCAGCCGGGCCACCGCCGGCGCGTCCCGGTCCGGTATCCAGTCGGCAAGCCGCAGCGAGCCGCGGGTGGTGCGCACCCCGGCCGTCGGCATCAGATCCTTGACCGAGACCGGCACTCCGAGCAGTGGACGGCCGGTCCACGCCCGCTCGCCGAGCGAACGGATCAACCGCTCGACCGCCTCGGCCCGGGCGAGCGCGAGGTCCGCGGTCACGGTGATGAACGCGTGCAGCGCTGGCTGAGTTCGGTCCAGCAGGTCGAGCGTCGCCCGGATGTACTCGGTCGGAGAGACCTGGCCGCCGGCGTACCAGCCCCGCAACTCGGCCGCGGTCGCGTAGCGCGCGGCGTCATCCATGAAAACTCTCGTACCAGTTCTTGGCGAAGTCGGTCACCGGTGGCTCATGTTCCGACATGGCCTGGTAAAGCTGTCGCAGCAGCCGCCCGGCGGCGATCGCCCCCCTCAGGTCGTCTCCGGTAAACGGGGGCGGGTCGGTACGCATGAGCCGCAGATCGTAGAGCCCGGGCAGCTGGCGGCCGTCATACTCGATGCCGAGCGGGACCCTGATGGCGTAGCGCACCCCGAAGGCCACATGGCCGGTGTGGTGCTGGTCCGACCATTCCGCGATGTCCGGCATCGTCGGCGCGAAGAACCAGTCCTCACGTCCGGGTTCACGCTCCGCGATGCCCAGGGTGTGCGGCAGGTAGTGCCAGGTGTTGAAGCGCATCCGGGCGCTATAGGCAGCCAGCGTGCGCACCAGCCCCTGGCGATCACCGCCGAACCTCTGGACGAACGCCTGCCTTGGCGTGACGCAGCAGTAGAAGTGGCCGGTGCCCAGGCTGAACGGATCGGACTGGGCATCCGGTTCGACCCGCAGCGAGTCGAACTTCTGCGGACCCCGGCTCATCGACACGTCAGCGGCGAAGGCCTCCGCCACCGTGGTCAGAAACGCGTGCAGGACGGCCTCGAACGCGGTGCTGAATCCAGCGGGCGCGGGCGTATCGGGCAGCCGTCCGGCCATCTCGACCCACAGCGGAGCAAGATCGTCGATCCGGGTGTCGGCGGCCAGGTCCGCGCCGAGCGTTTCGGACAGGTGAGTCATGACCAGCCCGGGGACGTCGCCGAGCGCCGTGGGCGCCGTCATCAGGTGTTCACGCTTGTGCAGGGTGAGCCCATTGATCACGCGATAGGGCTGCCGACCGCTGGCAATCGCCTTTTTCCGGAGCTGGCTGCAGGTGGCGGCGAGCGCCGTCAGATTCCGCAGGCTCGGCGCCACGGGATCTAGGGCGGCCGGCGTGCCGTACTCGGTGATGCGCTCGGCGAGGAAACTGGCCAGCACAACCGGGGTGAGCTGGGTGCCGTTGAATTCCTCGGCCCGTACCGGCGGTCCAGATGACAACAACACGTCGAGGCAGGCAACGAAACACGCGTCCTCGGGCGCCCATTCGACGACAGGTTTCCCGCGCAGCTGAGTCAGCACGGAGCGCTGATGGCCAATCGACAGTGATTTCCCGGGCAGATTGCTGAACTTTCCGAGGTTGCTGTAGACATGGTCGTTGACATAGATCAGGACGGGTGCCATGTGGGCGACGGCGTACTCGATGCGGGTTAATCTTCCGTCGACATCGCCAGCGGGCTCACCGGCCAGCTCGTCGTGGAGTGCCTTGATCTCCTTCTCGGTCTCCTGCCGCTGGCTGCGGGACCGGGACTTGATCTCCGCGGAGTTCTCGTCGGCCCAGCTCAGGCCAGCGAGCAGGTAAGCGTCCGCGGGGGCGGGATCGCCGTCGAGCCGGACCGCGAGCCGGCCGGTCCGGATGAGGAACAGGCGATCCTCGACGTCGTCGGTCAGCCCGGCCTCACACCGTCGCACGGATTCGACCACGACGCGATCCGCCGGCGTGACGGCGCCCAATCCGGATTCTTCGCCGAAACGATCGTCCAGCGTCAGCGCGATCCGAACGACCTTCGCGGCATTGGCCGCTAAGCGCGCCTTGTCGGCGACGTCGGAAACGACATTGTTAAATCCTTCGGTCTTCAGCGAAGTCATGGGTCTCCCCGGTTACGTCGTCCAGTTTCTTAATCGCGGCGGCCAGCGCCGGAACTCTTGTCACGAAGGAGAGTCCGGCTATTTTTTCCTGAGCCAGCCGGACGGCTTCCGCGGCGGTTTCGGCGCCGCAGCGCGCGGATGCGGGGCGGGAATAGGAACTCACCAGCCCGGTGAAAACCGTGCCGGGGGTCGCCGTCACGGAGATCACCGCGTCGCCGGCGTCTTCGGCTCCGATGACCTCGACCAGTTCTCCCACGGGCGGAGGCGTGGCGAACCAGATCGCCTCGGCCCGCGGCGGGCGGGACGCGGCCAGCACGTCACGTACGTGTGGCAGCACCTTGTCCCCGATCGACTGGCGGAGCTGGCAGTCGATGAGATCGACGCCAGTGGCCCCGTGCACCAGCTCCCAGATCTCGTCGCCGCCCATTCGTACATGCGTCTCGATGACCTTCGGGCCGGCCACGGTGAGCACGACCTCGGTGTGCGTGGCGCCGAACTCCACGCCCAGCGCGTCCAGGACGCGCAGCACCAGCTGCCTGATCCGTTCCCGGATGTCGTCGGCCAGCCGCGCGGGCACGACGTGGCCGAGTTCCACCCTGGTCGCCGGGTCCGCGTACTTCGCGGTGATCGCCAGCACCACGTGCTCGGACGCCTCGGAAATGGCTTCCACGCTGTACTCGGGGCCATCCAGGTACCCCTCGGCCAGCACTCCCAGGCTGCGGTGCCAGCCGTGGTCGGACGCGACCTGAGCCCGGACGAAGGCCGGCTGGAGCTCGTGATCCCCGCGTACCACCGTCACCCCGAAGCTGGCCAGGCCGCCAACCGGCTTGACCACCAGGGGAAATCCGTGCCGCCGCGCGAACTCACGCAGGGAGTCGAGGTCGCGGAGCAGCTGCGCCGGCGTATCATCAAGGCCCGCCTCGGCCAGCCTGATCCGCATCTCGTCCTTGCGGTGCGCCAGCTGCACGGTCCGCTGGCTGTGGGTGGGCACACCCAGCGCCTCACCGACCGCGGCGGCCCGGTCCTGGTCGTGCTCTCCCAGGGTGGCGATGTGAGTGACCGGATGCACGGCGTGCACGGCCCTGGCCAGGCCGACGCATTCGTCCAGCCCCGCCTCGGCGCTCAGCACCAGCAGGCGGGCGTGCTGATCCGGCTCCACCAGGCGGGACAGGTGGTCGAGCCGGCACACCAGCGTGGTGCTGATCCCGTCCTCCAGCGCCCGCATGCGGCTGGGCAGATCTCCATTGCCACTGCCGAAGATCATCACGTGCTTGCTCATGTCCGCACCTCTTCCTCGTTCTCGGCCGCGGCCTGCCCTTCCTCGCGGTCGGCCGGGTAGCCCGCCGCGGCCATCGATGTGACGGCCGCGGCTAGCACGAACAGGAAGGTCATGAGCAACAAGCCGGGTATGCCCCAGGGCAGCACGACCGCGGTCATCAGCACCGGGCCGACGACCAGCTGCCCAGAGTAGCCGAGGCTGAACAGGCTCAGATACTGCGGGCGCTGGTCCGGGTCGGACATCAGGAAGGACAACTCCCAGCCGGCCACGGCCTGGAGGTTCTCCCCCACTGTCAGCAGGATGACCGCGACGGCCAGCAGGATCACCAGCACCCAGTCGGCGCTGCCGTGCCCGGCGGCACCGAGGAAGATGCTCGAGGCGGCCAGCGCCACCACCGCCCAGCGCAGCAACCGCAGCGTCGCGCGCGCACCCTTGGCATACCTGGCCGCCCGCACCTGCAACAGCACGGTGATCACCGTGTTCAGCACCAGCAGGCTGGAACTGACCGTCGGGGACAGGCCACATCGCTGGACGACCCAGAGCGGGATCAGGATGAACAGCATGCTGTCGTGAAGCAGCAGCACCGAGTTGGCCGCGGCGACCGTGATGAACCTGCGGTCGGTGTAGACGGTCCGAGGGCGCCGCGCCCGCTTAGCCGCGGGCAGGGTCGCTGACCCCACGCCACGGATGGCCGTGGCGGTCACCATCGAGACCGCGACGAACGCCAGGCCGCCCAGCGCGAACAGCACGCGATAGGCCACGCCGGAATGCAGCAGCTGAGCCCCCGCCGCCATGATGAACCCAGCCGAAAGGCCGATGTTGTTCACCGTCCGCAACGAGGCCATCGTGCGCGTGCGGTCATCCTCCTCCCCCGCCAGCTGCCCGACGAGGACCTGCAACAGCGGCAGCCCGGCGCGGCTGGCCGCCGTGAAGAAGCAGGTCACCACCAGGTAGCGCCAATACCCATGGACCAGGACGTACCCGGCCATCCCCACTCCCCGCAGCACCAGAAGGCCGATGTAGACCCGGCCTATCCCCAGCCTTCTGGTGAGCCGCGCGACGGGCATCGGCACCAGCAGGCCGCACACGTTAGCCAGCCCGAGCGCCACGCCGACCGAGCGAGCCGCGATGCCCACGTAGCCGACGAAGTAGAGAGTGGCCACCGCGAGATAGAGGCCGGTGGCGGCGGAGTCAAGCAGCGCGCCCGCCGCCAGCACCCGCCCCCGATGGCTGCGCGGCAGGATGGCCGTCAACACCGGAACTGCCCGGCCGCGGGCGTGAACCCGCCCTCCTGGCCCGAGGTGACGCCGACCCATGCCGCAGTCGTCATACCGGCGACGCGTTCATCACCCAGGCCGAGTTGTGCCGATGGAATCCGATGTGCGGGTAATAGTCCACCGACGCCGGCGCGGCCAGCAGCACGATCTTGGCCCGGGGCGCGGCCTCACGGGTCGCGGCGATCAGGTCACGGCCGATTCCCCGGTGCTGGAATTTCTCATCCACCGCGATGTCGGACAGGTAGGTGACGTAGGCGCCGTCGGTGATCGAGCGCGCGATGCCGACGAGCCGATCATCGATCCGGGCCACCACCACGAGGTTCGCGTTGCGCACCATGTCGGTGAAGCGGGCGGTGTCCTCCACCGGGCGCCGCTGGGCCAGCGTCGACGCCCGGTAGAGCTCGGCGACCTCGTCCACATCCAGGTCGCGGCCCTGGACGATCTCACATTTCCACATCGAAGAGCTTCTCCATCCTGTGACGCAGCACGTCGTGTCGGCCAAGGAACCGGTCAGGATCGAACTGCTCCGCCCTGGTGGCCACGCCGTGATCGGCCAGAGTCTGGGCCAGATGCCGGTCGCTGCGCGCCGATTCGGTCGCTGCGGCCTGAACGATCCGGTAGGCCCGCTCGCGGTCCATCCCGCCCGCCACCAGATCCAACAGGATCTCAGAGCTATAGAGCAGGCCGCCGGTGGCGTTCAGGTTGGCCCGCATGCGTCCGGCGTGGACGGTGAGGCCCTCGATGATCTCGGCGGCCTTGCTCACCTGGTAGTGCGCGATGGTCAGGGCGTCCGGGAAGGCTACCCGCTCGACGGGCGAGTGGGCCAGATCGCGTTCGTGCCAGAGGGCCACGTTCTCGTATGAGGCGTTGGCATAGGCGCGCACGAGTCGGGCCAGGCCGCAGATTCGTTCGCTCGAAGTGGGATTGCGCTTGTGCGGCATCGCGCTCGAGCCCTGATACTCGCTGGTCCGCGGCTCCTCGACCTCACGCACCTCGGTTCTTTGCAACAGCCGCAGTTCTAGGCCGATCTGCTCCACCACGGCGCTGAGCACGGCCAGCGCGCCCAGCAGTTCGGCGTGCCGGTCCCTGGCGACCACCTGGCTGGGGATTGGCTCCACGTCCAGGCCGAGCCGCCCGCAGACGTACTCCTCGACGAACGGATCGATCCGAGAGTAGGTGCCCACCGGGCCCGAGATCGTGCCCACCGCGACCGCCGTGCGGGCCGCGCGCAGCCGGGTCAGGCAGCGGTCGACGCCGCATGCGAGCAAGGCGAGCTTGTGGCCGAACGTCGTCGGCTCGGCATGGATTCCATGCGTTCGCGCCACGCACACGGTGTCCCAGTGTTCAAGCGAACGCCGGACCAGTATCCGGCGCAGCCGGGTCGTAGCCTCCAGCATCAGGTCGCACGAGCGGGCCAGGGTATGTCCGAGCGCTGTGTCGACCAGGTCGTAGCTGGTCATGCCGTAGTGCACCCACCGGCCATGCCCGTCGGCGATCGTTTCGGTGTAGGCGGCCAGGAACGCGAGGATCTCGTGGTCCCGGGTACGCTCAAACTCCGCTACGCGCGCCGGCGTCGGCACGAGGCCGCCGCAGATCGCCTCCAGCGCTTCCGCCGGGATGGTGCCCAGTTCGACCTGCGCCTCGCTGGCCAGAACCTCCACCTGGACCCAGGACGCGAACTTTGCCTCCGGGGTCCACAGATCTCTCATCGCGGGCAGGCAATATCTGTCGATCATGCGGGCCGCCTACCCCACAGGGCCAGGCTCCGCAGATTCGCCTGGATGGGCTGACGGGCCAGGTCGGCTTCGAGGGCCGTGATCCCGGCGGTGAAGTCCGCTTCGCTGATCAGGTGCAGGCAGGAGTTCGACTTATCCCGGAACCTGGTGGCCTCGCGCAGCGCGTAGGCACTTTCGATCACCCGCTCGTAGAGTTCGCCGAAGCCGGCCAGCGCCAGGTCACCGGCCAGGGCGGGGATGGGGTGATAGCGGCCGAACTCCACGTCGACCGTGGCCGGGAAGTAGTGCGCCAGCGGCATCCGGTTGCGGATCACCCAGTCCGAGTCGGTGACCGTGACTAGGTGGCCGCCCGGTTTGAGCGCGGCAAACGCCCGCTCGAAGTAGCCCCTGGGCTCGGGCACATAGTGAATCATGTCCACCGACATCACCAGGTCGAAGGACCGCTCCGGGAAGTCCAGCTCCTCGGCGGAGCCCGGCCGCAGCTCCATCTCCTCCGGATGCTCCGCAGCCTGCGCGAGCATCTGCTCCGATGGCTCCACGCCGAGACACCGCGCGCCGGTGACGCGCCGGACCGCGGCCAGATGATTCGCTGTGCCGCAGCCGACTTCCAGCACGACGGAGTCCGCCGTCACGCCGGCCCGCTCGACGATGTGCTCGACTAACCCGGGATAGGGGCGGCGGTGCCTCGCGTACTCGGTGGCGAGGTCGTTGTAGTCCAGGGTGGTCACGAGCCCTGCTTTCCGTTGCGGTCGCGTTCTTCCCACACGTTCCTGGCCTGCGACAGGTACCAGACGACGTAGCCGAAGGTGGCCAGCCAGGCTTGCGGCGTCCGTAGTGAGCGCTCGTACTTCAGCCAGCCCGCCAGGGAAGTGGCGGCACCGACGTACAGCCGAGTCCGGCTGCGCCGCCGCGGCTCGTCGCGCGGCAGCGTCCGCAGCATCCGGGCCTCCAGGGCCCGGACCGCCGCGGGGAACACGATCGGCAGCCGGAGCGAAGATAGCACGAGCCGGCCCCGATCGCGGCGGATGTGGCCGCCCTGCTCGCCGAACAGTTCGGCGGTGGCGCCGATCTCCACCGCGTGCAAGATCGCGGCCATCGGGAACACGCCGTGCAGCAGGGTGGCGAGATCAAAAGCCGGATCGCCGTAGCCGACGTCCGGTCGGTCCCGGCCCTCCCAGACCGTACGCGGATCGATCAGGACCGGGCTTCCGTCGGCGCGCAGCAGCATATTCGCGGCGTAGATATCGCCGTGTACCCCGCTCCCGTAGTCCGGCAAGAGGTCCGCGGCCACCTTGTCCAGCCAGGCCACCGCCTCGACGTAGCCGGGCACGACCAGCCCGCCCGGCAGTTGCACCGCCGCGTCCAGCACGTCCGCCAGCGCCAGACCATCGAATAGGGCGCGGAAGGTGGCCACGAACGCCGGCTGCTCGCGCAGCACATGGAAACGCTCGCGGTAGAGGTAGTCGGCGACGGTGGGACGTCGGTTCTCGGCGGTGAGCCGGTACCACGCGGCAAGCTGGTCAAGGTGGGGCTGGAGCCGGTCGGGCGAGGAGTCGGCGAGCGTGGTACGCGCCGCGTCGGCGAACAGCGGCCCGATCGGCAGCGGCTCACCCGCCTCCATCAGGCTGACCGCTTGCTCACCTTCGACCCGCAGGGCGCGCATCTGGGGAAAGAGTCCGCGGCGACCCGCCTGGGCCAGCAGGGCGTTCACCTCCGAGGCAAACCGGACCTCGGATCTCATCGCCTCGGCGGCGCCGACTTTCGCTACGATCTCGGATCCGTTGAGCCGGAACTGTACGACACCCCGAGAGTCCGAGCCGGGGGTGTGCATCGCGGTGAATTCGGGTTCGGCGCCGACATCGGCGGCCCATTGCCGCAGGCGGGCCCGCTCCACCAGGGCCACCACCTCCGCGCCGAACTGCGGCCCGTCGGCCAGCACCCGGCTACCGTGCATCGCGCCCCCGAGCAGGTAGGCTCCGCGATCCAGGGCCGTCGGCGCGACCAGGTGGACAGCCACCCCGAAACGGCGCAGTCGTTCGAGGCTCGCCGAGTCCGGCTGCACCTTGACGAACACCACGGCCGGTGCGACCGAATTGAACTCCGGGTCGCGCTCGGCGAGTAGGGAGTAAAGGATCGCCAACTCGCCAGCGGAAACCGGCCGCAGGCGGCCCTCTAATCCCCCGAATTGCACTTCTGTCCATTCCCGCCACGGAAGAGAGCAGACCCTGATCCGCTGGCCATTGACTGTTGGCCTGTTGTTCACAGAGCTTTCAGCTTATACTACGACACGCGAGGGTCCAAGGCCATTTACCGCGGGCCGACCAAGCTGCGCGAACGGCCAGGTCGGATATGGCCACCGGGCTGGTGATCATGTGCTTGTGCTCATGATCACTGGGCCGTCGCCGATCATGGCACGGCCTTGATGGCACAGGGCTTGCGGCACCGGAGCTCGCCGCCGAAACGTTCGAGTTGGCATCGCTCTAGTTACTTTCCTCAAGAATCGGCTATTTCTGGAGAGCGCAGAACACTGGATACCGGCAAGCTGGACGAGGACGACCCGCGCGAGCTACCGAGTTCCCGGCGTCCAGCGGCACTGTTCTGGCGGTACTGGATCGGTGCGGAGTTGCCCTTCCAGCCGCCTGGCCGTGATGATCACCGATCATGTGCCTGCGGTTCGTGTTCCTCCTGATCACGCGGCTAACTGCGTGGCTTCGGCTGTCCCGGCGTGAGGAGATATGGAAAACCGCCGAGATCTTGATCCTGCGCCATCAGCTCACCGTCCTGCAACGACGCCAGCCACGTCGGCCGAACCTGAACTGGGCAGACCGGGCGCTGCTCGCGACCCTGCTCAGCCTGATACCCAGAACACGCCGCCACAGGATGCGGCTGCTGGTCACCCCGGCCTGCCACCCGCCGGAACATCAAGGCTCTCATCCTCCGACTGGCCCGCGAGAAACCCCGAATGGGGCTACCGCCGGATCCACGGCGAGCTGGCCGGCCTCGGAGTGAAGCTAGCGGCATCGACAGTGCGGGAAATCCTGAAGCACGCCGGAATCGACCCCGCCCCGCGGCGCAAGGGGCCTGCCTGGTCACAGTTCCCGTGCGCTCAGGCCGACGCGATCCTGGCCTGCGACCGCGACAGCAAATTCACGTGCGCGTTCGACGCAGTCCTGGCCGACGCCGGGATCCAGTCAACCTCGCCCCGTACCGCGTCCGAAGACAGACTCGCGCTGGCGGCCGGCGAACAGTTCAGGAGCGTGAACACGAGGTCGTAGGTGTTCTTGTTCTCGTGCCGGTCCTGGAAGCGCCGGCGGCCGTTCCGCGCCAGTTCCGCGGACGCCCGCCACACGCGCGTCCGGCCCAAGCTGCGGGGGTTCCGCGAGATCGGTCTGTGCCGCGTGACCACAGGTCAGGGTCTTGCTGACCGGCGATGACCGTCTCGGGCCTGGTCGACGCTGGACATACCGACGTTCCGCAAAACCGTTCTCCTTGGATACGGCAGATGATCTCGGATACCGCTCCTGACCTGCGGGGTTTGTGGTGGCAGGTGTTGGGTTCGAACCAACGTAGGCTTAGCCGAAGGTTTTACAGACCGAGTGCCCTGGTTCGCACATATAGCCCCTGACCTGCGTTTATTCGGGGGATTGCCAGGTTTTGATCTTGCGCCAGCCTGACGGCTGGTGCCAGCCCGCGATCCACGGCGGAGTACCGGTACTCTGCGTCGGCCGCCAACAGCGGTTCCGGCAACCCGCGCAAATCTTGGCTGCCGCGCTGCCGCGCTGCCGCGCTGCCGCGCTGCCGGCCGGAGCACGCCGGGGGCGGCAAATCTGGCCACCCGCGCCGGGCTGACCTACGGTCCAACCTCTGCTCAACCTCGGCGGCGAGCAGTTCTCCCTGATGCTGCCACGCCGGAAGCGCCGATCACAGCCAGCCGGGCCGACCGAACCGGCCCTCCAGCCTGCCAAGCACCAGGTCAGTCACCGGCAGATGGCGGGACGTCCGACGCTGCCCGCTGTTGCTACAGGGGCCGGGCAAGCTAGAGTTAAGGCCACGCTTAAATTCTGAGGAGGCCTCGCTTGGCTTGGGCGGTGAAGGTCACCGACGAGTATTCAGCATGGTTCACCTTGCTGATCAAGGAGGATCTCGGCTCGGCGACCCAGGTGGCTCAGGCGGTCGCCGCGCTGCGCGAGGAAGGCCCGGCGCTAGGCCGCCCTCTCGTTGACCGGCTCAAGGGCGCCAGTATCCATAACCTGAAGGAGCTGCGCCCGGGATCACGGGGCCGGTCCGAGATCAGGATCATCTTCGCCTTCGACCCGAGCCGGTCAGCACTGCTCCTGCCGGGCGGCGACAAGGCTGGCAACTGGCAGCGATGGTACCGCGACAACATTCCGCTGGCCGAGCAGCTTTACCTCGATTACACCGAAGAGAACGAGGACTGACAGCCATGGCGAAGCGCATCGCGCAGGACTGGGAAACCCTGGAGCGGGAGCTGCACGCAGCGGGCGTCTCCGCCGAGGAGATCGAAACCGGGGCGCGCATGCTGCTCGCGCAGGCCCGCGGGCACCAGCTCGCCGAGTCCCGCAAGCAGCTCGGCCGCGCTCAGCGAGAGATCGCCGCGGCGATGGGCGTGAGCATTGCCCGGGTCTCCCAGATCGAGCACGGCGAGGTAACCTCGTTCGAGGTCATCGCGCGGTACGTTGAAGCGCTGGGCGGGCGGCTTGACCTGGTCGCCGACTTCGGTGACCGGACCGTACGGCTGCCGGTCACCAGCACCGAAACCAACGCAGCCGCATAAGCGAACAGGTTCCGGCGCGCTTCTTCAAAGACGCTAATCGCCGAGCCGGGCGACCTGATCGAGGTATGACTCCAGCGTCTTCCTGTGCGATCCGCTGATGCCCATCATGTTGACCAGTTCACGTCGGCGGACCCACGCCTCCTGGCATGTCAGAAGATAATTTGTCCTGAGCACCCTCGCCTGGCGGGCAAGCAGGAACTCCAGCATTCGTAGGAGCTTATGGCTATTGCGGGCTATCCTGCTCAGCCTAGCCAGGCCGAGGATGAATCCATCGCTATCTGCCATTTTAAGCGATTGACTCATTTGTCGGTCAAATCGGGGACCGATCGCGCTGAATACAACAGCGGGAAAGGAGCTGGAAATCGTTCCCATCTCATCAGCCGATCACGTCTCGACAATTTTCTCCTTGCCCGGCAGAGCTGGCAGCTGTGGGTGCCGAAAACCTGCGCCACCTGGGCAGACGCTTGCGGGACGCCATCAGCTCGCGGTGGCCCTGCGTGAGCGGCCTCGCGTTCATTCGCGGTTGACGTGGCCGGACCGGGCGTGGCTGGCGTTGCTCGCCGGGACGCTGCCGACCGGGCGCCTTGCCGGGTTGCGGCTGATCGTGACCCGGCCACGATTTTGCGCTGGCACCGCGACATTGTCCGCCGCCGGTGGGCGCGGTTGTCCCGCCGGGGACGTTCCGGTCGGCCGCCAGTGCGCCGCACCGTGCGGTCGGTGGTGCTGAGGATGGCGCGGGAAAACGAGTCATGGGGGTACCGGCGGATCCAGGGTGAGCTTGCCGGGCTTGGCATCATCGTGGCGCCGTCGACGGTGTGGCAGATCCTCAAGGACGCCGGGATCGACCCGGCGCCCCGCCGGGACGGCCCTGGCTGGGCGGAGTTCCTGCGATCCCAGGCGCAGGCGATCCTGGCGCTGGACTTCTTCACCGCCGACCTGCTCAATGGCACGAAGGCATACGTCCTGGTGGTGATCGAGCACGGCCGCGGCCGGGATCGGTGTCATCCGCTCCGCCGTTCGGGCACCGCGAATGAATTCGATCATGGAGCGGTGGATCGGCAGCTGCCGGCGTGAACTGCTGGACCGGACCCTGGTCTGGAACCAGCGCCACCTGATGATCGTGCTGCGGGAGTACGAGGACTTCTGCAACTCCCACCGGCCGCACCGCGCCCTGGACCAGGCCGCGCCACTGCGGCCCCTGCCAGACGGCGTCACCGACCTGGATCATTTCCGGGTCCGGCGGCATGACCGCGCGGCTGGCGTCATCCACGAATATCGCCTGGTGGCATAGGTTATCGGCACCCACAGCGCCGATTTCCTCGACGGCCAGCTCCACCGCCTCGACGAGCAGATCGTTCCCCTCGTGACAGCCCACGCGCCAGCCCTCCTCGCCCTTAGGGAGAACCGCGCGGATGGAACCGCCATAACCAGATGGCCGGCCTTACATGCGCAGATACCACTCAGCCCGGAGCCAGATTATGAGCAAAGGTCAGGGTCAGGAGCGAGGGTACGATCGACAGCATTGTCGTGGCCAGGACCCGCGCCTTGATGTGATGCATGCAGGTAAGAGCGGGTAGCGATCCGCTGCTGCAGCTCTATATGCCGGAACTGGTAGACGGCGCCGGCCTGGCGCAGAACTCCCCGCCGGTGAGCGTCGTCCAGGAAGCCCGTCACCCGCCACGGCAGGCGGTGCCGCAACGCCAGCCACGCGCAGGCGAGCCGGTATGACGGCCAGGTCGTTTGCGCCATGCTGAGCCCAATCCCGCAGGAAGTTCCGGCAATGAGCCCGAGAATGAAGCCGCCTAGGCCTGCCGAGACTGAAATCGAGGTCCCCCCTTGGAAGCACCCGATGACGAGCCCGGGCGTTAGCGACAGGATGAGCGCAGCCCGCCGGTCGCTCGCGAGCACAGCCCGGGGACTCGCCGCCGTCTCGAGATCATCTGGCACGCTGGTGAGACCGCCGATGACTACGACGGTCACCAGGCCCGCGACCACGCCCGCGATCACACCCGCCCGTCCGCCCCGCAGCGAGCCCACCGACAGACCCGAGACAAGGCCTGCGTTCCAGCCAATGAACCCGATGGTGATAACCGCCGGGGCGCTCTTCGGAGCGCTGCGCCAGCTGAAGCGCAGTCCGCGCGAGGGTTTTTCCTGCCCTCGGGTGGCGAGCGCGGCCACTGGGAGCCCGACCAACAGCCCGAAATAGAGCCCGGCGAAGAGTTCGACCGTGGTGAGCCCGTACGGGAGCCCGGTCGTGAGAAAGATGGCGAGCCAGGCCGCGAGGCCGGCCGTGAGGCCGATGACCCGGCGAGGTACCGCACGGCGCAGCTGCCACCAGGCAAGGTCCGGACTGCTGATCGTGCGTTCAAGGTGGCGGGCCAGGAAGCCTAGCCATGGTCCGGCCTGCTCCGCTGTCCAGCGCCCGGCGGTGCCGGTCCGGTACGCGGCCGGAATGAAAGCGTCGAACAGGTGCCGTTCAACGGCGGCCCGGTCGCCGAGGGCAGGATCACATAGCTCGGCCGGGTCGCGCAGGTCTCCGGCGTCCTCGCCGGGGCGCGGGTTGTAGATGGTGCGGGCCAGCCCGGCCATCAGGGGCGTGGTCAGCGCCTGCCCGGCAGGTGCGCTGGTGCCCAGGACCGCGACGAGCGGATCCCAGCGAGCCGCAGCGCCCGGGGCTGCGTCGGCACGGAGGTAACAGGCGACGGTGTCGGCGTCCAGCGGGCACAGGCGGACCGCTGCCGCTGCCCGCAGGACCACTCCGGGACCATGCTCCGGGTGGGTGACCTCGCGGTACTGCCGGGTGCGGCACGTCACCACCAGCCGCTCGCCGGGCCGCAGCGCGTCGTTGATCCGGGTGATCGCCGGCCCCCGTACGGCTTCGGGCATCTCATCCAGCCCGTCCAGCACCGGCAGAATCAGGCCACCGGCCAGCAGCGCATCAGCACGGCTACCCGCTCTCGCACCTCCCGGCGCGGGAGCGGCCAGGCCAGGATGATCGGTGGTCAGCTGGGCCGCTAGCCACCCGTGCAGGTCCTGTCGTTCGGGGTTCCACGATGCCAGCGACGCCTGCACCGGCACCGGGCCGCCGGTGGCGCGCCGGGCTAGCAGGTCCAGCACGAGGCGGACCATCAGCATGGTCTTGCCCGCGCCGGGTTCGCCCAGCACGACCAGCCGGCCGGTAGGGACCCGCGTCAGCACGTCCGCCAGGCCGCCGCCCTCGCCCGCCAGGCCGTCCGGGCCGGTTGCCCAGGTGCCAGCCGGGGCAGGGGAAGGCCACCCGGCGCCGCTGTGAGCGAGGGTCTCCAGCACATCCCAGCCGGCTGCCAGGGACGTATCCGTCGCGGTCCAGCGCACCGGCAGTGGGTACGGGTCGTTGAGCCGGCGGATCCTGGCCTCGGTTTCCCACTGCAGACGGACGACGCCGGCCAGCTCGCCGGCTACCCGCTCCAGGCTCGCGGTCTCGGCCCGGCGGGCGTCGTCTCGGTAGGAGGACCAGGCCAGGTACAGGCTGGCCAGAGCCCCGCCGCCCACCAGCACCGCGACCAGATTCTGTGCCACTCCGAGGTGGAACAGATACGCCACCAGCAGGGCCGCGCCAGCCGAGCCGATCAGCAGCGCCAGCGCCACCCCGCCGGCACGGCGCGCAGGCCGACCTGGCGTTAAGCCCCGGTCCCGCACGCGCCGCGCGCTATTCACGAGCACAGAATCCCACATCCGTTACCCCCGGAGGGGAATTATCTGATGCGAATGGATCGCTACGGCCAGCATGTGCCAGGCCGTGCCGCGAGCAAAGGCCGCCAGTCCGCCATTCACGCGGTGCGTCGCTGCGGGACCGCTGGCAATTCCGATGGCCGGTTCCGGGCGTTCTCAGGACACTGGTTCGCTAATGGTGACTTCGCAGGACTCGTGCCGGTATCGCCCCGTGCCGTAGACCACGGCCGGGATGCGCGCCGCCGGTCCGCGGTTCCCCGCCCGCGAGCAGCCCTCAGGCTGGCTCGCCCGCATCCGCGCCGTCCGCGCCGTCCGGATCTGCCCCGGGGCCGGCGCCGCGCTCACCGTCTGCGCCGGGCGCGGCCGCGCGGTTAGCTCAGGCCGGCGTGAAAGGCGGCGCTGGCGCGGGCAGCTATCGCGAATAGATGATCGCAGGCAGTGATTTACCGCCGGCAGATTCGAGAATGTGAGTGCCCGATCTCCCCGTTATTAGCGCCGCCAATGATCTCTGGAATGACGCCCATAGTGGGTTGTTCTGTACACGACTGATTCGTTGCCACGACGAACCGGGTCAGATACAAAATCGGCGTTATGCGCGCATTAGCCCGGTTAACGATCATATGATCGATCACTTCGCGTGTTTGAAGCTCTAGGGACCTTCGCGGAAGCCGGCGCCCGGTCCAGTGCACAGGCTGGCGATTCGCTTGCAGTACGACGCACCGCGGCCGTGCACTGCGCCATGGGGGTTCAAATCGGTTTTCACGGGGGTTCGACCCGGGTTCCGGTGGCCGTCCAGCCTGCCAGCCGGTTGAGTGATCCCGGTTCTTCGCTCCAGGCAAAGCGGCCGCCGCCTGAGAACCCAGTCCTGGGGCGATGCTCTTGCTCTCTGCATCGCCAGTCTTCGGCCGTAATGCGCAAGTGACCTCGATATCTGACCTCCCGCCAGCATCGGTGCCAGGTTGCCGGGTACATGCCAGGTCCACCGCAGGTCGACGGCAGGTCCGTCAAAGGTCCGCGCAGACACCGCGGCGCGGCGGCTAACGGATGCACCGCGCGGGCCGCCCGGCCGGGCGCTGCATCGCAGCCCCGGGCCGCAAGCCGGACCAGGCCAGCACCCCGGCCATGCCCAGTCATCCGATTCTGGCCCCCCTCTGTGTCATCCCTGAAGGGGCGGGGCCGTGTCAAGGGGTCTGCTGCCGGCACCGTCGTGCCCTTACAGGCCCGCGGCTGGCAGGCCCGCAGGCCCATCTCGCGCATTGCACGGATCCCTGCCTTGGGCTCACGGATGTGCGGGGCAGGTGGATTCGGTCGGCCGGGCCGGGGTCCCGGAGGTCACCGCCGCTGCGGTCCGGCGGGCGAGGTCAGCGAGGTGGTGCAGGTGAGCCGGGGGGGTCCGTGCCAGCCAGGTGAGGGCGACGGAGCTGGGGCTGATGTCTGTGATCGGCACCCAGGCGATGCCGGGGTGGGAGTTGGCCTGGGCGAGTGACTGCGCCGTAATGCACATGCACCGGCCGGACGCCACCACTGCGAGCATCTCCTCCACGGTGTTGGCTAGCGGGCCGAGGATCGGGGATTTGCCGGATGGCCGCGGGTTGACGGTCCAGTAGTCCTGCTGGTTACTGGTACGGATGATGGGCTCGGCGTCCAGCTCGCAGATGCTCAGCGCGGTGCGTGCGGCGAGCGGATGGGTGTTCGCGAGGCCCGCGACGCGGGGCTCGCTGATCAGGACCTGGCGCTCTAGGTTGCGCTCGTCGATGGGCAGCCGCACCAGCGCGAGGTCTGCTCGGCCATTCCGGAGGCAGTCGGTCTGGTCGGTCCACTCGACGCGCAGCAGGCGGACGTCGAGAGCGGGCTGCTGCCGCTGGGCGGCCTGGAGAAGGGCGGAGGCAATCCCGACGAGTCCGGCGACGAAGGCCACGGTGACCTGGCTGGCGTCGGCGCGGGCGGTGTTGCGGGCGCGGACGGAGATGTCAGCGGCCTGGGCAAGCAGTTTCTCGGCGTCGTCGAGGAAGGCTACTCCAGCAGGGGTCAGGCGCAGCACGCGATGGTGGCGGTGGAACAGCTCGACGTCGAGGAAGGCTTCCAGGCGCTGCAGCTGCTTGCTGAGCGCTGGCTGGCTGATGTACAGGCGCTGCGCCGCGCGGCCCACGTTCCCCTCTTTGGCCATCGTCACGAAGGACCGGAGCAGCCGCAGGTCCAAATCCATTCCCTGACGTTATCAACCTAGTCCGAATGTGTCTTGGACAGGCGGGCGGCCGGCGCGCCACGCTACGGGAATACGCCAGCGTCAATTTGTTCCAGACCGCCCGGACGTGCCACACACTCCCCGGCGCCAGGCTCTACCTCCTGGACGACAACAACAAGATCAAGACCGAGCACGTCATCTTCTACGCAGCACAGGACTGACCAGGCGCGGGGCGTTGACCTGAACCGACCGCACAGATTAAGGACGATCGACATGGCGAAGTTCATCTACCTCTACCGTGGCCCGGCCACTCCGATGTCCGACTTCACGCCGGAGCAGGGCGCCGAGCGGATGGCCGCGTTTGGCGCCTGGATGGAGAAGGTCGGCGCGGCGCTCGTCGACGTCGGCAGCCCGTTCGGGTCGAGCGCGTCCGTTCGCGATGACGGCACTGAAGGAACAGCCGGCGACCTGATCGGCTACACGATCGTCGAGGCCAATGATCTCGCTGCGGCGAAGGCGCTCACCGACGGCCTCCCGTTCCTGTCCAACAGTGACGGGAAGTTCGCGGTGGAGATCTTCGAGCTGCTGCCGATGTAGCAGGGAACGGTCCGCCGCAGGGTCCGGCCGCGACGGGATAGCCCAGCACTGGAGGAAGAGTCGAGATGGATAGCCCCAGAGTCGTATCACCCGATGAATGGCTGGCTGCGCGCCAGGACCTGCTGGCCCGGGAGAAGGAAGCTACTCGGGCGAGAGACGCGGTCGCCGCAGCCCGCCGGGCCTTGCCGATGACCGAGATCGGCAAGGAGTACGTCTTTACCGGGCCGGGCGGGCAGGCGGGCCTGCTCGACCTGTTCGGTGGGCGCCGCCAGCTCATCGTCTACCACTTCATGTGGCGGCATGCCGAGTCCGGTTTCCCGGACGAGGATCAAGGCTGCCCGACTTGCTCGGTGGTCGCCGACAATATCGGTGACCTGTCCCATCTGCATGCATGCGATACCAGCCTGGTGCTGGTGTCCCGCGCGCCGATCGCCTCCATCGAGCGGTTCCAGAAGCGGATGGGCTGGCTGGTGCCGTGGTACTCCTCGTACCGCAGCAACTTCAACTATGACTTCCACACCAGCTTCGATGACAACATCGCGCCGATCGAGTACAACTACGCGGACAAGGCCACCCTGGAACAGACCATGCCCTACATCCGGCCTGGCACCGACGGACCGGCGGTCAGCGTCTTCCTGCGTGATGGTGACCGAGTCTTCCACACCTACTCGGCCTACTCCCGTGGCCTCGACTCCCTGATCGGCACCTACCAGTACCTGGACCTGACCCCGCTCGGCAGGCAGAAGCACGTCGTCGAGTTCCCGCATCACGACCGGTACGGCGCGGGATCCTAATGGTCAGCTCGCTGGCGGCCAGATGGCTGCTCGCCGCGGCCTACGCCGCGGCCGGGGCCGGCTTCCTGGCCGCCAGCAAGGCCGGCGGTGACCGGATCCCCGGTGCGGTCCGTGCGCTGATGACGCGGCTCGGTGAGTAGCTCCCCCGTGCTCGCCCGCCCGCGGCCAGGCCCGGCGGCCCTTGAGGCCGCGCTCTTGCTGATCTTCGCTTCCGGCGCCTGGGCGGCGACCATTACGATCGCCCGCGCGATGACCGGGATGACCGGCACGATGGGGCTTGGTCTCGGCGCGTTCATGGCAATGTGGACGCTGATGATGGCAGCCATGATGCTGCCGTCGGTGGCGCCCGTGGCTTTGCTGCACGCCACGACCGTGCCAGGTCACCGGACGGCGCGGGTCGGAGGGCTGGTGGCCGGCTATCTCGCTGTCTGGGCGGCAGCGGGCCTGCCGGCTTACGGGCTGGCTTTGCTCACAGGCTGGCTCCCCGGGCAGCATCCCGGCGTGGCGCACGTCCTGGCCGTGGCGGTCCTGACTGTCTGCGGCGCGTACCAGCTGAGCGGGCTTAAGGACCGCTCCCTGGCGCACTGCCGCTCCCCGCTCAGGCTGCCGAGGCGCTACGGTTCCGGCCATGGGAGGTTCGGCGGCCTTCGCGCAGGCGTCGAGCACGGCCGGTACTGCCTGGGCTGCTGCTGGGGCCTGATGGTGATCCTCATCGCGGTGGGCCTGATGAACCTGGCAGCGATGGCCGCCCTGGCCGTCCTGGTGCTGATCGAGAAGGTCTGGGCGTGGGGCCCGGCGGCAGGCCGACTCGCCGGTGCGGCGGCGCTGGCCCTCGCGGTCGCCACGATCTGGCTCCCGTGGCTTGTCCCGGGGCTGCGCGCCCTGCCTCCGATAATGAGCTAACCCTAATGGGATCTGCCAGGTCATATCGAGCAGGACGCCTTTGCGAGAGCGCTGGAACGGTGGCCGCGCGACGGCGTCCCGGCCAGCCCGGCGGGCTGGCTCAAGACCACGGCCCGTAATCGGGCCGTGGACCAGTTGCGCCGCAGCGCGGTCGGCGCGGCCAAGCTGCGGGAGGCGGCCTGGTGGGCGCGCTGTGGTTGCGCGCGCTGCTGATCGGCGGCTACGCGTCGTCCGTGCTCAGCAGCGACCTGAGCATGAGCTTCGACATCCCCGGCACGAGCAGCGACATCGCCGACTCGGCCATCCAGCAGCCCGGCCGGCTTCCCGAGCCGGGTCGTCTCCTACGCCAGCACCGGCAACCAGGGCCGGCTCGCAAGTCCAGGTGACCGGCCTGTCGCCGCTGACTACGCAGGGCGCCTCGCGCAACGGGCCCAGTGTCCTCGACGAGATCCTGCTGGGCGCGCTCGGGGCGCTGGCCGTGCTCGCCTTCGTCTTTGCCTCCCTGATGGCCGCGGGTTCCGCTGCTGATCGCGCCTGTGTCGGTGACCACCGCGTTCCTGGCCGGCGGGGCCGGGTCCCGGAGGGTGACCGTGACCGCGGCCCGGCGGGCATGGTCAGCGATGGCGTGCCTGTGGGCCGGGGGCGTTTGTGCTGGCCATGCGAGGGCGACGGAGCTGGCGCGGCCGACATTGCCCTCTTCGGCCATCGTCACGAACGACCGGAGCAGCCGCAGATCCACATCGACGTCTATTCCGCGACGTTATCAACTGAGTCGGAATGTGTATTGGACGGCCCGCCGGCCGGCGGGCCAGACTTCAGGAATGCACCAGCGTCGCCATCTCGGGAGCCGGCTGCCCGTGGCACCACCCGGATGGGGCAGGCTATCCGGCTCCGGCGAAGGCCGCCTGGCATGACCCGGCGGTATCAAGCAGGCTGCGCTGCGGCGCTGCCGCGGAAAGCGGCTTGCCGGACCCGCCACGGCTGGCGACTGCGGTCATGACCGCGGGCAGTCCGAGGCGGTGCGTGATCACCGGAGCCAGCCGCGGCCTGGGGTTCGAATTCGCCCGCCAGCTTGCGACCGCCGGCGAGTTTGTGGTGGCGACCTGCCGCACCCCCGCCTCGGCCGCCGGGCTGCGCGAGCTGCTCGCTGGCGGAGGGCTGATCCTGCCCCTGGAGGTCTCCGACCAGGTGGCGGCCACGGCCGCGGCCGTGGCCGTGGCCGAGCGGATAGACGCCGTTGACCTGCTGATCAATGCGGCGGGTATCGAGGACTCCGCCCGATCGTCGGGGCCCGTCGGGCGGCTGGACGGCGATGCGCTGGTGCAGGTCTACCGGACCAACGCGGTCGGTCCGGCGCTGGTCACGCAGGCGTTCGCCGGCCTGCTCGCCCGCTCCGGCCGCGCAGTGGTGCTGAACCTGACATCGAAGCAGGGATCACTGGCCGCCGCGACCGCCGCGGGCAGCATCGGATATGCGATGAGCAAGGCGGCGCTGAACATGCTCACCCGCAAGCTCGCCCTGGAGCTGTATCAGGACCGGACCACGGTGGTGGCGATGAGCCCGGGCTGGGTCCAGACCGGCATGGGCGGCCAGGACGCGCCGCTGACACC
>Ga0209839_10000097_pt1 | contig 38048 bp, 34 predicted proteins | sample OrgsoiDNA2013050_FD_185800 | JGI IMG/M metagenome (GOLD analysis project Ga0209839, IMG submission 185800) | Permafrost soil microbial communities from the Arctic, to analyse light accelerated degradation of dissolved organic matter (DOM) -... | ecosystem: Environmental > Terrestrial > Soil >... | reverse complement strand
CGCAGGAACGGTGTCGTGTGCGCGCGACACTTTGGCTAAAAGATGCGAGCACTAACTTATATTTATCCCGCGCGGCACCCTCATAAAACCGATCGGCCAACACAACGCATTGAATCGATGCATTTCTAAAATTCTGGCACAACGTTTGCTTCTTGGATATCGGGACGGCTCTGATTCGCGCGACGGCGCGCGGCGGCCCGCCCCGGGAGAGGCACATGGATACGTACTCACCGGAATTTTCGGCCTACTGGCAGAGCGAGACTTCGCCTGCTCCCGGCCGCGACACTGCCGAAGCATCGTCGAAGCGGGCCCTTTCGACGGCCCAGGAGCTCGCCCTCGAGGAGCTCGCCGAGCGCGTGATTGCTGCGCGCAGCATCGTCTGAGCGAGCGAGGCTTCCCGAACGCCCCTTACCCCCATTTTCAAGTCGGGCCTAACCGTCCCGACCGATCGCAGTATTCGACTCCCCCTTGCCCGCCGCACTCCTCCTGGCGGGTTTTTTTTTGACCTCGCCAAAGTGCGTGGCAGATGTCGTGACCATCACCAAACCCGCGGCCGATTCGCGGCATCCTTTGGATCGGCCTGCCTCAATGGCGCTTGAAATACTGCACCGCGCGTTCGTGGGCTTCCGCGGCCGCGCCGCTTTTGAACGTGCCGAGTTTTTTTCTCTTGCCGGTCTTGGGGTCGGTCTTGCGCGAATAGAGACGAAACTGACCCGACGCAAGCTTGCGTATTGTCGCTGCCCCCTCCATTGAAACCCGGCTCTCAGACCGCGACGGGAGCCTTGATCGCCGAATGAAATCGGTAATCGACAAATTCGAAGTCATCGAAGCGGTACTCGTAAAGCGACGCGGGGCGGCGCTTTATCACCAGCTTCGGCAACGCGTAAGGCTCGCGCGATAGCTGCGTGTCGACCTGTTCGAGGTGATTGAGGTAAAGATGACAATCGCCTCCGGTCCATACGAAGTCTCCGACGCCCAGATCCGTCTGTTGGGCGACCAGGTGCGTCAACAGCGCGTACGACGCGATATTGAACGGCACGCCCAGGAAGATATCCGCACTGCGCTGATAGAGCTGGCATGAAAGCCGGCCTTCGGCCACATAGAATTGAAAAAATGCGTGGCACGGCGGGAGCTTCATGCGCGAGAGCTCGCCGACGTTCCAGGCCGAGACGATCAGGCGCCTGGAGTCGGGGTTCTTGACGATCTGTGCGACGACTTCGGAGAGCTGGTCGATATGGCGCCCGTCCGGTGCGGGCCATGAGCGCCACTGGCTTCCGTAGATCGGACCCAGGTCGCCGTTTTCATCGGCCCATTCGTCCCATATCGTCACGCCGTTTTCGCGCAGGTAGCCGACGTTGGTGTCTCCGGCGAGAAACCACAGGAGCTCGTGCACGATGGAGCGGGTGTGGACTTTTTTCGTGGTCAGCAGCGGGAACCCGGCGCCGAGGTCGAAGCGCATCTGATATCCGAACACGGACAAGGTGCCGGTCCCGGTGCGATCATCCTTGCGCAATCCGTGATCGCGCACGTAGCGCATGAAGTCGAGATAGGGGCGCATGGGCAGGGTGTTGTAGGGCGCCTGGTCATTGTATCCGATGCGACCGCGGCGGCAGCGCGCCGATATCCGGCGCGGAGTAGCGCCGGACCGCTCATCGGAAAGCACGCTGCGGCGCTTGACAAAGGCTTTGCGAGGCGTAGAGTTAAACAACTAAGTAACTAGTCATATAGACGTGATAAAAGCGTACGGCAAAGCGATTCCAAAGGCGTGGCGGCGCATCGCGCGGATCTTCGTGGCGCTCGGTGACCCGCACCGGCAGCGGATCGTGCTCATGTTCGAGCCGGGCGAGCGGCTCAATATCGGACAGATTGTCGCGGCGTCGACGCTGTCGCGAACGGCGGTGACGCACCATCTGAAGGTACTGCGCGAGTCTGGCGTCCTCAGGAGCGAGAAGACCGGCCGGGAAGTCTATTTCTGGCCCGACGCCGATGCGGTTCGTCAAGCGCTGGACGCGGTGCGGGATTACGTCAAGGCGCACTAGCGTGCATCGGGGAAGCGGGTTCGACGCCAGCAGAGCGGTCGATAGCATCGAGGGAGGCAGTATGCTTGTCTGGATTGTGGTTCCATTCATTGGCTGCCGGTTCTCTGCGGCATCCGCCACTGCAGATCGCGGGCCGCGGGCGAAGCGCTGCAGCCGGCGCGCTGCATTCTTTTGACCACCGGAGCCATCGATGGCCGAGCATAGTCAGTTTCAGCTGTTGCGCGAGCGTCGATTCGCGCCGTTTTTCTGGACCCAGTTTCTGGGTGCCGGAAACGACAACGTGTACAAGAACGCGCTGGTCATCTTCGTGGCGTTCCAGGCCGCGACCTTGAGCGCGCTTTCATCCAACGATCTGGTCAACATCGCGGCCGCCGTTTTCATCGCGCCGTTCATGCTTTTCTCGGCGACTGCCGGCCAGCTTGCTGACAAGTACGAAAAATCGAGGCTTATCCGGTTCGTCAAGCTTTTCGAAATCGCGATCATGGTCGTCGGCGCCATCGGCTTCTACCGCCGCGACCTTGTGCTGCTCTTTCTTGCGCTGGGCATGATGGGCGTGCACTCGACGATCTTCGGCCCGGTCAAATACGCGATCCTGCCGCAAACGCTTAAGAGCGACGAGCTGGTCGGCGGCAACGGCTTGATCGAGATGGGCACCTTCGTCGCAATTCTGCTCGGAGAGATCGTCGGCGGACTGGTGATCGCGATCAAGCCCGACGGGCCGCTGTACACGGGTGCGACCGCGATCGCGATTGCAATCGCCGGCTACGTCGTGAGCCGCCGCATTCCCCAGGCTCCATCGGTCGCGCCCGACCTCCGCATCAACTGGAACCCGTTTACCGAGACGTGGCGCAACCTGCGCTTTGCGCACGGCAACCGCATCGTCTGGCTTTCGATGCTCGGCATTTCATGGTTCTGGTTCTACGGCGCAACGTATCTGACGCAGTTCGCGAACTTCACGCACGACGTTCTCGGCGGCGACGAGCACGTCGCGACCATGATGCTGGCGATTTTCTCGGTCGGAATCGGCGCGGGATCGCTGCTCTGCGAGCGTCTGTCGGGACACAAGGTCGAGGTGGGACTGGTGCCGTTCGGCTCGATCGGGCTGTCGATTTTCGCGATCGACCTCTATTTCGCGAGCCGCGGCCTGGCGCCCAACAGCCTGACCGGCGTCGATGGATTTTTGCGCGTCGGCGCGCACTGGCGCATCGTCGCCGACCTGATCCTGCTGGGCATGTTCGGAGGCTTCTACATCGTCCCGCTCTACGCGCTGATCCAGGAGCGCTCCGATGCGGCGTTTCGTTCACGCATCATCGCCGCCAACAACATCCTCAACGCGCTGTTCATGGTGGCGTCGGCGGCCATCGCGCTCGGCCTGCTCAAGGCCGGCTGCACCATCCCGCAACTGTTTCTGGCCACCGGACTGATGAACGCAATCGTCGCGATTTACATCTTTTCGCTGGTGCCGGAATTCCTGATGCGGTTCCTGGCCTGGCTGCTGGTGCACACCATCTATCGCGTGCACAAGGAAGGGCTCGACCGCATTCCCGCGAGGGGCGGTTGCGTCATCGTCTGCAACCACGTCAGCTTCGTCGACGCAATCGTCATCGCGGCGTGCGTTCGGCGGCCGATCCGCTTTGTCATGGATCATCGGATTTTCCACATTCCGGTGCTCAATTTCATTTTTCGCACCATGCGCGCCATTCCTATCGCTCCGGCGAAGGAAGACCCGGGCATGAAGGAGCGCGCGTTCGAGGAGGCGGCGAAGGCGCTGAAGGCGGGCGAGATCGTCGGCATCTTTCCCGAGGGGAGGCTGACCGAGACGGGCGAGCTCAACGTGTTCCGCCCGGGGCTTCAACGCATTCTCGAGCAGGCGCCGGCGCCGGTGGTGCCGATGGCGCTGCGCGGTCTGTGGGGCAGTTTTTTCAGCCGATCGCATCAAGGCAAGGCGATGCGCCGCTGGCGAGGCATGTTTTCGCGCATCGCGTTGGTGGCGGGAACGCCATTTTCGCCCGAGCTCGCGACGCCGGAAGCGTTGCAAAAAAGCATTCTTGGACTGCGCGGGGATTGGCGATAGACCCAGATTCGAATAGACAGCGCAGCTAGACCATCCGTCGGATGGGCAAGGGGCCGTTTGCGCCTCAGACTGCCGGGCACACGGGGAGAACGATCATGTGGGCGTTGGGACTCTTAGTCGGAGCGCTGGTGGGCGCGGCAGTGGCGCAGGGAACGGGCGCCTTCATCGGCGCCATTCTCGGCACCGTGATAGGCGCCGTCATCGGCCACCAGCGTACGGGAGTCAAGAGGCGGGTCGAGAAGCTCGAGTCGCAAATGCTCGAGCTCGAGTCGCGCATTGCGGGCCTCGATGAACGCGCGGCTGTGGCTGGCCGCATTTCGATCGGGCCAGACAGCACGCCGATGGCAACTCTTCCAGCCGCTGAGACGGTTGCCGATCCATCTCGGACATGGGTTGTTCCGGGATCGGTGCCCGCGACCATGGGGGCGACCGCGGCTGCTTCTGCCCGCACAACCGCGCTGGACGAGAAGGCGGCCGAAGCAGCGCCCGCGAGCGCACCGTCGACGCCGGTCTTGCCGGTACGCCAGGGCGGGCGTCCGACCGCTGCGACGCGTTCCGAAGATCTTTCACGTCCTGTCATTCCACCTGCTCCGCCGATGCCACCAAGTCCGCCGCCGGCATGGCTGGCGTGGGTCATGGGCGGCAACACGCTGGCACGGATCGGCGTCTTGCTGCTGTTCATCGGTGTCGGGTTCCTGCTCAAGTACGCGTCGGAACACGTGCACGTCCCGATCGAGATGCGTCTCAGCGCGGTTGCCGCCGCTGCGATCGCATTGCTGATTGTCGGCTGGCGTCTGCGGGTGCGCCGCGGCGCCTACGCGATGATCCTGCAGGGCGGCGCGGTGGGAGTGCTCTACCTCACGGTATTCACCGCGCTCAAGCTCTACAGGGTCCTGCCGCCGGGAGTGACGATCGTTCTGCTGCTGCTGATCGTCGCGCTGGCGAGCTCGCTGGCGGTCCTTCAGGACGCGATTGCGCTTGCGGTGCTGGGGATCGTCGGTGGCTTCCTGGCGCCGATTCTGACCTCGACCAATTCCGGCGATCACGTTCTGCTGTTTTCGTACTACGCGCTGCTCAATGCCGCGATTTTCGGCATCGCATGGTTCAAGGCCTGGCGCGTGCTCAACCTGGTCGGCTTCGTTTTTACCTTCATCATCGGCACGCTCTGGGGCGTGACCAAGTATCAGCCTCAGGATTTTGCGACCACCGAGCCCTTTCTGATCCTGTTCTTTCTGTTCTACGTCGGCATTGCGGTGCTTTACGCGTTGCGGCGGACGGTAGAGGTGCGCAATCCTGTCGACGCCACGCTGGTCTTCGGGACGCCGTTGATCGCCGCCGCGCTCCAGAGCGCGATGGTGCGCGACATGCCGTTCGGCATGGCGCTGAGCGCGCTTGCGGTTTCCGCGGTCTATCTTTCGCTGGCCAAAGTGTTGTTCTCGCGGCAAGGCGAATCCATACGCCTTCTCGCCGAAGCGTTCCTCGGTCTCGGAGTGATCTTCGCGACGCTGGCGATTCCACTGGCGCTCGACGCGCGATGGACGTCGGCGTCGTGGGCGCTCGAAGGCGCCGCCATGCTCTGGGCCGGCGTCCGTCAGCGCCGCTGGCAGGTTCGCGCGTTCGGCATCCTGCTGCAACTCGGCGCCGGTGTCGCATTCGGTCGCGGCATCATGCTTTGGGCGTCGACCGGGACGATTGCCGCCGTTCCCATCCTCAACAGCAATTTCGTCGGCGCGACGCTGCTCGGTCTGGCCGGACTCTACAGCGCGTGGCTGCTGTGGAGTCATCGCGCCGCGGTCAGCGCGTCGGAGCAAGTCGCCTCGCCGTTGCTGTTCGCGTGGGGTTGCATTTGGTGGCTCGCAGCGGGTTGGCGAGAAATCGATCGCTGGGTTCCCATGGAAATGAAGTCCGCGGCGATCGTGGCTTTCCTGGCCTTGTCCGCGGTGGCGTTCGCGTTTGCCGAGCGGCGACTGAGATGGCCCATGGCGCGGCTGCCCGCGCTCGCGCTGCTGCCGCTGCTGCTTGCGATTGCGCTTGGCACCGCGGCGACAACGCGCGGCCTGCTGACGCACCTTCTCGCCAACGGGGGGTATATCGCATGGCCGCTGGCGCTCATCGTGGTGGTCGCGCTGCTGCGTCGATTCGACCGCGACCCGCCGCTCGAAGGCGCATGGAAAATTCCGTTGGGCGTTTGGCACGCCGGCACGGTTTGGTTGCTGGTGCTTGTCTGCGCACACGAGCTTGCGTGGGCGGCCCGCTCGGTCGGCGATGGTGAGGGCATCTGGACACTGGCGCCCTGGGGCGTCCTGCCCGCGTTGGGCTTGCTTGCGATCAGCCGCTGGAGCGAAGCCCCGACGTGGCCTATTGCGCCGCACCGCCGCGCGTATTTGCTGATCGCCGCCACGCCGCTTGCCGTTGCGCTTCTGCTTTGGAGCCTGAAAGCCAACTTGTCCGGCGATGGCGATCCGCTGCCGCTTCCTTACGTTCCGCTGCTGAACCCGCTCGACCTGACCCAGGCGCTGGCCTTGGGCGGAACCGCTATCTGGCTGGCTGCGCTCAATCGTTTCGACGACACCGTGCTGGCCAGGACGCAGACCGCCGTCGCCATTACCTTTACCGCCTTGCTGTTCATCTGGATCAACGCGCTGGTACTGCGCACCATTCACTTCTGGTTCGACGTGCCCTACGACTTCTACTCGCTGTGGCATTCGATGCTGGTGCAGGCGACCTTTTCGATTCTGTGGTCGATCATTGCGCTGGCGACGATGCTCCTCGCTCACCGCGAACGCTGGCGCGCCGCATGGGTGGCCGGTGCCGGGCTGCTCGGCGCGGTGGTCGTCAAACTCTTTCTGGTCGACCTGGGCCAAGCGGGCGGCGTGGAGCGGATCGTGTCCTTCATCGGTGTCGGACTGCTTCTGCTGTTGATCGGCTATCTGGCGCCAGTGCCGCCGCGAATCTCGGAGGAATCGAAATGAATCGACTTGCGATCATGCGGACGCTGATCCTTGCCGCAGCGGCGGTTGCCGTTGCGGCCGGCGCCGCGGAAAAGCCCAAGGACTTTGCATTCGGCATCCCGCTCACCGTCGACACCGAGAGCGCGTTCTACCGGGCCGCGCTGCCGGCGGCGTTCTATGCAGGCTCGGGCCGCGCCGACCAGGGCGACCTTCGCGTGTTCAACGGCGACGGCGCGCCGGTGCCCTACGCCCGGCTTGCCGCACCCGTTGCCGTACGAGAGAAAAAATCGACCACGTCGCTGGCATTTTTCCCGCTGCGAGTCGACGAGCAGGGCGGAGACCTCAGCGGATTGTCGGTGACGATCAATCGGAACCTGGGCAACACCTCGGTGAACCTGACCACCAAGGAGGGGCAGCCGGTGCCGGCGCAGCGTCTCGCCGGCTACCTGGTGGACGCCGCCGACACGCGGGAGCCGATTTCGGCGGTCGTGCTCGCGTGGACGCCCAAACCGGGAGGAATGAATACGCGCATCCGTATCGAAACCAGCGACGACCTCAATCAATGGCGGACCATCGTCGGCGATGCTCCGTTGCTCGATCTCGAGTACGAAGGGCGGCACTTGCTGCGGGATCGCGTCGAGTTCCGCCAGACGCCGGCAAAATATCTTCGCATCTCGTGGCAAGCGGTGCAGGCGCCGCTGCAGCTCGATGCGGTGCGCGCCGAATTCGGCGATCGCGTGCTCGATACTCCAAGACAGTGGAGCGAAGCCACCGGATCGGCGGTGGCCGGCAAGGAAAACGAGTTCCAGTTCGATCTCGGCGGTGCGGTGCCGGTGGACAGGATCTCGATCGAGCTGCCCGAGCTCAATTCAGTGGTGCCGGCACAGCTCCTGGCTCGGGCGAGCCCGGATGAACCGTGGTATCCGGTGACATCGCTGGTGAGCTATCGGCTGCGCCAGGATGCGGGGGAAGTCAGCGCGCCGCCGCTCGCCCTCGCGTCCGCCACATATCGCTACTGGCTGCTTCGCGTCGATCCGAAATCGGGTGGCCTGGGCCGCGGCCAGCCGCGCATGCGCGCCGGCTGGATCGCGCAGGAAGTCGTTTTCGCCGCGCGAGGAACCGGGCCGTTCCTGATCGCCTACGGCAACGCCACCGCGGCGTCGAGCGCGTTGCCGGCGGTGACGCTGGTGCCTGGATTCGACAGTGGACCGGAAGCACGCGCCGCGATTCCCGTTGCCCATCCCGGCGTCGCGGCGCCGCTCGGCAGCCTCGATCAGGCCAAGCCGCCGCAGGAGTATCGGCGCGCGACGCTGTGGGCGGTGCTCGTTATCGGCGTAATCGTGCTGGGATGGATGGCGTGGCAGCTTTCGCGCCAATTGAACGCGGCGCCGCCGGTCAAGCCGGCCGCGGAGGCGAGCGACGGCCCCGTGGCGTAGCCACGATGGACGAGGCGTCCGGCCACGCATCATTGACCAGCGCCGGCAGGATCGTTCCCGCCGGACCGCGCAGACAGTAGTCGGCGCTCGCCGAAAGCGTGGTGGCACTGAGATTGATCTCGACCACGAGAGCCCCGCAAGCTTTGGCAAGCGACGGAAGCGCCGCCGCCGGGTAGACCTCGCCCGAGGTCCCGATGACCAGCATCAGATCGCAACGTCGCGCCATGCTTTCGGCGGCATCGATCGCCTCGGGCGCCAGCATTTCCTCGAACCAGACCACGTCCGGGCGCAGCAGCGCGCCGCATGCTGCGCAGCGCGGAACTTCATCGCCGGCACTATCCCAGCGTTCTACGACGGTGCCTTCGCGCGAGCATTTGACGCGCGCAATATTGCCGTGCAATTCGATGAGCTTGCGGCTGCCGGCGCGCCGATGCAAGCCATCGACGTTTTGCGTGATCACCATGCATTCCGGAACGGCACGCTCGATCTCGGCCAGCGCATAGTGCGCCGGATTCGGCTTCACCCCAGCGACAAGCTCGCGGCGCCACGTGTACCAGTCCCAGACAAGCTTCGGATGCTCGGCGAATGCGCGTGGCGTCGCAAGTTGCAAGGGATCGAATTTTTCCCACAGGCCGGTCTGCGCGTCGCGAAAGGTCGGCACGCCCGATTCGGCCGAGATGCCTGCCCCGGTCAGCGCGGCGACGCATCGAGCGCCGGCAAGCGCGCGAGCGGTCTGTTCGAATGCACTCTCGTAGTCGGTATCGCGCATCGCGTTTAGTCTGAAATGTGGCAGGCCGGCGGGCCGGGGACGGCGCGCTCAGATGATAAACTGCGGCCAAGCTCGTGGAGGCGGCGCCTAAGCTTTTTCCCGGGACGCTCACGGATCCGACCATGTCCGGCAACACATTCGGCAAGCTGTTCTGCGTTACGTCATTCGGGGAGTCGCATGGCCCGGCGATCGGCTGCGTAATCGACGGTTGTCCGCCGGGATTGGCGCTCGAGGCCGCGGACGTGCAGCACGACCTCGATCGGAGAAAGCCCGGAACGTCGCGTCATGTGACGCAGCGGCGTGAATCGGATACCGTGGAAATCCTCTCCGGCGTGTTCGAGGGGCGAACGACCGGGACGCCGATCGCGCTTGTCATCCGCAACGAGGACGCGCGCAGCAAGGACTACGCGTCGATCGCCGATACCTTCCGTCCGGGCCATGCTGACTACACTTACTGGCAGAAATACGGCATTCGCGACTATCGCGGAGGCGGCCGCCAGTCGGCACGCGAGACCGCCGTGCGCGTCGCCGCCGGTGCCGTGGCGCGCAAGTGGCTGCGCGAGCATTTCGATGTGGCGATCCGCGGTCATTTGACGCAGCTGGGACCGCACCACGTGCCGTTCAAAGGCTGGGAGCACGTCGACACCAATCCTTTCTTCGCCGCCAACGATGAAATCGTTGCCGAATTCGAAGCGTTCATGGACTCGCTGCGCAAGGCCGGCGATTCGTGCGGCGCGCGGATCACCGTGGTGGCGCAGAACGTGCCGGTCGGCTGGGGCGAGCCCGTTGCCGACAAGCTCGACGCCGAGATCGCGCATGCGATGATGAGCATCAACGCGGTCAAGGGGGTCGAGATCGGCGCCGGCTTCGCGAGCGTCGCACAGCGCGGCACCGACCACTCCGACGAAATGACGCCGCAGGGATTCCTGTCGAACAACGCCGGCGGCATTCTCGGCGGCATCTCGACCGGCCAGGACATCGTGGTCTCGATCGCGGTGAAGCCGACCTCGTCGATCCGCCTCGATCGCCGATCCATCGACAAGGCCGGCAAACCGGTCATCGTCAATACCCACGGGCGTCACGATGCCTGCGTCGGCATACGCGCGACACCGATCGCGGAGGCGATGCTGGCGCTGGTGCTCATCGATCACGCGCTGCGGCACCGCGCGCAGAATGCCGATGTCGTGTGCGCGACGGCACGGCTAGCGGCCAGTGCGCCGGATACGCTAAGCGCCCGCAAGCCTGGCCCGGGATCCATCGACAACCCCGATCCCGACGAGGCTTAGGGCCTGAAACAGGCTCTAATCGGGCGCGCTACGCGTGATCCGGGCCGCGGCCTCGCCGCGCGCGAACTGGATGCCGATGGATTCGCCGAGGCTGACCTCGCCTGCGTCGTGCACGATCGCTCCGCCTTCGCCGGTGACGATGCTGTATCCGCGCTCCAGCACGGCCTGGGGATTTAAGTGGCGCATGCTCTGCTCGAGCGCCCCGAGCCGCTGCGCCAGTGTGGCAAGGTGGTCGCCTCCGACGCGCCGCCAGCGCTGGCCGATGTCGGCCACCATCGCGCTCTGGCGCGGTGGCGTGCGCAACAGACGGCCGAGGTCGCGCGCAATCGGCAGCAAAGCGCTCCGCGGCCGCTCGTAGGCGACGGCGGCGGCCCGCGCGATGCGCGATGCGAGCGCAGCGACCGTCTGCTGCCGCTGCTGAATTCGCGACATCGGGTGCACGAGTCGGCGAGAAATCATGTCCAGGTGCTGCATGCGCAATTCGAGCGCGCGCACGACGGCCTTCTGCCAGCGCGCGCCAAGGGCTCCGGCGCTTGCGCGCAGCGCCAGGCGATCGGGAACGACCAGCGTCGCCGCACCGGTCGGCGTCGGCGCACGCAGATCCGCGACGAAGTCGCAAATCGTGAAATCGGTCTCGTGGCCGACGCCGCTGACGACCGGAATTCGCGACTCGAAAACCGCCCGCGCGACCTGCTCTTCGTTGAACGCCCACAGGTCCTCGATCGAGCCGCCGCCGCGACAGACGATGAGGACATCCGCTTCGGCATGCGCGTTTGCCGCCGCAATCGCCGCGGCGATGCTCGCCGCCGCCGCGGCGCCCTGCACCGGCGTCGGATATACGATCACGGGCACGCCGGGCAGGCGGCGAAAGATCGTCGTGAGCACGTCGCGCAATGCGGCGGCCTGCGGCGAGGTCACGATGCCGACCACGCGCGGAAGCGTCGGCACGGCGCGCTTGCGATCGGGATGAAACCACCCGGCCGCATCGAGCCTGGCTTTGAGCGCGGCGAATTTTTCGTACAGTGCGCCCAGGCCCGCCAGACGCACCGACTCGACCGTGAGCTGGAATTCGCCGCGCGCTTCGTAAATGGTCGGCGTCGCTCGAACCTCGACCGAAAGGCCGTCCTTGAGCACCACGTCGAGCAGTTGCCAGCGATGCCGGAAAATCACGCAACGTACCTGCGCCTGCGAATCCTTGAGCACAAAATAGCAGTGGCCGGAGGCCGCGCGCGTGAAATTCGAGATCTCGCCGCTTATCCATGCGAGGCCCAAATGGCGCTCGATGAGCAATCGAGCGGAGCTGATGAGGAGAGATACCGGCAATACCGCCGCAGGATTCATGCGCTCATCCGATGATGGGTCTGGCGTCTGCGGGATCGACACAGCTACAACAAAAAAACGGTTTGTCCATGACATCGCCGTTGGCGGATTTGCGCAAAAACAGCACCGGGAGGCGCGGGTCGGCGCGCGAACTGCGCCCGTCCGTGTGCCGAGATAATATTACAACTATATGAAATTGCACCGGAAAAAGACGGCATAAATTTGGGCATGACAACGAAAACCCTACCCGGCAGGCTACTTAGCCAATAAATTTACAAGATATGCACACTTTTATCCACAGATATTGTGGAAAACGAGTGGCATTTCAATCCGGCAATCGGTCCGCGAGCCTTGCTGGATGCGGGCTGCGCGCATGGACCCCAATGCCTGTGGCATAACGGCCGATGACGGGTACTAGACCACCGGTTAGAATGCTTCTCCTAGTCCATTTGTTCATGAACAAAGTCGATGAGTGCTGCGCCGCCACATAATTCGTCCGCACCGGTGTCGTCGAATTTCCTTCGCCAGATCATTGCCGAGGATCAACGCACTGGCAAGTATGGCGGCCGGGTGGTGACCCGTTTTCCGCCGGAGCCGAACGGTTATCTGCACATCGGCCACGCCAAATCCATCTGCCTGAATTTCGGACTGGCGCATGAAAACGGCGGCCTTTGTCACTTGCGCTTCGACGATACCAATCCAATCAAGGAGGACGTCGAGTACGAGGATTCGATCAAGGCCGCGGTGCAATGGCTCGGATTCGACTGGGGACCGCATCTCTATCACGCGTCCGATTATTTCGATCGCCTGTACGAGTTCGCGCGGCACCTGATCAAGGCGGGGCTGGCGTACGTCGACAGCTCGACGCCGGAGGAAATGCGCCGCCTGCGCGGCACGCTGACCGAATCGGGGCATGCGAGTCCGTTTCGCGACCGCTCGGCGGAGGAAAATCTCGATCTCTTTCGACGCATGAAGGAGGGCGAGTTCCCGGACGGCGCGCACGTGCTGAGGCTCAAGATCGATCTGGCGAGCCCGAACATGAATTTGCGCGATCCGGCGGTGTACCGCATCCGCCACATCGCGCATCACCGCACCGGCGACAAATGGTGCGTCTATCCTCTCTACGATTACACGCACTGCATTTCGGACGCACTGGAGCGGATCACGCATTCGCTCTGCACGCTCGAGTTCCAGGACCATCGGCCGCTCTACGATTGGGTGATCGAGCGCCTCGCGGAGGCAGGGCTGCTGCAGCGTCCGCTGCCTCAGCAGCACGAATTCGCGCGGCTCAATCTTCTGTACACGGTCATGAGCAAGCGCAAGCTCCTGGAAATGGTCGACGGCGGCTACGTCGATGGATGGGACGATCCTCGCATGCCGACGCTGGTGGGCCTGCGCAGGCGCGGCTACACCCCGGAATCGATTCGACTGTTTGCCGAGCGCATCGGCGTCTCCAAGGCCGACCAGTGGATCGACATGAGCGTGCTGGAAGACTGCCTGCGCGACGATCTGAACGCGCGCGCGGAGCGGCGCATCGCGGTGCTGGACCCGGTCAAACTGATCATCGACAACTATCCCGCAGGCGAGACCGAGGACTGCTTTTTGCCCAACCATCCGCAGCAGCCCGAGCTCGGCACGCGCGCGGTCCCGTTTTCGCGCGAGCTCTGGATCGAGCGCGACGATTTCAACGAAGATCCGCCGAAAGGCTACTTTCGTCTCTCGCCCGGCAAGGAAGTGCGGCTGCGCTATGCGTTCGTGGTCAAGTGCGTGAGCGCCGACAAGGATGAGAGCGGCAAGGTGACCGCCGTCCACTGCACCTACGATGCGCAGACGCGCAGCGGAACGCCGGGCGCGGAGGCGCGCAAGGTCAAAGGCAACATTCACTGGCTGTCGGTGGCGCACGCGCGGCGCGCCGAGGTCCGCCTCTACGATCGCCTGTTCGTGGCGCCGCAGCCGGGACGCCCCAACGACGTCGCCGATACGAGCCCGGTGCCGCTGCTCGGCGCGGAAGTCGACAGCGACACATTCATCGAGGAAGTGACCGAGCGAAATTACCTCGACGACCTCAATCCGCGCGGCAAGCAGGTCGTCTCCGCCTACATCGAGCCATCGCTGGCCGAGGTCGCGCCGGAAACGCGCTACCAGTTCGAGCGGCACGGCTATTTCGTCGCCGATCTGCGCGACTCGATGCCGGGCGCCGTGGTGTTCAATCGCTCGGTGACACTGCGCGATTCCTGGGCGCACAAACCGGCGACAAGCTGAGCGGGCACCGACCACGATGAAGCGCATTGTCCTGTTCGTGGTCACCAACCTCGCCGTGATGCTCGTGCTCTCGGTCGTGGTGCGCGTGTTCGGGCTCGACCGCGCGCTCGAAGCGAACGGGCTCAACCTCGGCGCGCTGCTGGTCTTTTCGGCGGTGGTTGGATTCACCGGCGCGATCATCTCGCTGCTGATGTCGAAGTCGATCGCGAAGTGGTCGACGGGGGCGCAGGTGATCGACTCGCCGCGTGACGAGAACCAGGCGTGGCTGCTTGCGACGGTGAAGCGGCTCGCCGACAAGGCCGGCATCGGCATGCCGCAGGTTGCGGTCTATGAGGGCGACGCCAACGCGTTTGGCACCGGAGCGTTCCGCAATTCAGCGCTGGTCGCGGTCTCGAGCGGTCTGCTGGGATCGATGTCGCGGGACGAGCTCGAGGCCGTTCTCGGCCATGAAATCGCCCATGTGGCCAACGGTGACATGGTGACGATGACGCTGATCCAGGGCGTCCTCAACACCTTCGTCGTTTTTCTGGCCCGCGTGGTCGCATTTTTTGTCGACCGGATCGTGTTTCGCACGCAGCGCGGCACCGGTCCGGGATATTTCCTCACCGTACTGGTATGCCAGCTTGTATTCGGCGTCCTGGCCGCGATGGTCGTCGCCTGGTTTTCCCGCCGCCGCGAATTCCGGGCCGACGCGGGCAGCGCTCAGTTCCTAGGCAGTCCGCAGCCGATGATGCATGCGCTGGCGCGCCTCGGCGGCCTGCCGCCGGGAGAGTTGCCGAAGTCGCTGAATGGATTCGGCATCACCGACAAGCCGGGATTTGCCGCGCTGTTTGCGACGCACCCGCCCATCGAGGCGCGCATTCGAGCGCTTCAGGCGCTGGGCTAAAGGCCGCTCTCGCGAGCAGGCTGGATATCGAGGGGCGAACACAAAGGGAACGCCGATGGCGAAAGACCAGAAATTCAGGATCGAGGTCGAGGACGACAAAGGCCTCTGGCACGATGAACGCGGCGCCGACGGCGCGCCGCTGCTGTTCGACGACGAAGTTGCCGCCCGCGCCAGGCTCGCCGAGCTCTACCCGGTGCTGGTGAAGATGGAAAACTACGGCGACGGCAAGCGCACGCGCGTCATCCGCGTGCTCGTCGACGAAGACGACTGGCCGAATCGGGCGAAGTAAGGAACGAGGGGCTGTGCGCCGTGCTAGAGCGGCGGCACGAGCCCGTCCCTGCCGACCGCGATGCGGTCTGCGAGCAGCGAGCCGTCGCTCTGTCGCGCCCCTGAAACGACCACGTGCGCGCCCGGCACGAGCATAGACTTGTCGCCGGCCTCGACCATCACGATCGGCGTGTCCTTGGGGATAGTGACCACTTTCTCGCCGCCGTTGTAGCGCAGCGTTATCCGCGGTTCCCGTTCGTTTGCGCCCGCGACCGAGGCGACGGTGGCGTTGGTCATGGTGCGACCGCCTTGCTGTCCAGCGCCGACCGATACCACCGTGGCATTGGTCATGGTGCTTCCGGCGGCGGTATCCATCGGCCGATGCCCTTCACCGGTGCCGCGCATCGATTCGGGAAAAATGTGCACCTCGGTCGCGACCAGCGTTCCGTCGGGACCCGGCACGGCGGTGGTGCCGAGAAACACGCCGGGAGCGATCCTGGCCGGATCGGCGCGGGAGCGGGCGCTGATCGAGAGACGGTCGGACAGCCGCACCGCGATCATCTGCCCGTTGTCCGCCTTGAGCTGCAGCGCGGTCCCGCTCACCGAGTCGATATCGCCGCGTACGCGCGCCGCCGGCGTTTGCGCATGGGCGAGTCCGCAGGCGATCAAGCTCGCGGCCAGGCAAAACGGGACGAGCGGGCGAATGGGGTCCATGGCTATCCTTGCGTGCCGGCGGGAACGTGTTCGACGGCTCCTGCGGCCGCGAGTTCAATGCCAGGTGGTGATCACGTCGGCAATTACATTGGCAATCACATTGGCGATCACATCGGCGGAACGAGGCCGTCCTTGCCGACCGCGACCCGTCCCGCGGTCAGGCTTCCGTCGGCTTGGCGGGCGGCCGTCAGCAGCACGTGCGCGCCCGACTTGAGCATGGCGCGGTCGCCGGGTTCAAACGTCACGATAGGCGCGTTGGGCGGAACGACGACGACTTTTTCTCCATCCTTGTAGCGCAGCGTCATGCGCCGCGCCGGCCCGACCGGGACGACCTCCGCCACGGTGGCGTTGGTCATCATGCTGCCTGGCTGCAGGTCCCACGCGTAGTGGCCCTCGTTGCTGCCGCGTCCGGATTCAGGAAAAACGAGGACCTCGAGCGCCGATTGCGTGCCATCGCTTTGCGGCATGGATGCGGCGCCGACAAACGCATTCGGCGTGATGGCCTCGATGCCGACCTTCGCCACCGCGGTCACGACGTAGTTCTCGGCCAGCTTGATCGACAGCAATTCGCCGCTGCGCTCCTTGACCTGGAGATTGAGGCCGTCGACCGACACGACGTCGCCGCGAATGCGTTGCGTAGGCGCGGTTGCCTGAGCGAGAACGACGCACGGAACAAGAAGCGACAAGACAAGCGCGCAAGCGGCGGTGCGATTCATTTGGGATCTCCTCGGCAGTATCGGTATGTGTCCTAGGGACGGCGGCGGAAGGCGCCGCATCCCTGGATCACGCGCAAACAGCGCAGCGGCGAGAAAAATTCCGGCTGATCCAGCCGCAACTTCGAATGCCGGACAAACAAACGGCCGATCACTGCTAAGCGATGACCGGCCGTGTGGACGGAGGCGCGCATTCAAAAAACGCGCGCGAACCGAAGCTTATTACTTGAGGTGGTTGGAGACCAGCTTGGTCATTTCGAACATCGACACCTGCTTCTTGCCGCCGAAAACCTGCTTCAACTTTTCGTCGGCGTTGATCAGACGTCTGTTGATCGAGTCCTGCAGCTTGTTCTTCTTGATGTAGTCCCAGATCTTCTTGGTGACTTCGGTGCGCGGAATCGGCATTGAGCCCACGACTGCGGCCAAGGCGCCGGACGGCGTCATTGCCTTCATGAATGCAGCATTGGGTTTGCGCTTGGCGGCAGGCTTCTTTGCGGCTTTTTTCGGCGCGGCCTTTTTCGGCGCGGCCTTTTTTGCCGGGGCTTTCTTCGCTGCCGGTTTCTTAGCCGCGGGTTTCTTCGCGGCCGGCTTTTTGGCGGGCTTCTTTGCAGCTTTCTTGGCAGTAGCCATTGCACTCCTTCCTGGTGGTTGATCGCTTCGATGCGACGGCGATGAAAATGGAGTCAGGGTGGAACTCCTGTCAGCGGTCCCTGCGCCCCATCGGGCAAATATACCGCATTCTCGTCGGCGTGGTGTGCAAATTCTGTGTCGATTCCCGAGAGCAAGCGAACGGTGTTGCGTCGGTGTCAACCAAGGGCGCGGGTCCTGGCGCAAGACCGGGATGCGGCTGCGCTGCTCCGGATTGCCGGTGGGGATGCGCTCCCGCGGCCATGCCTTCGGCGCTACAGCGTGATCAGGGGGGCGCAAGGCGGGCTCGGATTTCGGCTCGTGCGCGCCGTGCGACGAAGGCTTCGTTTCACCGGGCAAGCGTCAAATCACCGATAATAGCCAGTCCCGTCTCCCGCGCGTGCAATGAACACCGCCGACCTGCGGCGCGAGTACCATCGCGCCACGCTCAATGAAACCGACGTCGACGCCAGTCCGGTCACGCAATTCGAGCGCTGGCTTGCCGAGGCCGCGAATGCCGAGGTTCCGGAGCCGACCGCGATGACGCTGGCCACCGTCGGCGACGACGGGCGTCCGGCGGCGCGCATCGTGCTGCTCAAGAGTGTCGACTCCGGCGGCTTCCTGTTTTTTACAAACTACGACAGCCGCAAGGGCGGGGAGCTCGCCGCCCAGCCATTCGCTGCGCTGCTGTTCCATTGGGTCGAGCTCGAGCGGCAGGTCCGCGTCGAGGGGGCGGTCGCCAAGGCTCCGCCCACCGAGTCGGACGCCTATTTCGCGTCCCGTCCGCGCTTGTCGCGCATCGGTGCGTGGGCGTCTCCACAAAGCAGCCCCATCCCGGATCGCAGCTGGCTGGAGCAGGCGTTCAGCGCGGCGCAATCGCGGTTTGCCTCCGATCCCGACTCGATTCCTCGACCTCCGCACTGGGGCGGTTATCGGCTGCTGCCATCGGCGGTCGAATTCTGGCAGGGCCGGCCGTCGCGGCTCCACGACCGGATACGTTATCGACGCGAGGGTGCGCACTGGCGCATCGAGCGGCTCGCGCCGTGAGCGAGCGATGGCGGTCCCGAGCCTACGCGTTTCCGGCGCTGATCGTCCTCGGCATCCTCAATCACACCGTGCTGACGGGGAGCCGGGTCACGGTTTCGCTCTATGCGCTGTCGCTGGGCTCGTCGGCGTTCATCGTCGGCATCCTGATGGGGCTCTACGCATTCCTGCCGATGCTGCTCGGCGTCACTGCGGGCCGGCTTTGCGATCGCATCGGCGTGCGCAAGCCCATGCTGGCCGGCTCCTGTGGAGTGGCCGTTGCGGCCGCGCTGCCGTGCCTTGTCACGGGAATCGCGCCGCTGTTCGTCACCACCGCTCTTCTCGGCGTTTCGTTCATGCTGTTTCAGGTCGCCACGCAGAACGCGACCGGCATGTTCGGCCAACCCTCCGAACGCGCGAAGCACTTCTCCTGGCTCGCGCTCGGCTATTCCGTGTCCGGATTCTGCGGTCCGCTGGTCAGCGGCCTGATGATCGACAACGTGAGCTTTTCCGGCACCTTCGCACTGCTGGCGATTTTGCCGCTGATTCCGATTGCAGTCTTGTCGCGCGACATCCTGAAGCTGCCGGGACCTCACCCCATGACGGCGGAAAGCCCGCCGGGCGGCATTGCGGAGCTCTTTCGCAACCGGCATTTGAGGCGCGTCTTCATCGTCAACGCGCTGCTCGCGGTCGCCTGGGACCTGCATTCGTTCTTCATCCCGATCTACGGCGCGACCATCGGCCTCTCGGCGTCGCGCATCGGCGCCATCCTGGCCGCATTCGCGGCAGCGACATTCGCCGTGCGCCTATTTGCGGCGGGAATCGCCCGGCGCTTTTCGGAATTCGAGGTCCTCGCCGTTGCCCTGTTTGTCGCCGCCCTCGCTTATGCGATGTTTCCTTTCGCGAAGGAGGTCGGTCCGCTGATGTGCTTGTCCTTTACGCTGGGACTGGCTCTAGGCTGCGCGCAGCCGATGGTGATGTCGCTGCTGCACAGCATGGCGCCGGCGGGCAGGATGGGCGAGGCGGTCGGGGTGCGCATGTCGATCATCAACGCGTCGACGTTCGCCATGCCTTTGCTCTTCGGCGCGGTCGGCTCGACGCTCGGGCTCGCGCCGGTATTCTGGTCGATCGGCGCGGCATTGGCGGGCGGCGGCTTCTTCGCCCGGCGCCGATAGCGCGCTATGTCCGCTTCAGGCGGTCGAAGTACTGCTTGCGAAACTTGGCCACCTTGGGCGCGACGACGAACTGACAGTACGGCTGGCGTCCGTTGCGCTCGAAGTATTCCTGGTGATATTTCTCGGCGGGATAGAACGGCGCCGCGTCGGCGATTTCGGTCACGATCGGCTGCGACCACAGCTTTTCGCGGGTCAATTCGTCAATGACCGCATTGGCGTCCGCGCGCTGCTCCGGGTTCTGGCAGTAGATCACCGACCGGTACTGCGTGCCGACATCGCTTCCCTGCCGGTTTAGCGTCGTCGGGTCGTGGATGGAGAAGAAAACCTTGAGCAGGTCGCGAAACGACAGTGTCTTGGGGTCGAATTTGATCTTGACCACTTCGGCGTGCCCGGTGTTTCCTCCGCAAACCTCGTCATAGCTGGGTTCGGGTGCGCGCCCGCCGGCATAGCCCGACTCGACCGATTGCACGCCCGCAAGCTGATCGAACACGGCCTCCAGACACCAGAAACAGCCGCCGCCCAGTACCGCGGTCTGCGTCCCACTCGCTGTCGTCGTCATGACTCGCCCTTTCGTCTGCCTGCCATTGAAGGATAGCGCGCTTCGCGAATCGGGCAAAACGCCCGGGTTTCACCTTGATCGTCGGGTCGCGGCCGGCGCTTACTGCACCCGAATTCGATTGAGCGCCCCGCGTCCGCGGTGCGATAATCGCGCCTCCCTGCGATCGAGCAGATGGAGCATATGGAGCAAAGGCCGCGATGGTCCGCCTTCTACCCCGTGAAGGAAAGTTCTTCGATTTCTTCAACGAGCATGCCGATCTTGCGATCCTCGCCGCCGCGGAGCTCAAGGAATTGCTGGACGATATCGGCAACCTCGAGCTGCGGCGGCGGAACATAGAGCGCTACGAGAAGCAGGCCGATCACATCACGCACCAGACGATCGCGCTGCTGCACAAGACATTCATCACGCCGCTCGATCGCGACGAGATACACAAGCTGATCACCACCATGGACGACATCCTCGATCTCACCGAGGACGTGGCGCAATGCCTGTTTCTCTATGACGTGCGGACGGTGACGGGCGAGGCAAGGAGGCTGGCCGAGATCTGTGTCGCATGCGTCACCAAGGTCAAGGAGGCGGTGGCGAAGCTCGAATCGATGAGCGACGCCGACGCGATATTGAAAATCTGCGCCGATATCGATCGCCTGGAAACCGAAGCCGACCATGTCATGCATTCGGCGATGGCCAAGCTTTTCCGCGAGGAGCCCGACGCCAAGCAGATCATCAAGCTGAAGGAAATCTATCAGCTGCTCGAGTCGGTGACGGACAAGTGCGAGGATGTCGCGAACTTGATCGAAGGCATCGTACTGGAAAACGCCTAAGGCGCGGGACCGATGGATGCCGCCGGCTTCAGCTTCGGCGCGATTGTCCTTCTGATCGCGATCGCGCTCGTGTTCGATTTCCTGAACGGATTCCACGACGCCGCCAACTCGATCGCGACCATCGTCTCGACGCGGGTGCTCCGCCCGCACTACGCGGTGGCGTGGGCGGCGTTCTTCAACTTCGTCGCCTTTCTGGTGTTCGGGCTCAATGTCGCGAATACCATCGGGACGGGCGTGATCGTACCGTCCATCGTCGACCACTACGTGATCCTCGGCGCGTTGATCGGCGCGATTGTCTGGAATCTCGTCACCTGGTACTACGGCATTCCCTCATCGTCGTCGCATGCGCTCATCGGCGGCCTCGCCGGCGCCGCGGTCGCGAAGGGCGGCTACGCCGCGCTCGTGGGCAAGGGCTTCCTGGTCATCACGCTTGCCATCGTCGCCTCGCCGCTTCTCGGGTTTCTCCTCGGCATGGGGCTGATGGTCATTGTCGCGCACGTTTTTTCGCGATCCTCGCCCAATCGCGTCGACCGCTGGTTTCGCCGGCTGCAGTTCGTTTCGGCGTCGATGTACAGCCTCGGCCACGGCGGCAACGACGCGCAGAAAACCATGGGCATCATCGCCATGGTCCTGTTTTCATCCGGAATGAGCGGCCCGACATTTCACGTTCCGTTCTGGGTGGTGCTCAGTTGCCAGACCGCGATCGCGCTCGGCACGCTGTTCGGCGGCTGGAGGATCGTCAAGACCATGGGGATGCGAATCACCAAGCTCAAGCCGGTCGGCGGCTTTTGCGCGGAGACGGGCGGGGCGATCACGCTATTCATCGCGACCGGATTCGGCATTCCGGTCTCGACGACGCATACGATCACCGGCGCCATCATCGGCGTCGGCGCCACCCGCAAGCTGTCGGCGGTTCGCTGGGGTGTCGCGCAGCAGATCGTCTGGGCGTGGGTGCTCACCATACCGTGTTCCGCGTTCGTCGCTGCGGTCGCGTGGTGGCTGTGCCAGTGGATCGGCTGATACCCGGGATGGCATAGCGTGTGGTCGCTCGTCGGACGCGGCGGCCTGTTCGTCTTCCGGGTCCTGCAACGTTTGCGCAAAGCCAGCGTCGCCCGCATGGCGGCCGCGCTGGCGTTCACGACACTGCTCGGCATCGTACCGCTGTTCACGGTCGCACTCGCGTACGTAGCGCGTTTTCCCGTGTTCGACCGCTGGCTGGATACGCTGGAGCCTTTCCTGGTGAAATTCCTGCTGCCGGACAGCAGCAGCGCGGTGCGCTACTACCTCGCGGAATTCACCACCAAGGCCGCCGGCGTCCAGGGCGTAGGAACAGTGTTTCTGATTGTAACCGCGGTGCTGCTGGTGGCGCAGGTGGAGCGGGAGATCAACGCCATCTGGGGCATCTATGAAGCGCGCTCGCTGCCGCGGCGGATGTTGGTCTATGCGCTCGGTTTTGTCGCCGTTCCGGCGATGATCGGGGCCGCGGTGCAAGTGACGTCATGGGCGATCGAGCAATCGATTGCAGCGGCTCCCGGCGTGTCCGGAGCGCTCTCGCTGCTGGTGCAGCCGGTGGAAACCGCGATCGCGACACTTGCCCTGACGATGTTGTACAAGCTCGTTCCCGCACGGCCGGTGCCGATGCGCGACGCGTTTGCCGGAGCGCTCCTCGCGGCAATGCTTTTCGAGCTGGCGAAGCTCGGATTCAAGGCCTATATCAGGCAGGTGCCGACCTATCGGATTGTCTACGGCGCGCTAGCCGCGCTGCCGCTTTTCCTGATCTGGATCTATGTGTCGTGGGTCATTCTTCTGATTGGCGCCGCGGTGACGGCGACGCTTGCCGATCGCGGCGCCAAGGCTCGCAATCGGCGCCGGCGTTTGTGACCGCGTCGATTGCGCGAAGCAAAGCTTGGCTTGCCGAATCGTGGTGGCCACGCTAGAGTCGCGGTTTACCTGCGGAGTCCATTGACGTGTGGTCGATTATTCAAGCGGCCGGCTGGCCGATCTGGCCGCTGATCTTTGCCTCGGTTATCGCGTTGTCACTTATCTTCGAGCGCATGTGGTCATTGCGGCAGAGCATCGTTGCACCTCCGGGCATGGTCGATCGCGTGCTGGCCGAATTCAAGCATGGCGGTGTCACCCAGGAGCTGCTTTCGAAGACGGCGCGTCAAGGGCCGCTGGGCCGCGTGCTGGCCGCGGGCCTTGCCAACGTCAAGAGCCCGCGCCCGGTCATGAAGGAGGCGATCGAAGAGGTTGGCCGCATCGTCAGCCACGATCTGGCGCGCTTTCTCACCACACTTGGAACGATCGCGGCGATGTCTCCGCTGCTCGGGCTCTTTGGCACCGTTATCGGCATGATCGAAATTTTCGGTTCGCAGACTGCCGCCGGCTCCAATCCGATTCAGCTCGCGCACGGAATTTCGGTGGCGCTCTACAACACCGCGCTGGGACTGATTGTCGCCATCCCGAGCATGATCTTCTATCGCCATTTCCGCGCCAAGGTCGACGACCTCGTCCTCGAGATGGAACAGCAGGCGATCAAGCTGGTCGAGCTCGCGCACGGCGAGCGTCGCTGACGCCGAAGCAACCGTGAACTTTCGTGGCGGCCACACGCGGGAAGAGCCGGAGATCAACTTCATTCCGTTGATCGACGTTCTGCTCGTCATCCTGATTTTCCTGATGGTCACCACGACCTATCAGCGCGTCGCCGAGCTTCAGATCACGCTTCCCGAGGCCGATGCGGATCCAATCAAGCAGCGCCCGAAGGAAATCAACATCGGTGTCGACGCCCAGGGCCGGTACGTGATCGACCGGACCGTTTTTCAGTTCACGACAGTAAGTGTGCTCGCCGATACCTTGACCCGCGCGGCAGCCGGAACCAAGGACGCGGTCGTGATCGTCAACGCCGATGCCAACTCCACTCATCAATCGGTGATCCACGTGATGGAAGCCGCACGGATGGCGGGCCTGACGCACATCACATTCGCAACCCAGACCACCGGGAAGTGACGCAGACGTCCAAGAGCAAGACGCGTAGCGTCGCCGCGATTGGAAACGGCTGCGTCATCCCCGCTCATTTTGGTAACTGCGCGGGGATCCAGTGGCTTTGGAAAAGTAGCGGTGGCGCGACAACGGCAACCGGGTCTCCGCCCAGTCGCCAGAATGAGTGGGAGCCGCGCGAAGTCACCCTCGCATGAGCTTCGCCGATCGTCTTGTCGCGGCATGGTACTCGCCGCATTTGACGCCGCTCACCGCATCGCTGGCGCCGTTCAGTTTCGTCTTCCAAGCGGCCGTTGAATTCCGGCGCGCGCTGTATCGCAGCGGCGCATTGCGCGTGGAGCAGCTGCCGGTGCCGATCGTCATCGTCGGCAATCTCACCGTAGGCGGAAGCGGCAAGACCCCGCTCACCATTGCCCTTGCGCGCTCGCTCGCCGAGCGCGGCTGGCGCCCCGGCATCGTCAGCGGCGGCTACGGCAGCGCGAAGCGCGAGCCGCGCGAAGTCGCCGCCGGTTCGACGCCCGACCAGGTGGGCGACGAGCCGGTCCTGCTCGCCAGGACCGGGTTTCCGGTTTGGGTCGGACGCGATCGTTCCGCGGTGGCGCGCGGGCTGCTCGCTGCGCATCCGGAATGCAACGTCGTCGTCGCGGACGATGGTCTGCAGCATTACGCGTTGGCGCGCACCGTCGAGATCGCGGTCATCGACGCGGCGCGCGGCCTGGGCAACGGATGGATGCTTCCCGCGGGTCCGTTGCGGGAAAGCGCATCGCGTCTGGACGAGGTCGATGCGGTGGTGCGCCTCGAGCGCGTCGCTGCCGCTTCTGCCGCGCGCGTTTCCGCGCGGCAATCGACCATGACGCTGGTCGGCGATTCGTTCGTGCGCGTCACCGCGCCCGCGGTCGTTGCCGCCGCGGAATCGTTTCGTGCGCCGGGCGTGCATGCGCTTGCCGGCATCGGCAATCCGGAGCGATTTTTCGATCACCTGCGATCGCTGGGCATCGACGCGACTTGCCACGCCTTTGCCGACCATCATCGATTTACGCCGGCCGACCTCGCGATTCCCGGGGCGACCGCCATCCTGATGACCGAGAAGGATGCGGTAAAATGTGTCGCGTTCGCGGATAACCGCTGCTGGGCCTTGCCCGTCCGCGCCGCAATCGACCCTTCGCTGCTGACGCTCATCGAGGAAAGGCTCCGTGGATCCCAAACTGCTTGAGATGCTGGTCTGTCCCGTGACCAAGGGGCCTCTCGTATACGATCGGCAGCGCCAGGAGCTGGTGTCGAAGTCGGCGCGCCTGGCGTACCCGATTCGCGATGGCATCCCGGTTATGCTCGAGGAGGAAGCGCGCAAGCTCGAACCCGCGGAGTACGAACGGGCGGACAAGTGAACGGCGAGGCGTCGCTCGGACCCGGGCCTGCCGGCAACGCGATCGCTCGTTGACGGCGCCTGCGGGCGTCGCGACGGACCCTGAATTGTCTCTCCGCTGAATGTTTACCGTCCTGATCCCGGCGCGTTACGCATCGACGCGGCTTCCCGGCAAGCCGCTGCTGGATATCGCCGGCAAGCCGATGGTCGTGCGCGTCGCCGAGCGCGCCCGCGCCAGCGGCGCGGCCCGCGTCGTCGTTGCCACCGACGATGAACGGATCCGGTCGGCGGTTGCCGACCACGGCATCGAGGTACTGATGACGCGAAGCTCGCATCCGACCGGGACCGACCGCCTCGCAGAAGCCGCAGCGCAGCTCGGGCTCGACGACAAGGCGATCGTCGTCAACGTTCAGGGCGACGAGCCGCTGCTCGAGCCGGAGCTGATCCACTCCGTCGCCGACACGTTGACCGCGCATGCCGACGCGTCGATCGCGACAGCGTGCCACCTGATCGACGATCCGGCCGAGGCGTTCAATCCGAACGTGGTCAAGGTCGTGCTCGACCGCAACGGCTACGCGCTGTACTTCAGCCGCGCGACGATCCCATGGGCGCGCGACGATTTCGCCGCCGCTCCGCAAAAAATTCCGCTCGGGCTGCCGCTGTATCGCCATTACGGCCTCTACGCCTACCGGGTGAGCTTCCTGCGCCATTACCCGTCGCTCAGTCCGGCGACGATCGAGCGTTTCGAGGCTCTTGAGCAACTGCGCGCGCTGTGGCACGGACACCGCATCATCGTCAGCATTGCCCGCGGCACGCCGGCGCCGGGCGTCGACACCGAGGAGGATCTGGAGCGGGTGCGCGCTTTGTTTGCCGCCGCCCCCGTTTGACCGCTGTCTCGATTGCGGACAGAATCGCCGGGCGTTAGAAAGGCATGGCTCGACCACGCCGTGGCGCCGGGGGCGAGCCTTACTCAAGTCGATTCCCAACGTTCTTTTCACCCGCGATTTGCACCCTATGCGACTCATATTGCTCGGACCGCCCGGCGCAGGCAAAGGCACCCAGGCCGCCTTCGTGAGGGAGGCGTACGGCATCCCGCAGATTTCCACCGGCGATATGCTGCGTTCTGCGGTCAAGGCGGGGACGCCGCTCGGAATCGCCGCGAAAAAAGTCATGGATTCGGGCGCGCTGGTGTCCGACGACATCATGATCGATCTCGTCCGCGAGCGTTTGAAGGAGCCGGACTGCGCCAAGGGTTACCTGTTCGATGGTTTCCCGCGCACGATTCCCCAGGCCGATGCGATGAAGAATGCCAAGGTCGCGATCGATTACGTGCTGGAGATCGACGTGCCCGATGCGGCTATCGTCGAGCGCATGAGCGGGCGGCGGGTGCATCCTGCGTCGGGGCGCACGTATCACATCAAATACAATCCGCCCAAAGTCGCCGGCGTCGACGATGTCACCGGAGAGCCGCTGATCCAGCGCGAGGACGACAAGGAAGAAACCGTCCTCAAGCGCCTCGCGGTCTATCATCATCAGACCGAGCCGCTGGTCGCGTACTATTCGAAGTGGTCGGCCACGGGCGGCCCGGACGCACCGAAATACCGCAAGGTCGACGGCACGGGCCCGGTCGAGGAGATTCGCGCCAGAGTGCTCGCCGCGCTGAAAAGCTAGAGCGGCGATGTTCGCGCCTCGATCCGTACCGCTGAACGCTCGTCGCGTTCTGTTCTGACTCCCGAGGCCAAAGCGTGCAAAAGCGAAATGCGTTCTATGCCCAGTCCGGCGGGGTGACCGCGGTCATCAATGCGACCGCCTGCGGCGTGATCCAGACCGCGCGCAAGCACAAGGACCGCATCGGCAAGGTCTACGCCGGCCGCAACGGCATCATCGGTGCGCTGACCGAGGACCTGATCGACACCAGCCGCGAAACCTCGCGCGCGATCGCGGCGCTGATGCACACGCCGGCGGGCGCGTTTGGCTCGTGCCGGTATCAGCTGGCGAGCTTCGACAAGAATCCAGCGCAATACGAACGGCTGCTCGAAGTATTTCGCGCCCACGACATCGGATATTTCTTCTACAACGGCGGCAACGATTCCGCCGACACCTGCCTCAAGGTGTCGCAGATATCCGCGCGACTGGGCTATCCGATCGCGGCGGTTCACGTGCCCAAGACCGTCGACAACGATCTGCCGATCACCGATTGCTGTCCGGGATTCGGCTCGGTGGCCAAGTATGTCGCGGTCTCGATGCGTGAAGCCGCATTCGATGTCGCGTCGATGGCCAAGACGTCGACCCGCGTCTTCGTCCTCGAAGTGATGGGCCGGCACGCGGGCTGGATTACGGCTGCGATCGGTCTTGCCGACGATGCCGAAACGCCGATCCCGCTGGTGCTGCTGTTCCCCGAGATCGCCTTCGACGAGGCCCGGTTTCTTGCCGTCGTGGACGCGAAGGTGAAAAAATTCGGCTACTGCTGTATCGGCGTATCCGAAGGATTGAAGAACGCGGACGGCGCGCTGATGGCGGAGGCGGGCTCCAAGGATGCTTTCGGCCACGCGCAGCTCGGCGGCGTGGGGCCGATGATCGCGACGCTGGTCAAGGACCGTCTCGGACATAAGTACCACTGGGCGGTTGCCGACTATCTGCAACGCGCGGCGCGGCATCTGGCGTCGAAAACCGATGTAGAGCACGCCTACGCTGTCGGAAAATCCGCCGTCCTGCTGGCGCTTGCGGGCAACAACGCGGTCATGCCGGCGATTGTCCGCACGTCGGACAAGCCGTACCGCTGGAAGATCGGCGTGGCGCCGCTGGACAAGGTCGCCAACGTCGAGAAGATGCTGCCGCGCAATTACATCAGTGCCGACGGATACGGCATCACCGCCAGGGCGCGCGCATATCTGTCGCCTCTCGTCCGGGGCGAGGATTTTCCGCCGTTCAAGGATGGGCTGCCGCAATACGTGCGCCTGAAGAACGCAGCGGTGCCGAAGAAGCTCGCCGCCGCATTCAAGATCTGATCGCCTCCGGAGCCAAACGCGATGCCAAAGTCGATCGACTACTATTTCACGCCGGTATCGCCGTACTCCTACCTCGGGCACGAGCGATTGATCGAGATCGCCGCCAGGCACGGCGCGACGATTGTCGTAAAACCGGTCGATTTCGGACGCATTTTTCCCGCGTCGGGCGGGCTGCCGCTCAAGCAGCGCGCGCCGCAACGCCAGGCTTACCGATTGATCGAGCTGGCGCGATGGTCGAAGCACCTCGCCAGGCCGTTCAACGTCTATCCGAAGTTCTTTCCCGTTGCCGCCGACCCGGGTGCGAAGTGGATCCTCGCCGCGAAGGCGGGCGACGAGGCGGACGCGCTTCGTCTCGCCGGGGCCTTGTTGCGCGCCGTCTGGTTCGAGGAGCGTGATATATCGAGCGAGATCACACTTGCGGCGATTGCTTCGGAGCAGGGCCTCGATGCCGACGCGCTAGCCGCGGGGGCCGCCTCTCCTGCCGTCTCCTCCCGCTACGATGCGTTGACGCAGGAAGCGCTGGATCGCCAGATCTTCGGCGCGCCGACGTACGTTTACTGCGACGAACTCTTCTGGGGACAAGATCGGCTCGACTTTTTGGACCGGGCACTGGCAAAATAGCGTGTTTTGGGACTTGGCCGCGGGTCCGAAGCACGAGACTCCCGGCGACAGGTCCGCGGCAGGCAGCGACCTGCCGCTACCTTAGCGCGAGCGCGCGCGAAAAAAATGACCGGGTCGAAGGGCCCAGGTCGTAACGATTCGTAGTTTGCCACCTTGAGGGGATGTTCATGTCTACCGCACTAGTCTTCGCACTCGCGTGCGCGGTCGCCGCGCTTGTCTATGGCGGATGGTCGATCAGCTGGATCATGGCCAAGCCGACCGGCAACGAGCGCATGCGCGAAATTGCCGCGGCGATCCAGACCGGCGCGCAGGCGTATCTCAATCGGCAGTACGCGACCATCGGCATCGTCGGCATCGTGCTGCTGGCGATCATTGCGTGGGCGCTCGGCGCGCGCACCGCGGCCGGATTCGCGGTTGGAGCGGTGCTTTCGGGACTCGCCGGATACATCGGAATGAACGTGTCGGTGCGCGCCAACGTGCGCACCGCGGAAGCCGCGCGCACGGGGCTCAACGAAGCGCTGGCGGTCGCGTTCCGGGGCGGTGCGATTACCGGTTTGCTGGTCGTGGGGCTCGGGCTGCTCGGCGTCGCCGGCTTCTACCTGTTCCTGGTGAATTCGGCGGCCTACGCGCCGAACATGATGCGCGAGGGCCTGCATGCGACCATCGAGCCGCTGGTGGGACTTGCGTTCGGCGGATCGCTGATCTCGATTTTCGCGCGCCTGGGTGGCGGCATCTTCACCAAAGGCGCGGACGTGGGCGCCGATCTCGTCGGCAAAGTCGAGGCCGGCATTCCGGAAGACGATCCGCGCAACCCCGCGGTCATTGCCGATAACGTCGGCGACAATGTCGGCGATTGCGCCGGCATGGCGGCGGATTTGTTCGAAACGTACGCGGTGACCATCGTCGCCACGATGCTGCTCGGTGCGCTGCTGCTGCCGGTCAACGCCGAAGCCGCGGTCACATATCCTCTGGCGCTCGGCGGATTTTCCATTCTGGCCTCGATCGTCGGCTGCTTTTTCGTCAAGGCCCGGCCCGGCGGCAAGATCATGAACGCGCTCTATCGCGGCCTGATGGTCGCCGGCGGCATTTCGGCGATTGGCTTCTGGTTCATCACCGACAAGATGATGGGCGCGGTCGCGGCCACCAATCCCGAGCTGACCACGTTCCATCTGTGGGGCGCGGGCCTGATCGGGCTGGCGCTGACCGCGGCGATGGTGGTGATCACCGAGTATTACACCGCGACCGAATTCAAGCCGGTGCGTCACGTGGCTGAAGCGTCGACCACCGGGCACGCGACCAACATCATCGCCGGGCTCGGCGTGTCGATGAAGTCGACCGCATGGCCGGTGATTTCGGTCTGCATCGCCATCCTCGCTTCGTACTGGCTGGCAGGGCTTTACGGTATCGCCGTCGCCGCCACGGCTATGCTTTCGATGACCGGGATCATCGTCGCGCTGGACGCGTACGGGCCTATCACCGATAACGCGGGCGGCATCGCCGAGATGGCGGACCTTCCCGACTCGGTGCGCGCCATCACCGACCCGCTCGACGCGGTCGGCAACACCACCAAGGCAGTGACCAAGGGCTACGCGATCGGCTCCGCCGGACTGGCGGCACTGGTGCTCTTCGCCGATTACACGCACGCGCTCGAGGGCGCGCACATCAACGTCACCTTCGATTTGTCCGACCACATGGTGATCGTCGGATTGTTCCTGGGCGGCTTGATACCGTACCTGTTCGGCGCGATGGCGATGGAAGCTGTCGGGCGCGCGGCCGGCGCGGTCGTGGTCGAGGTCCGACGGCAGTTCAAGGAGATTCCGGGGATCATGGCCGGCACCGCCAAGCCCGAATACGGCGTCGCCGTGGACATGCTGACCAAGGCGGCCATCCGCGAGATGTTGATTCCGTCGCTGCTGCCGGTGCTGGTTCCGGTCATCGTCGGCCTCGTGCTGGGACCGCAGGCGCTGGGCGGCCTGTTGATGGGCACGATCATCACCGGATTGTTCGTCGCGATCTCGATGACTACGGGCGGCGGCGCCTGGGACAATGCCAAGAAGTACATCGAGGACGGACACTATGGCGGCAAGGGCTCGGACGCGCACAAGGCCGCGGTGACCGGAGATACGGTCGGCGATCCGTACAAGGACACGGCGGGCCCGGCGGTGAATCCGCTGATCAAGATCATCAACATCGTCGCGCTGATGATCGTGCCGCTGCTCGCCGCGTATGGCCTCGATCAGAGACCGGTGCTGGTGCCGACGCGTGCGGTGGCGCCTGCCATGATCGCCCCCTCGATGCCAGCGCCACTTTCGATTGCCGCGCCAGCCGGCCCGGCGGCGCCTGCGGCAAGTGCGACGCCGCCTGCATCGACCGCGCCCGCGCCGAACGCGACGAGTGCGCCGGGATACAGCTCGGCGCCCGTTCCTCCCGGAGCCACGCCGTCGCCTGGCATCGCGAAAAAATGAAGCAAGTGCGCTAAACCAGGCGGCGCTCCGGCGCACCCTGGGCGCATCGAGGATGTCCTGGCGCTCATAGATTCCGAATCCGCCACGCCATCTTCGTTAGCCGGCGCGCTTAACGTGAGCTAGCTGGTCAGGTTCGACACGCCGAGCGCATTGTTCCTGTGCGCGATTGGCTCAAAAAGCGTCGAGCTGACCGGCATTGGCGCCGATCATGGGGCAGCGGTCCGAATGCCAGCGCCTCGCATGCCTTGAGACCTCGAGCGCGTTGCGGTGTGAGAATACGTTTTTAGGTTACGATGGCCTAGTTACTCGCTGGCTGAATTCGGCGATACTGTCCACCAGGAGCCGCCGCCCATTGGTGTAGAGCCGGGCGCTATCGGCTGGAACGGGTGTCGGGAACCAGACACCGTCGTAAATCGCTAGAGACCAAAACCCCATGTGGCAGCACCGCCTGCGGTCGCGCGCAATCTGCGACTTGTTCGATCACTTCTTGCGCGTCCGCTTGTCGCCCATATTGCGGGTTGCGCGGTGACGGCGAAGGTCGCCCCCGCGCTGGCGAAACTGAGTTGTCCGAAGCTGCATCGGCCGATTCAGCGAACGCGCCTCTTTGCGTTGCTGCAGGAGCGCAGTCAGTATCCGCTGCTGTGGATCACTGGCCCCCCGGGAGCCGGCAAGACCACCTTGGTGGCCACGTTTCTGCAGGCGCGCAAGCGTCGGTCGATCTGGTACCAGGTTGACGGCGGCGATGCGGACCTGGCGACTTTTTTCTATTACCTGGGCCAAGCCGCAGGGGCGACGACGTCGCGCAAGGGCGCGCCGCTGCCGCTCCTGATGCCGGAACACTTTAACGACCTGCCGCGCTTCGCACGGCGCTTTTTTCGCGAGTTGTACAGCCGCTTGCCGGCACTGTCGGCGCTGGTTCTGGACAACTACCAGGAGGTGGCGGCCGGGTCGGCGTTTCACGGGGTCATCGAAACGGCGCTGCAGGAACTGCCCGCTGGAAGCAATCTGATCGTGGTCAGCCGCGCTGAGCCGCCGCCGAATTTCGCGCGCGCGCTTGCCAACAATGACATCGGACATGTCGGATGGGACGATCTTCGCCTTACGCTGGAGGAGACCGCGGCCATAAGCGCCGGCAAAAGCCGCCTCGATGACGACGCACTGCGATTGCTGCACGACCAATCCAACGGATGGGCTGCCGGACTCGTGCTCATGCTCGAGCGGGTCAAGAGAACGGGCGCCGTGAATCATATTTCCCAGTCGGAGACCATGGACACGGTATTCGACTATTTCGCAGGCCAGATCTTCGATCAGAGTCCAGTGGGTACGCGCGATTTTCTGATGCGGACCTCGTGCTTGCCGAGCGTCAATGTGAACGCGGCTGTGCAGATCAGCGGCAATCCCGACGCGGCCAAGATTCTCGATGGTTTATACCGTCGGCACCTTTTCATCGAGCGGCGTGTGAGTGAGCAGGTGACCTATAAATACCATGATCTGTTCCGGCAGTTTCTGCGTAGTCGCGCTGCGCAACTTCTGGGCCCCGAGGAATTCGCAAAGGTTTTGAGTGCCGCCGGACACGTCCTCGAGGCCGAGGCTGACGTCGAAAATGCGTTTGCGCTGTATCGCGAAGCGAATGACTGGTCCGCGGTGACCGACCTTGTTCTCAAGAACTCGGAGCAACTGCAAAGTCAGGGTCGGACGCAGCTCATCAGCACATGGATCGCCGCGCTGCCGCCGGAGCTGACTGCAGCCTCGCCCTCGCTACAACGCTGCGCCGGCGTTGCGCTCCTGGAAACCGACCATCCGCAGGCCGCGTTGTGGCTCGAGCCCGCCTACGACGGGTTCGCCGCCTTGGGTGATTTGGAGGGCCAATTGTCGTGCGCGGCCGCGATCGTGGAAAGCCATTACAACGAAATGGCGGACTACTGCATGCTCGATCGATGGGTGCCGATCCTCGAGCGCGCGCTCGCTGAGTCCCCGCGCTTCGCGACGCCGTTGGCGGAGGTAAGGGTATGCGCGGCCGCGCTGATTGCATTGACGCTGCGTCGCCCCGAAAGCGCGATGCTCCCCGGGATCGCCGCGCGCCTGCGCGAACTGCTCGAGGCCGACATGGAGGTCACCGCGCGCATTTCGGCCGGCGGCTTGCTGCTGACCCACTACATGGTCGCGGGAGATCGCGCGAATGCCGCGATGCTGGTCGAACGGCTCGATCCCTTGACGAGTGATCCGCATCTCGCGCCCCGCCGCCGCATCCTCTGGATGATCAGCCGTGCGGCGTGGATCAACGGCGAAGCGCGTTACACGGAGGCCATGACTACGCTGGCCGAGGCGGAGACTCTGTCCGAACAGAATGGCTTCGATGGAACGCTCAGTCATATGGTGCTGCTGCTGACCCGTTTTCGCACGGCCTTTCAGCAACGCGATCTGGGTGCGGCGAAAGGCTATCTCGCTCGCGCAGCCGGGTGCGTCAAACATCCCACTCGCCTGACTTCGTTTTATCTGAGTTACTACAAGTCCATTCTGGCCTTGCTGCAGGGCAGGGCGGGCGATGCCATCGAGGACGGACGAGCCACCGTGGAGCATGCCGAGGCCGCGGGGGTTCCGGCACTGCAGCGGCCGAGTCTGATCGAGGTGGTCGGTTCCGCGTACGCGATGCGCGGCAATCTCGATAACGCTCTCGCCAATTTCAGGGAGGCTCGTGCCTGCTGCGCGGCACAGCAGGCGCCCGCGTTCGACGCATCGATAGCGGTCATCGATACGCTCCTTGCCATGCGCCGGGAGCCGGACGGCAACGCAATCCTGGCGCGCAGCGTGGGCATCCTCAAGGAAACGCGAAATTTCTCGTTTCTCCAGTATGTTCCCGAACTGGTGGCCGAATTTGCGGCAGCGGCGCTCGCCGCGGGGCTCGAAGTCGAGTACGTCCGGGAACTGGTCCGGCGGCGCCAGCTTACCGCACCGTCCGCGGACAGCGAGTCGTGGCCGTGGCCGATCAAGGTATGCGCAATGGGTGTCTTCACGCTCTCCGTTGAGGGCACGCCGACGCGGTCGACCGGCAAGGCGCAGCGAAAGTCGCTCGACTTGTTGCAATCGCTGATTGCGCTCGGTGGCCGCGACGTCGCGACGAGCGTGGTCATCGGCAACCTGTGGCCGAGCCCGGAGGGCGATGCGGGCCGCGCATTCGAGAGCACGCTTTACCGGCTGCGCAAGCTGCTCGGGCGCGACGACGCCATCCTCCTCGTCGACGGCAAGCTGACGCTCAATGCGAAGATCGTGTGGGTCGACGCATGGGCACTCGAGCGCCGCCTTGACAAGGTTGAGGCGGCGATTGCGGCTGCGAACGGCCCGAAGCTCGATGAGGAGGCTGCCGATTCGATTTTTGCGCTCTATCGAGGGCATTTTCTCGAGGGCGAGGGCGAAGCGGCGTGGATGCTTGGAATGCGCCAGCGGCTGCGCGGGAAATTCTTGCGCATCCTGGTTGCGGTAGGCCAGCACCTCGAAGGTCAAGGCGAGCCAGATCGAGCGGCGCGCGTGTACGAACGCGGATTGGAGCTCGACAATCTTTCCGAAGAGCTCTATCGACGACTGATGCTGAGCTATCGGAACCAGGGTCAATCGGCAGGTGCGCTGGAGATTTATCGCCGCTGCCGTCACCTGCTTTCCGTCGTGCTTGGCGTCAAGCCCTCTGCGGAAACCGAGGCGATCTACCGCTCGCTCAAGGCCGGCTGACGCCGACCGTCCCGGCAATATCCTGCATCCGCGTGCCATCCGTGGGTTCGCCCGGCGTGCTCGGGGGTACCTTGTCTGTGCGGCCGGTTGTCCCGGTGCAACGACACCCATGACGAAATTGGCATCCAGATGAAGACGGCAATGGCCCACTTGCTCCTGTTCCTGTCCCTTTCCTCGACCGCCTTGGCCGCCGATGTCCCGGTCTATCCGGGGGCGACGCTCAACGCGACATTGACCCACGCGATGCAGGAAAGGAATCCGGACAGCGTCGTGTACACCACGCAGGATGATTTCGACAAAGTCTGCGAGTTCTATCGGAAGATCGGCGGCGAAACCCCGACCGGGACGCTGGTAACGAAGGACGTCAAGCACGCCGGATTCAGGTTTCCGGGCAGAACGTTCGGCGCAGTTGTCTCCTGGAGGCAACCCTCCCCCGTGCCCGGGACAATGATTACGCTAAGCAAACAAAACCGCTAAGAATCGAAAATGGGAATGTCGAAAGGAACGGTAGGTTTAGCGATTGCTGCGGCGTGCTTTTTGCCCGGCAATGTGAGTGCCTTTGGGCGGACGTTTCTTCTCGACCGCGACCGCGTGCACGTCTCGCCGGTCTCGTCGCATATTGCGTCCAACTTCCTAACACTCAGCTTGCATTTGAGTGGTCGCGGAGCGAATGCCGCCGCCAACCAATCGATCGAAGCGGGCTTGTCGTGCCCGGCTGGGCATCCCTGGCGGGCAGCGGATTCGACGCAAGAGCCGGTACGTCAAAAGTCGGCAAAACCGAACGCGACACCGATGGCCTCGAACAAGACGGTTGCTACAAGCAAGACATCAAGGAGCGGCACGGACAAAAGCATCATTTTCGTCGGCGGTAAGAAGGCCCCAGCCGGCACCAAAGCGCCGGCAGCCGCGGCGAAGGCGCCGACGGGCACGATTCGCCATAACCAAAGCAACATTCGCACAGAGGAAAAGAAATGACCATCCACTTCGTACGCGTCGCAACACTTACCACGGCGGCTGCCTTGTTCGCATGTCAGGCTGCCGTCGCCCAGACGCCAACCGGCGTTCCAACCGCCGCTCCACCGATGGCTGCACCCGCGGCGCTGGACATCGGCGATTGTCCGGACATCGCCAATGGCTTCGAAATTGGCAAGACCTATGCGTGCGCATGTCCTCCAAGCGCGTTGGCCGACTCGTCCGCCGGCGCGGTTTACGGCACCCTGGTTTACGCCTACGACAGCAACATTTGCGCAGCGGCGGTTCACGCAGGCGCACTCAAGGCGGCTACAGCGGGTCGGGTCTCGGTACAGATGGTCGACTCGCCGCCGGTGTTCAAGGGCACCACGCAAAACGGCGTCAAGTCGGAAGTGTGGGCCAGCCCAAGCACGGCGGCTTTTCAGTTCCCGCCTGCCAGGTAAGACCGGGGCGTTCGTCTACTGCGGTTTCGCGATGAGCGCCGGCTCATAAGGAAATAACGAAATGAATTGCCCAAAATGCAGTCATCCAAACGTGGAAGGCACTCGATTCTGCGCAAATTGCGGTGTCGCCATGAGCGCGGAGGCCACGCAGCCTTCGCCACCTTCGCCTACTCCTGTGATCGCATTTGCCGGCGCGACTGCTGGCGTTGGCGGGACAGCTTCCGCGGCGTGGGAGGACATGAAGAAGCAGTTCCCGGGGCTCTTGGAGCGGGCCAAGAACATTCTGCTCAAGCCGAGCGCCGAATGGCCGGTCATAGCGGAGGAAACGACCTCGACAGCGAAACTCTATACCGGATATATCGTCCCGCTGGCGGCGATCGGGCCCATCGCATCGATCGTCGGCATGTCGCTGGTAGGCATCAGCGTGCCGTTCCTTGGAACCATACGGACGCCGATTCTGAGCAGCGTGTCATACGCGCTAGTCGCATTCATCCTGGCGCTGGCGGGCGTATTTGTTCTGGCGCTGATCATCGATGCGCTTGCGCCCTCGTTCTCGGGAGAGAAGAACCAGCGTCAGGCATTGAAGGTCGCTGCCTATTCATATACGCCGGCGTGGCTGGCGGGCATCCTTGGCGTGATACCGATGCTTTCGCTGTTGGGCGTCATCGGCGCGCTCTACGGACTGTATCTACTCTATCTCGGCTTGCCCATATTGATGAAGGCGCCGAAGGAAAAGGCGGTGGCGTATACGGCGGTCGTGGTGCTCTGCGCGATTGTTCTTGGCGTCATTTTCGGCGCCATCAGCGCGGCGATGATGGGAGCGCGGGGAATGGGATGGATGGGCATGCACGGCAGCGCGCTGGACCAGCAGGCTGCTTCGGAAAAAGCAGGCGCCGCCGCGGCGGGCTCGCTGCTCGGAGGGCTCTTTGGGCAGGATGAAAAAGGCAAAGCGGCAATCGGTTCGGCCGTGACGCAAATGGCGGAGTATGGACGGCAAATGGAGCAACAGGCCGCGCAGGCAAAGAGCACGACTGCATCTGGAAGCGGGAAAACGGCAGACGGCTCCGCCAAGGACGTCGCCACCGCCGCCGGAGCATTGGGCGCGCTCGGCAGCGCGCTCGGTGGCGGGAAGAGCGTCGAACCGGTGGATTTTCGTGAACTGAAGGCGATGCTGCCCGAGTCGCTGCCCGAGATGGCTCGTTCCAATGCATCCGGCGAAAAAAGCGACATGATGGGCATCCAGGTAGCTACCGCCGAGGCCGATTATCAGGATGGCGCGAGCGGCCGCATTCATGTGAAGATTTCAGACCTCGGCAGCTTGACTTCGCTCGCCGGCATGGCTGCGGCGCTCGAGCCGAAGATGGACAAGGAGACCGACACCGGCTACGAAAAGACGACGCTCGTCAACGGTCGGCAGACCCACGAAATCTACGACACGCGCTCGAAGCAGGGCGAGATGAAGGTGTTGCTCGATGGACGCTTCGAGGTGGCGGTCAATGGCAATGGAGTGAAGATGGACGCGATCAAGCTGGCA
>Ga0209839_10000095_pt1 | contig 38165 bp, 33 predicted proteins | sample OrgsoiDNA2013050_FD_185800 | JGI IMG/M metagenome (GOLD analysis project Ga0209839, IMG submission 185800) | Permafrost soil microbial communities from the Arctic, to analyse light accelerated degradation of dissolved organic matter (DOM) -... | ecosystem: Environmental > Terrestrial > Soil >... | reverse complement strand
GGCAAGCTTGCCGATTGTCAGGAGCGCGACCCCGCGCTATGCGAGATCTACCTGGTTGAGGGCGATTCCGCCGGCGGCTCGGCCAAGCAGGGGCGCGACCGCAAGTTCCAGGCGATCCTTCCGTTGCGCGGCAAGATCCTCAACGTCGAGCGTGCCCGGTTCGAGAAGCTGATCAGCTCGCAGGAAATCGTCACTTTGATCACCGCGCTGGGAACGGGCTTCGGCAAGGACGAGTACAACATCGACAAGCTGCGCTATCACCGCATCATCATCATGACCGACGCTGATGTCGACGGCTCGCACATCCGCACGCTGCTGCTGACCTTTTTCTACCGCCAGATGACCGACCTGGTCGAGCGCGGGCATATCTACATCGCGCAACCGCCGTTGTACAAGGTCAAGCAGGGCAAGGAAGAAACGTATCTGAAGGACGATCACGACCTGAAGCAGCATCTGCTCAAGGTCGCCATGAAGAGCGCCGAGCTTGTTCCCGGCGTCGGCCGGCCGGCGCTTTCCGCCGAAGCGTTCGAGAACGTCGCGCGGCAGTATCTGCTTGCGGAAGCGGTGATCGACCGTGTGTCGCGACTGATCGATCCGGCGGCCCTGCATGCATTGTTGACGGGCGTGAAGCTCGATCTCGCCGATCCGGGCGCCGCGGCGCAAAGCGCGGCGGCACTACAGGTGGCCATTGCCGATCCGGAGGTCAGCGTCCAGGCCCGCTACGATGGTGAAGCGGAGCTGCAGCGGCTGGTGATCGTTCGCACGCGGCACGGCACGCCGCACGCGACGGGTCTCGACGCCGACTTCATCGGCAGCGGCGATTACGCGCAGATCAGGACCGCGGGCGAAGTGCTGCAAGGGCTCATTCACTCCGGAGCGACGGTGCGCCGCGGCGAGAAAAGCGCAGCCGTGCGCACTTTCAAGGAAGCGCTGGATTGGCTTCTCGCCGAGGCGCGCGGCGCCGTCTCGATCCAGCGCTACAAGGGCCTGGGCGAGATGAATCCGGAGCAACTTTGGGAAACCACCATGGATCCGAAGGCGCGCCGATTGCTGCGGATCCAGATCGAGGATGGAATCGCTTCCGACGAGATATTCACCACCTTGATGGGCGAGGAAGTCGAGCCGCGCCGCGAGTTCATCGAGACCAATGCGTTGGGCGTGCGGAACCTGGATGTTTGAACCGGAGACAGCGGCCTCTCGCTGGCTCAGGATCGGTTTTGCCGCCGCACTCGCCCTCTGGACGGCTTCGCTGTGTGCGGCGCCGACTACGGAGCCGATGACCCGGCAACTGATCGTCAAATTCAAGGACGAGGGAACGTCCAGGCGCGCGATGCCGCTGCAAAGCCGCGTCGCCTTGCTGGCGGCCGAAGAGGGCGTGCCGCTTTCCTATGTGCGACCCATGGCGCTTGCCGCGCACGTCGTCGCCCTGGACCACGCGGTTTCAATCAACGACGCGCGAGACATTGCCGCCCAGCTCGCGACGCACACTGACGTCGAATACGCCGAGGCCGATCGGCGGCTCAAGCCAGCGCTCGTTCCCAACGATCAATACGTCAACATGCAGACGTACCTCGGGAATGGCCCCGCGGCAATCAGCGCTTTTGCCGCCTGGGACACGACCACGGGTAGCCCCAATGTGGTGGTCGCGGTGGTCGACACCGGGTTCAGGCCGCACGCGGGGCTCGCCGGCCGGTTCATTCCGGGATACGACTTCATTTCCGATCCAGCGATGGCGAACGACGGCGACGGGCGCGATTCCGACGCATCCGATCCCGGCGATTGGCTGACCCAGGCGGACAAGACCGGTCCGTTCAAGGGCGAGGATTGCAACGTCGTGAACAGCAGCTGGCACGGCACGGCGGTGGCGGGAGTCATTGGCGCCAACGGCAACGATCAAATCTGGACCGCCGGCATCGATTGGTCGGCAAAGATCCTTCCGGTCCGCGTGCTCGGCAAGTGCGGCGGATCGTTTTCGGACATTCTCGACGGCGTTGCGTGGGCGGCAGGTCTGGCGGTGCCCGGGGTAACGGCCACGCCTACCCCGGCGCAGGTGATCAACATGAGTCTCGGCGACGCCACGACAAGCCCCTGCGGCCCCGCGGAGCAGTCGGTTTTCAACGCCGCGATCGCGCACGGCATCACTCGCGCCATCGTCATCGCCGCGGGAAACGAAACCGACGATATCGTCAACCACGTGCCCGCGAATTGCACCGGGATCATCTCGGTCGGCGCGACGACATCGACCGGAAATCGCGCGGTCTACAGCAACTTCGGCGCGACGCTGACCCTCAGCGCGCCCGGCGGGGAGTATCCGCTGCTTGACGGGATCTACGCGCTCATCGACAGCGGCAAGACCGTGCCGGCGGGAGACGCAATCGCGATCGGCAACGGAACGAGTTTTTCCGCGCCGATGGTATCGGGCGTGATCTCGCTGATGCTTGCCGTGGCGCCCAATCTCAGCGTGGCGCAGGTGCGGTCGATTCTGACGTCGACGGCAAAACCCTTTCCGGCGACGTCCGATTGCACGCCGGGCGTTTGCGGCGCGGGCATCGTCAATGCGCAGGCGGCGGTGCAGGCCGCACAGGCGACCGCAGGAGGCGTCAACTACACCGACCTCTGGTGGTTCGGGCAGGCCTACAACGGTACCGGCGTCAGCATCATCGAGCATCACGACGTTCTGTTCGCGACCTGGTACGTGTACGACTCCAACGGCAAAGGCAGCTGGTTTGTCATGCCTGGCGGCACCTGGAACGGCACCCATACGATTTTCTCCGGCACGATGTACGCGACCGTCGGCGCGCCGTTCAACAATTATTCGCCGCCCGAAACGCTGCTCCAGGCGGGCACGTTGTCGTTTCAGTTCTCGGACAGCAGCAATGGAACGCTGAGTTATGCGCTGACGAGCGGGCAGAGCGGTGTCTTGCCGATGTCGCGGCAGCCGTTCGGAGCCGTCGTTGCGCAGACGCACGTCGACTACAGCGATCTATGGTGGGGCGGGGCGTCGCAGGACGGATGGGGAGTGACGCTCAACCAGCATTACGACACGCTGGTGGCGATCTGGTACACCTACGGGCAGGACGGCAAGCCGGTGTTCTATTTCATGCCCGATGGCACCTGGACCGGCAGCACAACCCTCAGCGGTCCCATCTATGCGACGACCGGAACCCCGTTCGGACTGCCCTACAATGCCGCGCAATTCGGCATCGGCGTGGTCGGCAACGGAACGTTCCTGTTCTCCGACGCGAGCCACGCGAGCTTCACCTACACCATCAACGGCATCACGACCCAGACCAAGGCGCTGGTGCGGCAGCCGTTCTGACCAGCGCGGCGAATTCGCTAGGTGGCGCGCTTGCGGGTCGCTGGCTTCGCGGGCGGCTTCGCGGTCATTGTCTTTCCGGGGACCGTCGAAACCTTTTTGCGCGTCGTCGCCTTCGGTCTCTTCGCGATGCCTGGCTTGTTGATCGCGCCTGTTGTCGCTGCGGCGGGCACCGTCGGCGTCTTTGCGCCCCCGCTCCTGCGTGTTGTCGGCGTCCGCGTCTTGGCGGCGCGAGGCAGGACCGCGGACTTGCCGGCGGACGCGCGTGTCGATTTGCCTGATGATTTACCCGATTTTGCGGCGAGCAGCGCGAGCGCGTCTTCCAGCGTCAGCGAGTCGATTGCGTCCTTGTCCGTCAAAGTCGCGTTGACGGCGCCGTGCTTTACGTACGGACCATAGCGTCCCGCGTGCAGCTCGACCGGCCGCTTGTCCTTGGGATGAGCGCCCAGCACTCGCAATGCGCCGCTGGTGCGCGCGCCGCGGCCGCCGCGTCCCTTTACTCCATCCTTGGCCTGAAACTCGAATCCGATCTTGCCGTCGCGTTGCCGCGCCAGGAACGCGGCAAACGGGCGGCGTGTTCGCGAAGACACGAATTGCAAAAGGTCCGTCTTGCCGGTGGCGAGAAGCTTTTGCATTTGCGCGCGCTCAACCGGGCGCTGCAATATCACCCGACCGGACCGAAAGTCGCATGACTTTTCCGGGCCGACGGCTTTTTCGCAAACATACGCAGCGGGCAGCTCGAAAACCGCATTGCCGCACTTGGGACACGGGCCGAGCGATTCCTGCCCGGTGAAATCCGGCGCGACGGCGTCGCTGCCGTCACCCGAGCCGTCGCCGAAATCGAATTGGACTTCGTTGGCGTCATTGAGCTTGAGCTTGGCCGCAAATGGACGGCCCAGCTTGCTCCGAAAGCCTTCCAGCGGGCCGACTTCGCGCTCTGTCAGCAGCGTCTCGGCATCGGCGACCTCGAACTGGCGGCCGGCAACGATCTTCCAGAAACCGAAATCGCACGACTGACACTGAATCTTCTTGTAGTTCTCGTGCATTTCACCGCCGCACTTCGGGCATCGGGCGGTGAGTGTCGCAAAGTCCCCGGGGATGGTGTCGCTTTCGTAATTCTTCGCCTGCCCGACCAGGTGACGGGTCATCTTGACGATTTCGCGCATGAACTGTTCGCGCTTGAGCTTGCCGTGCTCCATCTGCGACAGCTTGAATTCCCACTCCGCGGTCAGCTCGGGCGAGAAAAGCTCGGGAATGCCCAGGCCGTGCAGCAGCGTCATGAGCGAAAACGCCTTCGCCGTAGGCTGAAGCTCGCGTCCCTCGCGCAGCACATATTTCTCGAGGATCAATCCTTCGATGATCTGCGCGCGCGTCGCCGGCGTACCGAGGCCCTTTTCGCGCATCGCTTCGCGCAGCTCATCGTCATCGATCAGCTTTCCCGCGCCTTCCATCGCCGACAGCAGCGTCGCTTCGGTAAAGCGCGCGGGAGGCTTGGTCTGGTTGGCCGCGACCCTGATTTCCTCGGTCGCGACTTTTTCATTCGGCTTCACCGCGGCGAGCGTTGCATCGTCATCGCCCTGCGCTTCCTTGCCGTAGACGGCCAACCAGCCGGGAACGGTTAGCACCTTGCCCTCGGTCTTGAAAGGCTCGCCAGCAACTCGCGTGATGCGGGTCGTCAGCAGATATTCCGCGGGAGGGTAAAACACCGCCAGGAAGCGCTTCACCACCAGATCGTAGAGCTTGGCCTCGAGCTCGTTCAGGTTCTTGGGCGCCTGAAGCGTCGGAATGATCGCGAAGTGATCCGAGATCTTGCTGTTGTCGAAGATCCGCTTGTTCGGCTTGACCCATTTCGCTTTCAGCACTTGGCCCGCGAGCACCGAATACGCATTCGATTCGCGCAAGACTTCGAGCGTCTCCTTGACCGTGGCCAGATAGTCTTCCGGCAGCGCGCGCGAGTCGGTTCGCGGATAGGTGAGCACCTTGTGTTTTTCGTAGAGCGCTTGCGCCAGCGACAAGGTGGTTCGCGCGGACAAGCCGAAGCGGCCGTTGGCTTCGCGCTGCAGGCTGGTCAGGTCGTAGAGCAGCGGAGACGCCTGCGTCGAAGGTTTGGTCTCTTCGGTGACAATGCCGGGCTGGCCCTCGCATTTGGCGGCGATGGCGCCGGCGGCGGTTTCATCCCAGAGCCGTTCGGCGCGGGTGTCCGGATCGTTTTCCGACTTCTTGAATCCTTCGTCGAACCAGCGGCCGCCGTATTCGCCGCCCGCGGCGCGGAAGGTCCCATGCACTTCCCAATAGGCGCGAGTGCGAAACGCGCGGATCTTTTCCTCGCGCTCGACCAGGATGGCGAGTGTCGGCGTCTGAACGCGGCCTACCGTCGTCAGCTGAAATCCGCCCGACTTCGAGTTGAACGCGGTCATGGCTCGCGTGCCGTTGATGCCGACCAGCCAGTCCGATTCCGAGCGGCACACCGCCGCGTCGGCCAGCGGACGCATCGATTCGTCCTCGCGCAGGTGGCCGAACGCGTCGCGGATCGAACCCTGAGTCATCGATTGAAGCCACAGTCGCTTGATCGGCTTCGCGGTCTTGGCGTACTGCGCGATGTTGCGGAAGATCAGCTCGCCTTCGCGTCCCGCATCGCAGGCGTTGACCAGCGCGGTCACGTCCTTGCGCTTCAACAGCTTCAGCAGCAGCCGCAGGCGCGACTCCGCTTTTTCGATCGGCTTGAGCGCGAATTTCGATGGGATCGCCGGCAGTTGCGCAAACGTCCATTTGCCGCGCTTGACCTCTTCCTCCTCGGGCATGCCGAGCTCGAGCAGGTGTCCGATCGCCGACGACAGCACATACCGATCGCTTTCGAAGTAATCGGCATGGCGCGTAAAGCCGCCCAGCGCACGCGCGATATCCGCGGCAACGGAAGGCTTCTCGGCGATGATCAGGCTCTTGGACATCGGGTCTTTTAGGGTGCGGCGGGTCAAAGGAGGGGCAGATGATAGCAAGGACCGCCCCGAGAACAACGCAAGCTAGCCACCAGATGGGGGCGCTTTGTCCTAACGCACGCGCTGAAAGGTCCCGCCCGGAAGCGGGGTGACCCGGCCGGACAGCTCCAGTTCGACCAGCGCGACCGATACCGTTTCGGCCCCGAGACCGGTCCGGGCGGTCAGTGCATCGATGCCGGCCGGGTCGTGCCCGAGCGCATCGAGTACCCGTCCTGCGTTGCCCGGAGACTCCGGTGCCGGCGCCGTCTCGTCCCCGACTCCCGTGGGCGTCAGCACACCGAGTTCCTCAAGGACGTCCTGCGCCGTCTCGACCAGCTTGGCGCCGTCCCTGATCAGCCGGTGGCTGCCCTTGGAGAACGGGGAGTGAATCGAACCCGGGATGGCGAACACCTCGCGACCCTGTTCGGCGGCAAAACGCGCCGTGATGAGCGAACCGCTGGCGAGCGTCGCCTCGACGACGAGGACTCCGCGCGCGAGCCCGCTCAATAGCCGGTTTCGGCGGGGAAAGTTGGCGGGCAGCGGCGGCGTGCCCAGGGGAAACTCCGACAACAAGCCGCCTTCCGCGGCAAGACGATGGCCCAGGTCACGGTTTGCCGCCGGATAAATCCGGTCCGGGCCGGTTCCGATCACGGCGACGCTGCTGCCGCCGCCGCTCAAGCCGCCGCGGTGTGCCGCGGTGTCGATCCCCAGTGCGAGCCCGCTGACGATGGTGAAGCCCGCGGCGGAGAGCGCGGCCGCAAACGCCTGGGCATTGTCGATTCCCTGCGGCGTCGCGTTGCGGCTGCCGACGATCGCAATCGACGGCCGGTTGAGGAGCTCGCGACGGCCGCTGTAGTAGAACGCCGGCGGCGGGTCGCTTATCGTGAGCACCGTGCGCGGATAATCGGCGTCGTCCCACGCGATGAGGGCGTGACCCGGCTCGGCGATCCACGAAAGCGTTCGTTCGAGCAGTGCCGGGTCGGGCCCGCGCTCGATCGCCGCCGCGATCTCGCTGGCGACGAGCCTGGCCAGGATGGCGCGGGGGGCGCCGCGCAACTCTTCGGGTCCGCCGAGGGTTTTGAGCAATCCCGCCAGCACGCGGGCGGACACGCCCGGCACAAGCTGCAGCGACGCCCAAGCCTCGACGCGAGCGTCGATGTCCATCGGGCGCGGGTCCGGACGACGCGCCGGTTACTTTAGGGCTTGCGCAGGAGGTCGCCGACGACGACCGGCTCGGCCGCGTTCAGGACCAAGGCGTAGGCGACCTTGTCGAACGTCCGGAACACGAATATGAGACCGGACCGCTCGGGAGGAATGTTGAGATAGCGCGTCGGCGGCACGATGATCTGGGTCCGTTCAAAAAACCTGGCAAGAATGTCAGGGCCTTCATAAGCTCTCGGATCAGCGATGACCGGCGTGGGGTGGTAAATCGCCAGCACGTGGCCGACTTCGAGACCGTCCCGCGTTCCACGATCGAGAGTGATAATGGTTCCGCGCCCGCCTTCGGCGGTATTGCTTCCAAGAGAAATGATGCGACCGTCGACGTTCTTGTCCGGCGAGTGCGGCACATAATTCACCAGTTCCTCCCGCGGCGCCGGAAGGAGCAGATCGTTCATCAGAATTTCCTCGCGCGCGGTGGTGATCTCCATTCGGGAGACTTCGCCGGCGTCGCCAAAGCGATCGACGCGTGCCGTCCCCAGGAAGCGCATTTCGTAGCCGAGCGTTTCATTGCTGTCGAAAGAGTGCAGCACCTTGCCGGGACGATAGATGTACCACTGCGTGCCGGCCTTCGCGTCGACATTGAGCGCATAGACGAAGTCCCCGACGCCGCGCACGACGCGGTTGTCGCGGGCGGCGATGATTCTGGCGGCACCCGGAATGCCGTCGGCATCGTTCACGATGGGCAGCGACAGGAATGGTGCGAGATCGCCCGGCGGGATGCTGGGGATCGCTTCGGCATCCAGGCTGTCCACGCGAATCGAGGGCGACAGCCGCAAGTCAGGCCGCGGCCCCACGGGCCCACCGTCGCGTCGCGCGAGCGAAAGACGCCATTCGCCGTTGACCTTGTCGAGGGCAACAACGTCGCCGGGATAGATCAGGTGCGGATTCTTGATCTGGTCGCGATTCATGCGCCAGATTTCCGGCCAGCGCCACGGCTGCTTCAGAAACTTTGCCGAAATACCCCAAAGCGTGTCGCCCTTCTGGACGGTGTAACGGTCAGGAGGGTTGTCCTGGAGCTGGAGATCCTGGGCGCCGGCGACCGATGCCGAGAGCAGAAACGGCAGCACGCATGCCGAAAACAGCAGGGGCGCTATGATAGACTTTAGGCGCATGTGGCCTCTCCAAAAAACGGCGGCGGGATGAACTTGCAAACGTCCTAAACCGCCGCAAAATAAGGGTTTAGGCTTGATTCTGCATCCCGAGTATGCATTTTGCAAGCATTTATGATTCTGGACATTCTCGAGTACCCCGATTCCCGGCTTAGAAAGCTCGCCTCGCGGGTCGCCGCGGTCACCAACGACATCCGCAAGCTGGTCGCCGACCTGACCGAGACCATGTACGCCGCGCCCGGTGTGGGCCTCGCGGCCACCCAGGTCAACGTGCACAAGCGGGTTCTGGTCATCGACATCAGCGAAGCGCGCAACGACCTGCGCGTTTTCATCAACCCGGAAATCGTCGCCGCCGAGGGCGAGGTCGAGTGTGAGGAGGGTTGCCTCTCGGTTCCGGGGTATTACGACAAGGTCATCCGAGCGGCCAAAATCACTGTTCGGGCGCAAAACGAGCGCGCGGAGGCGTTCGAGCTTACGACCGATGGCATGCTTGCGGTGTGCGTCCAGCACGAGATGGACCATCTCCTCGGCAAAGTCTTCGTCGACTATCTGTCGCCGCTGAAGCGCGCGCGCCTTTCGGCGCGGCTGCGAAAAAAACAGCGGCTCGCGGGCTGATTCCGTTTCCGCTCAGTTCCGACTCGGCTTCCAACCCAGGTTCCAGCTCAGGTTCTGACCTTGGCCGCCGCTCTGCGAGTCGGGTTTGCTGGCACGCCGCCGTTCGCGGCAACGACGCTGGCCGCGATCCTGGGCGCCGGGTTTTCGGTCGCCGTGGTCATGACCCGGCCCGACCGGCCGCAGGGGCGCGGGCTCAAGCTCATGCCCAGCGCGGTAAAGTCGCTCGCGCGCGAACGAGGACTGGCGGTATTCGAGCCCACCACGCTCAACGATCAAAGCGCCCGGCAGGAGCTCACCGACTTTGCGCTCGATGTGCTCGTCGTTGCTGCCTACGGCTTGATCCTGCCGCAAGCGGTCCTCGATGATCCGACGCACGGCGGCATCAACATTCATGCTTCGCTCCTGCCGCGCTGGCGCGGCGCGGCGCCGATCCAGCGGGCGCTGCTCGAAGGCGATGCGCGGACGGGGATCAGCATCATGCAAATGGACGCCGGGCTGGACACCGGTCCGCTCATCTCCACGCACGCGGTATCGATCGGGCCGCGCGACAATGCGGCGACGCTCACCGACCGGCTTGCCGGCGTCGGTGCCGATGCAATCGTCGAGACGCTTGTCCGCCTTCAGCGGGATGGCCGCGTCGACGCTCTTCCACAGCCGGAAGGGGGCGCGAGCTATGCCCGGAAAATCTCCCGCGACGACGCTGCCATTGACTGGCGCACCGCCGCGCCCGCCATCGATCGTCAAGTGAGGGCGCTCAATCCGGTGCCCGGCGCGATCACCACGCTGGGCGGGAAACCGATCAAGATCTGGGAAGGGGAGCCCGCGACCGGCCGCTTCGGCGTTCCAGGCACTGTCGTGCGAGCGGACGCCGGCGGGCTGGTTATTGCCTGCGGCGAGGGTGCGCTGGTCGTTTGCGAGTTGCAGCGTGCCGGTGGCAAGCGCCTGAGCGCGGCAGATTTCCTGAAGGGCAACCCGATCGAGACGGGAAGCCGCGCCGGGGCGACACCCCTGCACTGAGTGGGGCCACCCAGAAGAGACCAGGTCCCGTTGGCGGGCCGGTCGGACAACCGCTCGAGCAGTTGAATCATTGACCCTCGGCTCCCATCTAGTGAATCATGAAAACCCGCACGGTCGGGTCGAGAGGCGAAGATGTTCGGCAACTGGTTCAAGACGAGCTTATTGATGGCCGCGATCATGGCCTTGTTCGGCATGGTGGGTGCGGTGCTGGGAGGAGCGCAGGGGATGCTGCTGGCCCTGGCATTCGGCTTGGCCACCAACCTTTGGGTGTACTGGTACTCGGACACCATGGTGCTCAAGCTGTACAACGCACGCGAGGTCGACGCGACCTCGGCGCCCCAGCTCTATGCGACCGTCAAGGATCTCGCCGGCCGCGCCGGACTGCCGATGCCACGGGTGTACCTGATTGACGAAGCGCAGCCCAACGCGTTCGCGACCGGGCGCAGTCCGGAACACGCCGCGCTGGCGGCAACGACAGGCATCCTGCAATTGCTGACCGCGCGCGAGTTGCGCGGAGTATTGGGGCACGAGCTCGCACACGTGCGCAACCGCGACATCCTCACGTCGACCATCACCGCATCGATCGCCGGTGCGATCTCGACGCTGGCGCACTTTGGCATGTTTTTCGGCCGCAATGACGATGACCATCGCAATCCACTGGTGGCGATCTTGGTCCTTTTCCTGGCGCCGATCGCTGCGCTGCTGATTCAACTTGCGATCTCGCGCGGGCGCGAATACGAGGCCGATCGGGCCGGCTCGGAAATCTCCGGCGATCCGCAGGCGCTTGCCGATGCGCTGGCCAAGATCGATCGATACGCCAAGGGTCTGCCGATGGATGCCGCCGAGGCGCATCCGGCTACGGCACAGATGATGATCATCAATCCATTGCACGGCGGCGGCATCGCCGGGCTCTTCAGCACGCATCCGCCGACCGAGGAGCGCATCCAGCGCTTGCTCGCGCTGATCCGGTAGCGCGGGCGCTTAAGCCTGGCCGCGATGGAGCAGGCGCAACGCATCGCGGCGAAAGCAGTGCGCAGAGTGCTTTCCGGCGTTGCGCTCGGAGGCGCGCTGGAGGAGGCGGGTGCATCGAAATCGCCGCAACGCGCGCTTGCCACCGAGCTCGCATACGGCACGCTGCGATTTCTGGGCCAGGCGCGCGCCGTGGTGCGCATCCTCTCCGATCGTCCGCTCACCGACCCAAGCATCGAAGCGTTGCTGTGGGTGGCGCTCTACCAGCTCATCCATACCACCGCGCCCGTCCACGCGGTGGTCGACAGCGCGGTTCGGGCGACCGGGCAGCTGAAACGCACCTCGGCAAAGGGCCTCACCAACGCTGTGTTGCGCACGTTCCTGCGCCGCCGCGAGAGCATTCTCGACGAGGTCTCGCGTGATGCGGAGGCGCGCTATTCGTATCAGCGATGGTGGATCGATCGCGTATTCGCGGAGTACCCGGCGAATGCTGCGGAGATACTCGACGCAGGCAATTCCAGGCCGCCGCTGACGCTGCGCGTCAACAGCCGCGAAGCATCGCGCGATGAGTATCTCGCGTCGTTGAAGCTGGCGAACATCGCCGCGCGTCCCGTCGGCGTGTCCGGTGTGATCGTTGCCGAGCCGCGCCGCGTCGAAGAGCTGCCGGGGTATGCCGAAGGACGGTTTTCGGTACAGGACGCCGGAGCGCAGCTCGCGGCGGAATTGCTCGACGTGCGTGACGGCATGCGGGTGCTCGATGCTTGCGCCGCGCCAGGCGGCAAGACAACGCATCTGGCGGAGCTGGCAACGCTCGACTTGATAGCGCTGGACGACGACCAGATGCGGCTCGAGCGAGTGGCGCTCAATCTTTCGCGACTGCGCCTCACCGCACAGCTGCGCCACGCCGATGCGGCCGACACCGGCAAATGGTGGGACGGGCGGCCATTCGATCGCATCCTGCTCGACGCTCCCTGCACCGCATCGGGCATTGTGCGCCGGCATCCCGACGGTAAGTGGCTGCGGCGCGAAAGCGACATCGACGGATTCGTCGCGCAGCAGAAGCGTTTGCTCGACGCGCTCTGGCCATGCCTCGGCTCCGGCGGCAAGCTGCTCTACGCGACGTGTTCCATTTTCGGGCCGGAAAACGAAGCTCAGATCGAGTCGTTTCTGCTCGCGCACGGCGACGCGGCGCGAGTGGATTGCGCGCTGCCGGCCGTATTCGTCGACGCCAGCTCGGCCCGAGGACAACTCTTGCCAGCCGGGGCCGGCGCAGCGCACAATCACGACGGGTTTTTCTACGCCCTTCTCCAGAAAATCTGATCGCTTCCGAAAGAGACCGTTCGCGGCCCGACGCCGCTCGCGGCATGTCGCCAATGTCCCGTATTGTTTCCGGCTGTCTTTGCGTGGCTCTGTTGCTGCTGCCGGCTCTCTCGAGCCCGGTTCGCGCCGACACGATCGGAGTGCAGTCGGCGGAATTGGTGCTCGACGACGATGACTACGTCCTTACCGCGCAGTTCGATGTCTCGATCAATCCAACGCTGGAAGAAGCGCTGCAAAATGGCGTGTCGCTGTATTTCGTACTGGAATTCGAGCTCGGGCGGCCGCGATGGTACTGGCTCGACGAGAAGGTCGCGCAACTCACGGTTCAATATCGACTGGCCTACTCGCCGCTGACGCGCCAATATCGCTTGTCCACGGGCCTTTTGGGGCAGCAGCTCGAATCGCTCGAGGAAGTGCAACGCGTGTTATCTCGCGTTGCCGCGCGGCCCGTGATCAAGAAGGATGCTCTTGTGCCCGGCGCGCGCTACGACGCGGCCGTTCGCTTGCGGCTCGATGTCGCGCAGCTGCCGAAGCCATTCCAGATCAACGCGCTGGCCTCGCGCGACTGGTCGTTGCAGTCGGAATGGCATCGCTGGAGCTTCGTCCCATGAGGGTGCTCGCGCCGCGGCTGATCCGTTATGTCGTGCTGGGCTGCGCCGTGCTGGGCACGGTGTTCCTGTTTCTGCTCGCGACGGCGAGCGCCAACACATCGTTGTTCGCGGGTAACTACACGTTGCTCGTGGTCCTCAACGGCACCCTGGTGGCGCTGCTCATGGCGCTGGTCGCCTATCAGCTTTGGCGCCTGCGCAGGAATCTCAAGGAGGGTGTGTTCGGTTCGCGCCTGGCGGTGCGGCTGGTGCTGCTGTTCGCGCTCGTCGCCGTGCTGCCCGGCGCGTTGCTGTACGGCGTGTCGATACAGTTTCTCGGCAAGAGCATCGAGTCGTGGTTCGATGTGCGCGTCGATCGCGCGCTCGAAGGCGGCCTCAACCTAGGCCGCAACGCGCTCGATTACCTGCTGAAGGAGACGACCAACAAGGCGACACAGCTCGCGCTGACGCTGCAGGAAAGCGAGCTTGGCGGATTGGCGGCGAGTCTCAATCGCGCAAGCGAGCAAGCGGGCGTCTATGAGGCCGCGCTGTTTTCCTCGTCGGGCGGAGTGCTCGCTGTCGGAGGCGTTTCCGGATCGACGGCGACGCCGGAGCCTCCTCCACCGCAAGCGTTGCGGCGGGCCAGGCTGCAGCAGACGTTTTCCGCAATCGAGCAGGCGCCCGACCAGAGTCTTCTTCTGCGCGTGGTCGTCCCGGTCAACAGCTCGGATCCGAAAGAGCCGCTGCGGGTATTGCAGGTCGTCGAGCTGGTGCCAAAGCAGCTGCAGCAGGACGCGGAGAAGGTCCAGGCCGGATATCGCGACTACCAGGAAATTTCCTATTCGCGGGTCGCGCTGAAACGCTTGTATGCGATGACGCTCACGCTGACGCTGCTGCTGGCGCTGTTCTCGGCGCTCGGCCTCGCGGTCGTGCTCGCAGAGCAGTTCAGCCAGCCGCTGGGCCTGCTCGCCGAAGGAACGCGGGCGGTCGCGCAGGGGGATTTCAGCCGCCGCCATCCGGTGCAGAGCAAGGACGAGCTTGGCGTGCTGACCGAATCGTTCAACACCATGACCGCGCAGCTTGCCGAAGCGAAACAAAAAGGCGAGGAAAGCCATCGCGCGGTCGAGACCACGAGGGCCTATCTCGAGAGCATCCTGGCGAACCTGTCCGCGGGAGTACTGGCGTTCGACAACGCCTTCAGGTTGCGCACGGCGAATCCGAGCGCAGCGGTGATCCTGCAGCAACCGCTGGCCGACTTGATCGACGTTCCGCTCGCCGATTGGGGCCGACGTCTGCCGGCGCTCGACGCGTTCGCGGGCCTGATCGCCGAGGGCTTTCGAACCGGACGCGACGGACAATGGCAACGGCAGGCGCAACTCGAGGTGTCGAATCACTCGCGCGCACTGCTCATGCGCGGCTCGGGACTTCCGGGCGAGCCGGCGCCGGGTTGCGTCGTCGTGTTCGACGACGTGACCGAGCTCGCGGACGCGCAGCGCGACGCCGCATGGGCCGAAGTTGCACGGCGCCTTGCGCACGAAATCAAGAACCCGTTGACGCCAATCCAGCTTTCCGCGGAGCGTCTCGCGGTCAAGCTCAGCGGCAAGCTCGATGCCGCCGACGAAGAAACGCTGCTCCGGGGCACACGGACGATCGTGGCTCAGGTGGCGGCGATGAAGCACATGGTCGACGATTTTGCCATCTACGCCCGGCAGCCGCGGCCGGGTCGCATGCAGGAGGTCGACATCAACGCGCTCTTGCTCGATGTGCTCGAGTTGTACGAAAATCTGCGCCCGCACGTTTCGCTCAAGCTTGTCGACGACAATCCGGTCATCCTGGGCGAGCCGACCCGATTGCGTCAGGTATTTCATAATTTGGTTCAGAACGCGGTCGATGCTCAGGCAGACTTGGCTGCTCCCGCGTACGATATCGCAGTCGAGATCCGCGGCAGCGAGCTTGCGCTGTCGATCGGTGATCGCGGCAGCGGCTTTCCGGAAGACATGATTCGCCGCGCGTTCGAACCTTACGTCACGACCAAAGGCAAAGGCACGGGCCTTGGCCTTGCCATCGTCAAGAAGATCGTTGAAGAGCATCACGGCCGCGTCACCGTCGAAAACCGTCCGCAAAAGGGAGCGCTGGTGACGCTCTATTTCCCGCTTGAAGGAATGACGAATTGATAGCGCAGCCGAACGAGATCCTGATCGTCGACGATGAAGTCGGCATCCGCGATTTGCTCTCTGAAATCCTGCAGGACGAAGGCTATCAGGTCAGCGTCGCGGAAAACGCGGGCCAGGCCCGAAGCTATCGCGCGCGAGCGCAGCCCTCGCTGGTCCTGCTCGATATCTGGATGCCCGACACCGATGGCGTCACGCTGCTGCGCGAGTGGGCCGCCAACGGGCAGCTGACCATGCCGGTGGTCATCATGTCGGGCCATGGCACCATCGAAACCGCGGTCGAAGCGACCAAAATCGGCGCGTTCGACTTTCTGGAAAAGCCGGTCGGGCTGCAAAAGCTACTTTCGACGGTGACGCGCGCGCTCAAGGCCGCGGCCGGTCAGGCGCCGCGCCGCGTTTCGCTCACGGCGCTCGGCACCAGCGCTCCGGTGATCGAAGTCGAGCGGGCGATCGAGCAGCTATTGCGCGCCAACCGTCCGGTGCTGATCGTCGGCGAGCCTGGCTCGGGACACGAAGTCGTCGCGCGCGCGCTGAACACGCCCGACACGCCGTTCATTACGCTCGCCACCGGCGGCCGTCTGGCGACGAATCCACTACCGCTGCTCGAGGAAGCGCGCGACGGCACGCTTTACTGCGCCGAGATCGGCAGCTACACCAAGGCCGAGCAGAAGGGCCTAGCGTTCCTCCTTCCCAAGGTCGAGAAGCACAATACCGTCCTGGTTTGCACCAGCAGCGAGCAGTTGGGCAACCTTGCCGCGGAAGGGCGGTTCGATGCCGGCCTGCTCGCCAGTCTTTCGGCCGGAGCGGTCATGCTTCCGCCGCTGAGGCAGAGACGCGAGGACCTTCCCGCGCTCATCGACCGGTTCTGGCGCGACATCACGGCGAGTGAGCGTACGCTCGGCAGATTGCAGCCAGCCGCGGTCTCCGCGCTTTCAGCCGCATACTGGCCCGGAAATCTCGATCATCTGCACAACGTGATGGCAAATCTCGCGCTCACCGTCGATAGCGAGATTACCGCCGAGCACGTGCGCCGACTGCTCGGTGAAACCGCGCTGCCGCCCGTTTCGGCGATCTCGCCCGAGGTCACCGCGAAATTTTTCGAGTTGCCTCTGCGCGAGGCACGCGAGGCTTTCGAGAGAATCTACTTCGAGCACCTTCTGGGCAAAGAGCAGAGCAACATGAGCCGTGTCGCCGATCGCGCGGGGCTCGAGAGGACGCATCTTTACCGCAAGTTGAAGCAGCTCAATATCCGTTTCTCGAGGCGAACAGACGAGGGAGCATGCTGAACGCACCCGGCGCGGTCGCGCCGGATGTGCCGCTCGCCCGCAAGCCCCTTGCGCCGCTCGTCATCGGAGCGATCGGCGTCGTCTTCGGCGACATCGGCACCAGCCCGCTGTACACGCTGCGCGAGTGCTTCACCGGCCCGCACGGCTTGCCATTGACGCCAGACAACGTGCTCGGAATTTTGTCGGTCGTGTTCTGGGCGATCATGATCGTGGTCACGCTCAAGTACGTGACGCTGATCATGCGCGCCGACAATCGCGGCGAAGGCGGGATCATGGCGCTGACCGCGCTGGCTTCCCGCGGGCTCGAAAACAGCCGCATGCGGTGGTGGGTCGTCGGACTCGGCATCTTCGGCGCGGCGATGTTCTACGGCGACGGAATGATCACGCCGGCGATCTCGGTGCTGTCCGCGGTCGAAGGGCTCGAGATCACCGCGCCGATGCTGACTCCCTACGTCGTGCCGATGACGATGGTGATCCTGGTCGGAGTGTTCTCGATCCAGCGACACGGCACCGCGAGGGTCGGAAGGCTGTTCGGGCCGATCATGTGCCTCTGGTTCGTTACGCTCGCGGTCCTCGGAACGATGGAAATCGCGACGTCGCCGGCAGTGCTCGCGGCGCTCAATCCCGCGTACGCCGTAACATTCCTTGTAGGCAATCCGATCCCCGCATTTCTCGCGCTCGGCGCGGTCGTCCTGGCCGTGACCGGGACCGAAGCGCTCTACGCCGACATGGGGCATTTCGGCGCGACGCCGATCCGGCGTGCGTGGCTGTTCTTCGTCCTGCCGGCGCTGGTGCTCAACTATTTCGGACAGGGCGCGCTGATCATTCACGATCCCCTGGCGATCAAAAACCCGTTCTATCTGCTCGCTCCGGCGTGGGCGCTGTTGCCGATGGTCGTGCTCGCCACCTGCGCCACGGTCATTGCGTCGCAGGCGGTCATCTCGGGCGCTTTTTCACTGACGCGGCAAGCCATCCAAATGGGCTATTGCCCGCGGCTGACGATCATGCACACGTCGGATCGCGAGATCGGCCAGATCTACGTGCCGTTCATCAATTGGACGCTGCTTTGCGCGGTGATGCTGCTGGTCGCCGGCTTTCGGAGCTCCAGCAACCTCGCGGCCGCGTACGGGATTGCCGTCACGCTTGCGATGGCGATCGATTCGCTGTTGATCTTTTTCGTGATGACAAGACTCTGGCACTGGAACCGCTTTGCCGCGACCGCCATCGTCTTGCCGCTGGTCACGATCGACGTGGCATTTCTCGCCTCGAACGCGCTCAAGATCCCCCAGGGCGGCTGGTTCCCGATCGTCATCGGCGGCGTCGTCTTTACGCTCCTCACCACCTGGAAGCGGGGACGGTCGATACTGCACGAGCGGCTGTCGAAAGAGACGATGCCGCTCGACGTTTTCATCGGCAGCATCGGTATGCATCCGCCCGTTCGCGTTCCGGGCACGGCGGTCTTCCTGACCAACATGCCGGGCCGGGTGCCGCATGCGCTGCTGCACAACCTCAAGCACAACAAGGTGCTCCACGAGCGCGTCGTCCTCTTGACGGTGACGACGCGCGACATTCCGCAAGTCTCGCTGCCGGAACGGCTGCAGATCGAGGAGCTCGGCTGCAGCTTCCAGCAGGTCGAGGCGTTCTTCGGTTTCAAGGAAGACCCGGATGTTCCGAGGTTGCTCGAGGAGTGCGGGCATCGCGGCTTTCCGTTCGACATGATGGACACGTCGTTTTTTGTCTCGCGCGAGACGCTGATCGCAACCGTTGCTCCGGGCATGGCGCTTTGGCGCGAGCGCCTGTTCGTTTCGATGTCCAAGAACGCAACCAAGGCGAGCGAATTTTTCAACGTTCCGACGAATCGCGTCGTCGAGCTCGGAACGCAGGTGGAGCTCTAAAAAAGAAAAGCGCCCGAATGCGGGCGCTTCAATCTGTTTCCGGCGCGCGAGACCCGCGCCCCGGCATCAGGACATCATTGCAGCGCGCCCATCTGGCCGCGCATGGTCTTGATGGCCTTGCTTTCGATCTGCCGGATGCGTTCCGCCGATACGCCGTAGGCGTCGGCGAGCTTTTGCAGCGTCGCGGCATCGTCGTCTTCCCGCAACCAGCGCGCCTCGATAATCGCCCGGCTCCGGTCGTCGAGCTTGGCGAGCGCGCTCTTCAATCCATTGCTTCGGTTTCGCGACGTCTCTTCCCGCTCCAGAATCTGCACCGGCTCGGCTTCAGCATCGGTCAGGTACGCGATCGGCGCCATGGTTTCGCCTTCGTCGCCCGCGGGCGGGTCGAGGGCGACTTCCTGGCCGGTGAGGCGCGTTTCCATCTCCAGCACTTCTTCCGGCTTGACGTTCAGCGCCTGCGCAATCCCACGCGCCTCGGTTGGCGTGAGCGAGTGGCTCCCGGTCTTCATGCTGCGCAGATTGAAAAACAGCTTCCGCTGCGCCTTGGTGGTCGCGATCTTGACCAGCCGCCAATTGCGCAGGACGTGCTCGTGGATCTCTGCCTTGATCCAGTGCAGCGCGAACGAAACCAGACGGACGCCACGCTCCGGATCGAAGCGACGAACCGCCTTCATCAGGCCGATGTTTCCTTCCTGGATCAGGTCCGCCTGGGGCAGCCCATAGCCCAGGTAATTGCGGCTGATCGCGACGACCAGACGCAGGTGCGACAGCACCAGCTGGCGAGCAGCGTCCACGTCGCCATCTCGCTGCAGCCGGCGTCCCAGCTCGACCTCCTGCTCCGCCGAAAGAAGCGGGAACCGGTTCACCGCCTGGATGTAATGGTCCAGGCTCCCCAGCGATGCCGGGGTCGGAAATGCCAAGGTGCTTGCGGACATTTTAGTAGTCTCCTTCTGAGCGCTTGGATTTTAGCACTCGGGCAATAAGAGTGCCAAATTGCCGGGAAGTTCCCAGTGCGTGGAAAAGGAGTGGGCACTCGCATCCGCCCAAACCCACGCCTGTGCGGACACTTGGGCGCATCCGAAGCGGCCTGGTCGAGCGGCTATCCGGGGCAGAGCGCGTCGCGCCCCGGCTATCCAACGAGCGCTTCGACAAACTCGGCCGCGCGGAAAGGCCGGAGGTCATCGACGCCTTCGCCAATGCCGATCAGCTTGATCGGGATGGGCTGGGTCTTGGCGATCGCGGCGACGACCCCACCCTTCGCGGTCCCGTCCAGCTTGGTCAGGATGAGACCGGTCAAGTTCAGCGCCGCGTCGAAGGCCGCAACCTGGCCAAGCGCGTTCTGTCCGGTATTCGCGTCGAGCACCAGCAGCGTCTCATGCGGCGCGCCTGGTTGCGCTTTGGCCAGAACGCGCCGGATCTTCTTCAGCTCCTCCATCAGGTGCAACTGAGTCGGAAGCCGGCCGGCGGTATCGGCAAGGACCACGTCGATGCCGCGGGCGCGCGCGGCGGCGATCGCGTCGAACATCACTGCGGCCGGATCGCCGCCTTGCTGCGCGATGACCGGAACGCCGTTGCGCTCGCCCCAGATTTCGAGTTGCTCGCGTGCGGCGGCGCGAAAAGTGTCGCCGGCGGCGAGCAGAACGGAAAATCCCTGTTCTTGGAGGTATTTGGCAATCTTGCCGATGGAAGTCGTCTTGCCGCTGCCGTTGACGCCCGCGATCATGACCACGAACGGCCGTTGGGGGCCGATGACCAACGCCTGCTCGAGCGGTTCGAGAAGCTCGGTCAGCACCGATTTGAGCAAGCTGCGTCCATCGGCATCGCTATCCGCGCGCTTGACGCGGACGGCGAGCTGGGCAAGCAGATGCGCCGTCGCCGGAACGCCGACGTCGGCTTCGAGTAGCGCCGATTCCAGCGCTTCGAGCGTCGCCTCCGAAAGCGGCGCGCGACCGAACACGGCACTAAGAGGACGGGTAAGGCGCTCGCGCGAAAGGCCAAGGCCGGCTTTCAAGCGTTCGCCCCAAGGGCGCCGGTCCGGCTCGGCGGAGCGTTTGAACAGATCGAACATGGGGTCCGGGGGCGCGGTGCGAAGCTATAATTCTACCTTTCCGCATCCGCATGCCCCCTCGCCGCACTCCGCGGGCCATTCACCGGGCCCCCTTGCAAGCCTCTCGCCAAGCCAGCACGCTTCGCATCATCGGCGGACGCTGGCGTGGGCGTCGCATCAGTTTCCCTGTCGTTCCCGGCCTCAGGCCGACACCGGACAGGGTGCGCGAAACGCTTTTCAACTGGCTCGGACAGGATCTTGCCGGAACGACCTCACTGGACCTTTTTGCCGGCAGCGGCGCATTGACGTTCGAAGCCTTGTCACGCGGCGCGGTACTGGCGGTCGCCGTTGATCACCACGCTGGAATCGTGCGCAAGCTCGTCGACACCGGAGCCGCGCTCGGCGCGACCGCGCTGGAAACGCATTGTTCGGACGCGCGGGCTTTTCTCGCGCGCGAGACGCGGGCGTTCGACGTGATCTTCCTCGATCCGCCGTTCGGAAACGCCGACTGGAACGCGCTGCTTTCGGCCGCCGCGGAGCGCCTCGCTCCGACGGGCATGATCTACGTCGAGGCGCCCGCTTCGATCGAAGCGCCTCGCGGGATGGAGGTCTGGCGAGAGGACAAGGCGGGGCAGGTACACTATCATCTGCTCCGCCGCGCGGACGTCGCGCAGTCCGCCTGAGCCTCGACCGATGCTTACTGTCGTCTATCCCGGAACTTTCGATCCGTTCACCCGAGGCCACGAGGACCTGGTGCGACGCGCGGCGAAATTGTTCGAGCGCGTCGTGGTGGGAGTCGCCGACAGCGAGAGCAAGCGGCCGATGTTCGCGTCCGCGGAGCGGATTGCCATGGCGCGCGAAGTCCTCGCGGAGCATCGCAACGTCGAAGTGGCGGGTTTTTCCGGGCTGCTCATGGATTTCGTGCACTCGATCGGCGCCACGGTGATTGTCCGCGGATTGCGCGCGGTGTCCGACTTCGAATACGAATTCCAGATGGCGGGCATGAACCGGAACCTGTATCCCGAGGTCGAAACCTTGTTCCTCACTCCGGCCGAGAAATATCTGTTCATGTCGTCGACGATCGTCCGCGAGATCGCGCGCTTCGGCGGCGACGTCAGCAAGTTCGTCCATCCCGTCGTTGCGGCCAGGCTGAAGGCGAGCGTCGCCCAGCGCGCCGGACACGGCGCCGCGGACGAGACAAAAAGGTAGCGCAATCCATGGCGCTGATGATCACCGACGAATGCATCAACTGCGATGTCTGCGAGCCCGAGTGCCCGAATGACGCAATCTCGCAGGGCGTCGAGATCTACGTCATCGATGCGTCGAAATGCACCGAGTGCGTCGGTCACTTCGAAACGCCGCAATGCGTCGAGGTGTGTCCGGTCGACTGCATACCGGTGAATCCCGATCGGGTCGAGACGCGGGAGCAGCTCCTGCTCAAGTACGAGGGCTTGATGGCGGCCGCAAGCGAGCCGCGGCCGCCCGCAGAAATCGGCGGGACCTGACGCTTTTCCTAGCCGTTGGCGGCCAGCGGCATCAGCTCGGGCTGCTCGATGATGGCGACAATCGAAGCGAGCTCCCGCTCGAGCGAAGCGATTTGACCCTGGATGGCCGTTTCGGCCTGCTCCAGCTCGGAGAGCCGCTCCTCGAGCTCGTCGCTCGCGCGATGGATGCGCTTGACGCTTTCGAGGCGCCGGCGAAGCTGGATGTGGTGCTCGCGCACCTGCGTCTCCAGCGGAGACATGACCGCCTTGAGCCAGCTCTCCAGGTCGCGATTGGCAATGTCGTAGACGTGCTTGACGCGGATCGCGATCGTCTCGAAGAAGCGCTTCATCAGCGTGAACTTCGCCTTGCTGACCATGTTCCACAAGGTGTTGAAATGCACGTTATAGGCGCGCTCGAGGCGTTCGACTTCCTTCTGATACTTGAGCATCGAAAAAGTCGGCGGTGAGAAAGGCTCGAGCCCGTGCTCGCTCGCGAACCGCGCGTACATGGCAAGCATCATGTCGTGAATTTCGGACGTCTGCCGCGCGCTCTGCTCGAGGCCGCCGTGGATCTGGGCAAAGAAATCGTTCATCGCCGAGCGCACGCCCTTGGTGAAGGGGCTGGCTTCGATGCGCTTGCGGGTGTCACCGGCAGTCGCGCGGAGATTCTCCAGGCCGATGCATTCGTAGAGCGTATTGGTCTGCTGTGTGAACACCGTGCGCAGCGCGGTGTAGCGCTGCATGCCGCGCTCGAACAAATCCTTCTCCTGCTGGATGCGCTCCATCATGTGCTCGACCACATCCTGATTCTTGCCGCGCAAGCCACGAAGCTCGCCCGCCTGCTCGTGGATGCCGGCGACGCGGCTGTCGAGTATCGTGCGCGTGCTCGCGGCCAGCGAGCGAATTTCGGCGTGCGTCGCCGAGCCGACGATGTGGCGCTTGGCAGGAATCAGCTCTTGCGACAGCGCCAGCTCGAGCTGCGGCAGACGGCTCTTCGCCAGCAGCGCATCGTCGCCGTTGACCTTGGCCAGCAGCGCCTTCTGGGCGGACACCGGAAAGACCTGCGCCGGAGGGATCGCAAGCAGTTGCGCGCTGTTGCGAACCTGCCGGGCAATTTCCGACTCGATCTCGGAGGGCGACCGGAGCTCGTCCCACAGCCCGTCGATCTTGTTCAGGATGACCAGGCGCCCCTCCTTGGTGGCAGGGTTCTCGCCGACCAGGTGGTTTTGCCAGACGTCGATGTCGGTTTTGGTCACGCCGGCGTCGGCGGCAAGAATGAACAGCACCGCGTGCGCATTCGGCAGCAGGTTGAGCGTCAGCTCGGGCTCGGTCCCGATCGCGTTCAGGCCCGGCGTGTCGAGGATCACCAGGCCCTGCTGCAGGAGCGGATGCGGGAAATTGATCACCGCGTGGCGCCAGCAGGGAATGTCGACAGCAGCCTCGTCGGCCGCGGACATCGGAGCGAGCATGTCGCCGTCGTCGTAAAGACCGTATTTGCGCGCCAGGACGATCGGGACTCGCTTGGTTTGCGAGACTTGCGACAGGACTTCGCTCATCCTGTCTGCCGACGACAGATCGAGGGCCAGCGTGACCCACTCGTCGGCGTAATTCTTGAATTCGGTCACCGAGCCGTCGCGCGCCCGCGTTTCGATCGGCAACAGGCGAATCGACGGCGGCCGCGTCGAGTCGTAGAGCAGCTCGGTCGGACACATGGTGGTGCGGCCGGCCGCCGACGGCAGCAGCCGCTGTCCGAAGTCGGCGAAAAAGATGGCGTTGATCAGCTCCGACTTGCCGCGCGAGAACTCCGCGACGAAGGCGACGACGAGCTGATCCTGGTGCAGCCTTTCGAGCAGATGCTGGATACTTAGATCTGCATGGGCGTCGGCCAATTCCTGCTGCGACAGCCATTCGTGCAGGCCGGAGATGCCCGCGGACAGGCGCCGGCGCCAGTCGCTGTACGCTTCGAATCGCGCCGCCAGATCCCTTGATTGCATCATGATTGCGCCTCCCTCTGGCGCGAGCCTAAACTTATGAGCGCGGGCGGCCGATTTTCATCGCGGGCCCCGGCCACGGGAATCGATCGCCGATCTGGCCTGCCCCGCATGCCCGACGCCCCACGTTTTGCCCAGACATCGTGTCGGGGACTCTAGCATAAAGCGCGCCACGCCGATGCCGGGCAAAGGCGCGCTTGGGCGCACCTTTCGACGGCGGACGTCAGCGCTGGCATCTGGGGCAGAACGTCGTCGCCCTGCCCCCGAGCCGGACCGACCGGATCACCGTTCCGCAGGCACGGCATGGCCGTCCCTCCCGGCCGTAGACAAAATAGTGAAACTGGGCGGCGCCGGCCGCGCCGTCGCTATCGACATAGTCGCGGAGCGTGCTGCCGCCCCTGGCGATCGCGTCGGCGAGCGTCTCGCGTACGGCCTCGCGCAGTCGCCGCAGCCGCAGGCTCGAAATCCGGTTCGCGGCACGCGTGGGACGGATGCCGGCGCGGAACAGCGACTCGTTGGCGTAGATGTTACCGACGCCCACGACCACGCGGTTATCCATCAGAGCGAGCTTGATCGCGGCGCTGCGCGAGCGCGTGGCGCGGAAAAGGTGATCGGGGTCGAAATCGGCGCTGAGCGGCTCGGGGCCGAGCCCCGCAAGAAGAGGGTGGTTCGTGCCGCCCGAGGACCAGAGCACCGCGCCGAAGCGCCTCGGATCGTGGTAGCGCAGCACGACGCCGTTGCCGAATTCGAGGTCGACATGGTCGTGGACGCGTTTGGGAGGGGCGACCTTGTGAACGCGCAGACTGCCGGTCATGCCGAGATGGATGAGCAGCGTATCCCTACCGAGCCGAAACAGCAGATACTTGCTCCGTCGCTCGACCCGATCAACCACCCGCCCGATGAGCCGCTGCGGCAAATCTTCAGGAACCGGCCAGCGCAATCGGCGGTCGTACAGTCTCACCGCCGTCACTTTCTGCCCTTCCACGTAAGGCGCGATCCCGCGCCGGGTGGTTTCGACTTCGGGGAGTTCGGGCATGGTGGCGAGGCGCGTTTGTTGCGGCGCCCAATATAACCTAAGATTGAAAGCGCTCCGGCGTTCCGCCGGAGGCACAGAAAGCGATTCGCATGTCTGCTCAGAGTCCTCGTTCCTTGTCCGCGCTGACGCTTAAGCTGGTTTTCTGCCTCGGAGCCGCCGGTATCGTCCAGGGCGTCTCGGCACAGACGGCGCCCATCGTGCCAGCACCGCCGGTGGTTCAGGCCCCGCCTGTCCCCGTCCCCACGACGCATCCGCTGACCGCAGAGCTTGTCTATCGGATGCTGGTCGGCGATATCGCCTTGCAGCGCGGCGCGCCGGCGCTCGCGGCGCGCGCCTACTACGAAGCGGCGCGTGACGCTCAAGACGAGCAGCTCGCCCGCCGCGCGACCGAAGTCGCGTTGTTTGCCCGTCAGCGCGACCTGGCACTCGAGGCCGCAAAGCTCTGGTTGAAGCTCGACCCCTCCGCCGATCGCGCCAAGCAGATGGTGGCGTCGCTGTCGCAACCGGGCTCCGGCGGCGATATCAAGGCCGAGCTGGAGCGTGTGCTGGCCGAGGCCGGTGCCGACAGCAAGACGCTTGCCGACGCATTTGTCCAGCTGAATCAGGCGCTCGCTGCGCAGACGGATAAGACGGTGGTCTACCGCCTGATTGTCGAGCTGGCGAAGCCGTATCCCGGCGTCGCGGAGGCGCAGTACGCGGTGGCGCTGGCAGGATACAACACCGGGCTTGGCGATCTGGAAATTACCGCGGCATCGGTGCGCGCGGCCGACCGGGCGCTGGAGCTCAAGCCGGGCTGGGAGCGCGCGGCGCTCATCAAGGCGGATATTCTCGCCAAGTCGTCTCCGGAAGGCGCTATCCGATACCTGAATGGCTTCCTTGCGAGCGTGCCCGAGTCGCGCGCGGCGATCGGCGCGCTGGCGCAACTCTATGTCGAGCAAAAGCGATTCGGCGAGGCCCGCGCGCTGTTCCAGCACCTGCTCGACGAAGACAAGTCCGATCGCGATATCCAGTTCGCCATTGGCGCGATCTCGGTGCAGATGAAGGACTACGTGGCCGCGGAGCGCATGTTCGAGGAGCTCAAGAGCGCGGGCGTCGACGCCGGGTCGGTGGCGTTCTACCTGGGACAGATCGCCGAGGAAACCAAGCGCTACGACGAGGCGATCGCTCGCTATCGCGAAGTGACCGACGGGGAGCGGGCCTGGATTGCGACGCTGCGGATTGCGACCGTCCTGGCGAAAAAGGGAGACATCGAAGGCGCGCGCCGATACCTGGCGTCGCTCAAGCCGGAGGGCCGCGAGCGCGGCATCGAAGTGCATCAGGCCGAGGCGCAGGTCCTGCGCGACGCCGGCGATTTCAAAGGCGCGTATGCCGTGCTCTCCAGCGCGCTCGCGGCCGAGCCGAATTCCGCCGAGCTGATCTACGACGTCGCGATGGTCGCCGAAAAGCTCGACCGCCTCGACGAGGTCGAATCGCAGCTGAAGCGCCTGATCGAGCTCAAGCCCGACAATCCGCAGGCGCTCAACGCGCTTGGCTACACGCTTGTGGACCGCACCCCGCGGACTGCGGAAGGACTGAAGCTCATCGAGAAGGCGCTCACGCTCGCGCCGGAAGACCCGTCGATCCTCGACAGCATGGGTTGGGCGCATTTCCGGCTGGGCAATCTCGGCGATTCGGAGAAATTTCTCCGTCGCGCGCTCGCCGACCGTCCCGATCCCGAGATCGCGGCGCATCTTGGCGAAGTCCTGTGGGCCAAGGGCGAGCGCGACCACGCGAGGCAAGTCTGGCAGTCGCAGCTCAAGGAGACGCCGGACAACGCGCTCCTGCTCGAGACCGTGCGCCGACTTGCGCCGTAGCGCGCAGCCCGGCTGCTGATGTTTCCGACACGCCGCGTCGTACGCTTCGCGGCGTTCACGAGCTTGTTCATGCTCGCCGGATGCGCGTCCATGCTGACGCCTCGCGACGCCTCGCAATTGAAGTTTGCCGATACGAGAACCGCCTACGAAATCGCCGGCAGGCTCTCGGCGCGCCACGACGCCGATGCCTTCGCCGCCAGCTTTCATTGGCGCCACGCAGGCGATCGCGACGAGCTGGACCTCGCATCGCCGCTGGGCCAGACCGTCGCACGCCTGGCCGGAGACGCGCGCGGAGTCGAGCTGCAGACGCCCGACGGCAGGGTCGAAACCGCAAGCAACTGGACCACGTTGACGTCGCGCGGGCTCGGCTGGGCCTTGCCCGTCGAAGGCCTTTCATTCTGGATCCAGGGTGCGCCGAGGAAGGATGTGCCGTTCACCGGAGAAGCCGGCGAGGATGGTGCGCCGCGCCTGTTGCGCCAGGACGGGTGGACCATCAGCTATCAGGCGTTCGCGAAGGACGCCTCGGGCGTCTCGCGTCCGGCCCGGATGACGCTCGAATACCCCGGCGTCGAGTTGCGGTTGGTCATCGACGCGTGGCAGTGACGCCGCCATTTCGTCTGACGCTTCCTGCGCCGGCGAAGCTCAACCTTTTTCTGCATATCACCGGGCGCCGGCCGGACGGATACCACACGCTCGAATCGCTCATGGTGCCCATCGACCGCGCCGACTTCATTACGCTCGCGCTGCGCGAGGATGGCGGGGTGACGCGCACGCACGGCGCCGGTGGCGTCGCGGCCGACGACGATCTGGCAGTCCGCGCGGCACGGCTTGTTCAACGCGAGTGCGCAGTCGCTGCCGGCGTAGCGATCGGCGTCGACAAGCGCATCCCGATAGGTGCGGGCCTGGGCGGCGGCAGTTCGGACGCCGCGACCATTCTCCTGGGGCTGAACCGCATGTGGCAGCTTGCGCTGTCGCGCGAAAGACTGATGGAGCTCGCTTTGATGCTCGGCGCCGACGTGCCGTTCTTCGTCTTCGGCGAGCCCGCGTTCGCCCGCGGCGTGGGCGAAAACCTGCAGGCCTGCAGCGTGCCCCCCACCTGGTTCGTGGTGGTGACTCCGCCGATTCAAGTGTCGACATCTGACATCTTCGCGGCGCCTGAATTGACACGCAACAGCGAGTCCGCGAAAATGCTTGTCTTTTCCGAGGGCTACGGCCGCAACGATCTGCAACCGCCGGCGGTTGCGCGTTTCCAGGAGATCGCGGATGCCCTCAATGCGCTTCGTGGCGTGGCATCGGAGGCGGAAACGCGCATGACGGGGTCGGGTGCGTGTGTGGCTACTTCCTTTGCCAACGAACAGACTGCGCAACGCGCGCTTTCACAATTGCCGCCCGCAATGACCGGCTTTGTTGCGCGCGCGCTCGATCGTCATCCGCTCTGGTCATTTGCCTAAAGCGGTGTGGACCGACAAGCATTTCGGACGTGACAGTTTCCCTTGGGGAGTCGCCAAGTGGTAAGGCACCGGATTTTGATTCCGGCATTCGTAGGTTCGATCCCTACCTCCCCAGCCATATCTGCGACGGGCAGGACGCGCGAGGTGCGCGTCCTGCCCGTCGCGCTTGCGACGATCGCACCGGGGCGCCACGATGAAGTTTGAACGCATGCGCATCTTCACCGGCAACGCCAATCCGCAGCTCGCGGCAGCGGTCGTGAAGCACATGAACATCAGTCTGGGCCGATGCATCGTCGGCCGCTTTTCCGATGGCGAGGTGATGGTCGAGCTGCTGGAAAACGTTCGCGGGCGCGACGTTTTCATTCTTCAATCGACGTGTGCGCCGACCAACGACAACCTCATGGAAATTCTGGTGATGGTCGATGCGCTGAAACGCGCTTCGGCAGGAAGAATCACCGCGGCGATACCCTATCTCGGATACGCCCGCCAGGATCGACGCCCGCGCTCGGCAAGAGTGGCAATTACCGCCAAGGTCATCGCCGACATGATCACGACGGTCGGCGTCGACCGCGTCATGACCATGGACCTGCACGCCGATCAGATCCAGGGATTTTTCAACATCCCGGTCGACAACATCTATGCGACACCGGTCCTGCTCGGCGACCTCTGGAAACAGAATTACGAGAACCTGCTCGTCGTGTCTCCCGATGTCGGCGGCGTGGTGCGCGCGCGAGCCATCGCCAAGCGCCTCGACTCCGACCTCGCGATCATCGACAAGCGCCGCCCGAAAGCGAACGTCGCCGAGGTGATGAACATCATCGGCGACGTCGAAGGCCGTACGTGCGTGATCATGGACGACATCGTGGACACCGCAAACACGCTCTGCAAGGCCGCCGCCGCACTGAAGGAAAACGGCGCGCAGAAAGTCATCGCGTATTGCACGCATCCGGTCCTCTCGGGCGGCGCGGTGCAGCGCATCGCCGAATCGCAGCTCGATGAAATCGTCGTCACCGACACGATTCCCCTTTCCGAGGAAGCGCGGGCGTGCAAGCGCATACGGCAGCTTTCCTGCGCCCAGCTCCTCGCAGAGACGATGACCCGGATATCGAACGAGGAATCGGTAAGCTCGCTGTTCACCGAATAGCGGCGCCCGTTCCACGGGCTGCGAACGGTGCGCGGCGCCGATTGCAACCCGAAGCGTCGGCCGTTGCTTCCGACGCACGGAGCCGCTGACGCCCAATCCGGGCGGGACCACACCGGGATTGCGCCCGTATCCGGAATCAGGTTACAATTCAAGGCTTTCCCGCTTGTTTTCACAAGCGGCATGTCGCCATTAGCGGACGACCGGGCAGCGAATCGCCACCGGAAGGCCGCAGACAAGGAGTTCTACCGTGCAAAAGTCACCGCAGCAAACCCAACAAGCATTCACGGCATTCGCGCGCGCTGCGGAAGGCCGTGGCGCAAGCCGCCGTCTTCGCGTGACCGGGCGCGCGCCCGGCATCGTTTACGGCGGCACCACCAAGCCGCAGACGATCGAGCTCGATCACAACGCGCTCATCCATGCGCTGAAAAAAGAGGCGTTTCATTCCACCATCCTCAACATGACACTGGGCGAGACGACGCAACGCGTTCTGCTTCGCGACGTGCAGATGCACCCGTTCCGTCACGAAGTGCTGCACATCGATTTTCAGCGCGTCGACGAAAACCGCAAGATCCACATGAAGGTGCCGCTGCATTTCACCAACGGCGAGAATTCCCCGGCGGTCAAGACGACCGACGCGATCATCAGCCATGTGCTGACCGAGCTCGACGTGTCGTGCTTGCCCAAGGATCTGCCGGCGTTCATCGAGGTCGATCTTTCGACGCTCGCGGTCGGACAGTCGATCCACGTTTCGGATGTGGCCTTGCCGCCAGGCGTCACCGCGGTGACACGCGGAGGCGAGAGCCCGGTGGTCGTCACGGCGATCGTGCCGCGAGTGATTGCCGAAGTCGAAGAGGTTGCGGCGGTGGTGGAACCGGGTGCCGTCGAAGGCGCAGCAGCGGAAGCCGGCAAGGCAGGCGACAAAGCGCCCGAAAAGGGCGGCGAGAAGGCCGCGGACAAGGGCGCCGACAAAGCCCCGGCGAAAAAGGACGACAAGACCCCGGCGAAAAAGGACGACAAGAAGTAGGCAGACGTCCCCACAGGGAAAGCCCGCCAGGCGGTTCCCGGCGGGCTTTTTTGTTGGCGCCGGCGTGATACACACTGAGAACCATGACGCCATTGCGTTTGATTGTCGGCCTGGGTAACCCCGGCAGCGAGTACTGCGCGACCCGGCATAACGCGGGCGTGTGGTTCGTTGAACGTCTTGCGCAGACGGCAGGCGCGTCACTCGGCATGCAGGCGAAATTCCAGGCGATCGTCGGCAGCATCCGATCGAACGACGGCGTCGACCGGCGATTGGCATTGCCGCAAACCTTCATGAATCGAAGCGGGCAGGCAGTCTCCGCGCTGGCGCGCTTCTACCGCATCGCGCCCGAGGAAATCCTGATCGCGCATGACGAGCTCGACCTGAAGCCCGGAGCGGTCAAGCTGAAGCTCGGTGGCGGCAGTGCGGGTCATAACGGACTCAAGGATGTCTCCGCGGCGCTCGGCTCGCCGGGATTCTGGCGGCTCAGAATCGGCATCGGGCACCCGCGCGAGGGCGAGCTTTCCGAGCAGGAGGTCGCCGATTACGTTCTCCACCGGCCGCGCGCCGAGGAGCAGCAGGCGATCGACGAAGCGATTTCCCGCGCGCTTGCGATCTGGCGCTGGCTCGAGGTGGGAGACACCGAGCGCGCGATGCACGAGCTGCACACGCTGCCGAAGCCGCCCAAGGGAGTCGAGGCGCCTCAAGCGAAGCCCGCCGGGATGCCAGAGGCGAACAAGCCATCCCCGGCGGCATTCTCACCAGACGGCGTGGATAGCGCCAAGAAGGGATCGAAGACGCAATGAGCCTTAAGTGCGGCATTGTCGGATTGCCGAACGTCGGCAAGTCAACGCTGTTCAACGCGCTGACCAAAGCCGGGATCGCGGCGGAGAATTATCCGTTTTGCACCATCGAGCCGAACATCGGGATCGTCGAAGTTCCCGATCCGCGCCTTGCGCCGCTGGCTGCAATCGCCCGTCCTGAGCGCGTGCTTCCGGCAACGGTCGAATTCGTCGACATCGCGGGCTTGGTCGCCGGCGCATCGAAGGGCGAAGGCCTCGGCAATCAGTTTCTCGCCACCATTCGCGAGACCGTTGCGATCGCGCACGTGGTTCGCTGCTTCGAGGACGAAAACGTTGTCCACGTTGCGGGCAGGATCGACCCCATTTCCGACATCGAGACGATCAACACCGAGCTCGCGCTCGCTGACCTCGCCACGGTGGACAAGCAGCTTGCCAAGCACGCCAAGGCCGCGAAAGCGGGCGCAGACAAGGAGTCGCAGCGCCTCGTCGCCGCCCTGGAGAAGGTCGGCGCGGCGCTGAACGAGGCCAGGCCCGCGCGTTCGGTCGATCTTTATCCCGAGGAGCGGGCGGTGCTGAAGCCCCTGTTCCTGCTGACGATGAAACCGACGATGTACGTCGCCAACGTGGCGGAGCATGGCTTCACCGACAATCCGCTGCTCACGGCGGTCGAGCAGTATGCGAAGCGCGAAGGCGCGCCCGTGGTGGCCATCAGCGCGGCGATGGAATCGCAGATCGCGGACCTCGAGCCCGAGGACAAGCGGATATTTCTTGCCGACATGGGATTGACCGAAGCGGGGCTCGATCGGCTGGTCCACGCGGGCTACAAGCTTCTGGGCCTGGAAACCTATTTCACCGCCGGACCGAAGGAAGTTCGCGCCTGGACCGTAAGGGGCGGCAGCACCGCACCGCAAGCCGCCGGCGTGATCCATACCGACTTCGAAAAAGGCTTCATACGCGCGGAGGTCATCGGCTACGACGACTTCATCGCCTGCAAGGGTGAGCACGGCGCCAAGGATGCCGGCAAAATGCGGCTGGAAGGCAAGGACTACATCGTGCGCGACGGTGACGTCATGCATTTTCGCTTCAATGTCTGACGCGTCTCCCATGACCGCTGCGGCTCCTGAGCGTGACGCCGATGCCTGAGCGCATGTCCGTTCGCGCGAGAGGCGTCCTGGCGATCGCGTCGTGGGTGCTGCTCCTGTCCCTGGTGGCCGCATGCGCAAGCATCGGCGCCCGCCTCGCCCCGCCCAGGATCACCGTCGAGGGGATTGCCGTCGGCGGAGTCCAGGGGACCGACGCGATAGTTACGCTGTCCCTGCGGATCGAAAATCCGAACGGCACCGAGCTGATGCTGCACTCGCTTCGATTCGGCCTGAGCATCAACGACATTGCGCTGACGAGCGGAACGACGGTGCGCAGCGAGACCCTCCCGGCCGGCGGCAGCGCGGTGATCGAGGTCGAGACGCGCACCAACATCAACGCAGTCCTGCAATTGATTGCGCTGTCGGCCAGTCGCCGCACGCCATCGTTGCAATACTCGCTCGACGGCGAGGCGGTCGTGCAAAACGAGCTACGTCTGCCGTTTGCGCGCCGTGGCGATATCCCGCTTCCCGCGGGGACTGCATCACCCAGCCGATGAGCCGTACGTGCGCCTGAAATTCACCAAGATGCAGGGTCTGGGCAACGATTTTGTCGTGCTCGACGGCATCACGCAGCGGGTCGATCTGAGCGCGTCACAACTGAAGCGCCTGGCCGATCGCCACTTCGGCGTCGGATGCGATCAGATCCTGGTCGTTGAAAAGCCGGATCGCGCGGACGTGGACTTTCGCTACCGGATTTACAACGCCGACGGCGGCGAGGTCGAGCAATGCGGCAACGGCGCCCGCTGCTTTGTGCAATTTGTCCGCAATCGCGGATTGACCGAAAAGCGCGCCATCCGCGTCGAGACGCGCGGCGGCATCATCGAGCCGCGATTGGAAGACGACGGCCAAATCACGGTCGACATAGGCATGCCGCGTTTCGAGCCTGGGGAGATTCCTTTTGCCGGCGGCAGCGGCGCCACGGTCGAACCGCTGGAGGTCGACGGCGCATCGGTATCGGTAAGCGTTGTGTCCATGGGCAATCCGCATGCGGTCCAGATCGTGGACAGCGTGGACGACGCGCCGGTTCTGACGCAGGGGCCGCGCCTCGAGGGCCACCCCCGGTTTCCGAATGGAGTCAACGCAGGCTACATGCAGGTCGTCGATCGCGATAACATTCGCCTGCGGGTGTGGGAACGCGGCGTGGGCGAGACGCTGGCATGCGGCACCGGCGCATGCGCGGCGGCGGTGAGCGGCATCCGTCTCGGATTGCTGGATTCACCGGTGCGCGTTGAAACTCGCGGCGGAGCATTGACGATCGCATGGCGGGGCGACCGATCTCCGGTGCTCATGACCGGGCCGGCGGTGACAGTCTTCGAAGGCGAATGGCAGACGGCGGATGACGGGCAAGCGCCTGACAAGTGAGCGCCGGCCACAACTGAGGTAAGCGACAGATGACCGCATCAGAGGAGGAAACACCGATGGACGCGAATGCGGTCGCCGATTACCTGCAGGAGCACCCCGAGTTTTTTGCCGAGTACGCGGACGTCCTGGCGGAAATATACGTGCCGCATCCGCACGGCGGCCACGCGATCCCGATCGCCGAGCGTCAGATCGTTACCTTGCGCGAGAAGAACGGCCAGCTCGAGACCAAGTTGCAGGAATTGATACAGTTCGGCGGCGAGAACGACAGCATCAGCGAGAAGCTGCACCGATCGACGCTGGCGCTTTTTTCCGCCGCCGATCTCGAAACGACCCTGGGCGTTCTCTATCACAGCCTGAAGGATGATTTTCACGTTCCCCACGTTGCGCTGCGCTTGTGGGGCAAGGTCCCGGAACAGTCGTACTTGCCGGAGCTCGCGGCGACCAGCCAGGAATTGCGCGACTATGCCGCCGCGCTGGATGGGCCATTTTGCGGGTCCCAGGCGCCTTTCGAATCACGCGACTGGTTCGACGGCGCGCCGTCGCTGACCTCGTTTGCATTCCTGCCGCTGCGCACGCATCCGACCTTCGGACTGCTCGCCCTGGGCGCGGACGATCCGGTGCGGTTCTATGCCGGGATGGGAACGATGTACCTCATGCGACTTTCTGAGGTCGCCAGCGTCGCCACCGCCCGTTTTTTGCCGCAAGCCTAGTGCGCCGCGCTAGCGCGTCCAAGGCGCAATCGCCGATGAACGCGCCAGTACGCGGGGACGCGACGCTGCTCGACGTTTATGAGCGCGCTCTCGCGACACGGCCGGCACACACGCGCGACGCGTACCTGCGTGATCTCGCAATGCTCGTGGCGCTTGCCGGAGAAGCGCCGCTGGCCAAGCTTTCCACCGCCGATCTGCGGCGCTTTCTCGCCACCATGCACGGCCGCGGGCTTTCGGGAAGAAGCCTTGCCAGAATGCTCTCCGGCTGGAGGGCATTTTTCCGTTTTGTGATGGATCGCGATGCTTCGTTCAAGGACAACCCCTGCGGCGGACTCAAGGCGCCAAAGTCGCGGCGGCGCCTGCCGTCCGCGCTGTCGCCCGACGAGGCGGTGCAACTGATGGCGATCGAAGGCGACGATGCGCTCGCGCTGCGCGACCGCGCGCTGCTCGAGCTCGCCTATTCCTCCGGGCTGCGTGTCGCCGAGTTATCGGGGATGAATCTCTCGATGCTCGATCTGGATTCGGGAGAGGTGCGCGTTTGGGGCAAGGGCTCGAAAGAGCGCATCGTTCCGGTAGGCGGCCCCGCACGCGCTGCCCTGGCAGCGTGGATCGCCAGGCGAGCGTCGCTTACGATCCGCGATGCGGACGCGCTTTTCCTGAGCCGCAGCGGACGGCGGCTCGCGCCGCGCGCGATTCAGCAGCGGCTCGCTGCCTGGGCGATCAAGCGCGGATTGACGCGCCACGTCCACCCGCACATGCTGCGCCACTCGTTCGCGTCGCATCTGCTGCAGTCCTCGGGAGACCTGCGCGCGGTGCAGGAGCTGCTCGGGCACGCGAGCATCGCCAGCACGCAGGTGTACACACACCTCGACTTCCAATACCTTGCAAAGGTTTACGACGCCGCGCATCCGCGCGCGAAGAAAGTCGCCGCGTCGCACAAGCCGGCGAAAAGCATCAAGTAGCCGTCCGGATCAGTCGGTGATCCGGACGATCCCAGGCAGCCAGGGCAAGTCCGTTACTCCAGCGTCAACGCCCGCCTGCTTCATCAGTGTCGTCAGCTGCCCGCGGTGATGCGTGCCGTGGTTGAAAAGATGCACCGCGGCGATTGCCGCCGGCAGGCGCCTGGTCCTGCCATCGACCTTGCTGGTGTATTCGAGCGTCGATGCCAGCCATTCGCTCGTGACATTGCCTGCCCACTGCAGCATCGCGGTGTCGGTCGACTGCCGCTCGCGTCCCAGATCATCGAAGCTCGCGAACATGTCGTGGCCGAACGGCGGGCAATCGCAGGCGGGGCCGACGAAGCGTCCGAGCCACATCCGGTCTCCCCAGAGCAAATGATTGAGCGTGGCGTGTATCGATCCGAAAAATGCGCCGCGGTCGCGGGCCCGCTCCTCCTCCGGCAATCCGGCGCACGACGCGTACAGGCGCTCGTTCATCCAGGCGTTGTATCGGGCCATCAGCTGGCAATACTCGCGGGAGATCATTGGAGCGGGCGCGCAAGCGGGGCGGCTGAAAGACGGCGAGCCATGGCAATTCCGGGAAGTGAACGGCGATTGTAGCGGACCGCTGTGCGCATCGGACCGGACAAGCTCCGCCGCCGGCTGTCCAAAAAAACGGGGCGCTTGGAGGCGCCCCGAAAAGCCACTGAGGAGAAACTCGAGCGTAACTTGCGCTTACTACTCCACCCGCTCGCCGTGAAGACTGACGTCGAGACCTTCGCGTTCCTCTTCCTCGGATACGCGCAAGCCGACAACCATATCGATGACCTTGAGAAGAATGAAACTGACGCCGCCGCTATAGACGAGCGTCGCGAGCACGGCATAGACCTGCGTCATCACGCTTGCGTCGGCGCCGCTGATTTCCTTGACGTTGAACACGCCCGTCAGGATCGCGCCGGTGATGCCGCCGATGCAGTGCACGCCGAACGCGTCGAGCGAATCGTCGTAGCCCATCATGCGTTTCAAGGACGTCGCGGCCCAGAAGCAGATCACGCCTGCCGCAATGCCGATCACGAACGCGCCGGTGACGCCGACGAAGCCCGACGCCGGGGTGATCGCCACCAGGCCGGCCACGGCGCCGGAAGCAATTCCCAGCACCGATGGCTTGCCCTTGACCATCCACTCGGCGAACATCCACGACATCGCCGCAACTGCCGTCGCAAGCTGCGTCACCAACATCGCCATACCGGCGCGACCGTCAGCGGCCACTGCCGAGCCGGCGTTGAATCCGAACCAGCCCACCCATAGCAGCGAGGCGCCGATCAGGGTCAAGGTCAGGTTGTGCGGCATCATCGATTCCTTGCCGTAACCGATGCGCTTGCCGAGAACCAGCGCGCAGACCAGGCCCGCGATACCGGCGTTGATGTGCACCACCGTACCGCCGGCGAAGTCGAGCACACCCATGGCCGCGAAGTAGCCCGTCGGCTCCCACATCATGTGCGCGATCGGCGAGTAAACGAGGATCGACCACAGTCCGATGAACCACAGCATCGCGGAAAATTTCATGCGCTCGGCAAACGCGCCGGCAATGAGCGCCGGCGTGATGATCGCGAAAGTCGCCTGGAACATCACGTAAACCGATTCGGGAATGGTCACCCCGAGGTGCGACACGGTGAGCTTCGCGGCGTCTTTCTGAAACAGCATGCCGTTGAGGAACAGGCGATCGAGACTTCCTATGAAGGAACCCCCAGGCATGAACGCGAGGCTGTAGCCGGCGATGACCCAGAGAATCGTGATCAGGCACGTGATCGCGAAGCTCTGCATCAGCGTCGCCAACACGTTCTTCTTGCGCACCATGCCGCCGTAGAACAGCGCCAGACCGGGAATAGTCATCAGCAGCACCAGCGCGACGGAGCTCAACATCCACGCGGTGTCACCGCTGTTGATCTTGTCGGCGCCGACCAGAACCGGCGCTGTTGGAGCTGCCGGAGCCGCCGCGGGCGCGTCGGCTTTGGGCGGTTCGGCCTTCGCGTCTGCAGCGGGAGCCGCAGCCGGCGGTGTCGCTGCCGGAGCGGGCGCAGGCGTTGCCGTCGCGGGAGCGGTGGCTGCCGGAGTGGCAGCCTTGTCCTGCGCGACAACGGTCGTGGATATTCCTAGAGCGCCGATCAGGATGCCAACCGAGGCGATCAACGCGAACAATTGCTTCATGGGATTCCCCTTAGAGCGCATCGGCACCGGTCTCGCCGGTCCGGATGCGCACGACTTGTTCAAGCTCGAAAACGAAGATTTTCCCGTCACCGATCTTGCCGGTGTTCGCGGCCTTCTCGATTGCCTCGATGACGCGGTCGAGCATGTCGCTCTTGATCGCGGCCTCGATTTTTACCTTCGGAAGGAAGTCGACGACGTATTCGGCGCCGCGGTAGAGCTCGGTATGGCCCTTCTGACGCCCGAAGCCCTTGACCTCGGTCACGGTGATGCCTTGCACGCCGATGGCGGAAAGGGCCTCCCGGACCTCGTCCAACTTGAACGGCTTGATGACTGCTGTTACCAATTTCATTTTTCGCCCCTAGGTGAGTGCGTGAGCTCGCCGTCTTAAGACGCGGCGATCAGAACGTCTTCTGAATGAACACGGTTCCGGTGGACTTGCCGATGTTCTTGCCCGCGATGACGTAGCCGGCATCCTTGGCGTTGGTGTCGCTGTA
>Ga0209839_10000093_pt1 | contig 38489 bp, 28 predicted proteins | sample OrgsoiDNA2013050_FD_185800 | JGI IMG/M metagenome (GOLD analysis project Ga0209839, IMG submission 185800) | Permafrost soil microbial communities from the Arctic, to analyse light accelerated degradation of dissolved organic matter (DOM) -... | ecosystem: Environmental > Terrestrial > Soil >... | reverse complement strand
GTCCGGCGCGTCCTGCGGCCCGGCGCGACCCTGCACTTCCTCGAGCACGGGCTGGCCCCCGACGAGCCGGTGCGCCGCTGGCAGCGCCGCCTCGACCCGTTGGAGAAGCGGCTGGCAGGCGGGTGCCGCTTCACCGAGCCCATCGCCGAGCTACTGACGACCGCGGGCTTCACCATCACTGAACTCGACGCCTTCTACCAGAAAGGCGTCCCGAAGTTCACGGGCGCCTACTCCCTCGGGACCGCCCTGTCTCCCTAGCAGGCAGAGCCCCTTAGCCGCCAGGTGGTCGTCCGCCTGGCAACCTAGTCGGGTAGGTCGGCCCTGCCGAGGCTGGAGGTGCACCGTCGTGACTGACGCCGAGCCGTTCGCCCTCGTTATCTTGCTGGCCGCCGCGGTCGGCCTGGTCGCGGTGCTGTCGAACCGGCTGACCGAACGGGTGAAGATCCCCTCCCCCGCGCTGGTCCTGGTCGGCGCCGCGGTCGTGGTCAAGGTCATACCTGCCCTGCACGCACCGCCGCAGCTGGCCGTGGAGCGAGTGGTCACCATCGCCCTGGCCTGCATCTTGTTCGACGGCGGCATGCACATCGGCTGGACGAGGTTCCGCTCCGCAGCGGCGCCGATCACCGCCGTGGGGCTGGCGGGGACGTTTCTGACGGTGGCCGCGGCGGCGCTGCTGCTGCACCTCGCGTTCGGGCTGGCCTGGTACGTCTGCGTGCTGGTCGCCACCGCGGTGGCGCCCACCGACCCGGCCGTGGTGTTCTCCGTTCTCGGCCAGCGGGAGGTATCCGGCCGCAGCGGGACGATCCTGGAAGGCGAATCGGGGGCCAACGATCCGGTCGGAATCGCGCTGATGGCCAGCTTCATCAGCGCGGGCGCCCTCAGCGCGGGCGCGTTCGCCGCGGTCGGCGCCGAGTTCGTCCTGCAGATGGGCGTCGGCGCCGCGGTCGGCATCGCAGGCGGCGGCGTCCTGCTGTGGTTCACGCGCCGGGTTCCGCTGCCCAGCGAGGGCCTGTATCCGCTGCGGACCCTGGCCAGCGCGCTGCTGCTGTTCGCGATCGCCACGCTGGCCCGCGGATCGGGGTTCCTGGCAGTCTTCGCGGCCGGGATCATGCTGGGCGACGGGCGCGCTCCCTTCAAGCGGGAGATCGAGCGGTTCCACTCGGCGCTGGCCAGCCTCGCCGAGATCGTCGCCTTCGTCACCCTGGGCCTCACCATCAACCTGGACGTGCTCAGCCGCGCCGATGTGTGGATCCCCGGGCTCGTGCTCGGCGCGGCGCTCGCGCTCGTCATCCGGCCCGTCCTGGTCGGACTGTGCCTGATCCCCGCCCGGCTGAAGCGCAGCGAGCGCGGCTTCGTGCTGTTCGCCGGGCTGAAGGGAGCCGTCCCGATCCTGCTGGGCACCTTCCTGCTGGCCGCCCACGTCCCGGCCGCCCAGCGCCTCTACGGCATCGTCGCCGTTGTCGTGGTGTTCTCCGTCGTCGTGCAGGGCAGCCTGGTCCCGGCGGCCGCCCGGCTGCTGCGGGTGCAGATGCGGGCGGTCGAGCCGGAACCCTGGGCGCTCGGGGTTCGGCTGCGGGACGAGCCCACCGGCGTGCACCAGCTCACGATCAGGCCCGGCTCCCCCGCCGACGGCGCCACCATCGACGAGCTGGCGGGCCTGCCCGGTGACGCGTGGGTCAGCTTCGTCGTCCGGGACGGCCAGCTCGTCCCCATCACCGGCGACACCAGGCTCCGGCCCGGCGACGACGTGCTGGTGCTGGCCGAGTCCGATCTGCGCGAGAAGCTGATCACGGCCTTCGAGGGACCAGCGCCGCGATGAGCCGGCCACCATCGGCGCCGCGCGTCAGCTCTCCTCGCTGACCTCGAGACTGCCGGAGCGGATCGCCTCGGTGAACGCCAGGAAATCCAGCTCGTTCTGGTCGGCGTACCGGGCGGCGAAATCGGCGATCGCGTGGTCAAACTCGCGGCCGTCGCCCAGGTAGGCGGCGAGGGCGACCGGATCACCCGATCGGGCGTGGGCGCGCGCGAGCGTCCAGCCGCAGATGCCGGCGTAGAAGGACAGCCCCTCGGGCATCATGGCCTCGACGGCGACCGAGCCCTTCATGTCCCGGAGCTGGCGCCAGTAGTAGTAGTACCCGGGCTGCGCCCCGGTGCTCCAGCCCAGGAAGATGTCGCTCGACGCCTGCATCTTGCGCTGTCCCTGCACGACGCGCTCACCAGGGTTGCGGAATTCGCTGGGCGGCAGGTGGTCCTCCAGCACCGAGTCCGTCGCCTCCTTGACCTGGAGGAACAGCGGGTCGCCGGAGTCGCGTCCCTGGAACAGGGCGATGAACGCGCGGGTGCCGACGCTGCCGACCCCGACCACCTTGCGCGCCATGTCGACGAGCTTGAAGCGCTTCAGCAGGTCGCGCCGATCGGCTTCGAGGGTGCCCAGGTACTCGGCGAACTGGTCGCTGATCACCTGTTCCAGCCCGGCGGCGGGGATGCCGTACATGCCCGCCAGGTCCCGGGCGGGTATCACGATCGGCGGCTGACTCACGATCCGGTACTGGCCGTCGGCTACCTCGGCCAGCTTGGACAGGGCCTGCAGGCTGTCGCGCTCGTGGGCCTTCGCGCGCGTTTTCCTGGCGGTTTTCAGCGCCTTCTTCGCCTTCTTGGCCCGCTTCTTCGTCGTCGCGAGTTCGGCCGCGGCGTGCTTGATGCCCTTCGCGAGATCGTTCTCCGACAGCCGCGAGTACCAGATATCCATGGTGGGCATGCCCGCGAAGCCGGCCATCGCCGTCCGGTACGCGGCAACGGAGTCCGCCGCGATCGACCGGGCCTGCGCCGGGCTGAAGCCGTTGTTGCGCGCGGCGATGGTAAAACTCGCGGCCATGCGCTGGACGTCGTATTCGAACGGCCCCGGCAGCGTCTCGTCAAAGTCGTTGAGATCGAAAACGAGCGTGCGCTCGGGTGAGGCGAATAGGCCGAAGTTCGACAGATGCGCGTCACCGCAGAGCTGAACGTTGAGCCCCGAACGCGGCGTCGACTCCAGGTCGGCCGCCATGACCTTGGCCGTGCCCCGGTAGAACGTGAGCGGCGACACCTGCATCCGACCGTGCCGGACGGGCACCAGATCGGGGTCACGGGTCTTGTCCTGCTCCGCCAGGAGCGCGACGGGCGCGCGGCCCGAGGCCGGCGTCCATCCCGCGTGGCTGGAAAGCGGCACCTTGGCCCGGGCCGCCCGGCCGATATCCCGCCGCTCGCCAGGATCCAGGTAGGCGGCGTCCCCGCGCGCCACGGTCTCTCCTGCTTTTCCCCTCGCAGCCATGCCAGGAGTGTTCCCCGACGGCCCGGATGCCGCCTCACCCGCGCGGGGTGATCGCTACCAGGGGCCGTAGCCGCTGTTGGCCGTCCGCAGGGCGCCGACATAGCCGGCGCGCTCGTAGGCCGCCTCGTCGGCGCCGAGGGGAACGCTGAGCATGCCGCGCACGTCGTCGACGGCGGCGAAGCCCTTGCGGGTCATCCAGGCCGACAGCCCGTCTAGCAGCACGCCGGCATGCCGCGGGCCGTGGCGGAGCAGTGCCGACGCCGTCATGACGACGTCGGCGCCCGCCAGCAGGTAGGCGGCCACGTCGGCCGCGTCTTCCACGCCGGTGGTCGCGGCCAGGGCGGCGCGGACCCGCTGGTGCAGGATGGCGATCCAGGTCCGCGGCAGCCGGGCCTCGGCCGGGTGCGAGAGATGCACGCCCGGCACCACCGACAGTTTCTCCGGGTCGATGTCGGGCTGCAGGAACCGGTTGAACAGGACCAGCCCGTCGGCCCCGGCCCGGTCCAGCCGCTGCGCCATCTCGCCGGTGGAGCTGAAATGCGGGCTCAGCTTGACCGCGACCGGCACGGTTACCTCAGCCTTGACCCGGCTGAGCACGTCGACGTGCCGCTGCTCGACGTCGCGGCCGGAGATATTCGGATCGCCGGGAACGTAGTAGATGTTCAGCTCGATCGCGGCCGCTCCCGCGTCCTGCATGGCCCGCGCGTAGCCGGTCCAGCCGCCGGGGGTGACGCCGTTGAGGCTGCCGATGACCGGGATGTCCACGGCGGCCGCGCCGCGCTCCAGCAGGCTCAGGTAGGCGCGGGGACCAGGGTCGGTCTCGGCCTCCGCGGGAAAGTACGACAGCGCCTCGGGGAAGCTCTCGGTCCCGGCCTCGGCCAGCCGCGCGTTCCGTTCCGCTTCCTCGCGCAGCTGCTCCTCGAACAGCGAGTACAGAACGACCGCGCCGACGCCCGCGCCGGCCAGCCGCCGGATGCCGTCGACGGTCTTCGACAGCGGGGAGGCGGAGGCGACGAGCGGGTTGCGCAGCTGGAGGCCCAGGTAACGGGTCGACAGGTCCATCAGCGGTCCTTCCGCGCGTCGGCCGGGAACCGCAGGGCGCCGCGAGTGGCCATCTCCTCGTAGGTGTCCCAGCGCTGATCGACCGCCTGCTGGGCCAGGGCGCCCAGCCGCTCGGCCTCGGCCGGATCGGTGTTGGTGAGGCTCCGGTACCGCAGTTCGCGCTGCGTGTAGTCGGTGAGCGGGATGCGGGGCCGCGGCGAGTCGAGCAGGAACGGGTTACCGCCGGCCGCGCGCACTATCGGGTCATAGCGGACCAGCGGCCAGTATCCGCTGGCCACGGCCCGGTACTGCTGGTCGAGCCCGGTTCGCATCTCGATGCCGTGCGCGATGCAGTGACTGTAGGCGATGACCAGCGAGGGCCCGTCGTAGGCCTCGGCCTCGCGGAAGGCGCGCAGTGTCTGCTGCGGATCGGCGCCCATCGCGACCCGGGCGACATACACGTAGCCGTAGGCGATCGCCTGCAGGGCAATGTCTTTTTTCGGCACCGTCTTCCCGGCCGTGGCGAACTTGGCGACGGCGCCGAGCGGCGTCGACTTGGATGACTGCCCGCCGGTGTTGGAGTAGACCTCGGTGTCCAGCACCAGCACGTTCACATTGCGTCCGCTGGCCAGCACGTGATCCAGGCCACCGGATCCGATGTCGTAGGCCCAGCCGTCGCCGCCGACGATCCACACGCTGCGCCGGAGCAGGTGATCCACGACGCTGCTCAGGTCGGCGGCCAGGGGCCCGTCCAGCTCGCCGAGGCGCGCCATCAGCTCGGTCACGCGGTCGCGCTGCGCGGCCAGCTCGGACTCGCGCAGCTGCGGCGCGCCCAGGATGTCGTCGGTGAGCTCGGCGCCGACCGCGTCCCGGAGCTCGCCGAGCCGCTTGCGGGCCAGGTCGGTGTGCCGGTCCGCGGCGAGCCGGAAGCCGAGGCCGAACTCGGCGTTGTCCTCGAATAGCGAGTTGGACCAGGCCGGCCCGCGGCCGTCGGCATTGGTGGTCCAGGGCGTGGTGGGCAGGTTCCCGCCGTAGATCGACGAGCAGCCGGTCGCGTTGGCGACCATCAGCCGGTCGCCGAACAGCTGCGACAAGACCTTGATGTAGGGCGTCTCGCCGCAGCCGGCGCAGGCACCGGAGAACTCGAACAGCGGCTGCAGGAACTGCGTGCCGCGCACCGTGCCGAAGTCCACCCGGGCCCGGTCGGCCGGCGGCAGCGTCTCGAAGAAGGCGATGTTGTCCCGGTCGGCGGCCAGCAGCGGCTCACGGGACGCGAGGTTGATCGCCTTGTGCTCCTGGTCGGCGGGCGCCTCGACCGGGCAGACCTCGACGCACAAGCCACATCCGGTGCAGTCCTCCACGTAAACCTGCAGCGTGAAGCGGGCATCGGGCAGGCCGCGGGCGTCCAGCGGCGCCGACCGGAACTCCAGCGGCGCGCCGTCCAGCAGGGCTTCGTCGTAGTAGGTGGACCTGATCACGCTGTGCGGGCAGACGAAGCTGCAGTTGCCGCACTGGATGCAAAGGTCGGGGTCCCACAGCGCAACCAGCTCGGAGATGTTGCGCTTCTCGTAGGCCGCGGTGCCGCTCGGATAGGTGCCATCGGCCGGCAGCGCACTGACCGGCAGGTCGTCGCCGCGGCCGGCCATCATCTCGGCGGTGACGCGCTGGACGAACTCCGGTGCGTGCGCCGGCACGACCAGCGGCAGCTCGCGGGCCGACGTCACCCGGCCCGGCACCTCGATCTGGTGCAGGCCCTCAAGGGCGCGGTCGACGGCGGCCTGGTTCTTGCCGACCACCTCGGGGCCGCGCCGGCCGTAGCTCTTGATGATCGCGGCCTTGATGCTGGCGATGGCCTGGTCGCGCGGGAGCACTCCGGAGATGGCGAAGAAACAGGTCTGCAGGATGGTATTGGTCCGCCCGGCGAGGCCGACCTCGCGGGCGATCCGCCCGGCGTCGATGGCATACACGTTCACGTGCTTAGCGAGGATCTTCTCCTGGACGGGGCGGGGCAGCGCGTCCCAGACCTCGGCCGGCGGCCGCGAGCAGTCGAGGAGCAGCGTGGCGCCGGGCGCGGCCCGGCCCAGCACGTCGACCCGGTCCAGCAGGCCGAAATGATGGCAGCCGACGAAGCTGGCCTGCTGGATGAGGTAAGGGGCGTGGATCGGCTCGGTCCCGAAGCGCAGATGCGAGACGGTCTGCGAGCCCGACTTCTTCGAGTCGTAGACGAAGTAACCCTGAGCGTGCAGCTTCTCCTCGGACCCGAGGATCTTGATGGTGTTCTTGTTCGCTCCGACGGTCCCGTCCGAGCCGAGGCCGAAGAAGACCGCGCGGACCGTGCCGGGCGGCTCGATATCCAGCGACGGGTCGTAGGGCAGGCTCGTGCCGGACAGGTCGTCGGTGATGCCGATGGTGAACCGCGGCCGCGGCCGCTCGCGGGCCAGTTCCGCGAACACCCCGGCCACCATGCCGGGGGTGAGTTCCTTCGATCCCAGGCCGTACCGGCCGCCGGTGACCACCGGCATGACGGGGCGCTCACCGTCGGTATGCGACTGCGCCAGTGCGGCGACCACGTCCAGGAAGAGCGGCTCGCCGCTTGAGCCGGGCTCCTTGGTCCGGTCCAGCACGGCCACCCGCCGGACGCCGGCGGGCAGTGCGTCGAGCAGCGCCCGGACCGGGAATGGCCGGTACAGGCGCATCTGCGCCACGCCGACCCGCTCGCCGCGGGCACACAGGGCGGCCACGGTCTCCCGGACGGTCTCGGCGGCCGAGCCCATCACCACCACGACGCGATCGGCGTCGGGGTGGCCGCTGTAGTCCACGAGGTGATAGCCGCGGCCCACGCGCTGCGCGAGCATGGTCATCGCGTCCTGCACGGCGCCCGGGACGGCGGCGTAGTACGGGTTCACCGTTTCCCGCCCCTGGAAGTAGACGTCCGGGTTCTGCGCGGTGCCGCGGATGACCGGCCGCTCCGGGGTCAGCGCCCGTCCGCGGTGCGCCCGGACGAGCTCCGCGGGGACCAGCGCGCGGAGGTCGTCGTCGGACAGCATCTCGATCGTGTTCAGCTCGTGCGAGGTGCGGAATCCGTCGAAGAAGTGCACGAACGGCACCCGCGTCGCCAGCGTCGCGGCCTGCGCGACGAGGGCGAGGTCGTGCGCCTCCTGGACGGACGCCGAGGCGAGCAGCGCGAAGCCGGTCTGCCGTACCGCCATCACATCCGAGTGATCGCCGAAGATCGACAGTCCCTGCGCGGCCAGGGCCCTGGCCGCCACGTGAATAACGGCCGGAGTCAGCTCACCGGCGATCTTGTACATGTTCGGGATCATCAGCAGCAGGCCCTGCGAGGCGGTGAACGTCGTGGCCAGCGCGCCGCCCTGCAGCGCGCCGTGCAGCGCCCCGGCCGCGCCGCCCTCGCTCTGCATCTCCACCACGGCCGGCACGCCGCCCAACAGGTTGGGCCGACCCTGGCTGGACCACTCGTCCGCGAGCTCGGCCATCGTCGAGGACGGGGTGATCGGGTAGATGCAGCAGACCTCGTTGAGCCGGTAGGCGACGGATGCCGCCGCCTCGTTTCCGTCAATGGTCGCGCGTGTCACTGGCTGTCCTGGGTCATCTGGGGCTCCGGAACCATCTCGATGGAATGCACCGGGCACTGCTCGAAGCACGCCCCGCAGCCGGTGCACTTGTCGTAGTCGAACTCGTAACGATGCCCGACGCCCAGCTTGATCACCGCGTCCTCCGGGCAGGCCCCGAGGCAGCCATCGCACTCGCAGCAGTTGCCGCACGACAGGCAGCGGCGTGCCTCGTAGGTCGCCTCCTGCTCGGACAGGCCGCCGACCACCTCACCGAAGCCCGAGACGCGCTCCGCTGGCGGCGCCTCGGGCTGCTGGCGGCGGGCGGCGTCGCCGAAGTACCAGAGGTTGAGCATGTCGAAGGTCACCGGCCCGTGCTTGTCAGTACCGGCCGGCGGCACGCCGCGCAGCCACGCGTCGATGTGCCGGGCGGCCTTCTTGCCGTGCCCCACGCCGACGGTCACCGTCCGCTCGGCGGGCACCATGTCCCCGCCGGCGAAGACCCCGGGGCAGCCGGTCATCATCGACGCCGACACCTGGACGGTGCCGTCCGCGCCGAACTCCACCCCCGGCACCTGGTGCAGGAAGCCGGTGTCGGTCTGCTGGCCGAGGGCCAGGATCACCGTGTCCGCGGCGAGCGTCTCGAACTGCCCGGTCGGCCGCGGGACCCCCGCGGAGTCCAGTTCCATGGCCTCGACCGTTAGCTCCGGCCCGTCGAAGGCAGTAATCGTGCGCAGCCAGTTGATCCGCACGCCCTCCCGTTCGGCGTCCGCGGCCTCCTCCTCGTGGGCTGGCATCTGCGCCCGGGTGCGGCGGTAAACGATGAGCGCGTCGTCGGCGCCCAGCCGCCTGGCCACCCGCGCGGCGTCCATCGCGGTATTGCCGCCGCCGTAGATCGCCACGCGGCGCCCGATCGCCGGCCGCTCGCCCGAGGCGACGCTGCGCAGGAACGACAGGGCGTCCACGATCCGCGCCGCGTCCTTGGCCGGAATGTCGACCCGCTTGGACAGGTGGGCGCCCACCGCGACGAAGGCCGCGTCGAAGCCGCCATCGCGGCGCTCGGCATCCAGGTCCTCGACGCGGTGCCCGGTGGTGAACCGGACGCCCAGCGCCTCGATCCGCGCCAGTTCGGCGTCCAGGACGTCGCGCGGCAGCCGGTACGCCGGGATCCCGTAACGCATCATCCCGCCCGGCTGCTCCCCCGCGTCCCTGACCTCGACCTCATGGCCGAGCCGGGCCAGGTGGTAGGCGGCGGACAGGCCGCTCGGCCCGGCGCCGATGACGAGCACCCGCTTGCCGGTGCGGGCCGGCGGCGGGTCGAACGCCCACCCGCGCTCACGCGCGAGGTCACCCAGGAACCGCTCGATCGAGTGGATCGAGACGGCGCTATCGAGGCTGGCCCGGTTGCAGGCGCCCTCGCACGGGTGGTAACAGACCCGCCCGTGGATCGCCGCCAGCGGATTGTCGGCGACCAGCTGACGCCACGCCTGCTCGTGGTGCCCGACCTCGGCGTGGGCCAGCCAGGCCTGGATGTTCTCCCCGGCGGGGCAGCCCGTGTTGCACGGCGGCAGCAGGTCTACGTAGAGGGGACGGCGCTCCCGGACGGGTCCGGAGCCGACGCGGGCGTGGAGCAGGTCCGGCAGCGGCGTGACGTCCCCTCGCGGGTCCGTCATGCCGCTGCCCGTGGGACCGGCCAGCGGGCCGCCTTGTGACGTTGGGCCAGTCATAGCGCCAGGCTACGCGTCGGAGTCCGGAACCGCTGGCAGTCTGTCACCGGCTCAGGACTACCTTGAGCGCACCGGTGTCGGCCGCGCGTCCGAACACGTCATAGGCCTCGATGAAGTCGCCCAGCCCGAAGTGGTGCGTCACGAACCGCCCGGCGTCGATCTGGCGGGTGGTGAGCAGGCGGAGCAGGGTGGGGGTGGAGTACGCGTCCACCAGGCCCGTCGTGACCGTGATGTTCCTGATCCACTGCTCTTCGAGATGCAGCGTGGCTGGCTCGCCGTGCACGCCGATGTTGGCGATCCGCCCGCCGGGCCGGGCCAGCGATACCGCGAGCTCGAAGGTGGCGGGCACCCCGACGGCCTCGATGGCCACGTCGGCGCCCAGCCCGTCAGTCAGGCCTGCGATCACGCTGAGCGGGTCCTCGCGGGAGTTGTTCACCGTGATGTCCGCGCCGAACTGCTTGGCCGCCTCCAGCCGGCTGTCAGCCAGGTCGATGGCCACGACATGGCTCGGGCTGAACAGCCGCGAGCCCATGATCGCCGACAGCCCGACCGGGCCGGCGCCGACGACCGCGACCACGTCGCCCGGCCGGACGGCGCCGTTGAGGACGCCAACCTCGTAGCCGGTCGGCAGGATGTCGGCCAGCATGAGGATTTCCTCATCCGTGGCGCCATCGGGTACCGGGTAGGTCGACAGGTCGGCAAACGGCACGCGGACGTACTCGGCCTGGGTTCCGTCGATCTTGTACCCGAGGATCCAGCCGCCGCCGCCGAGGCACTGCCCGGAGCTGCCCTCGCGGCAGAACCGGCAGGTGCCGCAGGCGCTGATGCACGAGACGAGCACGCGGTCGCCGGGCTTGAGCGTCTGCACGCCGCTGCCGACCGAGTCGACGGTCCCGACGGCCTCATGGCCGAGGATCCGCCCGTCGGTCACGACAGGCACGTCGCCCTTGAGAATGTGCAGATCTGTGCCGCAGATGGTGGTGGCGTCGACGCGGATGATCGCGTCAGTGCTGGCGGTGAGCTCTGGCTTCGGTACTTCTTCCCAAGCCTTCTGGCCCGGGCCGTGATAGACAAGCGCCCGCATGGCGTTCTCCTGCTTCCTTTTGGGATCTAGTACAGGAGCGTGCGCGCTCGGGGACTCACCCGGCAGGGCCTTAAGTCCCGTAGGTTGGACGTCATGGCGAGCGCGAGACATCCCGGCACGTCCAGGCCCGGCCCCAGCCCGACGATCTTCGTCCTCTACGGCGGAACCGGCGACCTGGCCAAGCGCATGGTGCTGCCGGCATTCTACCGGCTCGCGGTCGAAGGGCTGCTGCCCCGGCAGTGGCTGCTGGTCGGCAACGGCCGGGGCGACGTCGCGCACGAGGACTTCCGCGCGCACGTCCACGACGTGCTGACCGAGTTTGGCCCGCACCCGGAGCCGGGGCCATGGGAATCGTTCGCCCAGCGCGTGTTCTTCGCCGGCGGCGGCTTCAACAGCGATGACCCCGGCAGCCTGCTGGACGTGCTGGCCAAGACGCGCGCCTCGCTCGGCGGCGACCCGCAACTGGTCCACTACCTCGCGGTACCCCCGGTCGCCTTCACCGAGCTGACGAAGGCACTGGGCCAGCACGGGCTGGCCAAAGACGCCCGGGTCGTCTACGAGAAGCCGTTCGGCACGTCGCAGCAGGCCTTCCGCGCCCTCGACCGGGTCGTCCACTCGGTGCTGGACGAGCAGCAGGTCTACCGGATCGACCACTTTCTGGGCAAGGAGGCGACGCAGGACCTGCACCTGCTGCGCTTCGCCAACGGGCTGTTCTCCGCGATGTGGTGTCGCGAGCACGTCGAATCCGTGCAGATCGACGTGCCCGAGAAGCTCGGCATCACCGACCGGTCGGTGTTCTACGACGCCACCGGCGCGGTGCTGGACATGCTCGTCACGCACCTGTTCCAGGTGGCCGCCGAGGTCGCCATGGAGCCACCGGCCAGCCTGCACGCCCTCGATCTGCAGGCCGCGCGCGAGAAGGTCATCAGCTGCTTCCGGCCGCTCGATCCGAGCGAGGTGGTGCTGGGCCAGTTCGCCGGCTACCGCGACGTGCCCGGCGTAGCGGCCCAGTCCAGCCGGGACACGTACGTCGCGGCCCGCCTCTGGATCGACAACGACCGCTGGCGCGGAGTGCCGTTCTACCTGCGCACGGGCAAGCGGCTGGCGGCCACGGAGCAGCGGGTCAGCCTGATCCTGCGCGAGCCGGCCGGGCCGCTCGCCGGGCAGTTGCCGCGCGATGCGAACGTGCTGTCGTTCTCGCTCGCGGGCAACGGCGAGATCGACCTGTCGCTGGTGGCCAAGAAGCCCGGCCCGGCACTGGACGTCGACATCGCGCACACGGCGATCTCGCTGTCCAGCCTGAAGGGCGCGCATCCCCTGCCGCCCTACGTCCGGCTGATCCACGACGTACTTATCGGCGATCGCTCGCTGTTCACCCGCCCGGACGGGCTGGCCGCGGTGTGGAAGGTGGCCGGACCGCTCCTGTCGAACCCGCCCGCGGTCGCTCCCTACGCGCCCGGCTCGTGGGGACCGGCGCAGGCCCGCGAGCTCATCGAGCCGGGGCGCTGGCTGCTGGGGCAGTAGTGCGGGTCCTGGGCCGAGGCTGGGGGCAATGAGCTGGACGGCGGCCACGAGGACCCCTATGCGTAACGATGTCAGGAGTGTTACCAGCCGAGAACATCAGTCGCAGCCGCCCCAGTTACTCCTTGGCCGACCTGAGGAACGTGAGGACCGCGCGGATCCGGTTGTTATCGGTATCGGTCTGGTCGAGGCCCAGCTTGGCGAAGACGTTGGTGACGTGGGCCTCGACGGTCCGGGGGCTCAGGTAAAGGTCTTGCGCTATGCCGACGTTCGAGCGACCCTCGGCCATGCGCCCGAGCACGTCTCGCTCGCGCGGGTTGAGCGCGTCTATCCTGCTGGCGCGGCGCTTGCGCTGCAGGAGCCGCCGGACAATGCTGGGGTCGATGACGGTCTCGCCAGAAACAATCCGGTCAAGCTGGCTGATGAGGTTATCGGCGTCGGTGACATTATCTTTCAGCAGGTAGCCGACACCGTGGCCCACCGCGTCCAGCAGCTGGCTGGCGTAGCTGGTCTCAGCAAATGTGGATAGCACCAGGATCCCGATATCAGCGTCGCGGGAACGGATCTGCGCGGCGGTGCTGATTCCCTCGCCGGTGAAGGTCGGCGGCATCCGAAGATCGAGGATCACCGCATCGGGCGGATCTGCCTGTATGCAGGCGATTAGCTCGGTACCGGCGGAGACCTGCGCCGTGACCTGCGCTCCGGATGCCTCCAGCAAAAGGATCAGGCCATTGCGGAACAACGCGGAGTCGTCGGCGATCGCTAGGCGCACGGGATCCTCACTAGAATGCGCGTTCCGCTTCCGGGCGGGCTGTCGATGCTGGTCTCGCCATCGAGAGCGCTGACCCGATCCACGATATTAGCCAGGCCGCTGCCCGCTGGATCGGCACCTCCGATGCCATCGTCCGCTATCTCCAGCTCTAGCCGGGACTCGCCGATGCGGACGGTCACGGTGACGCTGCTGGCGTTAGCGTGCTTGACCGCGTTGCTCAGCGCCTCGCAGGCGACGAAATAGGCGGCCGCCTCGACGCCCGGCGCGGCCCGGTCCGGCGGAATGCTCAGGTCGATGGCCAGCGGAAGCCGCTCCGCGACCTCCTCCAGCGCCGCGGAAAGGCCGCCCTGCGAGAGCGTGGCGGGATGGATCCCGTGGGCCAGGTCGCGCAACTTCGCGAGAACCTCCCCGAGTTCGATCCGCGCCTGCCGGAACGCGGCGGTCGCCTCCGGATCGGCCGTGTGCGCCATGGCGGCAGTCAGGCGGGCGGCCAGGCCCAGCAGGTGCTGCTGCGCCCCGTCGTGCAGGTCGCGCTCCAGCCGGCGGCGTTCGGCCAGCCCTGCTTCGATGATCCGCGCCCGCGACGCGCGGACGTGATCCAGTTCGGCGCGCGCCGACTGCGCCTGAAGCTGGGCGTTCTTCAGCGCCAGCCCGCTGGTCCGCACCGCGGCGTCGAACAAGCCCCGGTACCGCGCCAGGGCCGCGTCCGCGATGACGACCGCTATGGGCAGGCCGGCATCCGTCCTGATGACCTCGACGAGCCGGCTATCTGCCGGAGCCGGAACGAGCGCGACACCGGCATCGGGCCCGCCGCCGCGGCGCCTGGCTTCGCCGTCGGCACTCGCCGGGCTGCCGGAGCCGGGCAGCTCCAGGACCTCCAGCGTCGGGTCGTGCAGAGTTTCCCGCAGCGCGTAACGTACGCTGCCGAGATCCGCGCCGATGGCTATCTTGGCGCTCAGCTCGGCGAGATTCCTGGCCAGCAGCGCGCGCTGGATAACCGCGACCAAGAATGCCAGCGGCACCGTGACATCGACCAGGCCCTCGACAAGGTACGCCCCCGTGGGGCCGGTTGAGATGCTAGAGAATAGCTGAGCTACCGCAGTCCCCGACGCAGCGACCACGGCGGCGAGGCCTGCGGCCATGATCGGCGCAATGACGATGCGGTCGAGGCCCTTGGTTTCCAGTAGGCGCATGACGAAGAAGGCGATCAGCGTTATCGCGAAAATCCCTTCCCCGCAGCTGAGTATCAGGTCAATAAGCTTGTTCAGCCCCGGATCGGGAAGAAGCGATGGCCACCATGACGATGCAGAATAGCCGGTGGACCGCGCCGTCGAGGTGACGACGACCATAACGCGGCCCGTCAGCATCCAGCTCGTCAAGGCGATCAGGTATATGCGCTGGGGCCTGCTGAGTCGAGGCCATGGGTATCGCAGCAGTGCCCAGGCACCGAATACGCGGTCGGCCGCGCCGAACACCACCGCGTAGACGGGCCACGGACCCGTATTCCACGCATCGACGAAGTCGAGGGAACGCAGCGTGCCCGCCAGAATCAGCGCCCACGCCACGCCGCGCTGCCCTCGCTCCCGGAGCAGCAGAAGCCCGGTCAGGATGAAAGTTAATGAGGCGCCCAGGTTCACGACTCCCAGCGCGGGAGTCTGCTGCAACTCCGGTAGCTCGGCCACCGTATCCAGGCACCCGAGTCCGGCCAGAATGGCCCCGGCCAGCAGGTAAAAACGCCACGGGCGCAGTAGCCGCACGCCGCCACGCCAACGCGGCGACCCGTCGCGCGCAGGCCGCGCCAGGTCACCGGCCGGGTGACGGACCACGTCACGGTTCCGTCGCAGGGCGACCCGCGCGTCACCGTCCACGTCGACCCCGCACCCCGCTCACCCCGCGCTCACCCGCGCTTGCTCCCCGCTCCTCCTCGCCCCACCTGCTCTGCCACAAGATCTCTGCCACAAGCCTGGCCGTCTGTCAAGAGGGGAACCCCGCTTCAGCCACGGTGCTTTCCACGTTCACCCGACGGCGCTGTCCGGCCACACTCACGTTATGTGCGCGCAGTCGATCGACCATGGATAGGTCGCGGTTAGCCGTGGCCGACGTATCGGATAACGAGGAGGGGAGTTATCCGGACAGTCCTGCCGATCGTAGCCTGCTCAGGAAAGTCAGGGCCAAGCTTCGCGGAGGTGCGAAGGACTCACTAAGCGCGCCTGGCGTCCAGCGGGTGGACATGCTCATGCTGGCCGATTTGATCATGGCGATCCTTGACAGCCGGGCGAGCTTTCCGCTGGCCGCTTCGGCAGCGCTGATCCGTGCGCGTGACGGTCAGGACGAGGTCATCCACCTGGTGCTTCTCGACGAGGAACGGGAGCCGCTTTTCGTCAGGGCCGGGACTATGGCGGCCGTCACTTATGCTGCGCGCCGTCTCGATAATGATATTTTGGCCGCCTTTGGAGATCGAGAGGTAATCGTCCTCAAATGAAGCTGAGCATTCGACGCCTCCTGGGGCCCGGCCGTGCAAGGGCCAGCCGGGATCCGGGCCCCGTTACTGGGAATCGGTGTCTCTAGGATGGGCTGATGAGCGCAGACCGTGACCTGGACATAGCGGTGTTCGGCGCCACCGGCTTCGTCGGGCGGCTGGTCGCCGGCTATCTGGCCGGTCATGCACCGGACGGCGTCCGCATCGGGCTGGCCGGACGGTCCGCGCAGCGGCTGGCCGAGCTTGCGGCGGGGCTCGGCCCGGCCGCGTCGGCGTGGCCGCTGCTGGTGGCCGATTCGACCGATCCGGAGTCCATGGCGACGCTCGCGCGGTCGGCCCGCGTGGTGGCGACCACGGTGGGGCCTTACCGGCGCCACGGGCTTGCGCTGGTCGAGGCCTGCGCCCGCGCCGGCACCGGCTATGCGGATCTGTCCGGCGAGGTGCTGTTCATCCGGGAGAGCATCGACCGCTGCCACGACCTGGCCGCGAGCACGGGCGCGCGCATTGTGCACTGCTGCGGGTTCGACTCCGTCCCGTCCGACCTCGGCGTGCTGTTGCTGCACCACGCCGCCCGCGCCGATGACGCCGGTGACCTCCAGGACACGACGCTGATCGTGACCGCTCTGAAGGGCGGTGTCAGCGGCGGCACGCTGGCGTCGGGGATGGGGCAGTGGGACGAGGTGCGGGCCAGTGCCGGGCGCCGCAGGCTGACGCAGGACCCCTACGCGCTCAGCCCTGACCGGAGGGCCGAGCCCGACCTCGGCGACGAGCGTGAACTGGAGTGGGTCAGCTACGACCGCGATCTGGGTATCTGGGCCGGCCCGTTCCTCATGGCCGGTCTCAACAGCCGCGTGGTGCGCCGCAGCAACGCCCTGCTGGGCTGGGCGTATGGCCGCGAGTTCCGCTACCGGGAGGTCACCGGTTTCGGCGCTAGCCCGGCCGCGCCCGTGCAGGCCGCAGTGGTCAGCGCCGCGCTGAAGGCGCTGGCGGGCGGGCTCGCGTTCCGGCCGTCCAGGGCGCTGCTCGGCCAGTTCCTACCGGGACCGGGCGAGGGCCCCAGTGCGAAGACTCGCGCCGCGGGCTTCTTCCGCATGGAGATCCACGCACGAACCTCGGACGGCGCCGCGTACCTCAGCAAGATCGAGGCCCGGGGCGACCCCGGCTACGCGGCCACGGCGGTGATGCTCGGCGAAAGCGCGCTCTGCCTCGCGCTGGACCAGGACCGGCTGCCCGCCCGCGCCGGCGTCCTCACGCCCGCGACGGCGATGGGCGCCGCGCTCGCCGACCGGCTCAGATCGGCGGGGCAGACCCTGACCACCCGGCGGATCGCCCGATAACCGGGCGGCACCTACTATCGAGGCCATGGGAGCCCTGGCGCCGAAACTGCTCGCGGTCAGTGACCTGCACGTGGGCTACCCGCAGAACCGGGAGGTGGTCGCGGGCCTGCGGCCAGCATCGCCCGCCGACTGGCTGCTGGTGGCGGGCGATGTCGGCGAGATCACCAGCCACATCGCATGGGCGCTGCAGACGCTGGCCGGGCGATTCGCGACGGTCGTCTGGGTCCCCGGTAACCACGAGCTCTGGACGCACCCGCGGGATCCATCCGGGCTGCGCGGCGAGCCGCGTTACCAGCACCTCGTGGAACTGTGCCGGAGCCTGGGCGTGCTCACCCCGGAGGATCCCTACCCTGTGTGGGAAGGCGCCGGCGGCCCGGTCACGATCGCGCCGCTGTTCCTGCTGTACGACTACACGTTCCGGCCCGAGGGCGCGCTGACCAAGGCCGACGGGCTGGCGATTGCGGAGCAGGCCGGCGTGATGTGCACCGACGAGAGCCTGTTGCATCCCGATCCGTATCCGAGCCTGGACGCGTGGTGCCAGGCGCGGCTCGAGGCGACCGAGCGCCGCCTGGCGGCACGGGACCCGAGCCTTCCGACGATCCTGATGAACCACTTTCCGCTCACCCGCGGGCCCACGCGGGTCCTGCGCCACCCCGAGTTCGCGCAGTGGTGCGGCACCTCGGCGACGGCCGACTGGCATATCCGGTTCAACGCGGCGGCGGTGGTCTACGGCCATCTGCACATCCCGCGGACGACGTGGGAAGACGACGTGCGGTTCGAGGAGGTCTCCTACGGCTATCCGCGGGAGTGGCAGCCGCGCGGGCCCGCGCCCGGGCCGCCGCGCCAGATCCTCCCGGCGCCGAGCCAGTAACCAGCCCGGCGCTGGCCGGGCTGATCCGGCGCTGTTCCGGCTCGTGCGGTTCTGGTCGCGGCGATGGGCCGCGGGCGTTCTCGCCGATCTGCTCGGCGTCACATCGACCTGCTCGCCGAGGGCATCGGGGGCCTGCGCCGCCTGGGCGGGATCGCCAACGGGCTGCTCACCCGGCAGGGCGGCTGCGCCGGGTGCGCCGTGCAGGGCACCTGCGGCACCTGCATGCCGCTGGTCCAGCTGTACCGCCAGGCCAAGTCACCCCTGGAGCGCGGTGGTGCTGGCCGGGGGCGTCCTGCTGAGCCTGGCCGCGTCCCTGCCATCCCCGCCACGATCACCAGTTCCGGCGGCAGCTTCACCATCGACACCACTGGCACCCGCGGCCGGGCCCTTGACGCAACCGTGTCCTGGGCGTGCCCGTAGCCATCTGGCCGGGCCGCCTGATGTCGACCGTTGGCGGTGTGCCTGGTCGGCGGGTTTCTTGAGTGTCGGTGTGAGGCTTATTTTGCCGCTGATATTGCGATACATTTCGCGTTTGCACGCTATCTCAGGGTAGGAGCAAGGGCCGCCTGCGCTGAGGCGTCGCCGGGCCGAACTCGTCGTCAAGGACTGGTGCAGATACCTGTGGAGTCACAGATGGCCAGGAGCGGCGAGCCTGGGCTGCCTCGGCGGCTCGAGCCGGACCTGACCAGCCTCGCGACGTTCACCCTCGATCCGGCGGGGCGGGTGACCTCCTGGTCGGTGACGGCCACCCGGCTGTTCGGGCATCCGGCGCGCGCCGTCACGGGGCAGGACCTGTGCGATGTGCTGATGACCGGCCCCGGCCACCGCGAGCTGGTCCGCGTGGCGCTGACCGAGGCCGCGGCCGGGCGGGTCTGGTCCGCCACCGTGGCTGGCGGCCAGCTGGGCGAGGGACGGTTCGCCATCCGCTGGGAGCCGCTGGCCGGGCTGGGCGGCGGGGCAGTGGTGATCGCCCAGCGTGCGTCGCCGCAGGCTGGTCCAGGCTGGCTGAGCGAGGCAGCGGCGCGGATCGGCACGACGCTGGACCTCACCCGGACCGCCCGTGAGGTCGCCGAGGTCGCCGTGCCGGGGTTCGCCGACGCGGCCGCCATTTTCGGGTCGGAGCGGCTCCTGGCCGCCGACGAGTTCACCTCGCCCCAGGCCGGGCAGGGGGCAGTGGTCCGGCGGCTGGCGGCCCGCCTGGCGGGGCAGACCACAGCCGTCACCGATGGTCTGCTGCGCCCCGGTGAGGTGTTCGTCTTCGGCGCGGGCTCGCCCGCCGCCCGCGCGATGGCAACCGGCGAACCGGTCCTGTATGACCAGGTGGACGACGAGACCGCCGAGCGGCTCGCCCGCCGCCCCGGCGGCCGCGAGGCGGCCGCCGGCTACACGTCGTTCCTGGCCGTGCCCCTCATCGCGCGCGGGACGGTGGTGGGCTGCGCGACGTTCGGGCGGACACCCGCCAGCCCCGCGTTCAACCTGGGTGACCTCACGCTGGCGGGCGAGCTTGCCTCCCGTGCCGCGGTGTGCATCGACAACGCCCGGCTGTATGACCGGGAGCGGCGCACCGCGCTCGCGCTGCAGCGCGGCCTGCTGCCCGGCCGCCCGGACGTCCCGGCGGCCCTGGAAGTGGCCCACCGCTACCTTCCGGTCGGCGCCAGCGTCGTCGGCGGCGACTGGCACGACATCGTCCCGTTGCCCGGCGGCCGGGCGGCACTGATCATGGGGGACGCGATGGGCCACGGGCCTGAGGCCGCGGCCGTCATGGTGCAGCTGCGCACCGCGGCCCACACGCTGGCCGGCCTTGACCTGCCGCCGGGGCAGATCCTGCACCGGCTCGACCGGATGGCCGCGGGGATGGCCGCTCCCTTCGCCACCTGCATCTACGCGATCATCGACCCGGCCGACAGCTCGTGCCTGATCGCCCAGGCCGGGCACCAGCCGCCCGTGCTCGTCCTCCCCGGCGGCGCGACCCGGATCCTCGATCTGCCCCCCGGGCTCCCGCTGGGCCTCGGCGCCGAGTCCTTCGAGGCCACCCGGATCAGCCTGCCGCCGGGAGCCACTCTGGCCCTGTACACCGACGGGCTGGTCGAAAGCCGCACCCGGCCGCTCGACGACGGGCTGGCTGCGCTGTGCGACGTGCTCAGCTCCGCCCTGGCCAGGCCAGGTGCCACGCTCGGCGACGCCAGCGAGTCGGTTACCCGGGCGCTGCGCCAGCACGGCGAGGACGACATCACCCTCGTCCTGGCCCGAATCCGACCCTGAGGATTAATGCCCGGCCGACCCCGCCGACCCCGCCGACCCGGCCGGGCCAGCCGGGCCGGTCAGCAGGTCAGGGTCAGCTGGTCAGGCGCGAGTAGGGAACGGCCGATGCCGGTGCCGGGACGGTGAACCGCTCTCCCCAGAGGCCCGGCAGCACCGTCTGGCTGTCGCCGTTGGCAGTTGTCGTCTCGCTGATGGGCAGCGCCTGCGTGGTGGCCGCCAGGATGAGCCGCTAGCTGATTTTCGCGGCGGATCCGCTGGCCGTCGTCGTCCAGTCCAGGACGTAGACCTTCTGGCCGGACATTGTCGGGCTTGATGGCCACCCACCGGGATTGCGCCCGCCGGGCGGCCGCGGCGGGCAGGCCGATGAAGGTTTTCAGGCCGGCCGGGCTGCCGGTGAAGTAGGCGCCCGCGGGGGTGACCCGGATCGTCGCGGTGGCCGCACCGGACTTGATGGACTCGGCCCCGGCGGCGGTGCCGATGTCGGCCACGATCTGCTCGGAGACCGCAGTGCTTCCGGCCTTGTGGCCGGTGATGACGATATGCACGCTCTTGCGGGCGAGGATCGAGTCGCCGGCGGCGGCGACCACCGAGGCTTCGACGGCATGGTTAGCCCCCGCCGGGGTCAGGCCCGGCACCGGGAGCTTCCAGCTGTGCAGAAGCTCGTTCAGGCTGGTCCTGGCGCTGATCGGACCGGTGATGTGGGTGACCGCGTACCAGTACAGCTGACCAGCCGCGTCCCGCGCGGCCGGCACGGACGCCTGCAGCCCGTAGCTAGAGGGCGCCGACCGCGAGCATGCGCCCTGCCAGCATGCCCACGGTCGGCGCCGCGATCACTTAGCGAGGCCGCCGAGCGATTTCCCGCGGGCGGCGTTACCGGTGACGGTCACGTGGCCGTGGACCGAGTTCCCGCCGCACAGGCCGAGGCTCCACGGAGCGGAGCGAGGGCTGCCCTGCAGGGTGAGGTTGCCGCGGACGGTGGTGTTGCAGACCACGTTGGCGCCGGCACTGAGCGGGTCCGCCGCGTCGCGGACGCCGTCGATGACGAGGTTTCCGCCGATCGTCGAGCCGGCCACCCGCAGGCCCGTCCCGTTCACCTCGAGGTTGCCGGCGACCGAGGTGTCGATCAGATCGCACCAGGCACCCCGCGGCACGGTCACGTCGCCCGCCACCATGACGGCGCTGAGCTGCTCATTCGCGCAGCTCACGTTGCCCGACGCCGGGATGGTGACCGTGGCCCGCAGCGGCAGGCGCGACAGCGAGTCGGCGTCGCCGACGTACACGGTCCGGCTGCCGCTGGCCGTGATCCACTGCTGCTGAGTATCCGACCAGTACTGCAACTGGCGGAGCGGGACGCTCATCGTGACTTCCTGCGTCTGGCCCGGCTGCAGGGTGACCCGATCGAACTGGGATAGCTGCCGGACGGCGAACTGGATGGCCGCCGGCTGGCTGCCGGGCGCGCCGAGATAGACCTGGGGCACCGTGGTACCCGCGTCCCGCCCGGTGTTAGTCACCCGCGCGGTCACGTCGAGCCCGCCGTCGCTCGACCTCGTCACGTGCAGGCCCGAGTAGGCGAAGCTGGTGTACGACAGCCCCCACCCGAACGGGAACAGCGGGGTAATGCCCTCCTTGTCGAAGAACCGGTAGCCGTTGAAGATGCCCTCGGTCTCGTCGGTCGTCCCGCCGGGCCCGTTGTTGAGGCGCTCGAGGTGCGGGCCGGTGGTGTCGCCGGCATACAGCGGGACGGTCTGGTTGTAGCCCCAGAGGGTGTCCGTGGCGCTGGCCGGCCAGCTGATGTCGGTGTGGCCGCTCGGGCTGGCCAGGCCGAGCAGCAGCCGGGCGGTCGAGGTGCCGCCCTCCTCGCCGGAGAACCACATCTCCAGGACGGACTTCACGCTGCCCGCCCACGGCATCAGCACCGGGTTGGTGGTGTTCAGCACCACGACCGTGTTCGGGTTGGCCGCGGCGACCGCCTCGACCAGCTGGGTGTTGGCGGCGGTCAGCGAATCGGGAGCGGAGATCGTCGCCGGCGAGGACCCGTACGGGTTGGGGATGGTCGTCGTGGCGCCGTTGTCGTTCAGGAACACGACCGCCAGCTTCTTGCCGGCGGCTGCCGCCGCGGCGTCGGCGATGTCGCCGCTGGCCCGGGAGTAAGCGAAGCGGAAGCTGGCCGGGCTGGCGGTGGCGTCGTTAAAGGTAATCGTGACCTGGTGGTAGCTGCCCCCGGTGAGCGCAGCAGCCGAGGTTGCCTCGTTCGTGAGGCCGCTCTCGGTGTAGCCGGTATCGGTGGGCGTGCCGGGCAGCGCGGCGCTGTGCGCGCCGGTCACGCCCTGCCCGTACACGTCGACCGGGGCGCGCAGGGTCTGCGCCGCGCCGTCCAGCGCGAAGGTCACGTCGGAGGCGGGGACGCCGCCGCTGAACTGGAACCGGAAGGTGTAGGTGTCGGTCGTCGGCACGTATACGTCGCCGGTCCAGGTGTAGTCCCCGGCCGCTAGCTGGCCGTGGCCCGAGGCGGTGGTGAAGTCGAGCGAGGAGTCGGTCGTCGGCGACCCGGGCCCGGTGGTGCGGTCCAGGTGCCCGGTCACCGAGGTGCCCGAGTCGGACAGCGCCGATGACGGCACCGGCTCCCCGGACGGCGAGTTCGCCGGCACGTACGTGAACGCGCCGGGTTCCCCGCTGAACGCCTTCAGCTGCTCGAGCGGGCTGATCGCGTCCCGGTCGGCATAGCCGACGGAAGCCTCACCGGTCGGATCGGCGATCGTGTACTCGGCGCCAGGCCCGGTCACGAGAATGCCGCCGCGCAGATCGCTCTGGCTGATCGGCAGGGCCCCGGGGTTGTCGGCACTGTGGTTGTCGGCACTGGCATCGTTCTTCAGCAGCACCGCGCCTTCCTCGGACATCTTCTCGACGACCGCGGCGTCACCGCTCTTCGTGCCGAGGTCGGCCGCGGGCGTGGCGCCGTGGCCGGGGCCGGCCGGCAGGGGCGCGGTGCCGGTGCGGTCGCCGTTGATACCGCCGGGGTTTGTGCAGGTCGCGGCGACGGGGGTCTGGTCGCAGCCGAGCATGCCGAACCGCTGCTCCTGATAGAGCATCGTCGCCAGCGCCTGGTTGAACACCGACAGCGGAACCGAGCCGTTGGCCACGGCCTGCACCAGAGTGCAACCGGTAACGGGGCAGCCGGAGCCGGGCACCCCGGCCACATGGACGGCGCCCGGAACCGCGCAGGACTCGGCGTTGCCCGATGCGTCCGCGCACGTGTCGCCGGTGGCGTCGAACGCGGACGGCGGGCCGCCGAAGCCGCCGCCGGAGGTGGTGCTGAGGCTGTTGCTGGCGCTGAAGTAGCCGCTGGCGGTTGGCTGCTCCTGGGCCTCGCCCTGCGCGATGGCCGCGGTGCTGTGCGTGGCCGGGTAGTCGGAGCCGACCATGGCCTTGGAGCCCCAGAGATCGCGCAGCGCGTAGGTCAGGGTCAGCGGCTGCTCACAGGAATAGTGCGACTCGTTCAGCGGCCACGTCTGCGGGTTCTGGCCGGCCCTGGCGTAAGGGCTCAGCGCGGCGGTGCTGCTCAGCGAGGAGACCGCGGCCGGCAGGCTGGTCGAGGTGTCCTGCCAGATCTGGTAGGAGCACATGGTGGCGGCGGCCCGGCCATTCACGAAGCCCGCCTCGTAGGGGGTCAGGTAGATCTGGTGCAGGGCCTGGTCCGAGATCTGCGTATTGGTGTTCTGATTCTGGCCGTTATAGACCGCGAAGTGCTTCATCTGCGACAAGGTGCCCGCGCCTTGAATGCCGTTGATCTGCGCCGCGACGGACTGGCCGCTGAGGTAGGGGTCTTCGCCCGTGGTGGTCAGGTTCCGGCCCCAGTTGGGCAGCCGGTCGATGTCGGTCTGCGGCCCGAACAGCCCGGTCACCATGAGCTCACGGCTCTCGGTGCCCTCGGTCTGGCCCCACACGTTGGCCAGGTTGCGGTCGAACGAGGACGCCAGGTTCATCAGCGTCGTCGGGCCGGTGGTCATCTCCGCGTTCGGGCCCGAGAACGTGTTGACGCCCTGCGCGTCGGTCCAGCAGGGCGGCATGATGCTCGGGTTGGTCCCGGCGGGAGCGGCGGTCGGGCCGACGTTGTTGCAGGTGGTATTCGTGCCGCCATGGAACAGGATGCTCGCGTTGGCCAGTTCGGCCTCGGTCGGCGGGTTATCGGGCTCCAGCTGCGCGATCAGGTTCAGCACCAGCGGGGTGTAGGGAGCATCGGCGGCCACCGACGGGGAAGTTGACGTCGCGGGCAGCCTCACCGGCAGCGCGTACGGAATATCCGCGGGCGCGGTAGTCCCGGCCTCGCTGGCAGTCGAGCCGACGGCGCTCGCGGTCGCCGCCGCGGCCCTAGCCGGTCCCTGGCTCACGGTGGTTCTCGCTCCGGCCGACGATGCGAACATCGCCGGCAGCAGCATGGCGGTGAAGGCAGCTACTGCTGCCGTCGCAATCCTTCCGGGCGCCATTCCACCTGTCCCTTCATTCCGTTTAACGTCCCGCTCACATACCGCTTACTTCCCGGAAATGGACGCTACGCTCAAACTAGAGCACGTACAAGGTTTTCGTCTCGCGTAGATTGACCAGTCATGGAGCGCCCTCCGCCCCGGCGCCGGGGCACCTACGCCAAGACACCCGGGCGACGTCAGGAGATCCTGCGCACGGCCATCGAGGTCTTCGCCGCCAGTGGCTACGAGGGCTCCTCGTTCCGGGAGATCGCCGCCCGCGTCGGCATGAGCGAGACCGGCCTCGCGCACCACTTCGGCGGCAAGGCGGCGCTGCTGGCCGCGGTCCTGCAGGCTCGCGAGGAGGAGGACGGAGCCCGGTTGCGGCTGGGACAGGGGAGCATCGCGCCCGACCGACTGCGGGACCTGGTCGCCTACAACGCTCAGCGCCGCGGCATCGTGCAGTTGTTCGCCAGGCTGTCCACGGAAGGGACGTCGAAGACCAGCCCGGCGCATGAGTTCTTCACCGAACGCTACGAACGGCTCCGCCGGGCGAGCGGCGCCAACATCCGGCGACTCCAGGACGAGGGCGCGATCCGGCCGGACCTGGACGCTGATCTCGTCGCTCAGGTACTGCTCGCCGTGCTGGACGGCCTGCAGATCCAGTGGCTCTACGACGAGCGCGCGGACATGGTCGCCGCGCTGGACCTGCTCGTCGATACCTGGCTGTCCGCGCCCTCCGGCGGGGGCGGCGGGGGCGGCTCGCTCGGCGAGACCGGCGTTGGGGATCGATCAGCCGGTCAGTAGCCGACAGGAGCCCACGACCGGATCTCGTTCCTGCGACTTCGGGCGGCTCAGACCGCGGGCATCCGCACGCCTCGACCGTGCCCGGCCCGGCGGGCTTCGGCTCCAGGGCGCGGGGCATGGCCCGATTACGCGGGGAGTTTTCAGTGCTCACAACTGAAAACTCCCCGCGTAGCTGCGGTAACCGGTCCGGGTGGGCAGGCCGCGTGCGGGGGCGGGTCGGCCCCCTGCTCCGTTCGCCGCGCGGGCTCAGGCCGCGTGGCGCCAGGCTTCCGCCAGCGCCGCGTAGCTGGCGGCGCGACGCGCCCGGTCCAGGCTCGGGGTGACGACGACGATCTCGTCGGCCTCGGCGAGCTGCCTCATCTCCAGGAGCCGCTCGGCGACAGCCTTCGGCTCGCCCGTCACCATCCGGCCGTCGTCGTGACGGCCGGCGCGGAACTGCTCCGAGCGGGCGAAGTCGCGGACCTGCTCGGGCCGCAGTGGCTCGCGTATGCCGCGGCGGATGTTCTGGATGGTCAGCGTCCACGCCGCCTCGAAGTCGAGGACCGCCTCATCGTCGTCGCTGGCGAAGGCCAGCACCGACATCGCCGAGTACGGCGACCCGCCCTCCGAACGCGGCTTGAACTCGCGGCGGTACCCCCGCAGCGCCTCGAACGCGAGGTCGGGGCTCATGTGATGGGCGAACACGGCACTCATCCCGTTGACCGCGGCGAAGCGCGGCCCATAGGGGCTCGACCCCAGCACGAACAGCTCCGGCGACTCCTGCACCAGCGGCGCGGCCACCAGCTGCGCGTAGGGGTGACCAGCCGGGAAACCGTCGCCGAGAAACGCCAGCAGCTCGCCGACCTGCCCGGGAAACTCCGCGGCCGGGTCGGCCACCATCCCCCGGCGCAGGACGTGCGCGGTCAGCGGGTCGGTGCCCGGCGCCCGGCCCAGCGCCAGGTCGATGCGACCGGGGTACATGGCCAGCAGCGTCCGGAACGTCTCGGCGACCTTGAGCGACGCGTGGTTGGGCAGCATGATCCCCGCGGCGCCGACCCGGATCCGTGCGGTATGCGCGCCGACGTGCGCCGTCAGCAGCTCGGGGGCACTGCACGCCAGGCTGGTCATGTTGTGATGCTCGGAGACCCAGTAACGCCGGTAGCCGGCCGCCTCGACGGCGCGGGCGATGCCCACGGCACCGGCAACGGACGCGGCGGCACCCTCGCCGTACTCAATCCCGACGAAATCCAGCACCGCCAGCGGCAGCGACTCCTCATTGGTATCCATCACTAGGTCAATGCCGCACCACCCGGCCGCATTCCCCGCCCGCGGACGGGCCCGAGACGGGCGGTTCGGGCGGGCTTACTCCGGCTTGCCGGTACCGCGCCTGGCGCGGTGCTTCTCCAGCCAGCCGGTAACGGCGACCGCGCCGACGATCACGCCGCCGACGGTCAGGGCGGCCGCCGTCCCCGCGGCTGCGATCGGCGCGGGCAGGTCCCGGTCACCGAACAGGCCGCCGGAGTCGGCGACGACGCGCAGCCCGGTGGCGGCGCCAGGCCCGAAGACGTCTGCGCCGTCGCGGGCGGCCGCATCCGGCGACAGGTTCCTGAGCTCGTTGCAGATGGCGGGGCGCCCGCCGAAGTAGGAGGTATGCCGGAGCACGATGCCGAGTTCCGCGTCGACGATCACCTCGACCGGGGAGAACGGCAGGAACCGCGCGGTCGGGCCGTCGGGCTCGGCGAGGACGCGGAGTCCTCGCCGGCCGGCGACGCTGGCCTCGCCGGCCGCGGACAGGCTCCAGCCGCGGAGCAGCCAGGCGGGATCGACGAAGTCGGCGAGATCGCTCATGAGGGCTCGGGCCGGGCCGACCGCGACGCGATCGTCGTAGAGCTTCCTGGTGTGCTCGCCATCGCAGGCGACGGCCTTGTACTTCTTGCGCCAGTCTCCGGTCAGGTAGTCGATCCGGTAGCTGCCCGGCACCCGCATGCGCAGCCTGGCTGTCTTGTGCAGACTGCCATCTTCGCGGCCCTGCTCCCCCAGTGCGTCCCACAGGGCGTCCGGCCCGAAGATGCCAGCCAGGGGCTGCGGCAGCGCGGCGGCGGCGGCCTGCAGGCAGCGGACGACTGCCTCCTCGTCGTCCCACTGGTGCCATTCGGCCGTTAAGGCCTGCGCCGGGATGCCGGTTCGGTGCAGCAGGTTAACCAGGTCGTCGCTGGGCGGCTCGGGACTGGGCGGCTCGGTGCTGGGCGGCTCGGTGCTGGCCCGAATGGTGCTGGCCGGCATGGCCGCCTCGGTGTCGCCGGGAGTCCGCCGCGGCTTCCGGCGGGGAGCGTGCCGGGCCGCGAAGCCCATCGCCGACGCGGCCAGGCCAGCCGCGGTGGCCGCCGCCTGCCAGCCGCGTCCGGTCGGCTCGAAGGTGCCGAGCCCCTGGTCATCCGTAACGGGCAGGCCGGGCGGTGGCGCGAACATGGCAGGATCGGCGCCCTCGGGCGGGTCGATGCGCAACCCAAGCAGCTGGGCCAGTTCTAGCGTCTGGCCGCCGAAGACCTGCTCGCTGCGCAGGATGATGCCCAGTTCGGCATCCACCAGCACGTCGACCCGATCAAGCAGGTGGTACTGGCCGGGGCTGAACCGGGGGATCACGGCTCGGGGCAAGGCCGTCACCCGGTGAGCCGGGCGGCCAGCGACATCGGTCGCGCCGGTTATCTGCAGGTCGTAGCACGCCAGCAGCCACCGCGGGGTGACCAGGCCGCGGAACGCGTGATCCGGTCCGTCGGCTTGGCAGCGACGGGCCGTGCCCGCGTAGGTCGTCCAGCGGAACTCACCGTCGCTGACGCGGGTCGAACTGGCGTCATCGTCATCGTCATCGTCGTGCGCAGCTGCCCGTGCCGCTGTCCCGGCCGCTGTCTCGACCCGGTAACGGCCGCCGGGAGCCAGCAGGACGCGGCACTCGGACTCCAGCAGGCCGGTGCGCTGATCGCCGGCCTCCGACAGCCGCGGGAACTTGCCCATCCCCCAGGTCTGCTGCCGCTCGGCATCGGCCTGCCGCCACAATTGCCGACCGACCGAACGATCTCGCTGCCAGGTGACCGTGGTTGACAGGCTTAGCTGTTTCCAGTCCGCCCGGTACAGCAGCGCCACTAGTTCCGGCACGATGGTCACGGCAGGCTACTCCAGTCCGGGTACGCGATCGGTCCTGGGCACAGCGTAGGCCGCCATCGGCTCATCCACCCGATACAGGATCGTGACCTGCGCTTCCTCGTTACCCGGCGCGGGCATAAGGAGGCGATGGGAATGACTCCTGACGCGCGCGGCCGCGGTTACTCGCGCCGTCGCGGCCGCGCGGCGGTGCTCGTCGGGCCGCTGATCGCCGCGCTGAGCGTGCTCGCGGCTGACTGCGCGGGCCCGGCCCGCGGCCATGCCGCGGCACCGGCCCGTCAGCACCGGACCGCGAGCCCTCCTGTCACCCCGACGCCCAGCGCCACGCCGGCTCGCAGCGCCACGCCGGTCCGCAGCGCCACGCCGAGCGTCATCTCGGTGCCGACGCCGGCCGCCCATCTGCACCAGACCAGGACGTTCCCGAGCGCGCGCACACGCGTCTTTCATGCGGAGATGACGGACCTGTGGACCGCAGTAGTGACGGGCAGGCCCAGTTCCGCCGCTCAGGCATTCTTCCCGGTGACCGCCTACACGCAGGTCAAGGCCATCTACGACCCGGCCGCTGACTGGCATGACCGGCTGTTCGAAGATTTCCGGCTCGACGTGGCCGCCGCCCATCGCCTCCTGGGCCGCGAGGCCAGGCGCACCCGGCTCGTGCGGGTGGTCGTGCCCTCGACAGAGGCCGCCTGGATTAATCCCGGTGTGTGCGCCAATTCCGTGGGCTACTGGCATATCGGCGGCGCACGGCTGGTCTACCGGGAGGACGGCCGGCTGCGCTCGATCGGGATCGCGTCGCTCATCTCCTGGCGCGGCCGGTGGTACATCGTCCATTTCGGCGCCGTGCTGCGCAGCGGTACCTACGGCATCGTCGACGAGCCGACGGAGGGCCCCGGCGAACCGGGCCCGGCCGGCGGCTGCTGATTAGGTGCGCACGTCGGCCGATGATGTCGCCCGAGATCACCTGGTCGCAGCTTCCGGCGCTGGCCCAGCTCAGTGAGCGTGGGCTTCCCGGTACTTGACGATCAGCTCGGCGGGTACCCGGCCGCGATCGGAGACCTTGATGCCCTCGGTTCTGGCCCACGCGCGAACCGCCGACGGGGTCGGCCCGCTGGCCCGCACGACCCTGCCAGCCCGGTGACGGCTGCTGCCGACTTTGCGCGCGGCAGCCAAGAATGGCTGGACCGCCTGCCGAACCTCCTCGGCGTGCGCGGCACTCAGGTCAATCTCGTAGCCGGTGCCATCCACCACAAAACTGATAGTGGTGTCCGCAGGGCCGCCATCGATGTCATCAGTGAACTGGACTTCCATGCGCTGAGCCATGAGTAGCACTCCGTCCGGCTAAAGGTAGGCCGCCAGCCTAGGCGACCATCAACACTTGTGCTGATTATCAGCCCAGGCGCAGCGTACGGCATGCCTAATCTTTTCCGAAAAACGGCCAGGCAAGTTGCCGAATGTATTGCTGGAGCTCTAATTTGGCCGCCTGTCCGGCTGCCGTTCCAGCCTCTTCAGAGTTCCAGTGGGGTGAGCGGGATGATCTCGGTCGTGATGAGTCCCTCGGCAGCCAGCGGAAGGCTGGCTATAAGTGCGGTGACCTCGGCGGCGCCGGGCACGTCGAGCATCAGGACCGCGCCGGGTCGGCCAGGGCTCCATGCCCGCGTCAGCGTGCCGTCGGCCTTCAGCCGGCGCATGGTCGCAAGCTCGTCGGCCAGCAAGTGCTTGAACCGGTCCTGGTCGGCGCCTGCCGCCGGACGGCAAATCACGAGGAAAGGCACTAGGCCTCCATACCTGAATCGACCCAGCGCTGGAATACATCGACCTTGGCGCCCGGCCACGCGCCGTCGCAGGGCATCGATCCGCCGCGCAGCCGGTCGAGAATATCGGCGGCTTGAGTTCGCACATCGCCGCAGGACCACAGGTCGAAGGCGAAGCTCATCGACTGCCGGTCACTCGCACGGAACAGCGACTTGATATGCACACCGAAGCTCACCGCCTCGCCGGGTCCGGGCAGCGGCGTCGGCTGGCCGGCCTGGTCCGCGCCGGGGACCGTGCCCGCGGGGACCGTGCCCGCGGTGGCCGGTGGTCCGGCGGCCGTCCACCCCCAGCGCGGCACAGTGGCGTCCCCGGCCGGCGCACCGCCAGGCTGCGACATGCCGACCGCCACCCGCGAGCCCCAGTCAAGGTAGGCGGCAAAGGCCGAGCGGAACTGCGCGTCAGCGGGCAGGCCGGCTTCATCCGCGGCCCGGCTGGCCAGGGCCACCCAGCGGGCGCGCTGCCGCTCGTCCAGCGACCGGCCGGCGTGCGCGACTGTCAGCTGCTGAGGGCCGCCCGGATCCTGGCCGTCCGGATCCGCGCCGTCACGATCCGCGCCGTCACGATCCGCGCCGTCACGATCCGCGCCGTCACGATCCGCGCTGTACCAGGCGGGGCCGCCGAACACCTCGGCCAGCCACATCGCCTCTCGGCGCGGATGCTCGGGGGGCATGCTGGCGAACAGCGGGGCGAGCAGGTCGTCGGCGGGGACGTGCTTCTCATACAGCAACCGGGTCATCCGGGTCAGCGCGGGCAGCCCGCCCGCCCACTCGAACAGCGTCGGTTCATGGCCCGGATCCGGTACCGGGTCGCGGAATCCCACGTACCAGTGCATGCCGCTGCAGAACGGCTTGTTCTGTGAGTGCCCGCACCGGCACAGCGCGCAGTGCTCACGGGACGCCCCGGCGTTGCGCTCGACCTCGGTGCCGTCCGCGCCGACGAGCATGATCCCGCCCGTAATCCGGTACGGGCCGTCTCTGGTCACCTCGATGGCCGGCTCCCGGTGGCCGCCCCAGTCGACGATGTCCCGCTCCTCACGTCCCTCGATCGCGAAGCTCAGCGCACCCGACGGGCAGTCGCGGGCCGCGCGGATAATCTCGTCCATCCGGCCGCCACTCGGGGCAACGAACGGCTCCTGTCCTGTCCGGAAGGCCGCGGGCAGCCGGTCTGTGCAGTAGCCCGAGTGCTGGCACAGGCCGCGGTTGTCCAGGATCGTCACCTGCTGGCCGACATAAGAATCACGCCGGTCGGGGACGCGATTGGGGTCCCTGACGTCGCTAAATCCGATTCGGGCGTGCGTGCCGTCGCACAGCGGCTTCGTCGAGGAGCCGCCGCAGCGGCACAATGCCACCTGCGGGGTGGCCGCGACCGGCTCACCCAGGTAGTTGAGCAGCCGCGGCACGTTGGTCACCAGGTACGGGCCGTCCTTGGCCGTCTGGATCAGCGCGGGCAGCCCGCTCTGCAGCTGCCGCAGGGTGGCCAGCCGTCCGGCCCGCTCCGGCGCCGGAGCCAGCCCGCAGGCAAGATCCTGCAGCGCGGCGGTGGCCTCGGCCAGTTCCGGCAGCCCTGCCTGCGTCGGCCCTGCCTGCGTCGGCCCTGCCTGCGTCGGCGCCGAGTCGGCCACGCCCAGGCGCGCCAGCAGCCGGGTGGCCGCCTGCGCCGCCTGCCAGACCAGCTCGTCCGCCGCACGCGGGGCCGACTGACCGCCGCCGACGGCAGTGGCACGGTCGGCAGTGGCACCGCCAGCAGGGACACCGACAGCAGGGGCACCGACAGCAGGGGCACCGGGCTCGCCCGGATACCGTGCCAGCGCATCGGCCAGCGGCCGCAGCACGCTGTCGGCCAGCCGCGGGGCCACGTGGCCGGGCGACCAAGGGCCGGCTGCCGCCGTGAGCGCCGCGTGGGCCAGGTCGAACACGGCGGCCAGCCCTGATCCCACCTCGTCCTGGCGCGTGACGCCCGCCACGCCGCGGGCCAGGACATCCGCCTGCGCTGTCAGGGCATCGATCCGCGCGGGAGCCAGCGGCTCCGGTTGCAGGGCCTGGCGCGCCTGGGCGCTCCCGGCGGGCAGGTGCGCCGCGAGGGTGCGGGCAATCTGCCGCAGAGCGGCCAGCACCGGCTCCAGGTGCTGGCCAATCTGCGCGCCCCGGCCTTCCCGCAGCGCCTCGCAGAGCCACGCGGCCTCGTCCAGCCGCTCGGTCAGCAGCGCCCACGCGGCGTCGCGGTGCGGCATCAGGTAATCGGTCTCGTAGAACAGCTCGAAGCTGGGGCCGGCATTACTTCCCGGCTGGTCAGGGCCCACCGGAAGCGTCGTGATCAGGTCGCCCAGCGGTTTGATGACCTGGAGCATCAGCGCCACCGTCGCGTCGGCGAGGACCTTCAGCTGGACGTCGGTCTCCTGCGTATGCGCGAAGTAGCGCTCGAAGATCTGCAGCAGGACCTCATACCCGACGTTGAACAGGTCGGTCACACGGGCGGTCAGCGGATCGGAGATCAGCGGGACATTTACGGCGCGCTCGGGCGGCCGGACGTTGGCCGCCACGACCGGGCGCACCGGGTCGAAGGCCGGATCGGCCTGCGTCATCTCCTCGTACTCATCAAGGATCGCGACGAACTGGCCGAAATGAGCATTCCGCCAGTCTCCGCGTGGGCCCTCGCCCTGCTCCAGGATGGTGTCGACCGCGCGCTGCGCCGAGGCGGCGTCGGTGACGGCGACCAGCTCCGGCCATCGGAAATGGGCCTGCGTGGCCTGCGCTCGCGGCGGCCCCACGAAGAGCCAGTCCTCGCCGTGGGCGGCCACCAGGCCGGCGATGCCCGCCTCGATGGACCGGTACAGGTGCCCGACCGTCGCGAAGTCCTGGCGCCGGGGCACGATGTCGCGCTCGCTCATCATCGGCTCGGCCCGGGCGACCGCCGCCATCCCCCCCGCGTCCTGCAGGTCCATGCCCTCCGGGCGCTCCAGGAACATGAAATGGCGCAGCGCCTGCTCGCCGAACGGCAGCAGGGCCAACTGGACCCCCGCCGGGTAGTGATCGGCGGGCTGCGGCAGGTTCGGCCGCGCCAGATGCGGGGCGGCGCCGATCGCGGACAGCAGGTTGTGCACCAGGGCCAGGTGCAGCATCTCCTGGGTCGCCACGTGCGAGACCTGCTTGCGCCAGCGGATCACCGCCGCGAGCTGCGGCGGCGTCAGTCCCTCGGCGGCGGCCTGCTTGAGCGAGAACGCCGCGAACAGGTACTGGCACATGATGCCGTGTTCCAGCTCGGCGGCCTCGCAGAGCATGTAGATCAGCGCCTCGCGGTGCTCGATCACGAACGGCGCCTCCGGGGCGGCCTTGCCGCCCCGGGTGGCGAGGACGCGGGCGAGCCGACCCTGCCCGGCCGCCTGCACCGGCTGGTCTGGCGCCCCGTCTGGCGCACCGTCTGGCGCACCGTCTGGCGCACCGTCACCGTTGGTCATGATGCCCTTTCTGCAGTGATTATCGGTACCATCAGCCCGGGATGAACATTGAGCTGCGGCACCTTCGTTATTTCGCGGCGGTGGCCGAGGAGGAGAGCTTCACCGCGGCCGCGCGCCGGGTTCACGTCGCTCAGCAGGTCCTCAGTTCCCAGATCCGGCAGCTCGAGGATGTCGTCGGGGTTCAGCTTCTCGAGCGGACGAGCCGCGGCGTGGCGCTGACCCCGGCCGGCGCCGCGTTCCTGGAGAGCGCGCGTGCGACGCTGGCGGTGCTCGACCGTGGCGTGACCGCCGCCCGTAATGCCGCGCGCGCGATCAGCGGTGAGCTGTCGGTCGGCTTGAATGTCGCAGCCGGCGGTGAGCTGCCGACCACCGCGCTGGCGGCATTCGAGCGCGCGCACCCGCAAGTCGAGGTCCGGCTGCGGACCTTCGACCTGGCGGAGCCAGCCACCGGGCTGCTGAACCGCAGCACCGACGTGGCTTTTGTCCGCCCGCCCATCCAGGCTCCGGGTATCCGGCTCGAGTCCCTCGCGGAAGAGCCGCGCGTGTTCGTCCTGCCCGCCGCCCACCCGCTGGCCAGGCGCGACTGCCTCGGGCTCGGCGACGTGGCCGGGCTGCCCTGGATAGCCACCGACCTGGCGACGGACGGCTGCGATCCCGCCCGCTGGCGAGACGACTGGCTGGTCAGCCCCCGGCCCGGCGGTGATCAGCCGATCATCGGGGCCGTCGCCCGCACCATCGACGAATGGCGCGAGTACGTGGTCGCCGGCCGGGGCATCAGCCTGTGTCCCGCCTCGGCCGAAAGGTACTACGCGCGGCCGGGCCTGGCGTTCGTGGCGAGCCGCGAGGTGCCGCCTGCCCTGCTCAGCGTGGCCTGGCGCACCGGCGACGACAACCCGGCCGTGGCCCGGTTTGTCGAGGTCGCCATGGCGACGGCGGCCGCGAGCGCCGCAGAGCCCGGCCGCGAGTAGCCGCGCCAGCCTCGTCATGACCTGGACGCGGCCGGCCGCTGCGCCTGGTCGACGGCCGCCTCGGCAATCCTGCGATCCTCCGCGGAGGTCATCGCCCCGGCCACCCCGATCGCCCCCGCGACCCGGCCATCGGCCACAACGGGAATCCCGCCGCCGATCAGCGCCAGCCCGGGGCGCGTCGCGAACGAGGCGACCGCCGCCCCATCCGACTCGATCGCCGCGTAGAAGTCGTCGGGCGGCATGCCGATGGCCGCGGCGGCGTACGCCTTGCTCATCGCCGTCTGCACGCTGACGAGGGGTGCCCCGTCCATCCGGTACAGCTCCTTCAGGACACCCGACTCGTCGACGGTGACCACCGTCACGGCCAGCGACATGGCGCCCGCCTCGGCGACGGCCGCGGCCACCATCCGCCGCGAGAGCTCCCCCGCCAGCGTCGGACGTGTCGCCCAGGTCTCGGTATCCGTAGCCATGAGAACAACCTCCAGGGCCGAAGCTAGCCGCCCGGTGCCCGGCCGGCACCCGCTATGGCGACCATCCCGCCATGACGAATATCCTGGCCGCCGGGAGACCCGCCCCGCCAACACCTGTTACGGATGGGGCGACAGCCTCAGCATGTACCCCCAGGGCAGACGGCCCGTGCCTAGCCGCCCGTGATTAGCCGCCCGTGATTAGCCCCCCGCCATCGCCCCCACGATCAGGAGCGGCTCCGCGCCCGTGGCGACTGCGTCAGGCAGCGGGGCGTCTGGCTGTTCGTGGGACAGGTCCCGCTCGCAGGCGAAGAACCGCACGAACGCCCGGCGCCGTCCGCTGTCCTGGTCGCGGACTGTCCCGCGCAGCACCGGATAGCGGGCTTCCAGCGCGTCGAGGACTGAGCGCTGGGTAACCTGGCCCGCGACGCGGAGCTCCACCTCGCCGTTGACGCGGGCGAGCGTCCGCAGGTGCGCGGGAAGCACGACCCGGATCATGGCAGCGTCTGGACCTCGACGGACAGCACGGCCGGAAGGTCGCGGACGATCGGCGCCCAGTTGTCCCCGGCGTCGGCCGATACGTACACCTGCCCGCCCGTCGTGCCGAAGTAGACGCCGCACGAGTCGAGGGAGTCCACGGCCATCGCGTCGCGCAGCACGTTGACGTAGCAGTTGCTCTGCGGCAGGCCCCTCGTGAGCGCCTCCCAGTCGTCTCCGCCCGTCCTGCTGCGGTAGACGCGCAGCTTTCCCTCGGGCGGGAAGTGCTCGGAGTCGCTGGTGATGGGCACCACGTAAACGGTGTCCGGCTCGTGCGCGTGAACGTCGATCGGGAAGCCGAAGTCGGTCGGCAGGTTGCCGCTGACCTCGTGCCACGAGTCGCCGGAGTCGTCACTGCGCATGACGTCCCAGTGCTTTTGCATGTACAGCACGTCCGGCCGCGAGGGGTGCATCGCGAGCCGGTGCACGCAGTGGCCGACCTCGGCCGCGGTGTCCGGGATGCCCTCAGAGTGCAGGCCGTGGTTCACCGGCCGCCAGGTCTCGCCCGCGTCCTCGGAACGAAACGCGCCCGCGGCCGAAATGGCCGCGAACATGCGGCCGGGCGTGGCGGGATCCAGCAGGATCGTGTGCAGGCACATCCCGCCGGCGCCGGGCTGCCAGGACGGCCCCGACTCATGGCAGCGCAGTCCGGGCAGTTCCTGCCACTGCTGCCCGCCGTCGGTCGACCGGAACAGGCCGGCGTCCTCCACCCCGGCGTAGACCGTATCCGGGTCCGCCAGCGAGGGCTCAAGATGCCAGACCCGAGCGAACTCCCAGGGATGCGGCGTGCCGTCGTACCACTGGTGCGTTCCGGGAACGCCGTCATAGCTGAACTTGTTGCCCACCGGCGCCCAGGTGGCGCCGCCGTCATCGGAGCGCTGGATCAGCTGGCCGAACCAGCCGTTCGACTGGGAGGCGTACAGCCGGTCCGGGTCCGCGGGCGAGCCCTTGACATGGTAGATCTCCCAGCCTGGGAAGTGGGGCCCGCTGATGTCCCACCGCTCGCGCTGGCCATCCGATTTCAGGACAAACGCGCCCTTGCGCGTCCCCACCAGCACTCGTACGCCGCTCATCGGCACTCCCTTCCGTCGTCTCCACACCACGATCCCCCGAGCCTCCGACATTCTGACGACCGCCGCGCCGAAAACTCATCGCCCGGCCGGCGGATATCGGCGGGCCAGTGGCCCCCGGCTGGCCGACGGGCATCGCGCTTGGCCTCGGCGGCCTGGCGGGCGCCTATGCCGGCGCCCGGATCCAGTCCCGGCTGCCCGACCGCCTGATCCGCCGCCTGGTCGGCATTTTCGTCGTCGCCATCGGAGCCCGTTACCTATGGTCGCGCCTGGGCTGATCTGTCGGCGGGGCGGCCGGCGGGGATAAAGCCGGAGCGCCCGGCGGACCCGAGTTCACGGGTCCGCCGGGCGCAGCCGGGGCTGCCCGCAGCGAGCTGCTGCGGCGGATTTCTACGGGAAACTGACCACGTTGCTCGGCGTGGTGTTGGTCGGCGTGACCGCTCCGGTGGTGTTGATGACATGGGTGATCGAGCCAACGTTGCCCAGGGAGACCGTGAGCAGGTCGTGCCACGCCACCCCTGCGGTAGTGGGCGACTGGAACGCATTGGCCGAATTGACGGCCGGATTGACGTTGAAGAAGCAGTAGCTGCCCAGGCCCCACGCGCCGAACGAGGTGACATTGCTGGCTACGGCGATCGCGGGATAACCGTTGGACGTGCCGTTCATCCAGGCCGCCTGGTTGGGCGGGTCGTACGGCATCTCGTTCTGGAAGAAGATTATCTTTCCGTTCTGGCCGTTCCAGGCCACCTCGGTCTTCTGGTAGTGCTCGACGAACAGGCCGGTCGCCTCGACGTTGTTGCCGTTGACGGTCATGCCGTTGTCGGCGGTGTTAGTCGTCCAGCCGAACGTCCCGGCGTTGCCGTGGTCGGCGCGCCACGCCCAGATGTCATCGACGATGGTGTCGTTGGCGTTGACGACCAGGCTGGCCGAGGCCTTGCCCGCGATGTCGCCGCCGATGCGGAAGAACACGTCCTGGACGGAGATCGGGTTGCTCGCGTGGCTCGCCGTCGAGCCGGCGGTGCCGACCGTCAGGAGCGCCGCCGAGTTGACCGTGCCGGCGTCGAACAGCAGGCCCTGGAGCCGGACGCCGTCCACGTCGGCGACCTGCATGGTGTTCACGCCGTTCTGCGGGATCAGCGTCGGGAACCCGATGCCGAGAATCGTGGTGTTGGCGTGCGTGACGTTGAGGGTCTGGTTCAGGCTGTAGACACCGGGGGTGAAGAGCAGGTTGCAGCCCTCCGACAGCGCGGTGTTGATGGTCGCCGCGCTCATCGACGGGTCGGCGACGAAGAACTGGCTCATCGGCACCGAGGTGCCCGGCGTCGGGCCGTTGGCCCAGCTAGGACCGGATGCGTTGGTCCGCAGCGACGGCTCGAAGACGTGATAGTTGCCGCTGGCGTCGATGTAGAGGTAGGGCACGTCGCGGGACACCGGGGTGGTGGCCAGCGTGGTCATCGGCGGGCTCGGGAAGCTCTGCGCCGGGGCGCCGGTCACGCCGGAGAACACCATGTTCCAGACCGAGCCGGCCCAGCTGCCGAAGCTGCTGTCCCGTGAGTACCACTGCTGCTGCGATACCGACGAGGCCTGGCCGGTGACCTTGGTGTCGGCGATGTAGCCGCCGCTGGCGAAGCCGAAGCTGGCCGGGAACAGGTTCAGGCCGCCGTGCACGTCCATCCGGCGGAAGGGACCCGCCTGGGCCACGGCCCAGCGATCCGACCCGGCGGACGGGTTGATGGCCATGTTCTCCGCCGACCGCCAGAAGTTCTGCGTGGCGTTGCCCGTGCCGTCGAACGCGTCGACGGT